>Ga0172367_10004907_pt1 | contig 16403 bp, 20 predicted proteins | sample Lak10m_FD_114542 | JGI IMG/M metagenome (GOLD analysis project Ga0172367, IMG submission 114542) | Freshwater microbial communities from Kabuno Bay, South-Kivu, Congo - kab_022012_10m | ecosystem: Environmental > Aquatic > Freshwater > Lake | place: Democratic Republic of the Congo: South-Kivu...
CCCCGCCAGTAAAGGGTAGTTGGTTGAAGACGAAGTAAGTAATAGCATAAGCCATAATTACAATTACTAAACCAATAATGGCTCTTTTAATCATGTCTTGGGCCTTTTTAATTGATTCTTCATTGCCGGAGGCAGTCATCCAGCGGTAGCCGGCAAAAACGATAATGATTAAAAAAATGATACCGAGTAAACTTAGAGCCCCTTGGATAACTACAGCAATAACTTGACCCAAGGTAAAATTATTTAAACCAGTTTGGCCAAGCATTACTTGGGTGGGGCCATCTACCGTTTCCGCTATACTTTTAGGGCTGGAGGTTTGAGCTAGGGTGGCGGATAGAGGCAAAATGAAGGCGAGAGCGGTAATAAATAAACTTGTTTTAATATTATTTTTCATATTATAAGCGGGTAATAACGTTGACCAAAATAAAATTCCAAATTGCCCAGGAGCCGAGTACGATGACTAAGCCGATAATTGCTCGTTTAATTGTATCTTTAGCTTCTTCAATTCTTTGTTCGTTGCCGGAGGCGGTCATCCAGTTATATCCGGCTAAGACCATGAGGACGATAAAAATAACGCCGAGTAAGCTGAGGGCTCCGTTTATTACCAGGCCGAGAATAATAGGTAGTGAATTCTCATCGGCTTGATTATATGGACCGCTTTCTCCAGTAGCAATGTTTTCCAAGATTGTAAGAGGATTGGCGGATGAGCCGGTATTAACCGAACCGTTATTGGCATCTTGGGCAGCAAATACGAAATAAGGCAAGGTCATAATAGCGGTGAGAAGCAGAAGGGTAGCGATTGGTTTTAAAAATTTTAGTTTCATAACACAGTCTAGATAAAGAATTTTATTATAAAGTAAGCCAGGGCGTAGGCGCCTAAGATAATAATTATTCCGATAATATTTTGGGTAATAATGGCTTTAGCTTTTTTTGTCTGCTCTTCGTTACCGCGGGCAGTCAAATAGAGATAGCCGCCGTAAATAGTAAAAAGAATAAAGATAATGCCGAGCAAGGAAAATAATCCAGTTATTATTCTGCCCGCCACCGTTTCTAAAACGATGCTATTATTATAACCAGCTCCGCCAGCACCAGATACAATCCCTAAAGCGCTGCTACTCCCCGTATCAAAAGCTGTTTTTATATTAGCATTAGTCTGCCCCTGGGCTGAGGCCGCCAATATTCCAGTGGATAGGAATAAGGCTAGGGCAACTATAGTAGTGTTGATTGTCTGCTTAGTCGTCATGTTTTTATTGAATTAAAGAGCCGGTAGTCGCCTTTAAAACAAAATAACTAATAGCATAAGCGGCCAGGACAATAATAATACCGATAATTGATTCTGTAATCATTTCTTTGGCTCTGCTTACTTTTTCTTCATTGCCTTGCGCAGTCATCCAAGTAATGCCGGCATAAATAGTAAAGCCTAAAAAGACAACACCAATCATCGATAGCACTATAGTTATTATTTGGCTTATGTAGGAATTTACAGTTTTACCGTTAGTGTCATAACCGGCCGCCTCGCTAGTTTTATTTAATCCGGCATCTTTAGCAAAATCATAATTAGCATCTTTATTATTTTGAGCTAGAACAGGAGTAAACAGGCTAAAGGATAGCATGAGAAGAAAAATATAGGATAATAATTTTTTAATTATCATATTTTAAATAAGCCGATTGCCGACAAAAGCAGTAATAGCGTATGCTGCCATTACTATTATTAATCCGATTACCGCATTAATCATTAAATCTTTGGCTTTAGTAACTTTTTCTTGATTGCCGGCGGCTGTCATCCAGGTTAAGCCGGCAAAAATCATTAAAAGCAGAAAGACAACGCCAACAAAAGATAAAACTACGCCGATAATAGAGCCAACTCTGGTGCTTAAAAAATTATTATCAGGATTAGCTACTTGAGTTTTATAAGCCTTAACTTCATTGGCGCTTGTATTTAGACCGTAATCATCGGCCAGAGCTGGAGAAAAATTTAAAAAACCAAAGGCAATAAAATTAATTAATATTAATAAAAAAATATTTTTAACTATTTTTACGGATAACATAGATTTTTTAAATTTTTTTATTTTTCAATTCTTTGAACACCAGTATTTTGATGTTCAAGGAATTGGCCCTATTTTTAAATAGGGCCTTTTTTCCAAAATCGATTCTAGAAATAATTAGTTAGTGGCGGTTATTAAGCGATTCAAGATAAAGCTGGCGATACCCCAGGCTGATAAGACGATGACTAAACCAATAACGCCGGCGCCAATTAATTTTTGGGCCTCACCAACTTTGTCTTCGTTGCCTCCGGCGGTCATCCATTTGAAGCCTCCTAATAATACGATAACAACAGCAATGATGCCCAAGAAAAGCATAGCAACATTAATCAATCTCGCGACGGTGGTTCTTGGATCGGTGTTGCCAAGACCGTTATCTCCGAAACCTTCTTGGATTTCGTTGATACCCACATCAATGTTTTGAGCCATGGTTACCATCGGTAAAGCCAATAAGGATAACATGGCAAAGACTACTAAATTTTTTAAGATTTTTTTACTCATAATTCACCACCTTTCTAGTTGTTGATAATTTAATGATGCTTTTATTTTATCATAATTTACCCCGAAAGACAAACAATTTTTCTTATGTTAAAATATAAAGATGAATAATAAATATTATAAATTGTCAATAGTAATTTTTGTGGTCGCCGCTTTAGGTTTCGCTTCTTTTTTATTTTTAAAAAATTCTTTTTCTTATTCTGATGTCGATCTCGGCTGGCATTTAAGGATGGGTTATGATTATTTACTTAGCGGCCAGGCTGCTTATATTAATTATTATAACTATACTTTATTTGGTTCACTTTGGGTTGATCATGAGTGGCTTCTTAATGCTGTGATGGCTATTATTTTTCAAGTTGGCGGTTTTTTATCTCTGCATTTATTTTTTTTCTTAGTTCTTGTTTTTTGTGCTTTTTTTGTCTGGCGGCGAAGCTCGGAACTGCTTGGCGGTGATCTTAGCTCTAAAATCGCGGTATTTTTTTGGCTTTTTTGGGGTTTATTGGCTAGCCGTCCTCACCTAGGAGTTAGGGTGCAAGAATTTGGCTTACTTGGCTTTTCTTTAATATTTTTGTTGTTTTCTAATTATAATCGGTATAAATTTTATTTTTGGTTGTTGCCGTTTTTATTTTTTTTATGGGCCAATATTCACGGAAGTTTTGTTTTAGGATTATTTTTGTTAATAGCTTATAATTTTTATGTTTTTTTGTCTCCCGTTTTAAGGCGCTTTATTTCTATTTGTGCTTGGCGATGGGATAATTTTGAACCTTTTGCCAAGTGGCAGATATTAATTGTTCTTGTTTTGTCTCTTTTAGCAACTTTAATTAATCCCTATGGATTCGGTTTATACTCTTTTTTGGGGACTTATTTTAATACGGCTTACATGGTTTATATAAGAGAGTGGCAAGGTCAATTTGTTTTTCCTTTGTTTTATGCACAAATATTTTATTTATCGATCAGTCTCGTAAGTATTTTTTTATTGGTTAGAAAAAAAAGCCCAATTAATTATCCGCTATCTTGGTGGGAATTTTTTTTGTTTTTTTTGTTTTTTATTTTAGCTTTTAGATCTAGGCGCCATTTTCCGATTTTTGTTTTTGTATCCCTGCCTTTCTTGGCTTACGCCTTTAAAGATTTTTTTGACCAATTAATTATCTGGTTTAATTATAAAAAAAGAATTCTATTTATTATTTCCCTTTCTTTTTTATTTTTATCTTTATTGATTTATCAAATTTTTAATATTCCTTGGTCGCAAAATAGTTTTCAAGATTTTTGCGGACGTAAATATCCTTGCGCAGCCGTTGCTTATTTACAAGCTAGGCCAGAATTAGAAAATAAACGTTTATTTAATGAATATGATTGGGGCGGTTATTTGCTTTGGGCTTACCCGCAAAGACTTATTTTTATTGATGGAAGAATGCCCCAGGCTCAATATAAAGGACACACGATTTTAGAAGAATATTTACAATTTAGGTATGGGGACGGCGCTGTTTCCGGTTTACTTAATGATTATCAAATTGATCTTATTTTATTAAAAAATAAAAATAAGCCCCTATCTTTAAAAAAAATAGAAAAGATTTTTTTTAATATAAATAATGATGAGTTGTTGTCTAAAGATGTGTTAAAGAAATATTTAGAAGAATCGGCTGATTGGCTGCTTGTTTTTCAAGACGGGTTTAGTGTTATTTTACAAAGAAGATAAATTTATAAATAAAATATTTTTATAAAAAATGAGGATAATACCAAAGAGAGGCTTGCGTTTCTTTGCGGTGATAAATAACTATTAATGCGTAATTAACGATAGTCGGATCTAAATTATATTTTTCACAAAATTCTAAATGAGCTTGCCTGAGAATTTGTTTTTGTTTTTTTGTGATTATTTGAGCTGTCTCTTTGCATCTGGTTTTAATTTCAAATAATGATATTTTATTTTTTTTGATTCCGATTAAATCTATTTCCTTGTGCCCTAAGCGGTGGTTTCGATCAATAATTTTCCATCCTTTTTTTCTTAAATAATCAAGGGCGGTCCTTTCTCCTTTTTGACCAATTTTTTGTGCTTGTTTCATTTATTTTTTATTGATTTTTTATTTAAAACCCTCCGTTTTGCGGAGGGTTTTTTCTAAGGAATATATTTTTTAAATTCTTGTTCTTTTTCTAGTTGTTTTTTCTTTACCGGCACCAGTTTGTAGTTTTTAATAATTGGCCATAGCCACCAAAGCATAATTATCGCCCAGGCGGCCAACCAAAAACGGGCAGAAAGAAAAGCGGCTCTTTCATAATTAAAGAAGAAAAAGACGGCGCCGATAATTAAATTTCCGATACTAAAATTGTATGATTTTTTCCAAACTATTTTATATAGGCTTTTTTGCCGCTGCTTAATACCGCTTATTACGGTCAGGATTAAGAGTAGGATTAAAAAAGTGAAAAATATTTGAACGAATAGTGGTAATAATGGTTCTGGGCGCAGATTGAACCAAAAATTCCAAGTGAGCAGGTTTTGCATAGTTTTTATAATTTATGAAATATTAAACCGTAATGATATGGTCCAGCCTCAAATTCTGAGTCTATATTCAAGCCTAGTTTTGGGGCCGCTTCTTTTAAAGATTCTTTATTAACTCTCGTTTCAGCGCTGGGACCGAAAGGGCTAGCGCTGTTTTTCCATTCCACAATCAATAAGCGGCTGCCATTTTTTAACATTCTTACCGCCTCCCTAAGAATTTCTACTCTTTTATTTGATTGATGAAGGATATTAATTAATAAAGCCTTGTCTATACTGGCATTTTCTATTTTTGCTCCTTTAAATATTTCTAAATTACTCCAAATTGTTTCGATTTGCTGTAAATTTTCCTGCAGGGCTCTTTTTTTAATATCTTCTAGGGTGTTTTTTAGAATATCAATAGCAAAAACACGGCCACGCGGGCCAACAAGTTTGGCCACAGGAAAGACAAAATAGCCAAAATTGCCACAACCAAGCTCCGCTACTCGCTGTCCCTCGGTAATTGCTATTTTATTCAAAATAAAATTTATGTCAAATAATAAAGTTTTATTGGGGTTGTTCATAGTTATCTTCGACTAAGATTTGGCGTTGGATAATACTTTCTTGGCCATATTTTTTCTTAGCGCTAATAATTATATTATTTAAACCTTGTTTTAGCTTAATTTCTTGCGAAAAAGAACCATCCTGTTCGCTCATAATTCCGGTATTATTTATTTTTATTTCTGTCTCCGGGTTACTTTTCCCTTTAATGGTGATAATTGGCTCATTGATAACTATATTCTTGTCAGGATAATCTACACTTAAAGTCGGCGGTGAAATTAAGCGGCGAAAATAAATCAATAAATATAATAAACAAATAAAAAAAAGTAGGATAAAAATAATATTTTTTATTATTTTCGGGAAAACTAAAAATTTATAACGGCGCAATATTTTTTGTGAAAAAGGATTATCAGAAATTTTATCATCGTTAAACGGCGTTAAGGGTAGTATATTTTTAGTATTTATTTTTAAATAGCGGCAGTATTCTTTAAGGAATTGGCGTCCGTATAGGCCGGATGGCAGTTTATTGTATTCTTCATTTTCAAGAGCGAGAAGATATTCTTGGCGGATATGGAGTTTTTTAGAAATTTCTTTTAATTCAATATTTTGGCGTAAACGAGCAGAACGTAATTTTTCACCCGCTCTTTCTTCACTTGCTAATTTCTTGAAATTAAATTCGGCCATTTTAATATTTAACTTAGACTGATTTGCTGGTAATTACGGGTAATATTAGTCTTAGTTCCGTTCCAATTGATGCCGACAGTTTTTAAGACGAATTGGATAATTAAATAACTGCCGAAAACAATGATTAAACCGACTACGGCCGCCACCAGAATTGTTTTAGCTTTACCGATTTTATCACTGCTTCCGGCCGATATTAAGAACATGAAGCCGCCATAGACAAACATTAATAGAGCCAAGGAGCCGACGATGCCTAAAATCCAGCGAGAGGCTCTGATCGCTATCATGACCATATCGTCTAGGGTATAATTACCGCAGTCATATTTCGTGACGCATTTTGGGTCTGAAGGAGATGGGTCTGGACTGGTGGTGTCTACAATATTCACCTGTGCCAATACGGGCGTGGTTGAAAAAAATAATAACGCGGCAACAAAAGCTAAACCGATAAATGCTTTTTTAATCATATTTTAATTAACCGTTTGCTGTACTTTGGCAGCACCGGTATTAATAGCATCTAAAATTTTATCAATATTTTGGCGGGCGTTATTTATCATCTCGCCGATAGCTGTTTCGGCGGCGATTGCATCTTTGCCTTTATACCAGCTTTTAGCGGTTAAAAGCTCGGAAGCAAATATTCCTAGTTCATTATCTTCTTGCTGGGTTGGAATTAATGATCTTAGTGCGGTTGGTTTTTTAGTTTTAGTTAAATATGATTTTACTTGCTCTTCTTTGGTTGCAAACTGGATAAAATCCCAAGCTTCATTTGGGTATTTGCTTTTTTTAGAGACCGACTCCACCCAATAGTTGGCAAAATTTACTTCTATCGGACTACCTTCAATTTGAGGTAATTTACTAATAGAGAAATTTAGTTTTGGTGCTTGAGATTTAATATTGGCTAAATCATAAGAATAACCAAACATCATTGCTAATTTGCCACTGATAAACATTTCTAAGGAATTGGGCAGGCTGTCATTCCAGGAGTAAACTTCTTTGCCCGGGTTACTGAAATCTATATAAAAACGTAAAGCTTCAAGCCCGGGGTTATATTTAGTATCTTGGGTAGCCGCCGGGACGGCATTAAATAGGACTTGTTTGCTTTCCATCATGGTAGCTCCATTTTGCATCATTAAGACCGAAAGAATGTCGCTAAAACGATTGATATTTAAGCTTCCGCCCATAGCGATGCCGGCTTGAACAATTCCTTGAACCGGGTCTTGTTTGGTTAATTTTTTAACATTTTGCTGAAACTCTTTATTCCAAAATTTCGGCGCTTGAGTTATCCCGGCATTATTAAATAGATCTCTATTGTAATATAAAACCAAAGTATCGACTGAAAGAGGTAGTCCGTATATTTGATTGTCATCTAATACTACGTCGTTGTAAACAGTATCAATAAAATAATTTTTAAGGTCATTAAGGCTGAGACTCTTGACTGTTTTTAAAACCGGTATTACTTCTTTTTTTATACTGCCCTGTTCAATCGGATAGGCCATGGTAATATTGGCTGGCATCGGTGCTAGTTTGTTTTGGTATTTTCGCAGCCAAGTATTATGAATTGATAAAATATCGGGACCGCGATCTTCAGCTAAGGCGTTAAGTAATTCTGCCTCATATTCTTCATAGCGCAGTTTGCGATAATTAATAGTAATATTAGGGTGGATTGTTTTATATTTTTCTATTATTTCTTGGAAAGCATCAGAATCATCGAAAACGCGCCAATAATTTATAGTAATTGGTTGCATTGCTTCTTGAGTTTTTTTATCTACCGTTTTGCAACCAAATCCAGATACAAGAATAAAGACTGCCAATAAAGACAGGCTAATAATTTTCTTTATCATAAGATAATTTTTATTAAATCTTTAAATCTTAATGCAGGGTTATTCACTGTTATTATAACAGAAAAATATAGAGAAAGTAAATTAATTATATTCTTTTTATTATCTTTGGCGGCGATAGCTTAAAGCTTCGGCAATATGTTCGGGATTAATATTTTCTTCATCTTCAAGATCGGCAATTGTTCGGGCTACTCTAAAAATTTTTTGGTAGGCTCGAGCGGATAAGCTTAGACCTTCTGCGGCTTTTAGGGCTAATTTTTCCGCTTCAGGACTATTTTTTTGCCAGATATTTAAATAATTATCATTAACGGCTGCATTGCTCGTTTTTTGTCTTTGTATTTGTTTTTTTCTAGCCAAATATATTGTTTTTAAAGGAGGGGACTTACTGGTCTCATGTTGAGATAATTCTTTTAATGTTAGCCTATTTATTTGAACTTGGAGGTCAAATCTATCCCAAATCGGACCAGATATTTTTTGTTGGTAATTGGCGATTAATTTTTCAGGGCAATTACAATTAATTTGATCATCGCCATAATATCCACAAGGGCAAGGATTCATAGCGGCAATGAATAAAAAATCAGCCGGATAAAAAACATGTTGATCGGCCCTACTGATTAATATTTTTCTTTGTTCTAGTGGTTGGCGTAGACTATCTAATATTTTTCTTGGAAATTCAGGTAGTTCGTCTAAAAACAGGATGCCGTGATGAGCAAGAGTAATTTCTCCCGGTTTAGGACCGCGCCCTCCTCCTAAAATAGAGACAGAAGAGGCACTATGATGAGGGGCTCGGAAAGGAGGCCTCTTTAATTTATTCGCGATTTTTAAAAAATCTCCGGCGACACTGTGAATTTGGGCGACCGCTAATTGTTCCTTTTGATTTAAATCAGGCATTATTTCCGATAAAGATTGCGCTAATAAACTTTTACCGCTACCGGGTGGCCCTGACATTATTAGGTTGTGTCTACCGGCGGCACAAATGGTTAAAGCTCTTTTGGCTGTTTCTTGTCCTTTAATTTTAGACCAGGGATTATATTTTTTATCAATTTGATCGTAGTGGTTATTACTGTATAGCGGTAGTGTTTGTTTATTTTTTAAAGCACTTAATAATTGTTTAAGAGATTTTATTGGATAAATTTCAATATCGGGGATTAAGCTAGCTTCGGCTGCATTACCAATTGGGATAAAAGCAGCTTGTAGACCTCTTTTTTTAGCCGCTATAATTAAAGGTAATATTGATCGCAACGGTCTGATTTCTCCGTCTAAAGATAATTCGCCTACGAATAAAGCTTCTTGAAAATTAAATTCAAAATTATTACTTAAGGCCAGAATGCACAAAGCAATCGGGAGATCGTAGCCACTCCCTTGTTTTTTAAAATGGGCGGGAGCTAAATTGACGGTTATTTTTCTTTTAGGATAAGATAAGGGGCAATTCTTTAAAGCACTTTTTACTCTTTCTCGAGCCTCGGAAACCGCGGCGTCGGGAAGGCCGACGATAGCAATTTGGCCGAATTCGCCGCTAGCATTATCAGCCTCGACTTTAACTATTTCTGCCGTTAAACCATTAATTGCCGCTGTTAATATTTTGACAGACATAATAAAACCGTTTATTTATAAACGGTTTTATTATAAATGTTTTGTTTTAACTAGAGCTTAACTTTTTAATTACGGAAGGCGCTAATATCGTCTAGACGAATGCTTAATAATTGACTAACGCCGTCGGCTTTCATTGTTACCCCGTAAATAATGCTGGCCCTTTTCATAGAGGCGCGGTTATGGGTGATGGTTACAAATTGGGTTTTAGCTGATAAATCATCTAAAATTTGAGCTAATCTTTCAGAGTTAGCTTCGTCTAAGGCGGCGTCAACTTCATCTAGTACCACAAATGGAGAGGGGTTGGCGCTAATAATTGCACAAATTAAAGCAATAGCAGTGAGAGCTCTTTCTCCTCCTGAAAGCATAGATATGGTCTGAATTTTTTTACCGGGAGGGGTGGCTTGGATTTCTATACCCGCTAAACCTAAAGCATTGTGCCGGCGTAGATTTTTTAAGCGTTTCGAGCGGTCATCTGTCTGTATGGAATTATTATCGTTATTTTCTTTTTCTTCTTCCAGTGATTCAAGTTTAAATATTTTTGCGTTGCCGCCATTAAATAATATTTTAAAATATTCGCTGAATTTTTCCGAAATAATTTTGAATTCCTGTTCAAATTTTTCTTTAATATTGATATCTAATTCAGCGATAACTTTTTCCAAAGAGTTGATAGCGGTGTTTAAATCTTGTGTTTGTTGGTCAAGGAAGTGATAACGCTCGTCTGTTTCTTGAAATTCTTTTTCTGTTTCCGGGTCAATGCCCCCGATCATTTCCAATTGACTTTTTAGTTCTTGTATTTTTTTACGAAGATGTTCATCTTCTAATTTTTCCTCTTCGGATGTTTGGTGTTTTTTTATATTTTCATAATTAAGACCATCGTTGGCGATATTATTTTCTAAATCTTCCAGTCTGGTCTCTTGGCGAGCAGCTTCGATTTTTAGATTATTTAGGCGATTATTCAGTTGGTTTATTTCTGATTGTAAATTTTGGATTTGTGATTGATAGGCAAAAAGACGGTTTTTTTCTTCTTCTTTAATATTATTATATTTTTGTAAATCAATTTGGTTTAAGTCAATTTTAGCATCGAGTTCTTTAAGGCGGGCATTAAATATATTTTTTTCTTTTTCAATTTGAGCGCTGTCGAATTTAATTTGGCTTTTGGCAATCTTTTCTTCAATCTCTTTAATTTCTTTTTGTCCTTGTCTTTGCTGTTCTTGGTAAAGGGCCAGCTTTTGCGAGTGGGCGGAAGCATTTAGGCGGCATTCATTAAGTTCATTGCTTAATTTTTGTCTGTCGGCCAATAAGTCCCCAATTTGGCTATTTGATAAATTTTCTTGAAGAGCAATCTCTAGATTTTGCAGGCGCTCTTTGATAATATTTTTTTCTTTTTCAATTTGAGCGCTGTCGAATTTGATTTGGCTTTTGGCAATCTTTTCTTCAATCTCTTTAATTTCCCTGAGGGCAGCCTCTTCCTGATTTGATAATAGGCGCTGCCTTTCTTGTTTAGTTGATAATTCTAGGCGTAATTCATTTATTTCTGCGATTAAAGCTTGTTTTAATTCGCTATTCTTAATAATATTTTCTTGCAGTGTTTTTGCTCGTTCTAGTTTATTAGCATTTTCTCCGTCGATTAAAGAGCGAATTTGCTTTTGAAATTCTTGTTTAGCTTCTTCGATTAAAGATTTTATTTTATCTAAATTTTGTTCTCCTTTGATCGCATCCAGTTTTTTTAAGAAATTTTCAATACTTGCATTAATTTCTTCGCGCCCAGCTGCCGGTTTGCCACTAGCCTTGAGAGCCTGGTTAATTGCTTGTAAATCTTTATTATCATTATTTATCAGAGAATCTAATTTTAATTTTTTGTTCTCCAAATCTTCGATTACTCCTTTGGTTTCATTAAGATTGATATTTTTTATTTCTTGGCGCAAGTAGTCTAAAGATCGCTTTAATTCTTCCTGTTTATTATTAAGCCAGGCAACGTCGAATTGCCCTTGTGCTTCCAAATTAGCCTCTAAAACAGCATCAAGGCGAGCTAAGTTTTTTAGCAGTTGGTTTTTTTCTTCTTGTTGGCTTTCGTATTGTCTTTTAAAGTTATCGCGCCGGTTGATTTCTTCGCCTATTCTTTGTATTTGGGTGCGCAATTCATTCTCTTTGATGCTATAATTTTCATTTTCTAAAACAGAAATTTCTTGCTCTATTTGCCGCTGCGCTTCTTTGAGCTCTGCTTGTTTATTGTTAAGCCAGGCAACGTCGAATTGCCCCTGTGCTTCTAATTGTAATTCAAGCTCTGCATTTAATCTGGCGAGGCTTTGAGTAATTTCATTTCGTTCTCGTTGATATCTCTTGAGCTGTTCTTGCAGTTTGTTGATAACGTCGCTATCGTCATTACTTTTAATTGCTCCGAGATCTTCATTTACTTTATTTAGGCTATTTTCTTTTTTGCGCTTGTCTGTTTCTATTAAATCAAGGTTGTAATTTGTATGACTGAGTTTATCGTCAATATCTTTCCATAGATTGTAATAATAGCGATGTTGATAGGCGCTTAATTCTATTTCTGTTTGTCCTCTTTTTTTTAAACGTTCAACTTGGCGGGTAAGCATTTTTAATCTCGGCTTGATTTCGTTAAGCAACATTTCTACTTGAAGTAAATTGTCGTAGCTATTTTCTAGTTTATTTAAAGCGGAATCACGTTTGATTTGGAATTGTTTGATGCCGGTAGCTTCATCAAAGAAATCTTTGCGTTCGGCGGCGCCGGTGTTGAGAACATTTTCAACCATGCCTTGACCGATGACGCTATAAGTTTTTTGGCCCACATTAGCTTTAGCTAAAAGAATTTGGATGTCAGCGAGACGAACACGGTTATTATTTAATAGATATTCGCTGTCACCATTACGAAAAAGCCTCCTGGTAATAATAATTTCATCATAATCAAGTGGAGAAAGAGAGCGGCCGCCGGCATCGGTTTCCGCGTCTGTTGTTTCTGTGGTCGCAAGTCCATTTTTTACAGGCAATAATTGATGATCTTCGTTGTTTAAATAAAGAGAAACCTCAGCCATGCTGAGTTGGCTTTTTTGATCGGAGCCGGAAAAAATAACATCCTCACTTTTTTTTCCGCGTAGAGTTTTTAAACTTTGTTCGCCTAAAACCCAACGAATGGCATCGGCTATGTTTGATTTACCTGATCCATTAGGGCCGACTACTGCTGTTAAGCCACGGCGGCCGTTGGCATCTATCTTATTAGAAAATACCAATTTATTTTTATGGGCAAACGATTTAAACCCTTGAATTTCCAATTTTTCTAAATACATAAAAAACGCGCAAGCGCGAAATTAATGGAGAAAAAGCTTATTATTAGCTTGCTCCTTCTTATAAATATGTTATTATTATAATATACTTTCCTGGTAAAAGTAAAATCAAGTTTTATTAAGCGGAGGCGCTAATTAATTAATTTGTTTTGTGCTTTTTATTTTTTTATGATTATTTCTTTAAGCGGTGCTGGCGGTTCCGGCAAATCAACGATCGCCAGTCGCTTAGCGGAAAAATTAAACTGGCCTCGTTATTATATTGGCGGCCTTCGTCGAGAAATGGCTGCCCAACGCGGTTTAACTTTAGCTGAGTATAATAAATTAGGGGAGATTGACCCGGCTACTGATTTAGAAGTTGATGAATATCAAAAAAAACTTGGTGAAAATGATGATAATTTTGTGATTGAGGGGCGGACTTCTTGGTATTTTATTCCTAAATCTTTAAAAATTTATCTTGATGTTGATGAAGATGAGGGTGCTAAACGAATTTTTAGCCAGTTGCAGGGAAAAAATAAAAGAAATGAAGACGATGGTTTAGATAGTGTAGAGGCTGTAAAAAAGAGCGTTTCTCAACGTTTGGCCAGTGATGCCTTGCGTTATAATAAATATTATGGCATTAAGACTTATGATCCTAAAAATTACGATTTTTATTTAAATACTACCGGATTAAGCGTTGATGAAGTTTTTTCTAGGGTTTATGAATTCGTTCTATCCCATCTTGACAAGCATTAATTTTGATTATAATATTAGACAAGACTTAAGTAATTTAGACTGAGCGAGGTGTCAAGCATCTCGTTTCTGGTTTTTGCCAAATATATATGTCCGAGAAAAAAACTGACTCCGTTGAGGAGCAAAAAGCCGCCGTACTGGAATTGAAGCCGGGAATGACGGTCAGAATCCACCAAAAAATCAAAGAATTAAATTCTAAAGGTGAAGAAAAAGAACGCATTCAATATTTTGAGGGTATGATTATTGCCCGCAAGCACAATAAGGAAAAAGGTGGAACAATTACGGTTCGCAAGGTTTCCGATGGTATTGGCGTAGAAAAAATATTTCCTTTAAATTTGCCGACAATTACCAAGATTGAAATTAAAAAGATTGCAGAAGTTCGCCGTGCTAAACTTTATTTCTTGAAAAGAGGTTATAAGAAGCGTTTGACCGAAAAGGTGGTAAGGTAGTTTTATTTTGTTAATTATTTTTATAAAGGGGCTTAACCGCCCTTTTATCTAAGGGGCGGATGGTGAAATTGGTAGACACGCAAGCTTGAGGGGCTTGTGGCCGCAAGGCCGTGGAGGTTCAAATCCTCTTTCGCCCACCCCTTATTAGGGCGCATAGCTCAGCTGGTTAGAGCACTTCGTTTACACCGAAGGGGTCCGAGGTTCGAATCCTCGTGCGCCCACCTTAAAAAAGAACAGCCTTTTGGTTGTTCTTTTTTTGTTTAATTTTTATTTATTTATTTTTTTCTTTTCTTGTCTATAGAGGAGAAATGAGTATAAAGTTACCCCGATAATGATAGCGGTTAAACCAATAAATAAAATCGCCATAGCTATTCGGAAATCAAGCCAAGGAGCAATAGCGATACCTAGTCCCCAAAACATAAAAAGCCTTCCGCCTAAGCGATGAGTTTTATTCCAGACATTTTCTGATGACATTGACCAAGGCGTGCGGATGCCCACAAACCAATTGCGTTTGATTTTGCCGAAATAATTACCCATTACTATCATCAGAGCGCCCAATAAAATAGCGACAATTGCGCCGACATTAAGACTGTAGTTAAGGTTGTAAAAAGTTGCCACCGTAAAAACTCCAAGCAGGACAAAAAGAATGGCATCGCGCATCAGGCGATATACGCCGGCAAATTCTTCATACCTTTCTTTTTTGGGGTCAACATAAGGCATGATAAAAAATCCTATGTAAAGGGCTACTAATATGCCGGGGAAAAATATTGAGTGAAAATTTTTATTTACCCAGCCATTTACTTGTCCTTGGAAATCCCAATGAGAGGCGACCGTAGCCGGTAGTTGGGGGTATGCCCAATAGCTTAGAGCAATGGTAGTAATAATAATTAAGAGGGCTCGCCATTCTGTTTTTAAAGTGATTTTTTGCATATTATTTATTATTTATTTTTTTCTTACCAATAAATTTAATTAAGGATTCGCTTATTTCTTCCATTACGCTCATATTCAGGCTATAGAAAATCTGTCGTCCGGAACGGCGGGCGCTGATTAAGCCAGCTCTTTTTAAAATATCAAGATGATGGGAAAGGGTGGCTAGAGTAATATTTAAATTTTCAGCAATAGCGGCTACCGGTTGTTCGCCGGCACGTAAAGTCTGGAGAATTGATTGCCGGTTCGGATCGGCGAGAGCAGCAAAGGTTTGGCTAAAAAGCATAATTAGATATTTAGATATATATCTAATTATATCATTTGTTCCAAGGGCCGTCAAGCAGCTCTTTATTTTCCCGTTTTTATCCTTTAGAATAGGAATATGAATAAAAGCCAAGAATATATCAGTAATAACCCAGAAGAAACTTTTGCTTTGGGCAAAGAATTAGCCGCTACTCTTCGGGGCGGGGAGATTTTAGCTTTATCCGGCAATTTGGGGGCGGGCAAGACGGCTTTTGTTCAAGGTTTGGCCGCTGGCTTGGGCGTAAAAGCTAAAGTAAATAGTCCTACTTTTACCATTATGAAGCTATATCCGGCCAAAAAAGGAAATATTAAACAGCTTTGCCATATTGATGCCTATCGCCTATCTTCCGGAAAAGAATTATTAGATATTGGGGCGGATGATTATTTAGGACAGAAGGATACGGTGAGTGCGATTGAGTGGATAGAGAGGGTTAAATCAGTACTTCCTGTAAATATAGCTAATATTAAAATAAAAATATTAAAAAAAGATTTAAGGAAGATCATTGTTGTGCATTCTACTATTGACATTATTTAGAAAACATTATATAATTAAACTCCAAAATTTGAAGTCATGAAAGAAAATGATTATTTTTTGGAGCAACAAAAACTCAGAATAATATCACGGATAAATAAATATAAAGATCCTGAAAGAATTCAGGACGAACTTTTATCCGGAGATATTTCCCCGTATACCCGTTATAAACAAACAACGCTTATTCCTATTTTGAATAAAGCGTTGTCGCGAATAGATAGCGGAGAATATGGACGTTGCCTAAAGTGCGGGCGAGAAATCGAAAAAGCCCGTTTGATTCTTGTGCCGGCAGCCGAGTATTGTATGCAGTGCTCCCGAGGTTAACATCTAATTGATTGTTAACCTTTTTTATTATTCAAGGTTTAATGGTCAAAAATAGTTGGTGAAAATGCTATATTTCCTGTAATATTTAATTAGAATACAAAACAAATATAAAACAGTTAATAATATGACAAAAAAAACGCTGCATTTTGTGCGGAAG
>Ga0172367_10004911_pt1 | contig 16393 bp, 7 predicted proteins | sample Lak10m_FD_114542 | JGI IMG/M metagenome (GOLD analysis project Ga0172367, IMG submission 114542) | Freshwater microbial communities from Kabuno Bay, South-Kivu, Congo - kab_022012_10m | ecosystem: Environmental > Aquatic > Freshwater > Lake | place: Democratic Republic of the Congo: South-Kivu...
ACATGTTTGCACTGGCGCGTTCCATTTACCAGGCTACTGCCACCATGAAAGCCGAGAAATGGGAAAAGAAAGCTTTTGAAGGTGATGAAATTGGCGGTAAAACGCTTGGCCTGATCGGTGTTGGCAACATTGGCAAGGCAGTTGCCTCCCGGGCGACAGCGCTTGGGATGACCGTCATGGCTTATGATCCCTATGTGAAGTCTGTTGACGGCGTCAAACTGGTAACCAATTTGGATGAGCTGCTTGCTCAGTCAGATTACATCAGCCTGCACCTGCCAAAAACCAAGGAATCCGCTGGAATGATCGGTAAGGATCAAATTGAGAAAATGAAGAAGGGCGTTCGTATCATCAACTGCGGTCGTGGCGGTATTATTGATGAAAATGCTCTTTATGAGGCGCTTACCAGTGGGAAAGTGGCAGGAGCCGCGCTGGATGTCTACGCAGAGGAACCCCCCACGGATTGGAAGCTGGTTAAACTGCCGAATGTTATCGGCTCACCGCACATTGGCGCGGCGACCAAGGAAGCCCAGGGACGTGTCGGGGCTGAAGTCGCTGAGAAGTTGATCGAGTTCGCAAAAAAAATGTAAATAATATCGATGAGGGCGGCCATCAGGTCGCCCAATTCAATTTTTTTGGGAGAATTTATGAAAACCTTCGCTGATATCGGTGTGCAGATCCCCCAGATTTACCTGCCCAGGGCCGGGGTGGACCTGAAAAAATGGGCAGTGATAGCCTGTGATCAGTTTACATCCCAACCCGAGTATTGGAAGGAAGTGGAGAATATTGTTGGCGAGAGCCCTTCTACCCTGTACTTGACCCTCCCGGAAGTTTTTCTCGAAGCGCCAGATGAGCCAGAACGGATACGGAAAATTCAAGCTGAGATGCGTTCTGTCATGGACAAGCAAATCCTGGAACCATACGAAGGCATGGTCCTTGTTGAACGTACTGTGGACGGTCGTACCCGCAGAGGCTTGATGCTCGCGCTTGACCTTGAGCATTACGATTACAACAAGGGTTCTAACAGCCTGATCCGCGCCACCGAGGGCACCATCATTGAGCGCCTGCCCCCACGCATGAAAATTCGCGAAGGTGCAAGCCTGGAGTTTCCACATATCATGGTGTTGATCGATGATGCCCAGCGAACAGTTATCGAGCCGCTGCAAACAGCAAAACCCGGTCTGGAAAAGTTATACGATTTTGACCTGATGCTCGGCAGTGGGCACCTGGCAGGCTATAAAGTTAGTCCTGAACTCGAAAACAGGGTGATCGCAGCTCTCCGTGGCCTTGCACAACCCCAGGTATTTTCTGAGAAATATGATATCAAGGATCAACCGGTTCTATTATTTGCCATGGGGGATGGCAACCACTCACTGGCAACTGCCAAGGCTATCTGGGAAAAGATCAAGCCGGGTATTGATCCATCATTGCGGGAAGGACACCCTGCCCGTTTTGCCCTGGTTGAGATTGAAAATGTGCATGACGAAGCGCTTGAATTTGAGCCGATCCATCGCGTACTTTTTGGTCTGCGCCAGGATATTTTGCCAGTACTAAAAGCCTATTTTGGGGACAATTTTCATTACACCCCCGCGGCAGGCATGAACGAATTGGTCAAAAGCATCGATGCCGCGCATGGCTCGCGCCAGGTAATCGGCATGATTGGTGGAGGCCAGGCGTATGGTCTCCTGGAGTTTGACAATCCTTCATCCAATCTTCCGGTAGGTACCATCCAGGCATTTCTGGACACCTTCTTGAAATCTGGCGGTGCTGAGAAGATTGATTATGTTCACGGCGCGGATGTTACTGCGCAGTTGGGTAGTCAGGCTGGAAATGTCGGCTTCTATCTGCCTGGAATGCACAAGTCTGACCTATTTAAAACGGTGATCCTTGACGGTGCGCTGCCACGCAAGACTTTTTCAATGGGCGAAGCGCACGAAAAGCGTTTTTACATGGAAGGGCGAAAAATCGCCTGATCAAAATAAAAGCCGGTCAGTTCACAACTGACCGGTTCTTATTTTCTCCAGTGCTTTTCGAAAATCATCAGGGTATAGCGCGGTAAAGGTCAAAAGCTCACCGCTCTCGGGGTGGTTGATTGTCAATGACCGGGCATGCAAAGCTGGCCGGTCGATCAAACCTGTCTTGGGGGCGCTGTAAAGGATGTCGCCCAGTAATGGGAAGCCCAATGCATAGGCATGCACCCGTATCTGGTGAGTCCTACCGGTGGCGGGCATGGCTTCCAATAAGGAATATCCATTGAAGCGTTTAAGTACTTTAATGCTTGTCTCTGCTGGTTTGCCCTGCCCATTATCAATTACTGTGCGGTGGCTGTGACCTACATTGAGCCGCAGCTTGTGCCTGGCGGTGTGCTCATCCCATTTTGGATTTCCAACACAAATGGCATGATAAGTTTTTTCGGTGGTGTGCTGTTCAAATTGTTGGTTCAATACCCGGTGCGCATCCGCCGTCCTGGCGAACACCATCACTCCACTGGTGACCTTATCCAACCTGTGAACTACCATGAGATCCGGATAACTTTCCAGGAGTAATTTGACCAGGTAAGGTGCGTCTGGCTTCCATCCGTCCGGCAGGACTGGAAGATTGGCGGGTTTATTCACCACCAGGATTTCATTATCTTCAACCAAAACCATGTTCTTAATCTGTGAGGGAATCATAATCTGATTGTATCGTATCTCCTCACGATGTAGGTTTTTTTTATGGTTATTTTCAGGGAGAGCACCCGAAAATAACCATCTGCGCAGCAAACCATGCCAGTTTCGCCGTAAAGGCGGATCATCATCGAAAGATAGCCAATCGTTCCGCATTGGTAATACCCGCAAGTGGAGATTTGAGCGTGCTTTCCGCTCAAATCTCCACAAAGAAAAACTCTTTTTCCTTTTTGAGGGACACTGCCTCATTAAGGCAGCCAACCTGTGATTAGTTGCCATTTTTCCAGAAAAACGCAGAATAACGACGTTTTGTGCTCCTATTGAACCTGGATAATCAAATTTTTTCTTTTGTGGCTTATAATTAACCTAAATGATGGATAACGATTTGTACATTGACAGTCAAGAACTTTGTGACTGACCAGATGTCATGACCGGTTGTTTGCCTTGCAATTGAAGATTGAGCAGGTGGTTAACTGCGAGATTTCCACGATTTTTTTTTATTATTTCTTGAGCTTTGCCATTATTGATGCAAATTAGAAAAGCATTACCAGAAAATCGAAGTGATGGTGTGTTTCGTTTCGCAAAATATTGGGTTTCTGGGATTAAAAAGAATTTATGGGTCAACCTATTAGACTATTAATTGTGGATGATCATCCCGCGCTGCGGTTCGGTTTGGTATCTCTTCTGCAGCAGGAACCAGATTTTTCGGTAGTGGCAGAGGCTACAGATGGAAACGAAGCGGTTGAAAAAGCTTTTGAGCATAGTCCTGATGTGATCATCATGGATCTTATGTTGCCCAGGAAAAGTGGGCTGGAGGCTATTCGAGAAATAATGGAGAAAAAACCTGAATCTCGAATATTGATCTTTTCATCGTCTTCTGATGGCGACCAGATCTTGGATGCGATCAGGGCAGGAGCAATTGGTTACCTTGTAAAGGATAATTCCCCACAGGAAATTCTCCTGGCAATCCGGAGTGCATATTTGGGCAAGCCAACCATGTCGCCGCGAACCGAAATGAGCCTTTTTCATCAAATTCAGAGTAACAAGACGGCTACGCCACCACTCGAAGCACTCACCGCGCGCGAGATTATCATTCTGCGTTTGCTTGCCCAAGGGTTGTCAAACCTCGAAATTGCCAAGGCAGCTTCCATTACGGAAGGAACAGTCAGATCCCATATTAGCAACCTGATAAACAAATTGGGTCTTGAGAATCGCGCCCAGGCAGTCGTCTATGCGATCCGAAAGGGGTTGATCACCGTTGATGAAGACGACAATAAATCATAATTAGAAATTACATTGGAATTATCTATTTATCCAGTCTTGGAAATATTTCCAGGACTGTTTTTTTTTACTCCTTGCAAATCATGGTGGCTCGGGGGAAAGGGTGGCATCTCAACAAATGTTGACTGCAATTGTTGATTGGGCGTCCGCAAACATCCATACAAATTTCAACACTTAACAGATGACAAATATATCAGAAAAGAATATGCTTGAAAAAACTGACAAGTGTCGAAATTTTTAAATTCTTACTGCTGAATGGTTCTTGCGATGTTCAGGAGAAGTGAGCTTATGGACGTACATGATTTATCCTATGAAAGAAAAGACAAGATAAAAGTTCTTGTTATTGATGATGATGCCAATTTCTTGTTTGGGGTAACAAGAACATTGATCAAGGCTGATTTTGTAGTGCTTTCTGCCGCGGAAGGGATGCAAGGTGTCCAAAAAGCGCTGTTAGACCGGCCGGATCTGATCCTCCTGGATGTGAACATGCCGCTGTTATCAGGTTTTCAGGTAAAAACAGTTTTGAACAATTCGCCAGTGACAGAGAATATACCGGTGATATTCCTAACTGCGCTTCATGATCGCGAGAACATCCTGGGTGGTTTGAAAGTCGCTGATGACTATATTACAAAACCTGTTGATGCGGATATCCTGGTTGCTCGATTAATAGCCGTTTTTCGCCGCGTAAATAAAACCAGACATACAATAAGGAAAGAAGAAATGGTTCAGATCCCAGAAGAGAGGTTGCAGAGCTGGGGTCAGTCCGTTGAAATTTTTGACAGTGGTACTTCTGGCCACACCCGGCGAGTTTCGACCTGGGCGGCGGTTGTGGCCCGGTCCTTAGGATTAGACAAGGAACAGGTAAACAATATTCGTAAAGGGGCAATGCTGCACGATATTGGCAAACTTGCGATTCCAGAGCATATTCTCAATCGACCTGGAGCTTTGACCCCGTCAGAATGGGAAATTGTGCGCAAGCACCCCAGGTATGGTTATGAAATGTTGACCGCTATTGAAAGCCCGAGTGTTGTTAAGGATATTCCCCGTTACCACCATGAACATTGGGATGGCTCAGGTTACCCTGATCGACTGGTGGGTGAAGCAATTCCTCTGGCTGCGCGCATTTTTAGCCTGGTTGATGTTTATGATACCTTACTGGCGAAGCGTCCTTATAAACCAGCCTACAGCCCACAGACAGCCCTTGAAATGATCGGCGAATTAAGTGGAAGGCACTTTGATCCTTTCCTTGTTGATCATTTTCTATTAAATTTTGCTACTTTACAGGAAGAGGTGGAAAATGAACTCGGACAAAACAATTTTAGTTATCGATGATGATAGGAAATTTTCCCTCGGCTTGGTGGCGATTTTGCGACGCGAGGGTTTCCAGGTTATCAGCGCGGTGAATGGGGCGGACGGACTGGCAGCGATACGGACATCAAAACCAGATATTATCCTTTGCGATATTATGATGCCCCCCCCAAATGGTATCCAGTTAAAAAAGGAATTGTCCGCTGATCCTCAGTTCGGGCAGATCCCATTTCTTTTCCTGACCGCCCGTGTATCGCAGGCTGATAAACTGGCTGGCCTGGAAATTGGAGCTGATGACTACATCACCAAACCTTTTGATGTTAATGAGTTATTGGCGCGCATAAAATCTGTGCTTCGTCGATACGAACGCGGACAGCAATTGGGGATACAGGAAGGCATCGCTGATCTGGATAAGCTGCGTGCCAATATTTCCACCAATATCAGCCATGAAATGCGAACTCCCCTGACAGTTATCCTCTCGACCTTGGAATTGATCCTCAAGGAGAAATTCACTTCTGAAAACGGTGATCTGAGTAATTATCTAAATACTGCCAGCAGCAGCGCCTACAGGCTGAAATTCCTGGTAGAAGACCTGGAGATGTTGTATGACCTGGATCAAGGTAACCTGGCGAGTATGTCCCAAAGAATTGATATTGTCTTCCACCTGAAAAATCCTATCAATCAAATTTTGAAAGTATGGGAAAAGAAACAATTAAAAGTTAAATTGGATATCGATTCCATGGTCAGGATTTATGCCCCCAAGAATGAATTTGGTCATGTGGTCGCCCACCTGGTGGATAACGCCTGTAAGTTCTGCCCTGAAAAAGGGAATGTGGCAATTTCGGTCAAGCCCAATGAAATTGGCGGATGTGTGATCGATGTTTTTAACGATGGTGTAGGGGTTCCGATTGAACTGCGGGAAAAAGTGTTTGAGCGCTATTATCAGATCAGCCAGGGAGAAACCCGGGATTTCGGTGGGTTAGGTGTGGGCCTGACCATTGCAAGAACATTTGCCAGGGCATGGGGTGGGGATGTCCAAATAATGGACAGTCCGACTGGGTGCAGGGTGAGATTAACTCTGCCACCGCACGTCGAGGATTAATATTCTTGGAGGAATTTATGCTCGATATACTTGTGATCGATGACAATGTGAATTTTGGTATTGGGCTTGCAGGAAATTTGCGCAAAGCAGGTTTCGGTGTTAAGGTTGTGAATGATGGGAATGAAGGAATTAAAGCTGCTAAAGAACTTCATCCCGGTCTAATCCTTTGCGATTTAAAAATGCCTGCGCCTGATGGAATGGAAATAAAACGTGCTTTGAACGCGAATACCTCGACCGCGGGTATTCCGTTTGTTTTTCTTTCCGGGGCCTCAGACCCGACGATTAAGAGCGATGGACTGGGTATTGGGGCAGAGGACTTTATTACAAAATCGGTCGATATCTTGGAATTGATCGCGCGAATTCAGGCAATCCTTAAGCGTAAGGAGCGTTCCGAACTGCTTGCCCGGCAGGAAATTCGCCAGGTGCTCGAAAACTTATCAACTTCTTTGCCAATCCATACCAGTCATCATTTCCGGACAAATCTTGGGATCTTGTTACTATCCCTTGAAATGATCGCCAAGCAACAAGCGAGCGGAGAGCTATACCTGGAATTCGCCCGAAATAGTGCCTATCGTATGAAGGTTTGGATGGAAACCTTGATCTGGATGAATGAATATGACATGGGCCGGTATGCGCAAACAGGCGAACAACTGGATTTGGAATTGGCCTATATCTTACCTTTAAAAGAGGTACTGGAAATCTGGCATGATAAGAACTTGCAGCTTGATTTTCAGGTCGACCCTGGCATGGCGTTATTTAATCCTTCACGCCCATTTACCATGGCAGTTTGTCACCTGGTGGATAACGCATGTAAGTTTAGCCCACAAAATGGCCTGATTCAGGTCTATCTACGAGCCAATGGTGAAGATGGAAGTAAATTGATCGTAAGAGACCAGGGACCTGGAATCCCTCGGGATATGCGCGAAAATGTTTTTGAACGATTCTTCCAAATGCCTGGCGCTGAGCTCGGTGGGCTGCCTGAAAACCACGGCATGGGTTTGGGATTATTCATGGCGCGTACTTTTGCGCGAACACAGGATGGTGATGTCCAGATTTTGGATTCCGATCAAGGCTGCAGCGTGCAGATGTTCCTTAAAAATAACCCATTTCGTGAATAAATAACCTGACCGGTCCGTTCAATGACAATCAAGAACTTTGTGGTTTGCCAATTGTCCTGATGGCCAGCTTTCCCCTATTTTTTTGTTTCTTATCCTTAATCGAGATTTACTTGTTTTCTGGTTCACATTGTAGAAAAGATAGAGAAATGACAGCTCCTATAAACCCGATACCAGGATTTGATATCCAGGAACCCCATCTTCCGGATGGTTTGATTGATAGGCTGGTGGATCTACTGCCTGATGCCATCATTATCTTGAGTGATTCTCTGCAAATACTATTCTTCAACTCTGCTGCTGAGGAAATGTTCGGTTACATCGCGCCTGAGGTCATAGGAAAAAAGGCGGATATTTTTATCCCTGAAATTCAGGTTCGCGTACATCACAAGACGGCTTCGAAGTTTATAGCAGGTCATGACAGCACGAAAACGATGGGTGCGAATCATATTGTTTATGGGAAACATCGGGCGGGCCATTTAATTCCATTGGGCATTTCTGTTTCCCGCCAGATTTTTCAAAACCGCACCTTTTTGATCTGCTCTATACGCAACAGTGCCAACCAGATGTTATTTGAGCAAGCCCTGACGGAAAGCGAGCAGCGCTATCGGGGTATGCTCGAATCGCAAAACGCGCTGGTTGTGCGCATGGATCCAAACGGTTGCTTTGTCTTTGCCAATCAGGCTTATTGCCAGATGTTTGGGAAAAGTCCCGCTGAATTAATAGGGAAATCGCATACCCCCCACGTACATCCGGATGATCTTCCGAAAACCCTGGTGGCCATGCAGGAATTGGAAAACCCTCCATATCGTATCAACCTGGAACAGCGGGTCATGACCTCAACAGGTTGGCGCTGGATCGCATGGGAAGAAAGCGTGATCCAAAATGCTGGTAATAGCAAGTATGAAATCCAGGCTTTTGGGGTGGATATTACAGAAAGGAAAAACGCTGAAGCTGAATTATCCAACAAGATAGTTTTGTTGTCGGGTATATTAAATTCAATTCCGGATATTGTCTTCTTCAAGGATGTGAAAGGCATATACCTGGGCTGCAACCCTGAATTTTCCCGGTTGGTGGGTAAGTCTATTGATGAGATTGTGAATAAAACAGATTACGATCTGTTTGGTCAAGAGGTGGCGGATTCCTTCCGAGATAACGACCGTAAAATGCTCGCCCAGGGCAAGAATCGCACCAATGAAGAGTTGGTTAAGTATCCTAATGGTGAACAGGTTCTCCTAGAAACACTAAAAGCGCCTTTGTACGATACACAAGGAAAAGCAATAGGGATACTGGGGATCAGTCGAAATATTACTTCGAGGAAAAAATTAGAAGAGATCGCCATCGTCGAGAGGAATCTGGCAATCTTCCTGGCGCAAAAATCTTCTTTATCCGAAGCTCTGCCACTTTGCCTGGACCTGGCTCTTGGGATCTCTGAGATGGATTGCGGTGGCATATACATGATTGAACACCAGAGCGGCGACCTTGTGCTGATGACTCACCGCGGGCTTTCTGAATCATTTGTTGATAGGGCCAAAAGGTTTTTATCAGGCTCGCCCCAATTTAATGTAGTTATGCAGGGGAACCCTATCTACCAACCCTACCTGCATCTGCCCACCAGTAAGAACAAGGTAGCGCTGGAAGAAGGGTTGCATATTTCTGCAATCATCCCGGTTATTTTTAACGGGCAGATCATCGCTTGTATTAATGTGGCTTCTCACAGCCTGGACGATATGTCTGTTTATGCCCGCAGCGCGCTTGAGAATATGGCGCTGCAAATTGGTAATATGATCGCTCGTTTTCAGGCACAGGATGATCTGCGGGATAGCCGGAATGAACTCCAAAGTATGTTTGATTCGCTGCAGGATTATGTTTTTGTACTGGATCAGGGCGGTGACATTATTGAGGTGAATCAAAAAGTCCTGGATGGCTTGGGTTATTCGAAGAGGGAATTGGTTGGCGCAAACGTCCTGGTTGTGCACCCACCAGAAGAGCGCGAGAAAGCCTGGGGAATCGTACAGGATATGCTTTCCGGTGAAATTGATACCTGCCCGCTTGATCTACTCAAGAAGGAAGGCGCATACCTCCCGGTGGAAACAAAGGTTGTTCGCGGGCGTTGGGGCAACCAGGATGTCCTTATCGGTGTCAGTCGTGATATCACCGAGAGAAAAGCAGCAGAAACCGTGATCCAGGAACGTGTTAAGGAAATCGAAAGCTTCTTCAATGTTTCCCTGGACCTGCTTTGTATCGGGGATTTCAACGGGAATTTTCTGAGGCTTAATAAAGCTTGGGAAGCGACATTTGGATATTCTCTGGATGAAATATACCAGGGTAAGTTTATTGAATTCATACATCCTGATGACAGGTTCGCAACCCTGAAAGCAATTCTAGGCTTGCGAAAAGGTCGTAAGATTTTGAATTTCATAAACCGCTTTCGCAGCAAGGATGGAAGTTGGCGATCTATTGAGTGGCGCTCAAAAATTGAAGAAGATAAGGTTTTTGCGGCTGCCCGGGATATTACTGAGCGTAAAATCGCGGAAGATGCGCGTATTGTCCAAACCAGGCAGTTGGAATATCGTCAAAAGTTTGAAGAAACCTTGACCTCAATTTCAACCCGTTTTATCAATATGCCCCCTACCGATATCAATTTAGAGATAAATTCCGTTCTGAAGCAAATTGGTGAATTTGAACAGGTTGATCGTTGTTATGTTTTTCAGGTTGATCAACTCAATGCCATGATGACGAACACGCACGAGTGGTGTGCTCCAGGTGTGGACGCGCAGATTGAGAATCTAAAAGATATTCCCACTGGTCTTTTCCCCTGGTGGATTGGAAAAATGACTCGCCTGGAAGAGGTTCATATTCCTGTTGTGGCTAATCTCCCGGTTGAGGCCCAGGCGGAGAGGGAAATATTGGAAGGGCAGAGTATCCAATCCGTGCTGGTTGTGCCAATCGTATCCAGAAACACGATGATCGGCTACCTTGGGTTTGATTCGGTTGTCAGGCAGCGTACGTGGTCTCAAGACAGCATTCTGTTGATCAAAATGGTCAGTGATATTCTGTCAAATGCCTTGATGCGAATAAAGATGCATGATGATTTGGTGCAAAGTGAGAGCCGTAATACGGCCTTGCTTAGCGCGGTTCCAGACCAGATTTTCCGCATCCGGCGCGATGGTGTATTCCTGGATTTCAAGACAAGCTCAAACGAGCTTTTACCCATGGCGGCAGACCAGATCATTGGTTCATCGATCAAAAACTTAGTACCAGAAGAGCGGATTGAGGAAACTTTGAACTGCATCGAGCAAGCATTACAGAGTGAAGTCATTCAGTCCATGGAATATACGCTCAAAATTGGTGATTCCTCGCGAGTCTATGAAGCGCGCTTCAAGGATAGTGGCCCGGATGAAGTGACCGCCATCGTGCGCGATATCAGCGACCGTGCCCGCCTCGAACAAATGAAATCTGATTTTATTAACCGAGCCACGCACGAGTTGCGCACTCCTGTTGCCACCATGCTCTTAATGGTTAACTTGATCGATGGCGACCCAACCGGAGAGGAATTCAAGGAGTGTTGGGAAATACTAAAAAGCGAACTCAGCCGCGAGCGGCTGTTGGTGGAAGACTTGCTGAGCGCCGGGCGTTTAGAAAGTAACCAGGCTGTTATGCACTTACGGTTTCTTGACATAAATGATGTTATCAGCCAGGCCTTTCGTGAAATTGAACCACCAGCAAAGGAGAAGAATATCGCATTCGTTCTTCATCCCATGGATAATCTGGATGAAACTACCAATATGATTAACGCGGATGAGGCTGCCTTATCGCAGGTGTTTGTGAACCTTTTCAGTAATGCTGTAAAATTTACCCCTTCCGGCGGCAGCGTTGACATTTTTATGAAGAGAGCCAACCAGGGGGTCGAGATTTCCATTACCGATTCAGGGATTGGCATTCCCAGTGAGGATATTCCACTTTTGTTTAACCGATTTTTTAGAGGGACAAATGCGATTGAACAGGAGATCCCTGGTACTGGCATTGGCCTGTTTATTGTGCGTTCAATCCTGGAAAAGCATGGAGGTAACATCAAAGTCCACAGCGAATTGGGTCATGGCGCCGAATTTGTTGTCTGGTTGCCCAATAATTCAGCTTAATTGGCAGGTTGAAAAGCACATTTGCGTTTGTTAAAACAGAGTACCGGTACTAGCTTGTTCCTGTAGATTGGTACTTACTCACAGGGTGGCGGCTTCGGTCGGGAAGTGTTCCTCAAAATGAGAAGAACGTATTATGTGGAGATTTGAGCAGGAATCACACTCAAATCTCCATCTGTGGGTACCTCCAGCGCGGAACAGTTTTTATTTGTTTGCAAACTTGTAAGTGTTTTTCCTTACGAATCGATCGTTTTTAATTGCTTAGCCTGTTTATATTTGTTATTATTAGTAATAAGGGTAGCGACGATATTAATTGAAAAAGGACTCATTCGCAAGGTATGAATAATAGCGCAAGTCGATCGCGAACCGTATTGAGCTACCTGGCAAAAATATTCCTTGTAGGGGTGACCTATTACCTGGTTGCGCGGCTGGGGAGCGCGATTAATTTCCCTGCTGAAAAAGGCTTATTAGCGTGGCTGCCTGCCTGGCTTGCCTGGGGAAGTGTTCTGCTTTGGGGTTGGCAGGTAGCGCCGGGTATTTTTGCTGGTTCTTTACTCGCCAGTTTGTCTGCTCTTAGCGGTCCTGTCGCCTTCCCTGCTGCTGCTATGATTGCGACTGTCGCAGTTCTGCAAGCTTGCCTGGGTTACTGGTTGTACCGGCGCTTCATAGGCCAGCTTCCACCGAATACAATCCGCAAGATTTTTCATATGGTTGGAATTTCTGCCCTGATAGCCCTGCTTGGATCGTTAGCGGCTGCAGTAAGTCTGTATTTTGCAGGGTTTATTCATTTATCCTGGCTTCGCGGGTCATTTCTCACCTGGTGGCTGCTTGAAATGATTGGGATGTATGCCTTGTCCCCAATCTTCATATATGCTTTTCTGAAATTAAGCAGGCAAGAATTCAAAGCGCCTATTTTGTGGCTTCTTAGCTCGTTTTTGATTGGTCTGACCCTTTCTGCCAGCATGGTCATTCGGGATTACGGGACCAGGCAGGAGAGGGAACAGAACAGGCGTGAAGCCATCGAATTGGGGTATATTCTTCAAAACAGCATCCAAACGAACATTCAATTTATTCATTCCATTACAGCCTTCTACGGGTCGCAGGCAGATATTTCGCGCAGCGCCTTCTTTCGATTTACTGCGCCGTTTCTGGCTCATTCGCCTGAAACAACCGCGTTCTCCTGGGTGCCCAGGGTGACCGGCGACGAACGAACGATGTTCGAGCAGTCCATCCGCAAGCAAGGCCCGCCAGGGTACTCCATCTTTGAACAGGATGCAAATGGGAATAATGTTCCTGCGGCTGTCCGATCTGAATATTTTCCAGTAGCCTTTATGGAGCCAGCAAATGCCAACGCTGTCGTAATTGGGTTTGATAACGCCTCCAGTCCGGCCAGGCTAAAAGCGATTGAAAAAGCGCGAGACAGCGGCAATCCGGCAGCCACTTCGCCACTCCGGTTGGTACAGGATACAGGTAACAAGCTGGGGATCGTCATCATGGTGCCGGTTTACCGGAATGGAACGAAAACCGGCAGCGTTGAAGACCGGCGCGCAAACCTTTTGGGCGTTGCCAGCGGGATTTTCCGCGTAGGCAGTTTGTTGGATGGCTCCTTCAAGGGAATTGAGCGCCACGACATTGAGTTGTACCTTTTTGATATTGCTGACCCCAACAATCCGCAGTTTCTTGCTTTCTATCCCTCGATCTCTGGGGAGCAGGTATTGCCCGAGGCGGGTCCTCCTGCCCTGGCAGAGCTGCAAACTGGCTCGTATTCAAGTACAACGTTAGAGGTTGCTGATCGTGAATGGCTGCTGGTTGCCCGTCCTGGTTCGGCGGATTTAAATTTTTTGGATGAATGGCTGTCATTTTCGGTCATGGTGATCGGGTTGGGGTTGGTTGGAAGTTTTCTCTCGTATGTTAATTCCCGCCATAAAGCAGAAACGACCCTGTCACGTTCCGAGGCTGAATTCCGCGATCTTTCAGAACACGCCCTGATCGGCGTCATGCGCATGACATTTGACGGAGAAATTTTGTATTCCAACCTGGCTGTGGCGCGAACGTTTGGTGTCCGCGCGCCACAGGAACTATTACATCGGAATTTTTTCACTTTCTTCAGCGATAAATCTCAGATCGAAAAAATGCAGCAAATATTTCAGGCTTCGAACCAGATTCTCGATGCAGAGATGGAAATAATCAATGCGCTTGGCGAAAAAAGACAATTGCTTTATTCAGCCACCATGCGCGGAGATGTGATCAGCGGCAACTTCGTGGATATCACTGAGCGAAACCGCTCGGATAATGAGCTCAGGCAGCTTTCCAGCGTTGTTGCACAGATGGCAGATCTGGTCATTATCACGGATGTCGCGGGTGCCATCGAATATGTCAACCCGGCCTTTGAAAACCTGACCGGTTACAGCCTTGTTGAAATCACAGGAAAGACACCACGTATCCTGAAATCTGGACGCCAACCTACTGCTTTCTACGAGGAACTGTGGTCAACGATCTGCCGTGGGGAAGTTTTTCAAGGGGAATTTATCAATATCAAAAAAAATGGCGAGGTTTTTTACGAAATCGAAACCATCGCCCCGATCTTTGACGAGGACAATAAGATCACCCATTTTGCGGCCACCGGTAAAGATATCACTGATCGCAAGCAAGCGGATTTTCTCCAGGAAACAGTGTACCGGATCGCAGAAGCGGCTCAGACTTCGGAATCTCTGCAAGATCTTTACCCGCAAATTCATCATCATATTTCGAGTGTCATGTATGCCAAGAATTTTTATATCGCGCTGTATGACAAAGCCACAGATATGGTGCAGTTTGTTTATTCGGATGACGAAAAGGATCCCTGGAGTGCAGAACCCTTCCCGGCAGGTCGAGGATTAACCGAGTATGTAATCCGCACTGGGACTTCCCTGTTGTGCGATGATCGCAAGGCAGCAGAATTGATCGCGGCGGGCGAATACGCGCCGGTTGGAGCGCTGTGCCGGGTCTGGTTGGGGGTTCCGCTGATCGCACATGGAGAAACCACGGGGGTGATGGTTACGCAGCATTATTCGGATGAGAAGGCCTATACAGAGCGCGAGCAGCGTATCCTGGAGTTCGTTTCCTCGCAGGTGGCGACTGCCATTGATCGCAAGCAGGCTGAGGATGCAGTGCGCTTGATCGAGAAACGAAACAGCGCATTAATTGAAAACGCGCCGGATGGAATCGTCCTGCTGGATCTGGAGGGAAAATTTAAATATGCCAGTCCCTCCGTTTTTCGGATGTTTGAATATACCCCGCAGGAAGTGCTTGGCACTGATTCGCTTGGCCATGTTCATCCGGATGATCTAACCCTGGTGCGGGATACAGTTGCGAAATTACTACGGGACCCATCTTCTGGCTGCACGATAGAATACCGTTACCTTGCCAGGCGTGGCGATTACCATTGGATCGAAGGTACATATCATAACCTGTATGCTGACCCGGCAGTTAATGCGCTGTTGATCAATTTTCGTGACATAAACGAAGAAAAAAAAGCCAGTGAACTGCTGCGGCAAAGCCAGGCCAACCTGGAGGTGGCCCAGGAAATTGCCCAAATGGGTAGTTGGGTGCTGGATATCGATACAGGCACGGGTATGTGGTCTTCAGAAATGTATAAACTCTTCCAGCGTGATGCGTCTCAAGGGGTGCCAGTCTTGGCGGAATTTATGGAGATGGTTCACCCGGAAGACCGCCAGTGTTTGCTGGACTCACAGCAGCTTGCCATCGAGACGGGTGAACCAGTTGTCTATATCTACCGCGCCAATCATTCACAAAAGGGATGGCGTTATTTTGAAAGCAGGCTCCATTCTATGCGGGATGGTCAAGGACAAATCATCCATATGTCTGGGACTGTCATGGATATCACTGATCGGCGCGTGATGGAGCTTGCCAATCAGGAGAGGGTGAAAGAGTTAACCTGTTTGTTTTCCGTCAGTCGTTTGTTGGAAAACAGTGACAATTCGGACACAGTCATATGCAGGCAGATCGTTAATTACCTGATCCCGGCCATGCAGTTCCCACTCCTGGCGGTGCCTGTGATTGAATTGTTTGGGAAACACTACACCACTGAAAGCTATACTCCGGAACTCAGCCACCAAATTTCAGCCGAAATCATGATCGCTGGTCATTCTTGCGGCAGGGTGGCAGTATATTACCGCGCTGATGAACCTTTCATCATTCCAGAAGAGCAACAGCTTTTGGATAATATCAGCCGCGCTTTAGGCCTGTGGCTTGAGCGCCGCCAGTCTGAGCTGGCACTTCGCGCCAGCAACGAGCGTTTTGAGCAACTGGCTGATAACATCCAGGAGGTATTCTGGATGTACGACCGGGTGGAAGATAAATTTGTTTACATCAGCCCTGCTTACGAGATTATCTGGGGGCGGTCTTGTGAAAAACTGTACGCGGATGGGCTTGAATTCAGCGCAAGTGTCCTGCCGGAAGATCAACACATCATGCAGGCAGGATTAAAAAGGCAGGCTGCAGGGGAGCGGACTGAATTGGAGTATCGTGTTCGGCGGCCGGATGGGAGTGTCCGCTGGGTTTGGGATCGCTGCTTCCCAATTTTTGATTCTGATGGCAAGCTTGTCCGTTCCGCAGGTATTGCGACGGACGTCAGCGAGTTAAAGAGAGCCCAAAATGAATTAGAGGCGTTGAACCGCGATCTGGAAAAGCGCGTCGAGGAGCGCACCGCTGAAGTGCGCCAAAATGAGGCGACATATCGCACCTTGTTTGAGAATTCGAATGACGGTATATTTTTAATGTCGCCTG
>Ga0172367_10004913_pt1 | contig 16392 bp, 21 predicted proteins | sample Lak10m_FD_114542 | JGI IMG/M metagenome (GOLD analysis project Ga0172367, IMG submission 114542) | Freshwater microbial communities from Kabuno Bay, South-Kivu, Congo - kab_022012_10m | ecosystem: Environmental > Aquatic > Freshwater > Lake | place: Democratic Republic of the Congo: South-Kivu...
ACCTGCTAGTTGTTTACCTTGATGTAGTGCTTGCGTAATGCGTGAGCCTAGTTCCTGTTTTTCCGCGGGCGTAAGTTCATCTGCCCCATCAAAATCGTGCTCGTCAAATTGGTCACCCCCCAGTTCGTCCTTCGCACGTGGGTTCTCACCAGTTCCATACTCTTGCACAAGTAAGTTGAATACTTGTTGTGCGTCCATTCCCCGATACTTCTCGTCGAGCAAACCTATACGGCTACCATCGGGATTGGTAGGAAACTCAATCTCATTCCCGTTGGGGTCTTGGTCTATCAGCTGTAAGTTAATCACGTAATCACACGCACAATTCGCAAGCACAGCGTCTTTCTCGTAGAGATGTTTCCACGTAGTAGTGTGTCGCCACGCTATGTGCGATAGTTCATGTAGTACCACAAACAACATCTGCTTGTGGTTTAGCTTACTGATAAACTCTCTACCGTAGACTACGTCCCTACCATTAGTACTTGCTGTTGATATGTCGTCGCTTACGGATACCTTACCTATCATAGTAAGCCCCGAGTAAAACCGGAATAGTTTGGACTGCATGATTGATACGTGCGCCCTCTCTACCTTTTGTTCTGCTGTAATTGTTGCCATAATAAATCTCCTTAGTGGACAGTCTGACTGAATGTCAGTTTGTCCTAAAATAAATACTGATTGATACGTGCCCATTCAACGAACGCTGTTGAACTAAACAAGATACGTTTTTTCTCGTCATTCTTAGACGCAGTTAGGCAGAACACCGATTGCAATTCTTTAGGTGTACGTTTCATGTAGTCAAACCATTTGCCTATCGTATCTCTCTCTATACGTTGAACTGCACCGAACGCTAGCATACACAAGGCGGCAGGATTGGTAGGCACGATTGCTTCATGCGGTTTCTCCATTATGTTATTCCACGTAGGCAAGCTGTCGGCAATATCAATAAACGTATGCAAGTCCCTAGCACCACTAGCACCGATAGTACCCTCGAGTGCGCATAGTAATGCTTGTGTGTTGAAGTTGTCCTTGTTCTTAACTATGTTACTCGCCAGCTCTAGTGAACGTGGTGATACAAAGCTACGCTGTGAGAACTTAGGATTAAAGATGTACTGATTGTCAGCCTGTGATGGGTCACGGTACGACGCTAGCACTTGTGGATACTCACGTACCCAAGCCAATACTACTGGCGCAATCTTATCCATACCCCAGTTAATCCACTCTTCCCCACTAGGTTTGCGGATATTGAGAACACTCAGACGGTTTCGGCTATGACTAGCCATAGCGTCGCCCACACCATCAGTCGTCATGTTACCTGCTGTGATAACCACGCTATCCTTGTGTAAGGTAATGCCCCCAATGCGTCTGGGGTTTGTCAAAAGAGGGTGCAACATATTCTTAACTGCAGGAGAACCCTTAGTAAACTCGTCTAACATGATGCACAACGGCTCGTCTTTGTGAAAACCCCAATGCTCATTCGGATACAGTTTAGTAGTACCTGTTTCTCTGTCGGGCATCGGGATACCTAAGTCGCCCAACTCTGTGTTGGGTACGTCAATATAGATTGCTTTCATGTTTAGTCGGTCAGCGATAGATTGGTGCATCGCTGTTTTACCAACTCCGGGCTCACCCACTAAGTGGAATGTGTTACGTGCGCCTACGGAAACGATTAAGTCTGACGCTTCACGTAGGCTAACCTGTGTGTCTAGGTTTATTGCATTGTTTTGGTTACTCATTTTAATTTATCCTTAGTCTTGTTTTGTGAATGTGTTTAAGTACGCTAGGGTACCGAGTACAGCAGGAACGTCAGCAGGTGTGCACTCATAATCCACGTCTGCTTTATTGATTTGTACTTTGCCCTCATAGAAGGTAATAAGTAGTCCGTACATATTAGCTAGTTCAGCTAGTACTTTACTTGCATCAGCTATACTTGCGGATACGATAGACTCTTTGGTTGGACGACCTAGTTTCTTTTTAGCAGGGCGACCTTGTTTCTTTGCCACCATTTGGCTTTGTTTTAATGCTATGCGTCTTTGCTCGTACACGATGGTCACGTCGCAACCGACGGCTTGTGCAATTTCTTTTGCTTTTAAGTTCGGTTGTGATTTAAGTAAGTCACGTACCATTTGTGTTTTATTTATACCTTTAACTTTCATTTTGTTTCTCCTTAGATTAAAAAGATTGGTGAGGGTATCCCACCAATTTACTACTGGACAACCTGACGACGTGTCAGAATGTCCTCATGCTCAACAAGATACTTATTGCAATACACGTACTTGTCGTTAGCAGTTGATGGTAGCGTACCGTATGGCACTTCTACCTGTTTAAAGATTAAGTCTGCGTACACATACTTGATTACTTCTATAAAGTAATTCTCTAGCGTATCGCCCGACATAGACCACATCAAGTTCCCGATGGGCACTTCACCAAATAGCGTATACACCATCACCTCGGGATTGTTCCGTATCTCTGTCGCATAGCTACTGTCGTTCAGCACAACGGATAGCATTAACTTGCGGATACCCTCGGCATCGTCTTGGTTGCTAGGCTTTGACGCATTGAATACTTTATCTATTGTTGATAGGTACGTATTTATCTTGTCCTTGCCTAAGGTGTGTTGGTGTAGTGTCCCTTTTGCCGACAATATGTGTTTCTTGTAGTACTCCCCCATCTCGGATAAGTTGCGTATCGCAGGTAGTCCTGCTTTGTTAGCGATTAAGTTGCGTAGGGCATACGTACCGTAAAAGTACCCGTAGTAGTTCTTGTGTTCCTCGTCGCCTTCCTCTTTAAGTTGCATCTTGCGCTTGTGCTCGTTCACCGACTCAACATACTCATTGATAACGTTGGGGAAATACTGCGCCACCTCGTGTACCGAGTAGTTGCAAGACATAGACGACATCACATGAACCGTATCAAGTAGTGGCTTGATGGTTTTGCGTACTGAATTCAGCACCTTGCGGTCTGCCTTGTACTCGTACAGTTTCGGTGCGTTGTCAGCATCAACCTTAACGTCAGCGTGTGCCCAGTCCTCAGTAGCTCGCAACATCAACCCATCAGCAGGTACCACGTACTCTTGCCCGACAGTGTTTTTATATATCAACCGACGTCTTTTCAAATACACAGAGCCAAACTTACTGGGTAGTACTGCGTCAATGAAGTTAGCAGTAGATGGGGTTAGCCAACTACCTGTTGCCAGTCTGATGGTTTTATCGGGATAGATAGTTACGCATTGTGTACCGTACAGCGTAGCCGACACCCCCCACGTGAGTTCATCAACGTTAATTTGGCACTGCGTGTATGCCCTGTTGCTACCGAGTGGGCGCAGTTCGGGTGTTCTACCTCTGATAGGTTTAACTGTTTCAAAGTGTTTGCGTGCGGTGTCGTAATCAGCAAATGTGCTAGACCTAACACCACCACTAGATATAAATGCATTCCAACTCATACTTCTCTCCTTTGGTTAGGGACAGTCTGACGTGGTGTCAGCTTGTCCGTTGGTTTATGGGTTATCCTACTAACCCGAATAAAATACATACTGCTATTACAATACAAACTACTACCACTGCTCTATCTCCCTTGTGCGGTACTTCTACTTCGTCTAATTCTGTTATCGGCATACCAAATGCCTCACGACTGGTGCGTGGGAAGTGGTAATACTTACGGTCATGTTGGTTCATTTTGTTTCTCCTTATAGTTCGTCTGCGTCATCGGGTTCAGCTAACCGCACGACAGTTTCGGTACCGAGTAGGCAATTAACGTGCAGACTGCCAGACTGTGAACGTTGGTCTATACGCAAGTACGACCCATCAGTAAACCCAATACCTACAAATGCGTGGTCTAGATAATCCACGCTCTCAATAGTCTTACCTACTACTAACTCTTTTAACTTCATGTCCTTACTCCTTTCTGATTTGTTTCTTTTAGCGTTTGCAATGCTTTGGTTGATGTTACGTACTGGTAGTTACCCTTACCGTATTCTTGCACTATGCACCAACTAGCACGCTCAATTACTGCGAGTTCCTCACCGCAGAACAAGCAGACTTTGTAACCTAGCTTGACCCGACGACTGTCAATGTCATGCCCACATCTAATGCACCCGAAATTCATACCACCTCCAATACTTTTAGAGTTAGCCCATCAACAATATACATAGTGCAGTTGAACTTGTTGCGTTTGAGGTGCTTTTTAAGATTAGCAACGCTGTCTGATGCCATAGTCCAACGTAGTTTTTTATTACCTACGTAACACAACCCAAACCGATATTTACCGAAATTCATATCCTTCTCCTCTCCTATAAAAATGGACAAGCTGACACTCGGTCAGACTGTCCGAGGACAAAACCCACAGGGTACAGTTACATTACCCCAACCATTATTGTACCACAATATCCTACATTTGTCAAGTCATGTCCTTCTGTTGGGTTAGTGTGGGTGCTTTGTTCTTTTTTGGAACATTACGGAACAATAGGTAAGTTGCTGTTATTTATAGGTTTTTTGTTAAAATGGGGGTGTTTGTATTGTTCCGTGGAACATTAGGGCGAAGTGATGGTTGTGGGACTGTGTGGGAATGATGTAGCAGAAAGGAACAAATGCGTTCCAAAAAGGAACAATGTAAAATTGAGCGTAAGTTGCTGTTATTTATAGGTTTTTTATTTATTATTATTATTATTATTATATTGTTCCAAATGTTCCAGTGAATTTAGTATACCGCGGTATTTTTGCTTTTATGCTTTGCACTGCGCTAGGGTCACTTTGCTTAACTAAATTTTCGGAAATGCCCAAAAAACGACGGAACATTTGGAACAATGGAACATTACTGCATAATCAATAACTTAGCAGGGAACAATATACGGAACAATACAAACTGCGCGGAACAGTAGACAGTCTGACTTCGTGTCAGCTTGTCCACAAGGCTATGGCGTAGGATATTCTGACCAGTTCCCTAAAAATGCTCCGCATTTTTTGCAGGCACAAAAAAACCGCCCGAAGGCGGTTTGGCAAAACAGACTAGGTTAAAAAATAGGCTTAACGTAAACATGATAACAACCGCATACAAATAACGTCATGCGAATGTAAAGCAAATTAAACCAACCACGTGCAACAGTACAAGTATCAAGACCGAGTGCGTCAGTATAGGAAACTAAAAAATTCATATCATTGACGAGCGGGTTATTAGCCCGCCCGTATCCTTTCGGTTATTGGTTATATTCTAATTCAGAAAGATGGGAAATAAGCCCGTCAAAATCCTCGGACTCGCCGAGCATATCCGCAAGCATGCGAACGGTACCAAAAGCAATCCCGTAATTTTCAGCAACATCACGCAAATAAGCATTTCTATCTGCGAACCCATTAGCAACGTAAATGTTTTTCATATCATTGACGAGCGGGTTATTAGCCCGCCCGTACCCTTTCAGTTAATTATAGTAATGCTTCTGTATCATTCACAGAGCCACGAAGTAAATCAGCAACATCAAGCAAAACAGAGTAATCATCAACTTGCTTAAGCATAGCAAGAACTTCAGACTTGACCGTTTTAACTTTCGCCTTCAGCGCTTCGGCTTCGGCGCTTGTAGCTTTGTCAATCGCCTTCGTGTACAGCTTTGCCTGCGCTAATGCTTCCTGCGCTTCCTTGCCTTTCAACTCCGGCACCTTGTTATATTGCGCCTTCGCCCTATCCTGCAACTCGGCAACCGGTACGCTAGAAATAAGAGCCGCGATTTTCTCGGCTTCCTCGGCACGCTTCGCAGATTTTAACTCGGCGCTTTTCGTTTCTGCTTTGGGTTTAACGTAAGAATAATCATTAGACAAGCCAGTCATTGACCTAGACCAAGCTTTATCTACAGCGTCATCAGATAACTTACCACCTTTCGCAGACCGATAGCAATCACCATAGGACATTCTGACCGCTTCATGCCAACCGAATGAAACAGGTTCGCCGGCATACACACCGCCATTGAGCACGCTCTCGCACTGACTAACTAGCACACCATACAATATAGACAACATGCCGGCTTTAGTGTCAGCGATATCGCCTTCCATCTTTTCAACACTGACCATCATGTTGGCAGACTTCGCAATATCATCATGATACTCGTTTAGTGTAGCAACGAATTGGTTAACAGGTTTTACTTCTGATACATTTACAGGTACTACTGAATTGGCTTTAGCCATAATACTCTCCACACTCGGATAGCGCCGAGTAACTCGCACCGGAACATTATTGCTCCAGTAAGTACATTGTACATGATTATAGGATTATGTGGGATTTATTGGGAACATTGAAAACTAGACAACCTGACTACGTGTCAGACTGTCCTAGCCCGAACCCCACCGTACCCGTACCCCCCATTTTGCAGACTAGGTTCCCTATCGCTTTATATACACAATGATATGCACAGCCAACGACGCTACTTTGCGTTTCTGCAGGAACACCCCCCGTCACTAAATAAAACGCATACCCCCCACCCCTATTTTGCAAAAATTTTGAGTTTGCCCCTTGACATATACACTGTATACATGTATTGTCCGTTTTGAAACGCACCCCCCGTCATCAACCAAAAGAGACCCGTTTCCTCAATATGGACCTAAAAATAACGCCCGACTTCGAGCACCCAATGCCTAAGGACACTAAGGACGAAGTGCCGCGGGACTTACACGAAGCAATGCGTACTTCTGCAGAAACTGCGAAGTTACTAGACCAACTCGGCATACCGTTTGAAATGTCTAAGAAAGACGAGGACGACGCCCGAGAACTAATTCAAGCTACCGACCGAAGCAAGATTGTGCCTGAGAAGGTGTATGAGGGTGGGGTAGCAGTCAAGCTAGCTGCGCTACTTAATGAGTACGATAAGCAAATCATTGCCGACGGTGCGCAAGTCCGAACCTATGTGACCAACAAATTGCTAGATATCTCCCACTGCGGAGACACTAAACACGAACTACGTGCTTTAGAGCTACTAGGTAAACTTTCTGATGTCGGAGCGTTTACAGAAAAATCCGAACTTACTATTAATGCTAAGACTACTATTGAGCTTGAGTCTGCTATTAAAGACAAAATTAACCGGTTGCTCGGTATGAAAGAAGTACAAGGCGAAGTCATTGAGGATGAGTTAGCAAAGCTAGAACATAAGGTTGTATCTGACGACAAAGATACCGACGATGAGTAACTCAGCTTCAAATCCCAATTTACTTACCGCTCAGGAACTCCAAGCGGCGTTAGTACTACTGCCTACTCTACCGGATGCAGAGAAACGGGACTTACTTATTAAGTTAGAGCTGCATGAGAAGGCGGCAGAGGTTGAGAACGCTCAGAATAACTTTATTGACTTTGTACATCAGGTTTGGCCGGGGTTTATTGATGGGGCACACCACAAGCGAATGGCAAAAGCGTTTGAGCGAGTAGCGAATGGGGAGATAAAAAGGCTAATTATTAACATGCCACCCCGTCATACTAAGTCCGAATTTGCGTCATACCTGTTGCCGGCGTGGTTTCTAGGTAAGTTTCCGGGTAAAAAGGTTATTCAGACCTCTCACACAGCTGAATTAGCGGTGGGGTTTGGTCGTAAAGTACGTAACTTAGTGGATTCTGAGAAGTATCACGACATATTTCCTGATGTAGCCTTGCAGTCTGACTCAAAAGCGGCGGGACGTTGGGCCACAAACCACGGCGGGGACTACTTCGCTATCGGTATTGGTGGTGCAGTTACCGGTAAAGGTGCGGATATACTTATTATTGATGACCCACACAGTGAACAAGAGGCTGCATTAAGCGAAACTAACCCCGAAATCTACGATAAGACGTACGAATGGTACACATCAGGTCCTCGTCAGCGGTTACAACCGGGTGGTGCTATTGTAATTGTGATGACTAGGTGGTCTAAGAAGGACTTAACCGGGCAAGTTATTAAATCTGCGATGCAACGAAGTGGTGAAGAGTGGGAAGTTATCGAATTTCCAGCAATTCTCCCGTCGGGGAACCCACTTTGGCCCCAGTTTTGGTCAATTGGCGAATTAACAGCTTTAAAAGAAGAGCTTCCAGTAGGTAAATGGATGGCGCAGTACATGCAGCAGCCGACATCTGAGGTTTCTGCGATTGTTAAGCGAGAATGGTGGAAGTATTGGGAGAAAGACCACCCGCCTAGCTGCGAATTCATCATACAGTCGTGGGATACGGCGTTTCTTAAGACACAACGGGCCGACTATAGTGCGTGTACTACGTGGGGCGTGTTTTATAAGGATGACGATACGGGCAAACCACAGGCAAATATTATCTTGCTAAACTCATTCAAGGCGCGGATGGAGTTTCCAGAATTAAAGATGCGGGCTAGGGAACAATATGAGGAATGGGAACCTGATTCTCTAATTGTTGAGGCTAAAGCTTCTGGCTCTCCACTTATATTTGAGCTTCGTGCTATGGGCATTCCAGTACAAGACTTTACTCCTAGCAAGGGAAACGACAAGATATCAAGGTTAAACTCGATTGCCGACATATTTGCATCAGGCCGAGTATGGGTTCCAGAGACTAGGTGGGCTGAGGAGCTAGTTGAGGAAGTGGCTTCGTTCCCGTCAGGCGAGCACGATGACTTAGTGGACTCGATGACTGGCGCTATAATGCGGTTCCGCAAGGGTGGGTTCTTGCAGCTAGACTCAGACTATGAGGAAGAATACGACTCGTATAAACGGTTTAGTCAACAGAAGTTCTATGCAATGTAGGAAAAATAGAATGAATATCCGACCAATGTATGAGACCCAGTTTGATTTAAATAATGAAGACAGCGCAAAGTCACGCATAGAAAAAGCGTTTAAGTGTACCTTACACAAACTCCCAATATCGTACTCAGTCGACTGGGTGGCTACAAGGAATAACGAGATAGTTGCTGTACTTGAGTATAAGAAGCGAACTTGTCATAGAGAAGCATTTCCAACTACGTTTGTTTTTGTAGATAAGTGGATGAATGGACAACGATTATCAGATACAATGAGCGTTCCATTTTTCCTTTTAATAGAGTGGACAGATGGGTTATACTGGCATCAAGTAGGAAAGACCCCAGTTACGTTTAAAGTAAGTGGTAGAACAGACCGGGGAGACCCGCAAGACATTCAGCCGGCGGTGCATATACCGGTGACGGCGTTCACTAAAGTAAAGTAAAGTAAAGTAAAGTAAAATAAAGGATAAATTATGGCAGGCAATATAGATAAAGGGTTGTACTCAGCCCCACAGGGGTTAGAGGAGTTAGCTGCGGCACAGGCAGGTGAACCCGATTTAGAGATATCAATTGAAGACCCTGAGAGTGTAGAGATAACCGCAGGTGGTATGACCATTGAGATTGAGCCGGGTCGAGAGTACGACGATGAGTTCAATGCTAACTTAGCCGACGAGATGGACGAAGGTGCATTAGCTGAGCTGTCTGGCAACCTATTGGGTGATTACGTAACCGATGTGGACTCTCGTAAAGAATGGCTAAATACCTATGTTGACGGTATTGAGTTATTGGGTATGAAGATTGAAGACCGCACGGAACCGTGGCCCGGAGCTTGTGCTGTATACCATCCAGTGCTATCTGAGGCGCTAGTTAAGTTTCAAGCCGAAACAATGATGGAGACGTTCCCCGCTGCAGGTCCAGTTAAGACACAGATAATTGGTAAGCAGACCCACGAGAAAGAAGAAGCGTCAGAGCGCGTACGCGACGACATGAACTACCAGTTAACCGAGGCTATGCCAGAGTACCGTCCAGAACACGAGCGTATGTTGTGGGGCCTAGGTCTTTCAGGCAATGCATTTAAGAAAGTGTATTACGACCCATCACTTGAGCGCCAAGTATCACTCTACGTACCGGCAGAAGACATCGTTGTGCCATACGGCGCGTCATCTTTACAAACAGCCCCACGTGTTACGCACGTTATGCGCAAGACCGAGAATGAGCTACGCAAGCTACAGGTAGCTGGGTTCTATCGTGACATTGACTTAGGCGAGCCATCACACGACGTTGAAGAAGTAGAGAAAAAGATTGCTGAGAAGATGGGCTTCAACGCAACTATGGACGACCGCTATAAGTTGCTAGAGATGCACGTTGACTTAGACCTGCCAGGGTTTGAGGATGAAGAAGACGGTGAGCCTACAGGCATTGCGTTACCATATGTAGTAACACTTGAGCGTGGTACCGGTGAAGTCTTATCTGTGCGCCGTAACTGGAACCCAGACGACAAGACCAAACAAAAACGTCAGCACTTTGTACACTATAGCTACATTCCAGGATTTGGCTTCTACGCATTTGGTTTAATCCATTTAATCGGCGCGTCAGCTAAATCAGGTACTATGTTGTTACGCCAGTTGGTGGATGCAGGTACACTATCTAACCTTCCAGGCGGCTTCAAAACCCGTGGCCTACGTATTAAAGGAGACGATACACCTATCGCTCCAGCAGAGTTCCGTGACGTAGACGTACCATCAGGTGCCATCCGTGACAATATCATGCCGTTACCATATAAAGAACCGTCACAAGTTCTAGCTGGTTTAATGGACAAAATCATTATAGATGCCAAAGCATTTGCTAATGCGGCTGATATGCAGGTATCAGATATGTCTGCTAACTCTCCAGTGGGTACAACACTAGCTATATTAGAGCGCACATTGAAAGTAATGTCAGCAGTTCAAGCCCGTGTTCACTACGCAATGAAGCAAGAGTTCAAGCTAATTGCAGGCATTATTCGTGACTATACGCCAGAAGAGTATAGCTATGAGCCAGTAGAAGGCAGTCCCCGTGCTAAACAATCCGACTATGATTGTTGTGAAGTAATACCAGTATCAGACCCCAATGCAGCTACAATGTCTCAAAAGGTTGTGCAGTATCAAGCTGTAATGCAGATGGCACAAGGCAATCCAGAGATATACGACCTAGTTGAGCTAAACAAACAGATGTTAGAGATATTGGGGGTTAAGAATATCGGTAAGCTAATTCCAGCAGCAGACGATGAGAACCCAAGAGACCCAGTGTCTGAGAACATGAACTTAATCAATGGCAAACCCGCTAAAGCGTTCATGCACCAAGACCACGAGGCGCATATCCAAGTGCATATGGCTGCAGTGCAAGACCCAAAACTAGCCGCTATGATAGGCCAAAGCCCCAAAGCACAAGCCGTTCAAGCAGCCTTCGCTGCTCACATTAGTGAGCACTTAGCCTTTGCATACCGTAGGGGTATTGAAGAACAGTTGGGTACAAGCTTACCTGCTCCAGACGAGAAACTAGAAGAAACGGTTGAAGTACAGTTATCTCGACTAGTGGCTCAAGCTGCACAACAATTGCTACAGAAAAATACGGCTGAACAGCAACAGCAACAAGCCCAACAGCAAGCTCAAGACCCGATGATTCAAATGCAACAACAAGAGCTACAGCTTAAAGCACAAGAAATCCAAATCAAAGCCCAAAAAACTCAAGCGGATATCGAAGTAGATAAAGCCAAAATTCAAGTTGACATCATGCGCATACAGTCAGAAGAACGCAAAACAGGTGCTCAGATTGGCGTTAAATCTGCTTCTGAGAAAGCTAAGATGGAGCAAGAGGCTATGAAGTTTGAGCAACAGCAGCATGCTGAAGGTGTTCGAATTGGGGTAGATATGGCTAAAACTCAGTCACAACAAGCTATGCAGAAAAGTCAGGCAGAAAAGCAACATAACTTAAGCATGAATCAATTGATGCAGCAAAAAACAAAACAACCTAAAGAGGAATAATAATGAATGAATCGCTAGAGTACTTGATGTCACAAATTGAGGAACGGCGCAAAGCAATTATCGAGTCTCTTGGCGATGGTGCCGCCAAGGACTTCGGTGCCTATCAACAATCTGTCGGTATGGTTCGAGGTCTACTTACCGCACAGTCTTTAATCTCAGACCTCGCAAAGAAAATGGAGAATTACGATGAGTAAAATTAACCTGAGTCAAGCAATTGACTTAACAGGTATAGCTGCGGAAGCACCACCTCCGCCAGAACCGAAGGCATCACAGCTGCCAGAACCAAAAGGCTATCGAATCTTATGCGCAGTACCCGATGCCAGCGACACCTACGAGAGTGGGCTTGCTAAAGCGTCAGATACTAAGCGTATTGAGGAGAATGGCACCGTAGTATTGTTTGTCCTTAAAATGGGCGACCTTTGCTACAAAGAAGAAGCGAAGTTTCCTACAGGTGCGTGGTGTAAAGAAGGCGATTTTGTCCTTACCCGTGCATACGCAGGTACTCGTTTTAAAATCCACGGAAGAGAATTCCGCATAATCAACGATGATACTGTCGAGGGTGTAGTAGATGACCCACGCGGTTATACTCGCGCATAGGAGAAAGATATGGCTGCAAAACCAGAGTTTGATGATGAGTTTGAATTTCCTGATGAAAAGGAAGTTAATATTGTAGGTAAAGAAGCAGATGTAAGTGTCGAAGTAGATGGAGATAGTATCGAAGTTGATATAATCGACGATACTCCTGCACAAGACCGTGACCGTAAACCCCTTCCTAAAGAGATAGTAGAAGAGTTAGAGAAGGATGATTTAACGGATTACTCAGACCGAGTTAAAGAGCGTATGGCTCAATTACGTAAGGTCTATCACGATGAGCGACGCGATAAAGAAGCCGCTGCCCGTGAGCGCGAAGAAGCAATTCGATTCGCACAAAGCATACAAGAAGAAAATAAACGCCTAAAAGCATCGTTGACTACTGGAGAGCAGTCACTCATGCAAGCGTCTAAAACTTCTGCTGAGTATGAGCTGAATTTAGCTAAGAAAGATTACCGTGAAGCTTACGATTCAGGCGATACAGATAAGATTATTGACGCACAACAACGCATGAATGAAGCGCAGTATAAATTAACACAAGTGCAAAACTATCGCCCTCAATACGATAGTGCTTTACAAACAAAAGAAAATGATGTATATATACAACCTGAACGACCCCAAGTACCCAAACCTGACCGGAAAGCGCTTGCCTGGCAAGATAAGAATAGTTGGTTTGGACAAGATGAAGAAATGACTAGCCTCGCTTTGGGGTTGCATGAGAAGCTAGTAAGGGCAGGTACTGACCCTACTTCAGAAGAGTACTACTCTACCATCGATAAAACGATGCGCAAACGATTCCCAGAATATTTCGGGGATGATTCGCTGGACGAAGAAGTACCCGCCCAACGCAAAAAACCGTCGACCGTTGTTGCACCGGCCACGCGTAGTACCGCGCCTAAAAAAGTACACCTGACTACAACTCAATTAGCCTTGGCTAAGAAGTTTAATCTAACACCGGAACAATATGCACGTGAGACACTTAAATTGGAGAAAAGATAATGGCTGATACAAGACTAGACCGTGAATTAGACACGCGAGAAACCTTTCAACGACAAGCACAATGGGCTCCGGCTGCATTGTTACCCGAAATTAAAAAAGAACCGGGTTGGGCATACCGTTGGATTCGTACTAGTATGGCAGGTCAAGCTGACGCTACTAACGTTTCTTCAAAAATGCGTGAAGGTTGGGAACCCGTCAAATTGTCGGAGCATCCTGAACTGCACTTATATATAGATGGTAACTCTCGCTTCAAGGATTCAATAGAAGTGGGTGGTTTACTACTATGCAAGACACCAGAAGAGTTCGTTGACCAACGTTCTGCGTACTATAACAAGCAGACTCAGTCTCAGACTGATGCGGTGGATAACAGCTTTATGAAAGAGAATGATGCACGTATGCCTTTATTTAAAGAGAAGCGTACCACTACATCGTTCGGTAAAGGTAAATAATTTTAATTTAGGAGAACTACTATGGCTACTACAGCAGCCCCATACGGTTTACGTCCTATCAACTTGATTGGTGGTCAGCAATTCGCTGGCTCAACTCGTCAGCTTAAGATTGCTAGCGGTTATGCTGCTAACATTTTTTACGGCGATGTAGTTGCAATCGGTACTGATGGTACAATCGTAAAAGTAACAAACGTAGGTACAAACGCAGATGCATTCCCAGCTGGTACAGTTGGTGTGTTCTTAGGTTGTTCTTACACAAGCCCATCATTAGGCTATTTCGTGCAGGCACAATACTGGCCTACCGGTACTGTTGCTTCAAACGCTACAGCTTATGTATGTGATGACCCAGATACATTGTTCCAAATCCAAGCAGATGATGCTGTGACTCAAACAATGTTGGGTTCTAACTTCGGCGTGAATCAAACAGCAGGTTCTACAACTACTGGCGATTCAAAAGTCTCATTAGACGTGGCTACTCGTGCTACAACATCAACTATCGCATTGCGTTTGGTGGATTTTGTAAACGGCCCATTCTCTACTGTTGGTGATACATATACAGATTGTATCGTTAAATTTAACTTTGGTATCCATACGTATTACAATGGTACCGGCGTAGCTGACTAAGGAGAATAGATTATGGCTATTTCACGCGCACAGTTACTCAAAGAACTATTACCGGGCTTGAATGCTTTGTTTGGTTTAGAGTACAAACGTTATGGCGAAGAGCACAAAGAAGTGTACGAAACAGAGACTTCAGAGCGTTCTTTCGAAGAAGAAACAAAATTGTCTGGCTTCTCAGCTGCACCTGTTAAAAACGAGGGCAATGCCATCGCTTACGACAATGCTCAAGAAGCTTGGACAGCTCGCTACACACACGAAACTATCGCTTTAGGCTTCAGCTTGACTGAAGAAGCAGTAGAAGATAACTTGTATGACACTTTATCTGCTCGCTACACTAAAGCATTAGCTCGTGCTATGGCTTACACAAAACAAGTTAAAGCAGCTAACGTATTGAACAACGGCTTCAGCTCAAGCTACCCAGGTGGCGACGGTGTTGCATTGTTCTCGGCTTCTCATCCGCTTGTTACAGGTGGCACAAATAGTAACATTCCTTCAGTTGCAGCTGACTTGAACGAAACTTCATTGGAAAATGCAGTTATTCAAATCGCCGCTTGGACTGATGAGCGTGGCCTATTGATTGCAGCTAAACCTCGTAAATTGATTGTTCCACCAGCATTGCAATTCGTTGCTACTCGCTTGTTGGAAACTGAATTACGTGTTGGTACTGCCGACAACGATGTCAACGCATTGAAAAACAACGGTTCAATCCCAGAAGGTTACGCAATTAACCACTTCTTGACCGACACAAATGCGTGGTTCCTAACTACTGATGTACCTAACGGCATGAAACACTTTGTTCGTAGCCCACTAGGCACTTCAATGGATGGTGACTTCGACACTGGTAACGTTCGCTACAAAGCTCGTGAGCGCTACAGCTTCGGGTGGTCGGACCCGTTGGGTATGTACGGTTCAGCAGGCGCTTAGTCTGTAACCCTGTAGTATCAAGGGTTTGGAAGGGGCTTCGGCCCCTTTTCATTTAGTACTTGTGTTATAGTATTAATTAGTGTAATCTACATACACTTAATAAGGAGATTGAAATGGCACAAGGTATTTATAAAATTATTAATGTGGTAAACAATAAGTTTTATGTAGGAAGTGCAGTTGACTTTACCGCACGCAAACGTAGACATTGGTGGGCACTGCGAAATCAAAGGCATGCAAATAAACATCTACAAGCTGCATGGAACAAATACGGTGAACAATCATTTACGTTTGTAATAGTCGAAGAACTGGAAGTGGGCACAGATATACTCGCCGCAGAGACTGTATGGCTTAAAGAACATGTCGGCAAGGAATATTGCTATAACCTAGGTACGGAAGCAATCGCATTTACTCGCGGATGGAGCGGTGAAAAAAACCCTATGTGGGGTAAGACCTTTAAACACACAGCCGAAGCAAAAGCTAAAATATCGAATGCAAGTAAGGCACGCATCCAGTCAGAGGAAGAAAAAGCTAAACGCAGAGAAAGTATGAAAGGGCATTTTGTAGCAACAGAAACCAAATTAAAAATAAGCGCTGCGGTATCCGGTGAAAAAAATGGTAATTACGGTAAACCACGAACACAAGCATTTAAAGATAAAGTAAGTAAGGTAGTTGTAGTAACCGCCCCTAACGGAGAGAAGTATGTGTATTACAGTATAACTGAGCTACGCAAAGCGCTGAACATAACACCTACTACTGCCAACCGCGCATTAAAATCAGGGAAACAGCTTACACGTGGCCCGTATACAGGCTGGGTATTCAAGTACAAATAATGATTTTCTCTATGGTAACGTGTATAAAAAAGAGCAAAATGTGTACATATACACAATGACGTGTATAAAAAATAGGAGAATTTAATCATGTGGACTACACCAGCAGCTACTGAAATGCGTTTTGGCTTTGAAGTTACTATGTACGTAATGAACAAGTAAGTTTTTAGGCGGTTAAGCCGACACTAGAGGATGTAGTAAGTAACGAGTTTTTCGGCTTTCTGCGTTACATGTAACAACTACCAAATCTACGCCTACTTCTC
>Ga0172367_10004915_pt1 | contig 16386 bp, 20 predicted proteins | sample Lak10m_FD_114542 | JGI IMG/M metagenome (GOLD analysis project Ga0172367, IMG submission 114542) | Freshwater microbial communities from Kabuno Bay, South-Kivu, Congo - kab_022012_10m | ecosystem: Environmental > Aquatic > Freshwater > Lake | place: Democratic Republic of the Congo: South-Kivu...
GTTACGTACCAGGGTGGTCAGGATGCTGGAACATTTTCCGGAGCAAATGTAACCGTCACACCCGGAAGTGCTACAGCAATAACCTATGCACCAACAGTTGGAACCTTAGGACAACTAACCTCGACCGTTGGTAGTACATGTACTGTAACTGCGACAACTGCCGGCGGTTTCTCTTCACGAGACCACGTTGTTGTTACCGCAGGGTTTACTGACGGCTCTCAGCAGGTTATTCTCGATAATTTCATCTAATCTTTTTTTCAGCGTTCAGTAATTCCGGGAAGATTTAATACCAATTTCTCATGTAGTTGTATCATTTTTGGCGTTTCAACAAATTTGAAATTGCAATAAATTCCCTTAAAAGATATTCACAACATTTAATTCAATGCGGGATCGAACTTCATATTGAATGACCATACGGCAAAATACTGATAATGCTGTTTCTCCAGTTATTGGCGTAATCCTTATGGTTGCCATCACGGTTATCCTGGCTGCGGTCATAGCAACATTTGTCTTCGGCATGGCGACACAGATTCCCGTTACAAGATCGATTGTGGCCACTGCGAGCCAGGACAATCCTGATGATATCGTTATAGTTTATAAAGGCGGACAGGATGATGCCCTATTCCGGGGAGCAAATGTTACTGTTACTCCAAGTGATGGCACCCTCTTGCTGAAGGCAGCATATACACCTGGAGATCCGGGGACGGCCAATCGTGGCTATCTCGCGCCGGGTGTTGGAAGCACCTGCACAGCCCACTATGCAACCGGGGTCAAACTTACAGGAAAAGACCATGTTGTAGTCACTGCCTGGTTTAACGACGGATCCAAACAGGTTATTCTTGATTCCTTTATTTGAAAATCAACCAGTTTATTTTTTTCTTTTTTCCGGAAAATTTCTGATGCGTACCGACATACTCAAAAGGAATACCGGAGTATAGCAGAAAGATGACTGCGCAGGAATACCGGTTACCTCTAATTCTCCAGCTCTTCCTCTGGATAATTCCGATTAACATCTATGTTATAGGCGACTGGATGGGATCCGGAATCCAATGGCTTCTACTACGCTATCAGGTGACAAATATTGGAACCAGTCTCATTTTTTTTACCGGGAGATACAATGGATCCTTTTTCATCTGATTAGTGGGAAAAGTGTCATATCCATTCTTTTATGGGGCACAGGTATGTTACTGATCCTTGCTGCAACGGTTCAGGCACTCCTTGCTGTCCATTTTATGAATCCTCATCGCATTTGCACTGCCGCATTTCTCAATGGTATTGGGGCGCTGTTTCTTCTCGGCTCTGTTGTGAATCTTTACGGTCCTTTTTTTTCCGGCCCTGCCGGGATCGCAATTCCTTTTGGTATTCCGGTAATTCTGGGTGTTGCCTACTGGCAGTATCACTGGCAATCTGAAAAATTATTTGATGAACACGGTGATGTCCCGTAATAACTGAAATATTTCTCTGAATAGATTAAATCGCTTCATTCCCTTTTTGCTGTAAGAATAGGTTCTTTTTTTTATGAAACCTGCGGGAAATTAATGACCTCGCACAATAACACTTATTAATGACACAAAGTAATTATTGATCATACAGTGTGATTCGGAGAAATTATGAATTATCGAGGTTTGATACAATGATAAAAAAACAATCAGAATCCGCTGTTTCGGAAATCATTGGTACGATCCTTATCGTTGCCCTCACCGTGATCATGGCTTCAATTGTTGCTGCCTACATGTTCGGGATGCTGAACAACGTGACGCCGACGAAAATGGTTGCCGCAACCGCAGAACAGACAGACAGCACTCACATTCTCGTTACGTACCGCGGTGGTCCCGATCATGGAAGCCTTGCAAACCTGACCATTTTATGGCCTTCCGGTGTTTCCCAGACCGTGGATTTCCCGAAAGTAGGCGATGTCTACACAGCCACGAATTTCGCTGCCCCGCTCAACGTGACTTCCGGTAAGGATCACGTTGTCGTATCAGCCCGGTTTGCAAATAACATGAGCCAGGTCATCCTGGATACCCTTGTCTGATTTTTCAATCATCCAAATTTTTTTCAATAAGTGAATTGACTGGTTTCTGATGAAACATTTTCAGAACCCGATGCGCGGTAATAGTTATCCGTAAAATTTTGAACTCTTCTAATAATGCCGCATTATTCTGAAATACTAGACACAAATAGCGGCGCGTTCAGGAAAATCTATTTTTGTAAAAATATTATTATTCCATATGGCGAAGAGAAAAACCCTAGAAAATAATGGACCTGAAAAAACAATTTATGATTATGCAAAAGACTCGGTCAATGCGATCTCATTTTACACAAATAGTGATAAAGAAGAAGATAAACTGATTGGATTTAATGCAATTCTGACCCTTTTGTGTTTAGATTTCATAATTACGGGACTCTTAATTCCAAACAGCTCCCAACTAGTAATTAAAATTATAGTTCTGTTTATCTTCGGAATTGTCACAGCTGCGATTTGCGTGGTATATCTTTATCTCGTGGAGATGATAGCGAATTTAATAAACAAAGATCTCTTTGCTCTTAAATTATCTATCGGGATTTTAATCTTTGTCGCTTGTCTTACCCTTTCAGGTTTGTTTTTACCCAAACAAGAGTTCTTGTAATGGGGCTTCATTTTAATATGCGCTCAGATTATTCTCATTATCATTATCGGCTTTTTAAAGATCCCTGTAAAAGTGAATATCCAAAAGAGTGAGAGTCAAGGATCTAACCTTGGAATTATTTTCTGGAATTTATTAGATAAAATTTTAATAATTGGGGGCGTTTTAGGTCTTATCGTAATACTTCACTCTTGGCTACCAAAATAAGCGAAAAACGTATATTTTCGGTAGTTTCAATAAAAAACATGGTAAATCACAATTTTTCAAAAATTCAAATTACTGAAAGCTATGGCAAATTTAAAAATCACATAAAATCTGTAATGAATTCTGATGTCAATACTTACGACACTTTTTTTAAAGGTTTTATGAACTTCAGTGAAACCGATAAGGTAATGCTTTCAATTACATCGCCGATTAAAGAAATTGATGTCCCTTTCGATGAATGGTGGTGTGTAAAAAGAAAGTGGCCAAATGGTCTAAGGAAATTCGAGCTTCCAACTGATCCCCTGAAAAGAGTTGCATTTCTCTATCAACTCTGTTATAAAATATTTCAGAATGAACCTGGATTTGATTATCTATCTGTTGGCCTAGAATATTTCGGATCTACACATGTAATCAATAATATCGAGTCATTCAATCAACAGATACTCCAACAATTAGTAGACTATTTTGAGTACAATTTTCAATATTGAAAACAACAGCAATTGACGAGACTCCCCAAAAACAAGGACTCCCCCCACAAGTTATTCACTATCATGGGCCTGTTATTCAACAGGGTGCAAAATCTATTGCAATTTCAGAAAGTAGTTTTGAAGGCGTTAATACCATAGGTCAAAAAGCAAATGTCCAGAACCCCGTAAATATAAAAACAACATCTCACAAAATTGAAAAACATGATTTTGGGCCGTTAGGGGATATTTCTCCATATCTGATGAATAAATATGGAAAAACGAAAATTACGATTGGTGGGTTAATTAGTGCTTTTTTTGGATTTTTACCGTGTATTTCAGGACTAAAATCTTTGATGCCTTCAACTTCGAGTAATTTTCATGTAATAATAATTGACATTTTCCCAACGTTTTCGCAAAGTATCGGTTTTGTATTATGTGTGATTGGAATAATTCTCATAATCTGTGGATTACTACTGCTTCAAGTACCAAGTTACTATGACTTCATGGTATGCGACGAGTGTAAACGGGAGTATGCATATGATGAAATTGGAACGCCTACATTCGAAGAAATCGAAACTAAACGGGGCTATAATGAGGTTACAACACGGTATTTTAAATGCCGCTTCTGTGGTTATACTAAAGAGGACGTGTCTGTTAAAAAATTTGATAAAAATGGGAATAGAATAAACTAAACTTTTTCTCACGCATTACTACTCTATCAATAACTCATCGGGAAAAAATTTCGATTATTTTTAAGAATAATCGAAACAAAGGAGGGTCATCGATTATTCCATGATCAATTTCCATAACCTGAAAATGTCTTAAAAAACGTTCACCGGCTGCCGTCGTAATAAAAAGAACAACCAGAAAGACACCTCCTAAAGCAACAATCGAGAACGGATTAAGTTCTACAATTTGGGGAATAAACAGATTACCGACGTAGTTAAATAGTTCAGTACCGTGAATAAGGGCCAGATATACATAAAGAAAAATTAGCGTAAATAAAACTGTGGCGATCATAGTGAAATATAGTGAGACAAATCTTTCTTTGATCAATCTGATTGTTTGGGAACTCTCATTGGGTCTAGCTAGAAACGACACACTAAAAAATCAATTTAAAAAACCAAATACTCCATGAAACTGAGGTGTAATTCTTACGGGGTTTGAAAGTAATCTTAACGATAATAAAAATGCTGGACAAATCGCTATTGCGGAAGCGACGAGGTTAAAAAGATTCTTTGATGTGAGCGGTTCTTTAAATTGAATAATTGTGACGACAAAGAAAAAAATCTCGATAAAGATTAGTAACGATAACTGAAGATTTAGAAAGTATACTTTACATATTTTTATTTTTAGTGCCTCCCCGAAAGGCGAATTAAAATTACTCAAAGGGTGATAAATACCTAATTTTGCAAACACCTCTGACGAATGGAACGCAACGGGTAAAAAACAAATTAACAGGAATAATGATACGATTATCAGGAGTTGACTCGTTAATGAAATTGCACCAAGTAAGGCCAAAATCAAGTTGATTATCTCAAGAGTCGGGCCATTAATTGAAACCCATATCATCATCAGAATGCTAAAAACTGGATTAAATGGGGTAATACACAATATGAAAACCTGAATTATTATCTGGAGAATTAAATTAAGATCCACAATCTACCTTTCGTTTTTTTAACTATTACTCTTTGTATTAATTTTAAGAAAGTTTTTTTAACATATCGATAAGTTATCGACAATTTTCAATTATTTGAATCCAGCAAAAAGAATTAACCATTATCCAGAAAAGAAACATTGATGATAAAAACTCGCCTACTTCTCAATATCGCTGTGGCCCCAGTCTAACCCCACCACACGGCGATAAAAGATCCAGTCTATTCTTCATGAATCTGGGGGTTACGTTATGAAAAACAAAACAATCGAGGTCTTTGACAGTACTGATTTGAGAACGAGTGATCGTCTCATCAACTACTTTGAGAAACGTTATGTTGATGCATTTCCACAGGGTTTCCCCATTCCAGACCGCAACTATACCACGGACTTATAAAATCGCCGTTTTCATGCTCGATTGAGGGGGGCGACAACCTGCCTAAAAGAACTTCGTGAATCAATCCTCTCTTCAGAAAAGTGGGGATAATCCCTTTTTTTAGCTGAAAGCACGTATCAAGCGGTTGATCGCAGGAGTGTTCATGTTAATCGCTTTCCCGCTCCGTATGCCGTCCTTAATGAACTTCAATGCACTTCTCCCGACACCCATCTTATCAGCGTCACATTGCCGTATGGCTAGGATCTTCTGGCATACGCTCTTCTTGTCCCGGAATACCTGAGCATTCGTAACAAAGAGCGGTTGATCCTCAATCTTGTTGGCTTCCTTGCCGATGATCAATACATCATCCACGTTGATCTGTTTCCTTATCAACAAACCAACATTGCCCTCATACTTGTATTCAGGGTGATCAACGTATTGGAGGATAGTCCTACACAACGGTTTGAAAAATCGTGATCCCTGTTTAATCAACCCAGTCTCATAATCAATAAAAGGTTCATGGACGATCTTTTGCGGGTCTTTAGAGAAGGGTGCAAGAGGCTTGATCATCTGGCCGTTCTCTTCTCTCATCTGAAATCCGAGGTTATAGAAATTGAAGGGCTTCACTTGATTCTCCCATTTTTTATCAGCATTCAGTGATCGGAACCTATGATAGACGTGGTAGGTGCTGACGGTCAACTTCGTGAGAGCGTAGAGGTTTCCGTATTTTTGTTCAACGTCCACCTGGGATATCTGCTTGTAATGCAACATCAGGAGATCCTGCCATATCTCCTCCTGCCAGTGGTTTTTCCGGCTTGGGAATGGATTGGTGAGATGCCCGAGGCCGTGTAACTTGAAATCAGCAATCGTGATCTTATCCCCTTCACGTTGATAAAGGACGTATCGTTTGGATGATACGCCATAAAACAACAGATCATCCTGTTTGAGGAGGGGAATATCAACGCGGTATGGATTGAGGGGCTGGAAGTATTTTGCGACGGTTTGAGCATGTTCTGGGGGAACAAAGATACTGTCCGTGTCCATATAGGTGTGGTGCGCGCCTAGTTCGATGGTTTTTGCCTCAGCCATTGCCAAGAATAACCGCGATCCGGCAGTGATGACCACCCCTAACAGCGGATGGAAGTAATAACCGGGATCTTCGAAGTAACTCTCATCGGGAGAGAACCGGGTGAGGCCATACACATCAAACGCGCTCTTGTCGGATTCCTTGTTGTGCTCGATAAATATCCCGTAACTCATCGCATTAACAAGGATTTTCATCGCGTGTTCACGACGGGAAAGCGTATGGTGCGCGGGATCGGTCTCCGGTATTTTTGAAAGCTGTTGCTTGATCTTCTGCCGCTCCTCGACAAGCACCAGGATCAGATTATCTTTCGCAGGATCGATAGTGACCCCTAAAATCTCTGAAGTGATCATGCGGTCCTGTACTCCCTTGGGAACAAACCGGATCGCTTCAAGGATCTTCGGGGCTTTGTCGGTCAGGATCTTGGAGGCGATCACATCGGGAAGCGCATACCAGAGAGGAGTATCTGACGTAATGCGGTTGATCCCGACATTGAACATTCTCCGGTCGCCTTTGTAATCAGCCCGTACCGGGAAGATATCCTCGTCCGGCTGAACTTTCACGAGCATAACCATTTCCTTCCAAAGCTCGCGGTCAAGCAACGAGGATAAATCGATCCGGGAGATCAGCGCGCGAATCTCTTCTGTCACGTCCTTTTGTTCGAGGGACTGAGCGACAATGTATCCCCATAATCCCATCAGCATCGTGACGGACGGGTACATACTGGTAAAATCAAGGCCGGTAACGCGGGTTGGGGTTTTCCGGATCTTGCACTCCGTTCTCCCGCCATAATACGCGGTCATGATGTGGCCGAGAGTCTCCGAGGGAAAGTCGGGCTGGCATTCCCGAAACGAGCGTATCCCCGCCGGAGAACGTGTTTTCCCAGTGATGCGGAACTAAATATCTTGGTCGGGGGGATATCGATCCCATACCGATCAAGCTCTTCAATCAGTCGCGTATAGGCCTCATAGGTGCACGCAACATCCCGGATGTTATACTCAATGTATTTCTCCGTGACCCGGCCATGTTCGCCGCCATCGATCTTCTTATTCTTAAGGTTCAGGATCTCACCGAGACGCGCAAGGGATAAGTGCTCCTCTTTCAACAGGACTTCGGCAAGGGTCTGCACATCCAGAAAGTACCCGGGGAAATATCCCGTAAGCTTGCTGCCCACATGGGTAGAGAATTTCATGGTATGGGCGCTCCCGAGCTTTTTGATTATCACCGGAGGATTCCATTGTTTACCGGAGAGATGCAGGGTGAATCCGCCCCGGTTCTTTTTACGGGATTGCCCGACCTCGAAAGCTAAACGGCTGATATCGAAAGCCAGGTTGAACCCGATACATAATGCCCGTCTCTCGTAAACCTCCTTGTAGAACGTTCCGTCAATGAACTCGTCAACCTCGCAGAGGGGGATACGTTCTTTTGCTGCATAGGTTTCGAGGATCTGCATCTCTTTATCGTCGAGCATGTACGGGTGATAAAACAGCCCGTGACGCTGTAAATACCCCGACTGATACAGCTTGAAGTAACCGATCTTAAGGTTCTGGTAATGATCGGTCGTTGTCTCAGTATCGAATACGAGAACCCGTTCATGAGTTGTCGGCGTAAAGATGCGGGAACCTGAAATTACCTTGTCACCGATGATGTTCTTCCGGGTATATCCCCGCAGCGTGATCATGAGGGGATCGCCCCGACTATTTCCAAACAGAGATCCTTGAGGTATGAAAGGATCTGTTCAATGAGGAGGATAAGAGAATAAAGGGCGTAAGTCAGTCTTTCCTTCAAAGGCGCCTTATGGCACCGTGCCTTTGGCGGGAACAGGTTTTGGCCGGCAGTTACCTTAGCATGGCAATTTTTACAGAGCAGTATCGTCTCATCTGAATATGCCTTGCCGACCATATGGTGTTCCTCAAGGATGAGTGGATCAGTTTCTTCACAGCTGAAACAAATGGGACGGTGGACCTTGTGAGGCTGTTGCCGTAGTAATTTTTCATGGGTTGCTTTGTCCATCGCCGCACCTCTACGATTGGTAGATCTCCATAAACTCCGGTTCCTCTTGCGCTTCGCTCATTTCATCAAGGACATCGAGATCTGTTTCCAGCTCGTACTGATCACCGTTCGCGCCAGTGATCACAACAAAATCAAATGGTTTGAGTACCCCCGCATCACCATTATAAAGGGCAATCCCGACTGCTGCAAGGTATTTACCGATCAGGGTGCAGTCTTGGGAACAGGTTGTTACGATGGTCGTATACCCTTCGTTCTTGTCATAGATGGCTAACTCTGCCTCGATGGTGTCCGAAGGCTTAACGCGCCAGTATCCCCGCTCTTTAGTCAGGTATTTCCCAAGATGCAGGATTGCCGTATCCTTCTTCATGCCGGTATTGGTCAGGGCGTTCTTCAGGTGCTCCCCCTTCCGCATGACCCGTAATACCTCTAAAGCGAGGATACGATCCCGCTTCTGGTCGGATGTGAGGTTGTCCCATTTTTTGCCGCTTAAATCGTAGTCGCTAACCCGGACATGCTTGAGGTCCCGCAGGTTCATCGCCGGAAAACGTTCATGCAGCCGGGATATCCGCTTTGCATTCCGTGAATCGGGGTTCTATGCCTTGAGCCACTGGTTGAAGGTGCGGAAGTCCTTCGAGAAGATCTTCCGGGTCATTTGGTTGACTCCATCAGCCGAATAAACGCGGTTCTCAAGATAAGGGCTTGGGAACATCCATACTTCTGTGCAATCTCTTCCAGTTGGCCTTTCAGGAAAGCCGGGAAGGTTACGATGATTCTTGTAGTTTTTTTCTTCATGGTGTTCAGTCACCAGAACAATCAGGGGCGGAAATGGCGATATTTACATTTATACAAAAAAAGATAGTAACTTCGATATCATTTTAAACAGAATTTGATACAGTTATTGAGGCAAATGATATGGATACTGATACGGAAATTCTCCAATTGTTAGATCAAAAAGGGAGGATACGACGACGGGATCTTGTAGAATTACTGAAGACAAATCATCCTTCGGAAAGCGGGTATAGCAAACCGAATATCGATCGGAAAATCGGTCGGTTAGTCCGGCTGCAAAAAATCGCGATTATTGAAGCAGCGGATTTTAAGACATACGGGATTATTGACCCTGATACTCGCGGGACATATCTTATTTCTCAAGATACCATCGAACGTAAGAGTCATTTTGACGCGGTTATCAAGGATCTGCATTCGGGCAACTATGGCGCGATTAAGGCTGCGCTCTTCGAGATCTCCCTATACAAAAACCGGCTCCTCCTCGATCCAAAACAACTGGATAGTATTGCCTCTGTTTTAGAGGATGATGATACAATTACGGATCTTGCCCTTCAGATTTTAGAGGAGGCCGTTATCCAGAAAGGCATCCTTCCGTCAAAACAAAAACAATTCATCGACAAACTGAAAAAAGTCCTCAAATGGTTAGGGAAAAGTCCGAAATATCGGAATCAGATTAAGCGTACGATTCATCTTTTGGCAAAACTCGGGGATGATGCAGTTATTGATCAACTGCAAATCGATGCTCCGGCATTCGACGATGAAAGAATATCCCTCAAGGACTACTGTAATCCTGATATAATTCCCGTTATCGAAAGAAACCGTTCACGACTCTATGAGATGGAAAAATCGTTCATGTCAGCCGGCAACGAAAAGGCCGCACAGAATATTTTTACAATCAGACAATATGCACTCAACCCGGAAAAGCCTGTTGATAAACGGCATGAGGCTTATGATATTCCCCGATTACCACATCAGAAACCCCATATACCAAAATTCGGAGGGAAACGATGAGGTTCCTTCTCCTGAACGGTCACGGCATCGATATGCACGTTGACGGTGCCAAACTGTTCATAAAAGATGGTCGATTCACGACAAAGGAAGAGCCGAAACAATACTGTTTCACTCCACAACGGATCGACGTTAGCAGTATCGTGATCTATGGCCGTAGCGGGAATATCTCCATTGAGGCGATCCGGTGGCTGATAAAACACGGTATCCAGATCACGATCATGAACTGGGACGGGAAATTGCTTACAACAATGCTTCCGCCGGAAAGCGTTCAAGTAAAAACCAAGTTCGCTCAGTACCGCGCCTTCGAAGATAAGAAACTCCGTTTACAGATTGCCCGGCAGTTTATCGACGCAAAATTTGAGAGAACGCACCTGGTATTGGACTATCTCCACCAGCGATATCCCGACGTTGAAACCGATTTCTCTAGCGAGTCATCAAAGTTAACTAAGGTAACTACCATCAGGGAATTGATGGGGGTTGAGGGTATTGTTGCCGTCTTTTACTGGGACCAGATACAGAAGGTGATCCCGGAAAAAATGGAGTTTACGAGCCGGTGTGTTGGCAGAACAAATCGCCCTCATGGTGCCGCTGATACGGTGAACTGTATGCTGAATTATGGGTATTCACTGCTTGAGGCCGAATGTCTCCGAGCGATTAACAGCGTTGGGCTCGATGCTCATGTTGGATACCTTCATGAGATGGCTGCCGGGAAATACAGCCTTGCGTATGACTTCCAAGAGTTATTCCGGTTTATTGTTGATCTGGCCGTGATCAACTTGATTGAATCTGATCAGATGGATAAGAAGGATTTCATCCGTACTGATAGCTACACGTTGAGGTTGAGATCAACAGGTGCACGTAAGATCATGGATGAGATCAACAGATGGCTCAACAAATCCGTTGTTTATCAAGGCAAAGAATCAGCATGGGATCATGTGATCTTCCTCAAGGCGCGTGAGTTGGCACATTTCCTTGTTGATAAACAAAAACACCTTGATCTAGTCAGTCCGGATTATGAGATCAACCGCAAGGATGCGGATGAGATCCGCAAAAAGATATTAAGCATCCCTTATGTTGAGTGGAAGAAACGAGGATTTTCAAAAGGGACATTGCATCATCTGAAAAAGCAGGCAGACGGGGATAAACCGTTTTATCTTCAAAAACAGGTGATGACCCGCCTTGATCAGTGGGATCAATCAGTTGATCAACGTGGATCAACGGTTTATACAATGGATTGATCAATCATGCCAAAGAAAAAGAAACAAAAAGATCTTATCGAAATTGTCAATGAAATTGGTGAGGATATTGATAGTATCCTTGATGAAAGAAAAACAGAACGGTATCTCGAAGGAATTGTATTAACATACAGCTTCATTGAAAACATCCTAAAATACACTGGTTTTTTGAAAAGAAGTTGGGATCAAAATTGTATAGATGTAGATAATGACTTGCCCCTTGAAAAAATTAGTGAAAATACTGAAAAAATACACAAAGAATGTTCAAAATATAATTTTTATCAATCACATGAAAATGCACATGAACTGGGTTTGATCGATAATAAATTGCGGTTAATGATTAATGAGATTCGAGAGGAGCGCAATGATATGGTTCATCAATTCTGGTTGTATGCTCATCGGAAGAAACCTCAAACACTAGAGAGAAAATTCAAAAAACTTGTTCGTATTTCGAAAAAAACTATAAAGCCATTTGTGAAAATTTCCCGAGAAATTGGTATCGATGAAGTTTTTGATGTTTCTGTTTTTTTCAGAACTCCCAAATAAAATAATTTAACAATCTAAACCACCTTTTGTTTATATGTAAAAGGGGAAAAAAGGCAAATATTATCGAGAGATCTGTTTTTATTTCCTGTTGTGGTGATTGCGAACCTGAAGCGCAAAAGATAATTAAAATTTGTGAAACTTTGTCAAAAACATATAGAACAACAAAAAATTTGACAGTTTATCCTATTTATTACAGTAAAGATATTGTTGGAACGATCACTGGAGACGGAGCTCAGGAGATTATCGATCAACAACTTGGTGATTATGATATTTATCTTGGATTAATGTGGAAAAGATACGGGAATCCCCAAATTAATAATTTTTCACCGACCCAAGTTGAATTTGAAAATGCTTATGCTAGGTATCAAAAAATTGGAAAACCAGTAATTCAATTTTATTTTAAGAATGAAGGTATTGATCCAAATTGCAACGACAACCAAATTAATTTTGTTTTAAAATTTAAAGGAAGAATTCAAAATCTTGGCTTTTATCATTCTCTCCCGGCAACTGAAGACTTTTATCATATGATTTTTCACAATCTCATGTATATTGTTGAAAAATTTGATGAATTGACTCATAAAAAAATTACCATCACCAAGATCTGTTATCTTCAACAAGAAGGATATATTACAAGACAAGTCTGCTCTGCTAAAAATTTTGATTCAACGAGCATTATCTAGTCCCGAGACAGAATCGGCCTAGATTTACTTGAATTAGTCAAACAAAAATGCAAAAGAATTGCGCTGATTGGGGATCCAGCTTCAGGCAAATCAACTGAATTGATCAATATTGCATCATATTTGTCAAAAGAGGACTCAATTTTTTATCCCGTTTTAATCAAATTGAATCATTATACCAACCAGAAAATCGAAGATTTGATTCAACAATCCACAGAAGATTGGAAGAAGATTCCTCAAAACCAATTTGTTCTCCTGCTTGATGGTCTTGATGAAATTGAAAGTAAAAATGAATTAAGTGCCATCCGAACCATTGAGGCATTTTCGGAGGCAAATCCTGAAATGCGCATTATCATCTCCTGTAGGTCTGTTTTCTACGAGACAGGAACTGATGAGAGAAAAGGAACATTAGATGGATTTACACCATATTATCTTTTAGATCTTACGTATGAAGAGTCACAAGATTACATAAAGAGTGTTTTAGGAGAAAGGGCTGAAATTTTTAATTCATTTATCTCAACAAATCAACTTAATGAATTCACATTAAAGCCATTTTATTTAAAACACGTGTTACAATTATTCGATTCTGGAGAGAAATTACCTACCAACATTTCGGAGATCTTCGAAAACCTGATTGAATCTCAGTTTACATTTGATGCTAATCATTTTTGAACTACTTTTGCCCTTACTGAAAAAAAGAATGATTTGATTCGTCATCTTGAGATAATCGCCCTTTCGATGGAAAGCTTTGGAAGAAATTTTCTTACCCAAGCAGAGTTACAGAAAATTATCCCCTCGAGTAATAATCGAGAGTTGATCAAATATAGCAAATTGTTGAGAAAATCTATCGATGAAAAAGAAAACTGGCAATTTGAATATAACATATATCTGGAGTATTTATCAGCAAGGATTTTATCCCGGCAAAAATCTGAAACCATTAAACATTTTTTAACGTTTCCCCCGGATTATTCAATAATTAATCCGACTTGGGCGAATACTCTCCAATTAATCCTTGCATTATCCAATGATGCAACACTTATTGATTGGATTCTTGAAGAACATCCAGATTATGCAATGAAAATTAGTCCTGAAAAAATTAATGAACAAAAACGCAATGAGATATTTATTTTAATTTTTAATGAATACAAATCAAGAAAAATTCCAATTGATCGAGATAAATTTAAGTTGAAAGAACTTGCCAAATTCGGAGAATCCCCGGCTACAATTGACTTTTTGCTGACTACCATTGAGTCATGTGAATATGTTCATTCCATCTCTGATGGGATAAAACTCCTTTCATATATGTCCCTCCCCCGTAAATACTGTTCACGGACTCAGGATATTTTAATTAAATTAGCCAGTACCTCTAATGAAGATTATTTACAAAATACCGCTTTAATAGCGTTATCAGATTTAAAATTCAACGACAAAACTACAATTAATTACATCCTTTTACAGTTGAGAAATTCACAAAATAGTCGTGTGAGAGCGGGATTGTATTATTTAGTGCATAATAGTGCGTACTTAAACGAGAATATCGAGATTTTCTTAGACGGTATTAATTACACAAAACATCAAGCGTCAATAGGATATGGCGTATCCTTTAATGAGAAGAATATCCGAAGTGCAGAAGAAAGTTGGTATTTAAAAATTGGACTGGAAAAAGCTAATTCTCTCGAATCTTTAAACAAGATATGCAAATATTTTTCTGAAAATCTGCATGACTTGGATGATCCTTATTTTGATAAATGCCTTGAGTACTTCTCAAAAAATTCTATAATTGTGTATCAAAAAAGACCGGAAATTTTTGACAGTATTATCGATTTTTTGATTGCGCTTACCAGGCATTACAATGATAATACGGCACCAATCTTGGAATTCTTTGAGAAAGCGCAAACAAAACTAGCAGCGATTAAAACGATTTTACCAAAAATCAGTGAAAAATGGATGGTAATAGAGCATATTGCTTTGCTGGCAGATGACGAGAAAGCATTCGATTATATCATCGATCAATACTTAACAAAAAATATCGACGATAGAAGTATATGGATTTTCCAAGCGGCGCTAAAACAAAAAAATCCGGATGCATATCATCGTTTTAGTTCTTTAATTAATTTAAAAACTGATAATAAATTCCTTTAGGTAGATACTCCGTCAAGGGAAGAAAATCCGCACAAACGAACATCACATGAGGCAGCTATCGAGCAATTATTTGATACAGATGGAATTATCGAAGAAGTGCTTAAAATTTTTGATACGGAAGGACCATCCCCCCAGAAAGAGCAAAAGTCGCTCAGATTCCGCAATAGAATTGAGGATCTTCATTCTCTACATGCAGTTGAAATTTGGGAAGGTCTCGATAAAAAGAAAAAAATTAGGATGCGGAAAATCCTTAAAAATCGACTAAAATCAATTAATTGGGACGGGTTTTGGATTTCATCTGCATATGGACTTTTTAGGTATAACGAAAAAATTGTCATTTCCTCATCACAAAAAGAAGAAATTAATAAATGGTGTCAAAAGAATGTTGAAAATGCCAATTTTACATCTGCAATAACTATTAAATCAAAGAACTCGGTATCCATTCGACAATTAGAACTGTTTTTATGGTTCTTTTTAAGAAAGCTCGATCTCACCTATCCAAAAAATAAATTATTAGAACTAGTTTCATTTGATGCAGTAAAGGATAGTAAATACCCCGGTATTGAATATTTAGAGGGCAGACTGACCATAGAAGAAATTACAGAAGTAATTCTCGATAATCTTGAGAAAAGGCAAACAATTCCATTTGTCCTTAAAAATTACTTCAATTTTGGTAAAAAACATAAAATTATTGAAGTAATCCCATATGCATTAGAGCAGATATCCAATCAGCGACAAGATCTTGAAGTTAGACGGGCAGCATTAAGTACAGTAGTCGAAATATCAGAATCACTAAATAAATTGGAACAACTATTGCCTCACATAAAAAACGCCTTTAAATGGGAAATCGTTCAAAAAATGGTTGAACACAATAATATCTTTGTTGAAAAATATTTAGAATCTTTAATTTCGAGAGGAACACCTGATAACAAACTTCGAGCAGCAATCTGTTCGATGAAAATAAAAAATATCAAAGGTCTGATGTATTATATCAGACGAACAAAAGAAGAAAACCGGTATTTAGGAACATTTGTTAATCGACCCTCGATATCTGAATATAATGAAGAAAAGCATGTGTCTTATCTAATCCAACTTCTTGAAGCAACTTACCAAAAAAATTTTGCCACTTCCGATCTCTCAATCATAAGAAATTTGATATTGGACACTATCTCGACTATCGCTCTCTCAAGTGAAAGTGGATTTAGACTAGTAAAAAAGAAGCTTGGGACGTTTATTGAATTAAACATTGATCGATACAATAACATTCAATTTTTGTACAGCTACATGGAATCATTAGAGCGTAAATATTTAATCAGTATGAGTCAGAAAAAACAGATCCCAGACGTTATTGGTATGATAGCGAGCGTTGAATGACTCAGGAAAATCTATCCCTCCAAATCTCTTTTTAATTTAATGAAAAAGCGCGAAACGCTACTCAAGTAACTTTTCAGAACAGCACGGCATAACAAGGAGAGTTCAAAATTTTAAAGATAACTATTACCCCAGAACCCGATGCGTGGAGCAGGAGTTGAACCTGCGAACGCCTGCGCGACGGGACCCTA
>Ga0172367_10004916_pt1 | contig 16385 bp, 14 predicted proteins | sample Lak10m_FD_114542 | JGI IMG/M metagenome (GOLD analysis project Ga0172367, IMG submission 114542) | Freshwater microbial communities from Kabuno Bay, South-Kivu, Congo - kab_022012_10m | ecosystem: Environmental > Aquatic > Freshwater > Lake | place: Democratic Republic of the Congo: South-Kivu...
AATTAGCCAAACTCGCCTTCCAACAAAAAAGAAAAAAACTCTCCTCCTCCCTCAAACCCAAACTCACCAAAACAATAGGGGAGTACAACCAAAATATTCAAAACCTCCTCAGCCTCCGCCCCGAGAATCTCAAACTTGAGAGTTGGATAGAATTGTATCAGGGGTTATAGTTTTATGTTTTATTGGGGTTTATTTGCTCCACAGGGCTTTTGTCCTCTTTCGTAGCGGAGGCTTTTAGTCCATCCCATACCTTGTTTGGGATGGGGAGCACCCGTAGGGGGAGGGTAGATTACTCTCTAGAAGAAATTGGAATAAATGAAAAAGCCCTACCTCCGAAGAAGCGGGCTTGTTTGATTGCGTATATTTACCAGACCTCGCCAGGTCTAGGGACTACTCTACAGGAAAAAGAAGCTTCTTGAGCTCCACTCTGGCAATGGACTCCTCGTCCTTCCCGGAGCTCTCTTCAGCCCAGCAGCGATAAGGCAATCCACTTGCTGCCAGGCGGATCTGGGTCCACGCCGTTCTCCCCGGAATATCCCGCTGAGCGGGAATCATAACGACATAAAAGCCGTCGTCTCCTGGGATAGAGAACCGCTCCCCATATGAGTATACTTTCCACTCAATGAGTGGATGAAACCCCTCAAATATATCCTGTTTCCCTACGACTACAGGCTGTTCTGGTTCGAACAACCGGTAATCCAGCGCCCACAGACGCGTACCAGAAGTGGTGCAATATTCCCACTGCATCACTCCTGCCGGAGCATAGACGCCATTGTTGGCATCCATGCTAAGCCGCGAAGGGCAATATTCCCAACCATCTTGAAAGACTCGACAAGCCTCATGGCTTGCGATAGCTCTCCAGAGAGAGCCTTTGTCCCAGTGCTTGGGATCCCAACAACTGGTGTCAGGCATCTCCTCACGGTAAAACCGTGAGAAGACTTCCCTAGGAAGGAAGTAGGGTTGCCCAGGCTGGTGGCCAGAGAACAGTTTATGAATTCTGACCATCCCTTCGCTGACGAGTACGTCAGCCGGGATTTGAAGAATTTCTTCAAGGGCGGAAGCGGAAATAGTCATTAGAAGGTGCCGTGTAACGGATTTACAAAAACAACTATATCACACTTTCCTAATTTTGTCAAGTAGTTTTGTGATTATAGTATATATTTTATTTACATTATATCTATTTCATAGCTTTAATACTTAGTTTTATTGATATTTATGTTTTGTTATAAATGTGTATTTTGTTGTATTTGATAGTCTATTAATGGTATAATAATATTGTATTAATTAAATATTAATAATATGAATATAGAACAAGGTCCTAGATTTAATAATGACATTGACCCAGTAGATGATGAAATTCAAGCGGAACAACCAGTTGAACAGCAAGAAGAAGAAAAAGGTATATTCTGGTTAAGCGTTGAATTACCTCAAGCACTAAAAGACCAAGCTTTATATGAAAACCAACCTCATTCTCATGTGACTTTACAATTTGCAGTTGAAAGAAGTCTATTAAAAGATAGAGAAGGGGAGACTTTTCCAGTGACAGCTACTGCTATTGTAAATAATGATAGGATTCAAGCTATTAAAGTGGAGCTTCCTGAAGATATTAGAGATTTATGTAATAATGCTAATCCTCACATAACATTATCTCATAAAGAGGGCGTCCCTCCTTTTGAATCTAATGCTATGTTAAATGATCCAGAAAGTATTATTACACTACTTGACCCACCTATTGAGTTAACCAGTGAAATAGATTTCTTTAAATTTCAACCTAAACCCCCTGAAACAAAATCTGAATAGTTAAGCCCTGCATAATAAAAGGCTCCTTTGATTAGAGGAGTCTTTTATTATACTAGTCTTTTTTATTTTCTTTTTTTAAATAATTCTGCAAGTTGACTAAGTTGATTTGTGGAAGCTTGAGTGCTTGTAGATTGAGATTGATTTTCTGTAAAATCAACAGAAGTGTATTTCTGACCATTCCAGTTATCAAAGTCTATATTAATTTCTTCTACACCATATTCATCATAAATAGTATTCAATATATAATCTCTGCTGATATAAACTTTAGTTTGTATTTGAGATCCATCTACTAATGTAATGTTGGCATTAGCTACATATAGTCCTTGACTTTCAAAACTTAATAAACCTAAGTCATTATCTGCTTTTGCTTGTTCTATTAACACATCTAACTTAGACTGTCCTAAATCACTTCCTGTATTTATCCATTCTAAAAACTCACTCTTAAATCTTTGGGTTTCTATTTCTCTCTCAGCATACTCTGTATAATACTTGATTTCAGTCTCTAAACCATGGTTTATTTGACTCTTAATTTGATTTAATGAATTTACTACTGAGCTTGTGTTGGAATCTATTATATTTTGCTTTATCAATTCTTTATCTAGACTTTGCCTAAACTCTAGATTTTGTATATATGGCTGTATGTCTCTTAACTCTTGTGTCTGTGCAGAGATTGAGTATCTTTGGCCAGATAATTCTTTAATTTTCCCAAGATCTTCTATTGTTTTTTCTATGAACTCTTTATCAAAAATCTCACTAAAACTAGCATCAAATGAAGCTTCTATTTCTAATTCCTTCATTTTAAAACTTGCAACTTCAGAATCAGCATAGGCTATATAATAAGCTTTATAAGAATAGCTTTCAGGAACACTATAAATGTAAGGATATACATACTCTTCATTACCTCCTATCTCAGCAGGTAAAACTTTTATTTTATCTCCTAAATTAGATTTTATAAATTCATCTTTATCCTTTATGAGGTTCTGTGGATCTATATAGACTCTATGTTTCATAGAATCTATTTTTCTCTGCCTCAACATTTTATAATTATCTTGTATTATGTCTCTTAATTCTTGAGTAAATATATTTGAAATATCTTCCGAAGACAAATCTACTTCTTTTTCGTATACTAGTGTACCATCTGCCAATAAGAATCTATACTTTAATTTTGTAGATAGGGAGTTGTCTAATTCTCTGGCTTTATCTATTACATCTTGTGGAAAAGCTGGCAATACAACAGTGTCCTGTGATTCACTAACAAATAAATCCTCAATTTCTAAATCGGCACTCACACTGTATGTATCTTTGATGAGTTTATATTCCAAATTAGCTGTTAATGTGTCTTCTGCAGTATTCTGTTCATTAGATATTTGCGAAGGATATAATACGGAGTTTATTTCAAAAAAATCATCAAATGAATCAAAGTCTTCCCCACCATCTATATCCCCCCATTCTATAAAAAAGGTTTCCATAGGTATTTGGGTAAGCTTTTCAAAACCATTAAAAGGTTCTTCTCCCTGTGAAATATAAGCTTCTAGCTGTTGTAAGTAAATATTACTCAACTTGGAGTTTATTATAGGTCTTAGATAATCTATTTTTTGTATGTTTCCCTGTCTCAAATAGAAGTTTATTGTTTTTTCCAAGAGATCTATATTTCGTAAGTGAAATTCTTGATAATTAGGATGTAAATTTAAGTTTTCTACCCAAGCAGAACTTAGTTCATCAGGATTAATTGGTCTTTTTCTATTACCATATTTTTTATTTATTGTATCATTGCTATACACAAACACCTCCTTAACCAAAATATTACCATTACTATCTAGTGAATATGCATTGCCAGAAGAAGAGTCTTTTTCATATCTAAAACCAGGCACTTTTGCTCCGATGATGTCATCTGGGGTTACAGGATGTAAAAGATTTACAACATTAAGAGTCCCTCTAGCCGTTGTAATTTGATTGGTTTGTCCAGCAATATACCATCCTTGGTTTAACTGCCCAATAATAGATGAATGTGCTTTTTTTATAGAGCCCCTAGACACTGTGGATTGAAGTTCATAACCGTTTGAATACAGTAATCCCTCTGGATTAAAATGTATTAAAGTTTCTCCAACTTTAGTCATTGTGTCTTCACTAGATAATGATTTATCTAGACTTGGGGATATATTTTTGTAGCTATTTCTTATCTGATTATAATTTGTACGCCAGTTATTAATTCCATTAAAATTTAACCCATAAGATCTACAAAAATTACTTAACTCTCCTCTATTAAAATTCTGTCTATCCAAATAATTTGTAAGTGTAATAAAAAATTGTGCATCTGATTTTACTGGAGATGATATGCTCTCGCCACTTTCCTCTAATAAATTAACTATTCGCCTTTTATTTTCAGATAAAGCGTTACTCATATTAAACAACCTTTCTCCTGATTCCCATATAGGTGCAAGAGTAAAAATTTCTTCACTAACCCCTAGTTCGGAAGCTGTTTTTAGAGATTCAAACATCTCTATGGAAACTGGTAAGTTTATAGCGTTTCTACCATCTGGGGTCAAAGTCATATCTGAGCTTATATAATTAAGCTCTTGCAATGCTTTAATTTGTCTCAATCTTTCTTCTTTGGATAAATCACTATACAACGGAAATCCTTCAATTGTTAGTAAATCTTTTTGTTCAGGCGATAAATTATCTAAATCTAATTTACCAAGCTTACTTCTTAGTCTTTCTATAAAATCTGCAATTATTAGAGTCGCTTTTGTAGGATGCACAACTTCTAAATTGGGTTGTGGGAAATTTGGTAGTTTACTATATTCATGTTTATCCATTAAAATTGTGTATACATACTCAGCATTTTGATCTGAGCTTTCTCTACGACCAATTCTACCACCTATTTGTTTTAATGTACTTTTATCACAGCCTACTTTTGCTATAATATCAACTCCTGTACGCTCTGATTGTTTTGGCCTATAAACTTCACCCGTAGATATAGCTCTAACAATAGGAAATGATGGGTTTACACCGCTGGCTATAGCATCTGTACCAATTATCACAATTTTTTTAGATTCTGGAATAGTATTATAAATTTCATCTTTTTGTTCTTGACTAAGACTGTCTAAGTCACTATTATATTCTTTTTGAGCAAGATATTCAGCATATTTTATTTTTTCATCAGAAGTTAGCTTAGACCCTTTATGTAAGGCTGAATGCAAATCTTCAGATGTCAAGTCCCAATCTTCTTGATCTCGGGGACCAGCACTATAATATCTCCTGATATCATATAGATAGCTTGGATATTGTGCATTCAAATCATTATATAATTCATTAACTTCTCTTACAGATGCACAATGAATAATCATTCCCTCCCCATTAGGAACTCCTGCTATATTGTTTTTGAAAGCAGTTTCTAGATTTATAGAGCTTAAGATTTCTTGAGGATGAATTTTCTTTACTTCACTCTCTAAACTAACAATAGCTTCTGGAGGTAGTCGAAGGAATTCGGCGAACTTATCTCTATCTAAAGTAGCAGAAAGAACTCCTATTTTTAAATCTGGCATTAAGCCCAATTCTTTACATACGGTCGCCATAGCAAGAACTAGTTCAGTATCTGCATGAAATTCATGAATTTCATCTGCTAATAGAATTTGAATTTTTCCATTTATCAAATCTTCTATTCTATGTATAATTGATCCTGGTGTAGTAACCTCTAAACTACCTTTTTCTTCATCTTTTCTATATCTATGTATAACCCTTACTCTATCTTCTGCTGATAGCTCTAAGTCACTATTAAGCCTACTGTCATGAGTTGAAAAATATGATTCCACATATCTTACTTTTTCATCAGGATTAGAATATTCCCCCTCAGGAATTTCAATATCGTAAATAACCTCATTTCCGTCTTCTTGCAATCTTACAAAAACATTTCCCTCATTATCTATCTCTATCCCCTCTAAAATACTTTTTTCCTCATCCTGTACAGCTTTTAAAGGAACCATATATTCCTCATGTGTCTTTGCTAAATTTTCGGTCAGACTCCTTTTGGGTTCAATCACTGTTATTTTACCATCGATATCAGGGAAACTTTTTCTAAGCAAACTCAAAATACTACTTTTTCCAGTACCCGTGGGAGCCTCTAATACTAAACCTCCTGTTTCTGAAACTGCTTTTATAATTTCATTAGATTTTTTCCAAAGAGGTACCTGCTCCATACCAGAGCTACCATCTCCAATAAATACAGTCTCCTCCGTACCCCTTTCAATATTTGGTTTTCTTAAAATATTTGTCTCCATAAAATTTACGTTTATTATAGTGTATTCATTTTTTTTGATTATAACATATTTTAGTTTTTTAATACACCTAAAAAACTCCGGAAGTTATTTTAGCTTCCGTCAAGATTTAGTTGTTAGCTCTCCTCATCCTCCGCCCCGAGAATCTCACAATAGATAATTGGATAGATCTGTATCAGGGGTTATAAAATATACATTTTGTAAGATTTTTGTCTCCCTTTGGAGGCTTTAAGTCCATCCCATACCTTGTTTGGGATGGGGTTTATCCCTCCAGTTCGTGGGGGCGTCACGCCCGAGGCGGATGTACTCAACCTTACAGTCGCCCGCTTGCTCTACAAATTCCCCTCTCCGCCCAAGGTTTACCTGCCTTAGGTAGGCGGATTTCATTGAGGGGAGGGGTGGATTGTATTTATTGTCCCTTGAGTTATTGTCCTCCTCCGTCACCTACGGTGACACCTCCCCCAAGGGAGGACAGAGAGCAAGGACAAAAACTCTCCACCCCGTCCAGCGAAGCTGTCCACCCCTCAAGAGGGGAATTTAACTCAATAACCTTCTAACAAAAAGCACGGGCGACTAGAAGGTCGCCCCTACGAATATCTATTTAAAAGAAATAATAGGAAAGACAAAAGCCCTACGAAAATGTAACACCTTTTCAAGAAAAATAAAAAACCCGCCGGTTGAGCGACGGGATTTGGGTAAAAATGAAAGACCTTAAAAAGGTACTATATAAATATTTTTATTTCTGCACATAAGACAAACTCTTAAGTTATTGTTACTACATATAGACTCTACATCTTGTTCAAAGATATTGGGATTGAATAGCTTCCCATATCTTGATTGTGCTTGAGTTATTGGTAAAACATAATTTATGCCCTTTTGCATATGTCTCACTACTGTATCCAGTAGTTTTTCGTACCAGATCTGAAAAGAGGTTGATCTGGAATTTAAAACAGCCATTGTGTTAATAAAAGTAAACACAAAATAATATATACCATATTGAGTTTAAAAAATCAAGAGAAAATTTATATTTTACAAAATTTATTTTTTATGATATAATACATTATATGGCTAATACAAAATCAAATATTAAAAATAAGCCGGAGACTAGTACGCAAAAGTACTTATCTATCGACACCATTCAAGACAGTGTAGTGATTCTCAAAGACGGTGGTTTGAGAGCGGTTTTGATGACTTCTTCTGTGAATTTTGACCTCAAGTCTTCGGATGAGCAGGATGCAATTATTTATGCTTATCAGAATTTTATCAATTCTCTTGATTTTCCGCTACAAATTCAGATTAGCTCCAGAGTGCTGAATATCAATGGCTATCTCAATTATTTATCCGAGTTCCAGCAAACTCAAAGAAATGAACTTTTGCGACTTCAAATCGGAGAGTACTCACAATTTATCAAAGAATTAGTGGATGGAGCTAATATTGTGAATAAAACTTTTTATGTGGTGGTACCTTTTGACCCTGTGGAGATTAAAGAAGGTGTATTTGATAAATTAAGTAATGCTTTTAACCCTAAAATTGCTATTCAGTACAAAAAAGAGGATTTTGAAAAATATAAAACTCAGCTCTGGCAAAGGGTTAATGGAGTTATGTATGGTCTTAAGAGGGCTGGAATTTATATGACTCCGCTGAATACTCAGGAATTGATTGAGCTGTATTATTCTTTTTATAATCCTGACTCTAGACCGACTGAATCCTTACATACTTTAGAAGATTTAGATATTGCATAAAATATATGGCCAAAAAACCTACCACTAGTCCAGAAATCTCAGAATACCTCAAGGGGCAGAATAGCTTGAGGGATTTATTAGCTCCGGCTAGTATTTTGGTTGACCCCAAGTATATTCAAATTGGCTCTAAATTTGCAAGAACTATTTTCGTGATGACTTATCCGAGATTCTTGGTGACTGGATGGTTTAGCCCTTTGATTACTCTTGATTATGTCTTGGATATTTCGATGTTTATGTATCCGATGGATAGCGGGGTAATTTTGAAGAACTTAAGAACTCAAGTGACTCGTTTTCAAGCTCAGATTTCTATTGCGCAAGAAAAAGGTCTGGTGAGAGACCCTATGTTGGAGACCGCTTATCAGGATGCGGAGAATTTACGAGACCAATTACAACAGGGAACTGAGAGATTCTTTAGATTTGGCTTATATATTACTGTATATGCGGATAGCCTTCCTCAGTTAGAGGAGAATATCGCCCAGATTGATGCTATGTTGCAGACTAAAATGGTCTATTCTAAACCTTGTCTTTTCCAAACCGATCAAGGTTTCCAATCTACTGTCCCAATTTTGAAAGACGACCTTGCTATTGCTAATAATCTCAACACCTCCCCTCTGTCTACTACTTTTCCTTTTATTTCAGCTAGTATATCCTCTAATAAAGGGGTTTTATATGGGATTAACAGACATAATAATAGCCTTATTTTATTCGATAGATTCTCGATGGAAAATGCCAATGAAGTTATTTTTGCCAAGTCCGGAGCGGGTAAGAGCTATCTTGCTAAATTAGAAATTCTGAGACATCTAATGTTGGGAGTAGATGTCTTGGTAATTGACCCTGAAAATGAATATTCTTATCTAACCGAAGCGGTTGGTGGTACTTTTATCAAGATTTCTCTTAATTCTAATCAGCATATTAACCCTTTTGATTTACCGGTACCAAGAGCTGATGAAAACCCAGCTGATTTGATTAAATCTAATATTGCCGACTTGTTAAGTATGCTCAAATTGATGCTTCAAGGTGGTAATGAGGAGGATAAATTCCATGCTGAGGAGGAGGCGATTTTAGACCGAGCTTTGTATGAGACTTATGCTAGCAAAGACATCACTCTAGAGACCAAAGACTATACTAACAAACAAATTCCGACTCTCTCTGATTTGGAAAATATTCTAAATAATATGCAAGGTGGGGAGAGTTTAGCTATTCGTTTGTCTAAATACACTACGGGGAGCTTCAGTGGGTTTGTAAATGAGCCAACTAATATTAATTTTAATAGTCAGTTAGTAGTATTCAATACCCGAGATATGGAGGACGAATTGCAATCTTTGGCTATGTTTGTGGTGACACAATATATTTGGAAGGAGATCCGTAGAACTCTCAAAAAGCGAATTCTGTTTGTGGATGAGGCATGGGTGATGATGAAAGATCAAGCAGTAGCATCTTTTCTTTTCTCACTTGCCAAAAGAGCAAGGAAATATTATCTTGGGCTTACTACTATTACGCAGGATATAGCAGATTTTCTAGCTTCAGAATATGGGAAAGCAATTCTTACCAACTCTTCTATTCAGATTTTGCTAAAACAGTCTCCTGCCTCCATTGATATTATCAAAGATACTTTTTATCTAACTGAGGAGGAAAAATTCCTACTCCTAGAGTCAGATGTAGGAGAAGGAATATTCTTTGCCGGACTCAAGCATGCAGCTATCAAAGTCGTCGCCTCTTATGGAGAAGACCAGATAATCACCTCTGACCCTGAGCAATTACTCAAAATCCAAGCCGCTAAAGCCCAGATGACCGAAGAGGCTAGCTCAGAAGATGCCTTTACTTTAAATCTATAAATACTATGTCTAAAACAAAATTACTAATTATTGCCTTTGCTATTATAATTCCGCTGGGAATTATTGGGTTTTTGATTGTAAGATACACCAATAAACCAATTGAAAAAACTGAAGAAACTACCAAAAAAGAAACTGCGGATAAAAAACCTAGTCTCAGTGCCACTAAATTAGTCAATACCCCTATAGTCAATGCTACTATAGATAATAAAAATAACCTCAAATACTACTCTCTGGACAAAGGACAGACTTTTAGTGCTCCTGCCAGTGGGGGAGAATCGACTATGCTAGATGAGACTGTTTTAACCGGACTTGCCTCCGTAGAATGGGCACCGACCGCTCCTTATGTCTTAACCAAAATACAAAATAGAGTCTATAGTTATAATTATGCTGAGAAAAAATCTTATGCCTTCCCTATTGATGCCACCTCAGCTCAGTTTTTATCAGATAATAGAGTTTTTTATACCTTCCAAAATACAGATGGGACTGTAGACTTATCGGTTGGGAAACCAGATGGAACTGATTGGAAAAAAGTAATTACTCTTAGCTCTGGAGCTGTATTCCTACAAAATATACCCCTCAAAAATAGTATCAGCCAAAGTCTAGTACCTAGTAGTTATAGAGCTTCTGCTCTTAGAATTATCAATGTCGAAACCGGACAAGCTACCTCAGTTCTGGATGAGAAAAACGGGCTAAATATAGCTTGGGCACCAAATGGAGAGCTTGGAATAATCTCATATACCACTGAGCGGGGTGGAGGACAATTAGCCCTATCTATAGTAGATAAAGCTGGTTTTGAATTATCCAAAATTCCAGATGTAGGAACTATTGCTGAGAAAATAGTCTGGAGCTCAGACAGTAAAACTGCTTACTTTACCAAACCAGAAGTCGCCAATACCAAGATTTTACCCGATGATTATTATACTTCAAGTTTAGGGGAGTTCAATGAAAGTTTGTATAAAATAGATACAGATACCGCCACCACTAGCCAATTATCTAGTAATATTGGTAATGTAGACTCCCGAGACCTATTCCTCAACTCCGCCGGCACCGAGTTATTTTTTATCAACCGCCGAGATAATAATTTATACAAAGTCCCTTTGAGGTAGGGGGGAAGGTATGTTAAAAATTTTCAAACAATGGTTAAAATTAAAGTTTCATATACATAAATATGATAAGAGGCCATTTTTTAATGAGAGAGAAATCTGGTGGGCTCAATTTGGACAAAATATAGGTGATGAAGAAAACGGTAAAGGAGATCAATTTTTAAGACCTGTTATTGTATTAAGAAAATTTAATAAAAATATTTGTTTAGTTGCACCAACCAGTACAAAAGTTAAAGATAATAAATATTATTATAAAATTAGATATAATGATAAAGATTATTCTGTTTTAATAAGTCAAATTAGGATAATAGATGCTAAAAGGTTTAGAAAAAGAATAGCTAGATTATCAAAATATGAATTAGATTGTATAAAAAAAGAAATTTCTAAAGTTATATTGGGTATTTTATAAAAATTTTGACCTCCCTTGTGGGGAGGTACGCGACTAGTGTCGATTTATATTAATATTATACTATATACTTTATATTTTGTCAAATCGATGTTTTTAGTAGTAGCGACCTAAATTAAAAAGCCCTGTCCGTACAGGGCTTGGGTAGATGAGGTGTTATATTGATTTTATCAAGGTAAGATCCTGTTGATCAAAGGTCTCATTTGTTGTGTAATGTCCGCTATGCCTTGATCAGCAGGGACGGAGGAGTCTTCTGGCATAACATTTAATCTTTCGATTTGGTCTAGTAATTCTAGTAGCTTTGTTTGTAGCCCTTGGTTTATAGTTGGAGCACCATTTGCATATCTCAAATCTTGTTCAAAAGGGCTTGGTTCAGACATAATAGCTCCGTTAGGGCTTATTCAAAATATCATATATATATATATATTTAACAAGTATATATTACAATTATTTACACCAATACCATCTTGTTAATAGCATATATCTATGCTATTATGCTTAATGTTTGCACCTTATGTAATGACTAATCCAATTTATCGTTTCCATAGACATTATATTGGGATTCCTATTGGATGCTTTATGCTAGTTTTTGGCATACTTCAAATTACACCTAAAAATATTCAGTGGAATAATATTGGATTATATATCTATTTTATTCTCTGTATTCTAGGAGTGTGGTTAATAATCAGAACCCCCAGAGAAAGACAGTATCTTAAAAAGAGGAAATCTCCTCCCCAAGTCTAGCCCCCAAGCTAGGCTTTTTCCTTTTCCCCACAACTCCATACAGAATAACGAGGAATAATAGAGCCAAATCATTTTTCCAAAATGGAGTGTCTAATATCCCGTATAGGAATATAGATAAGAGGCTTAGACTAAGCCAATAAGTCTCCCATTGATTAGACTTTATAGCCTCTATTAACCTTATAATTGTATATCTGAGCACATAAATCAGCCACATTATACCGGCTAACCCTAGATGTAGCCAAAAAGCAAAGTATAAATTGTGAGGCTCAGGTACTAGCCACTCATAGGGTGGGAAGTATTTATAAGGAATAGTCTCAGCATAGACTCGCTGAAAGTCAGCAAGCCCAATTCCGAGCACAGGATTATCTTTAATCATTGCAATTGAGGTGTCCCAAATTTGGATTCTAGTGGTGATGGAATTGCGATTATTCATATCGAGCAAACTCTGGAATTTGGGAGTATTAAATTGCCAAATTCCAAACACAGTAATACCAGCTATAATCACTCCTATAATTGGAAGGAAATATTTTTTTACAATAGGACTAGTAATCAAGTTCTGCTGATTCTGTTGGCTTAATAATATTCTAGTCAATATCCATATTACCAATACACCTATAAGGGCAAAAATGCCTGCGTATGATTGAGTTGTTATGATACCGGTAAATAATACCGCTATCACAAACCACCTTAATTCTACTGGGATATTTCGCCGAGATAGACTCAAGACAAAAATCGGCACCAAATACATCGCAATATAATTCGCAAAACCTCCCTGAGCCACCGCCTGATCAAGCCCTAGAGCATATAAAGCCGTCGGTCTAAAAGCACTATCCAGACCCAATACCACCACTTGAGCAATGGTTATAATAGCTACTACCAAGCCACTACCAATAATTCCCCTAATTAGTGAGACATAATATTTTACACCCATTTGAGACAAGATTAGCAACAATAAACTTGGCAACACAAAATAAGCCTTCCAAATTCCTAGACTAGACCTCAACTCCTCACTTACAAATACTCCAATACTAGCTAAAATCAATAAACTCGCAAATATTATAGTCTTTGGATTCCAGTATTTAGAAACTTGCAATAAATTTTTATAATCTCTCAATTGTATAAGATATATTAGCAATACAACTCCAATCCCTATTTCCAAAAGATTAGTCGGTATACCAAAAACTGTAAATCTAATAACATATAACGGGATAATCAAGCCAAGCCCAAAGAATATTCTACTCATAATAATAAAAATAAAATAAATATCAGAATATGTGGGAAGAAAATACTATTTACAAACATCGAATGCACCAGAATCAAAGCCCATCCAGCAATAATAGCTACTCCCCAGACTCGCTCTAGCCCTGACTTAGAAACTTTTCTCCAAGCCCTTAATAGGGAATTAATTATAATCAGTATAAATAGCCCAAGACCAATAATCCCTCCCGTCAGCCAGAGAGTTAAGAGGCTACTATCTCGCCCAGAAGCGGAGTTTAGCTCAGATGGGACAATTGTCTGATACTTAATGGTATTATACCCAATACCCCAAATTGGATTTTTCTCAATATCATCTAAAGTCTCCAGCCAAGACTGAATTCTAAGAGAAGCTGTCACATCAACTTGAATTGCACCTTGAATACGGGTTTGTAGTCTAGGATTAGAGATGACAATCAGAGATAAGATTATCAAAACCAAGATAAAAGTTCGCCTTGAGATAAGAATTGTCGTAATAGTAACTCCAATCAAGAAGGCTAATAGAGCGCTTCTAGAATAAGTCAGCATCAAAGCTCCTACCACAATACCAAGCCCAATTATCCAGCTAGACAATAAAATTATATTTTTCTCTCGCCAGACTTTATTTTCTCTCAAAAATACCAAAATACGGCTCAAAATAATCACCGACGCTAACCCCAAAAATCCACCTAAGAAATTCGGGTCATACCAAGTGGATAATAATCTTCCCTGATGTGGGTCCCAACCATACTGTGCCATAAAAGAGAAATCAGGAAATAAAATCAGCTGCACAAATCCCAAAATAGATAAAATCACCGCTGAGATAAAGACCATATACCATAACTGATTATCAACTTTTTCTGAATTTTGAGACCTATAATCTATAAGAGGTAGTAGTAAAGACATATAGGCGGCTAACCTTACCCAATAGAGAATAGCCCCAATCTCCCCCCCGACAGCAGGGATGAAATTCAAATTTATCAAAAGATTACCTAATAAATAGAATAGCCAAATTGATATTAAAAAAACATTAGAGGAATAGGGTAGAGACTTGTGTTTATCTCTAGTAAACCACCAAAAGCCTAAATAAATAGGAATCAAGAAATCCGTCAAAACCCCAAAATCACCAATTCTAGTAATTTGCCCCGTAATTACACTAGCGATCAAAACCCAATATCCAAACATATTAAATCTAAATTTATACCTCCATTATACTCTTTTCTAAATAAATAATCTATATTATAATGAAAAGGTATCAATAAATAATAATTATATGCCTAAAATGATGCCAAAAATTCTAACCTTTATCATTGCAGGAATTGGAGTCTTTCTAATACTCTCAATTGTTGGAGGTGTAATTGTATTCAATACTTTTATCAAACCAAATCTAGCTACCGTCACTCAACCAGTAGCCGAAATATCTCAACCAATAGTAGCTGAGGGTGAGAAAATAGTTCAAGAAGGACTAGAACAAGGACAACAAGAAGCTAGTAATATAGTCTCAGAGATTATCCAAGCTAATATCTCCGCCGTCCGAGAACAACTAATCTCGGCTTTCACTATTGGTGGAGGAGAGTCAGAGCAAGAGTAGAGATTTTGTAGGGGCGTCACGCCCGAGGCGGATGTATTCAACCTTTTAGTCGCCTGTCCACACCAGTCTACTTCGTCGACACCCTCGCCTCCTCCCAAGGCGGATTAAAAAGCGAGGGACAAAATTACTGTCCTCCCTTGCCTGCCTGCGGTAGGCAGGGGGGAGCTTTTAGTCCCTCCCATATCTTATTTGGGAGGGGGTGGTCCCTCCTATATTTATTTAGGAGGGAACGGAGGAGGACTTATATATGTTCCCATTCTGAGGTGGATATACATATCTACATTTTTTAAGTTTACCACATCTTGAATTATTTTCTAAAAAATGCTAATTTAAAATTGTCCTATGAAGTTTTGATATATGGACTTTAGACTTATAAGATTCTTGTTTATTACGGCTACTATGGCCATGTCCATCGTCACTATACTCCTATTATTCTCTCTGAGGGCCTAAAAACCCTCTTTTTATTTTGATATTTATGTATGAATAAGAGCTATATACAAATATTTCAAAAAGGTATAGTATAACATTGTCCCATAGACTGGGTTATCCCAGCTAGCACCTTGACAACCGCAACAATTACTGATGAATCATCTGGTCTCCCAGACTTCACTAGCCCCAAGTACAAAGATGCCTACAGTCGCATTAATGCAATCGTAATCGAGGGCGAACAGGAGGCTCATGACAACTACATCTCCATCGGCACCTTGTTGCCCGACCAGGCCGAGAAACTTGCCGACTTGGCCCGAATGGAACTCAAGCACATGAAGGGTTTCACCGCCTGCGCCAACAACTTGGGTGTGACAGCAGATATGCCCTTCGCCCGGGACTTCTTCGCGCCCCTGCATAACAATTTCCAGACTGCTCTGGACGAGGGCAAGGTGGTCACATGTCTACTCATCCAGGCCATCTTGATCGAGGCCTTTGCTATTTCCGCCTACCACATTTACATTCCTGTCGCTGATGACTTCGCCCGTCGCATCACCGAGGCGGTGGTGAATGATGAATACACCCATCTCAACTATGGACAGGAGTGGCTCAAGGCCAATCTCGAATCTGTCCGCGATGAACTGATTGAGGCCAATCGGGTGAACCTGCCCCTCGTGCGTCGCATGCTCGACGAGGTGGCTGCGGATGCCGCCGTGCTGCAGATGGACCAGGAAGATCTGATGGCTGATTTTCTCAACTCCTATCAGGAAGCCCTGATGTACATCGGCTTCAATTCCCGCGAGATCGCCCGCATGGCAGCCGCCGCCCTGGTAGGCTGACACCTGATCCAGACCACACAACTAAATACACCACTCACAAGCAACACCGTCCTCATCCCCGTCTCTAGACTTCGTATAATTGGGGTCTCCTTCTCTAAAATTACCCAAACCCAATTTTTTGAGACTAGCACAACTTCCTGCTATAAATCCATCTTTATTAATCTCTGGACTAATTGATAGGGGAGTAGTAGATTTAGGCTTTGAGCTAGAAGCAGATTTAGTCGTATCTCCATTACAAGTATTAGCCGCCCAAAACCCTCGTTCATTTTCTCTCGCCTCACTTTGATAAACATTAAACTCATCTAATCTTGGATGTGTGAATTGTACATAAGAGTGGGCATAACCTTGTTTTATCATCTCAGCATTATAAAATAACCCATCCTCCCGATAGA
>Ga0172367_10004917_pt1 | contig 16384 bp, 15 predicted proteins | sample Lak10m_FD_114542 | JGI IMG/M metagenome (GOLD analysis project Ga0172367, IMG submission 114542) | Freshwater microbial communities from Kabuno Bay, South-Kivu, Congo - kab_022012_10m | ecosystem: Environmental > Aquatic > Freshwater > Lake | place: Democratic Republic of the Congo: South-Kivu...
CAAGTCGATCAAATTTTAAAAGAGTATATCACAAAGGCTGAACACCCCCTTAAGGAAGAAAAAGAAGAACCTTTAGTAGTGGATGAAGTAGAGCAGATAGACCCTTATTTACCTCAAGAAGGGGAGACAATTGAGGTGATTGTTAAGGGGGGAGATGTCCTTGAAAAAATTGCTAAACGACACCACACAACGGTTGAAGAGATCCTTTTTTTAAATAAGATGAAGGGGACAAAATTACGTATCGGTCAAATATTACTCGTTAAAGAAAATACCCGAAAAAAAGTGCAGGCAGTAAAACCGATAGCCACACCAAAAAAAGAGGTTGAGCAAAAGTACTACACTGTAAAAACTGGGGATAGTCCATGGACGATTGCTATTAAAAATCATATAAAGGTATCAGAACTTTTAGAATTAAATGATTTAAACGAAGCAAGGGCTAAGAAAATTAAACCTGGAGATAGACTTAGAATTCGATAAATAATGAAAACAGGTTCTTTTCTCATTTTAGCAGTAGTTGCCCTCATTTGCCTTGGGTTGCTTATGGTGTTTAATACAACCTCTGCAGAAATTATCGATACAGGGGCAGTAACCTTTATCCCCTTTCTTAAGCAAACAATGTACATCCTTTTTGCAATAGCCATTGGAACTTTAGCCTACTATAAAGGGTATGAATTTTTTTTATCCAAAGGAAGAGAAATCTATCTTCTCCTCATTGCTTTACTCATAGCTGTCTTTCTTCCAAAAATTGGATCGTGCATTAATGGTTCCTCTCGATGGGTTCATCTTTTTGGCATTTCTGTACAACCTTCAGAATTCATGAAAGTAGGGTTCCCAATTTTTTATCTCTATTTGCTAAAAAAAGTTGACAACAAGGTCCTATTTAGTCGCTTTTGTTTGTGGCTTCCCTTTTTAGTTCTCCCTATTTGTTTAATTATTATGGAGCCAGACAACGGAACAGCATTTATTTTGATTGTAACCATGATTGTTCTTTTTTTTATCACACATATTAAACTTCGCTATTGGGCCATTCCTACAGCATTTTTTTTAGTGGTGATGTTATCTACTGCTTTAAGCATGCCCCATGTAACAGCTCGAATCACCTCTTATTTAAATCCAGAAAGTGATATTCTTGGAAAAGGACATCAAGCTTATCAAGCAAAAATTGCTGCTGGGTGTGGATCTTTTTTTGGTAAGGGGTTAGGGAAAAGTATGCAAAAATATCATTACCTTCCAGAAGCAAGAAGTGATTATATTGCTGCAATTTATGCAGAAGAATTTGGCTTTTTTGGGATGGTTCTTTTAATTTCTCTCTATACAGCTGTTGCAGCCATAAGTTCTTATATTGCCTTTTCGACAAAAGATCTTTATGGCCATTTTTTAGTGATGACTTATACATTTATTATTTCTTTTGGAGCCTTCTTGAATTTAGGGGTTGTTTCCGGCCTTTTACCGAGTAAAGGGACAAATTTACCCTTTTTTAGCTTGGGAGGATCCTCATTCTTATCGAATTTATTAATGATTGCCATTATTATGAGTGTTCATAAAAAAACCTCTATTGAGGGGAAAAAATTTCTAGGGGGTAATTGGTGAGGGAGTCTATCCAAGGGGAGGAGGTCATTGCGTTTGCCGTTGGTGGGACAGGGGGACATGTTCTTCCTGCATTGCAGATTGCTCGAAAGCTTCCAGGTCAAGGCAAGCGTATTTTAATAGGGGTAGGCATTTGTGAAAATCCCTTTGTATCGAAAAATGAATTCAAGCTTTTCAATGTCCTTGGAAAAAATTTTTCTGGAGGGCTGTTTTCTGGAGCACTTCACATTTTTAAAGGGGCTAAACAAGCGATAAAAATTCTAAAAAAAGAGGAAGTGACACATGTGATCGGAATGGGAGGGTTTCACAGCCTGCCGGTTTTAATGGCTGCTGTCTTCTTAAGGATTCCAATTACTTTATATGAACCTAACCTTATTCCAGGAAAGGTCAATAGATTTTTTTCATTTTTTTCAAAAAGAACCCTTGTTTTATTTAACGAAGTTTCTCCCCATCTCTATGGACAGGTAAAGCTTTTGCATTTATCTCAAAACCCTCAAGATCTTAAACAGATCCCTTCAAAACATCTTTTGCGTAGGGAATTTGGTTTAGATGAGGATGTGACAACGCTCCTTATATTTGGTGGGTCTAAAGGGGCCGCATCGATTAATACCCTCCTTAACGATATTTTATCCTCTCTTGAAACAAAGATTCAGGTGATTCATTTAACAGGCCTTCATGAGGGGGTAAAAGAAGTCTATGAAAAAGCAGGGGTAAAAGCGTTTGTCACCTCCTTTTTTAAAGAAATGGATAGGGCTTGGCAAGCTGCTGATGTTGCTATTTGTAGAGCAGGGGCAGGAACTATTAAAGAAGCTTTGGTATCAAAAACCCCTACCTTATTAATTCCTTATCCACATGCAGTGAATAATCACCAAGAGTATAATGCAACATTTATGCAAAATGTGGTAGGTGCTGGAAAGATCTTGTTAGAAAAACAGATCAGCCAAGAAAAGGTAAAAGCTCTCATTGAAGAGCTTCTTTGTATCGAGAGTAGAAAAAAAATGGAAGAAAATATTGGTAGGTACTTATCGAATCGAAAAGGGGATTATATCGATGAAATGCTCTTGTGAAGAAGTGAGTGAAAAGGATCTTGAAAACGGGGTTCATTTATCTGGAATTGGTGGAGTGGGGATGAGTGCCCTTGCTGAAATGTTACTGGATTTAGGGGTGGAAGTTTCAGGAAGTGATGTGGCCCAATCGAAAAATATTGATCGATTGAAAAAAAAGGGGGTAAAGATCTATTCCACACATGAAGGGGATGTGGTTGGAAATAAATTAGTGTGTAGAACTAGAGCTGTAAAAGATGATAATCAAGAGGTCTTAGCCGCTAAAAAAGCGGTCTTTAGAAGTGACCTTTTAGCTTTTTTAGCACAAGGAAAAAAGCAGCTTGTGGTTGCAGGTTGTCATGGAAAGACAACGACTTCAGCTCTTTTAGCTCATTGCATGTTGGAATGTGGCCTTAATCCTTCTTTTGCAGTAGGGGGATTGTCGTCAAATTTAGATCGTTATGGGAGAATTTCTCATGGGGAATTTTTCGTCCTTGAGGGGGATGAAAGTGATGGTTCACATTTAAAAACCGATCCTTTTGGAGCGATTTTAACAAGTTGTGATGTCGATCATTTGGCCTTTTGGAAAGATGGAAAACATCTTCAGCAATCGTACCAAGAATTTGCTTCAAAAGTTTTATCCCCAGACCATTTTTTCTACTATGGAGAGGATCCATATTTAAAAACATGTACAATCAAGGGGAAAAGTTATGGTATAGAAGGGCTCTATGATTTTGCTGCAAAAAATATTTGCCTAGGAGAAAATTCTAGTTCCTTTACTATTTCTGGAAATGAGATTTTTCTCCCCATGTTTGGAGAGTACAATATAAAAAATTGTGTCGCTGTTTTTGCCCTTCTTAATTCTTTAAAAGTCCCTTCTGAAGTAATTATTCAAGCGATTAAAACATTTTCAGGGGTCGATCGAAGGATGCAATATTTAGGAAAAAATATTTACTCAGATTACGCTCACCATCCAGAAGAGGTAAAAGCAGTTTTAGAGAGTCTAAAAAAAGGAAAAATGGAGGTGGCTATTGTCTTTGAGCCCCATAGGATCAGTCGATTTGAAGATGAAATGGAGCATTTTTGTAATGTATTTAAGCATATTGTCATCACAGATGTCTTTGAAGCAAGTGAAGGCACAGGAAAAGATCCCATCCCTCTTATAAATACTTTTTGCAAAAAAACTGGATCGACTTACATTCCCCTTGAAAAAATTAAAAGCTATTTAAAAATGGAAAAGAGGAACATTTTAGCATTGACTGCGGGGGCTTTGGATAAAACACTTCGTGAATTTGTGGAAGAAGAAAAGTGAAAAAGGCTTTAGTTGTTCATTTTTTTTTCCTTATTCTATTTATGGGTGTAATTATTGTACAAAAGACCCTTAAAAAAGGGGATAAGCCCATTTCAAAAATCACTCAATGTGCGTTGCAAAAAGAGGCGGTGAGCTCTTTATACTTAGCAGAGCTTTTAAATCTAAGTGTAGATAAAAAGATGTTTCGTGAGGATTTTGATCTAGAAGAGGGGAGAAATAAACTTTTATCTTCTCCATTAATTGAGGATGCAAAGATCTCATTTATTAGTGAGGATCACATTTTAGTAAAGTATTGGCATGTCAATGCCATGGCATTGATTGGTGATTTTAACAATGTGGGGATAGATAGAGAGGGAAGGTTATTTCCTATTAAGCCATTTTTATCCCCTAAAGGGCTTGTTAAGATTTTTTTAGGGATACAAGAGGTTGTTGAAGGGGGAAATATTTCCTTCTTTAAGGAAAAAAATCGATGGGTTTTTGCTAAAAAAGTGTTAGAAGATCTTTATGCTTTGGAGATGAAGGGAAGGATAACATCTATTGATGTTTCAAAGATTGAAGAACTAAGTCTTGGAAAAAATGAACTGATAGTAACTGTTGATTTTATAGAGAGAAAGGATATACTTAGACTTTCGAAAAGAAACTATTTGAATGAAGTTTCTCAGTATTGTATACTTTGTGACTCTTTAAAAAATGAAAAAGGAACAAAGATGATAGATTTTCGATCTGATGGGGTAGCTTTTATTGAAAGATTTTAAAGAAGAGTTGGAAGAGTTTATTCAAATACAGTGGACGGCCTCAAGTTTAGAGGAGGCTAGGGCGATTTTAGAAAAATTGCTTGTTGAAAAGCTGATTTGTTGTGGATCTATTATTCCATTTGCTGAATCGTGGTACGTTTGGGAAGGGGAGGTAGTAACTGAGCAGGAGATGAAAGTTGTGATGAAAACAATGGCTCATCTTTTTAAAAAGGTAGAAAAAGTTATAAAAAACAATCACACCTATGAGATTCCTGAAATTCTAGTATTTACTATAAAAAATGGAAGTGATAGCTATCTTCAATGGATGAGAGATCAGGTGTTGAGTTAAAAGGAGAAAGGGATGTTAGTAACAAAAGATGAGAAAAAAACTTCAATAATATTACGATGCGAGGGAAGGCTTGATGCAACCACTTCTATTCAACTTGAAAATGTATTGAATAAGGAAATGGATGAAAATCATCACCATTTGGTCATCGATTTTTCTGGAATTGAATATTTAAGTTCTGCAGGAATGCGTATTTTGCTTTCTATGACGAAAAAATTGAAAGGATTGGGAGGGTCGTTTAAACTCTTTGCTATCCATGATGATGTGATGGAAATCATCCGTCTTGCTGGATTTGAAACCATTTTACACATTTATCCAAATGAGACAACCGCTTTAGCTTAAGGAAATGTTTTGGGAAGAAATGTGTATCATAGCCCTACTCCAGAGTTGGAAAAAATCTCAGAGACCTTTCAAAAGAAAAAAAAGGTGATCATTATTGCTGGGCCTACAGCTACAGGAAAGACAAAGGCTTCGTTAGTAATAGGAAAGGCTATTGGTGGGGAAATTATCTCAGCAGACTCATTGCAGCTTTACAAAGGAACAGATATTGGCAGTGCAAAAGCGACCTTTGAAGAGAGAAAAATTGTCCCTCATCATCTATTAGATGTCTGCGATATTAAAGATTACTTTTCTGTAGTTCATTTTTATGATGAAGTGGTTTCCTCCTGTCAAGAAATTTTTAATCACAATAGGTCCCCTATTATTGTGGGTGGTGCTGGCTTTTACATTCACACCATCCTTTATGGACCTCCAAAAGGGCCAGCCTCTGACCCTGTCATAAGAAAAAGTTTAGAAGAGGATGCAGATCGGTTTGGACTAGAGATGCTTTATCAAAAGCTTAACAGCCTTGATCCTGATTATGCAGAAACAATTACTGGTTCAGATAGACATAAAATCATTAGAGCCTTAGAAATTATGACCCTGACGGGAAAAAAAGTTACAGAAATTCCAAAGCCATCAAGGGAGGATACCCCGCAAGATATTGATTTCAGGTGTTGGTTTTTGTATCACCCTAAAGAAATTTTATATAAACGAATCGAAGAAAGATGCGATAAAATGATTGAAGAAGGGCTCCTTGATGAGTTGATTGAATTAAAGAAAAACGGGCTCCTTGAAAACCCCTCAGCAGCTAACGCAATTGGGTATAGGCAGGGGTTAACCTTTTTAGAATCAAGGCAAACTGAGAGTGACTGGGAGCTTTTTGTTCAGAGTTTTAAGAAGGCTTCTAGAAATTATGCAAAAAGACAATTTACTTGGTTTCGAAAAGAGCCCTTATTTCGTTGGCTGGATGTATCGGTTTTTTCTATGGAAAGGGCATGTGAAATGATTATTTCAGACTTTGAAGGGTGTTAACTTTTTTTTGTAAAACACCCATTTACCCTTACCCATGAAACCTTCTTAAAGTAATCAAAAGAGGGTTAAATTAGTTCTGGATTTCATTCTAACTTTTATGTATACTTTTGGTTATGAAAGAAGATACGCAAAATAATAGATTAAAATTTATTGTAAAACATTTAACGGACAAAAAAGGGATTAACCCCCTTATTTTGGATGTACAAGGGTTTTCCAACGTCACCGATTATTTAGTCATTGTCGATGGACTTGTTAACAGACATGTTTCAGCGATGGGATCGACCCTTGCAAGGGCAATGAAAGAAACTTTTTCTGAAAGACCTCTACGTTTGGAAGGGCTTGCTTCTGGAGAGTGGATCCTTGTAGATTATTCCGATATTATTGTTCATATATTTATGCCAGGTCTACGTGAAAGATATGACCTTGAAGAGCTTTGGAGCGAGGGAAGGCAAATACAGTTGCAAAGTATTTAATTCTTAGATTACACTTTGCTTCTTATGGAAAAGAAAAGATGTGTGATTACGGGAATAGGTATTGTCAGTTGTTTTGGAACAGATAAAGATCTTTATTACAAAAAACTTTTAGAGGGGATAAGTGGCGTTCAGCACTTTGAATTGGAAGTTTTAGGGTTAAAGGATCTTTTTGGTGCCCCTGTTACAGGATTTAGCCCCGAAACTTTTTTAGATAAAAAAGAGGCAAGACGATTTGATCCTGTAATGGCCTTTTCAATGGGGGCGGCAAAGCTTGCTTTAGAAGATGCAAAAATGGATCTTGATTCAATCGATAAAAGTCGGGCAGGGGCAATTATTAGCTCTGGAATTGGGGGAATGACGACGGCATCGAAAAATTTAATGACAGCCTACGAAAAAAATTATTCTCGAGTCTCTCCATTTTTCATTCCTCATTTGATCACAAATATGGCAGGAGCTGTTGTTGGGATACAATTTGGTCTTACCGGCCCGAATTACTCGATTTCAACAGCGTGTGCGACAGCAAACTATAGTTTACTTGCAGCAAAAGGCTACATTGAAAGAGGGGAATGCGATGTGATGTTTGCAGGGGGGGCTGAAGCTGCGATGAATGAGGTGGCTTTTGCTGGCTTTTCTGCTCTTCATGCACTTTCAAGAGCGCATCACGATGTTACAAAAGCGTCAAGACCCTTTTGTAAGCAACGCGATGGTTTTGTGATGGGGGAGGGAGCTGCTGTTTTTATCCTTGAAAGTGAAGAGCACGCTCTAAAAAGGGGCGCTCATATTTATGCAGAGTTTAGCGGTGGAGCAATCAATTCCGATGCTTATCATATGACAAGCCCTTTAGAAGATGGAAGGGGGGTTGCAAAATGTATTGAACTTGCTTTAAAAAATGCATCACTTCTTCCTGAGGATATTGATTATATCAATGCTCATGCAACTTCAACCCCTGCTGGGGATCTTTGTGAGCTCAAAGCGATTGCGAAAATTTTTGATAAAAATTCGGTACTACCAAAAATTAACAGTACAAAATCGATGATAGGCCATGCATTAGGGGCCTGTGGGGGTCTTGAGCTTGCGGCGGTTTTAATGGCGATGAAAACAAAAAGGCTCCATGCAACGATGAATATTTCAGAAAGAGAAGAAGAGGCAAAAGAGTTTGATTTGCTTGAAAATGGGCCTATTGATCACAAGGTCCAACATGCCATTTCTAATTCTTTTGGATTTGGAGGGCATAATTCAGTAATTGTTGTCTCAGCGTACAATAAAGGAGAAAAAGAAAATGATTAGTGTATTAGAAAAAAGATCTTCCCCAATTAAAGGTCTATTTTTAGATGTTTTGATGGCAGCTTTTGGAAGTGTGTTGATTGCAATGGCTGCCCCTTTAAGTTGCGCCCTTCGGTTTTCAGTCATCCCTCTTACATTTCAAGTCCATGTAGCCCTATTAGTGGCTTTTCTTCTTGGTAAAAAAAGGGGGGTTCTTGCTGTGGCGCTATTTTTAATGCAAGGGGCAATGGGAGCCCCTGTATTTGCTGGTGGAGCCTGTGGCATAGCCCATTTACTCGGTCCAAGGGGAGGGTATCTTTTTGGATATCTTATGGGAGCCCTTTTTATTCAACGATGGTCCCCTATCACACTAAAGGAGATCTTTTTTGTTTTTATAGGAGCAAATCTTGTGGTCTATTTTTTTGGAGTGCTCTTTCTTTCAACATTTATGAGTCCATTTAAAGCTTTAGAGTGTGGAGTGTTTCCATTCATCATTGGCGATTTTTTAAAGACAATTGCAATAAGCGCGTGCGCAAAGAGTTTAAGAAGTGACTCTCCCTTCCAAAGACAGCGGTAGGGGGGTGGTTTGAAAAAGAAACTGTTGTGCTACAAAAGAAATTTTTTCTGTTTCAGGGTTTTCTTCTAAAGAAAATGTTCTAGAAAAATGATTTCTTTCTACTTTAGCTGGGCGTACTAATTTTTCTTGATCTATTGGGTGCATCTTTCCTCCAAAAAAAAGTGATACCCTTCTCTTTATAAGAATATTTTTCAAGAGTCAAGGATAAATCATTAATTTTTTAGATTTTTTATAAAAAGAGGTGGGCAAAAGGTAGAAAATCTTGTATAGTAAAGACCTTAAAATATATTCGAGGTTTTTCATAATGATAAGAAGAATTTTAGGTAAACTCCTTTCTCTGAAGATCTATTTAATGATTTGTTTAAGATACAAGGTGATTGTAAAGGGAAAAGAGGCGATTTTAGATAAAGCCCTTCAAAAAAAGGGGGTGTTGATCCTTCCTAACCACCCAACCTTTGGACTGGATCCATTCTTTGTCACAAGATTTGCTGGAAAAAATTTGGATATGATCCCCTTAGTTACAGAGGATTTTTTTAACGTATCGATCTTAAAAGTCTTTATGTGGTGTACTCGAGCAAAGCCTGTAATGTCTTTTGACACGGCAGTGACCGACTATAAATTTAAAGAAACAGAAAAGCTCTATAAAGAGGTTGTTGACGATTTAAAAAGAGGGGAAAAGGTGTTGATGTTTCCCTCCGGCGGGCTAAAATCGATGGCAAGGGAGAGAATTGGGGGCAGGTCATTAGCCTATAGATTAATGCAGGATGCTCCAGATACCGAACTTATCCTTGTCCGGATTTCAGGTCTTTGGGGAAGTTCTTTTTCTACAGCACAAACTGAAGGAAAAACCCCAAAAATTGGGAAGATGTTTTTTGGATCCCTCTACAAATTGTTATTAAATGGGATCTTTTTTTCTCCTAGAAGGAGGGTTTTGATTGAATTTTATAGACCTCAAGAACAGTTTCCTATTCATGGGACAAAATTAGAATTTAATAGACGGTTAGAAGCCTTTTATAATTTTTATCCAACAGAGAAAAACTTATATAGTGGCAATTATTCTGATGAAGAAAGGGTTGTGGACGAACCTCTTATTTTGAAAAGAGAGTTTTTCTGGTCGAAAACAGTTCCGATGGCTAAACCTCTTCAAAAAGAAGAGTCTCTTTTTGAGGATGTCTATATTCCAGGGCAGATTCGAAGAGATATTGTCTTTGAACTTTCTGAACTTTCAGGAAAGTCAGTCAAAGAGATCAAAGATCAAGATGATTTAGTCTATGATATTGGCCTTGATTCGATGGATATTGCAACGATGTATACCTATGTAGATTCTCATTTTGAGCTCGATGGAGATGTTCAACCAGGGGATTTAAAAACAGTAAAGGATCTTTTTTTAGCAGCAATGCATGTCAATAAAAAGAAGAAAAAGAGGGAAGAGGCTACGCAGACAATCAACGGATGGCCCCATCAAAGAAGGGGGAGAAAAAGGCCTGAATTTGCCAAAGGGGAAACAATCATTGAAGCCTTTTTAAATTCTTGTGATCGTATGGGAACATCCCCAGCTTGCTCAGATCCACTTTCTGGAGTGTTAGATTACCAAACGATGAAGCGTGCTGCACTTATTTTAGCTGAAAAAATAGGTAAATTAGAGGGAGAATTTATTGGGGTATTGCTTCCAGCAACAGCTGGCACCTACATTCTTCAGATGGCTATTTACTTAGCAGGGAAAGTCCCTGTCCCTTTAAATTGGACAGTGGGGACATACTTTATGAGCCATGCAATTAAGCTTGTGGACATCCATCATATTGTCTCCTCAAAGCAGTTTTTAAAAAGATTGGATAATGTCGATTTAGGGGATGCAATAGACAAAATTATTGCTATTGAAGATCTTAAAGAAAGTATTTCATTTATCGATAAAATAAAAGGGGTTTTAAGGGCAAAAAGATCTCCAAAAGCGATCCTTAAAAAATGCTGTCCACATATTAAAGGAGAGGATACTGCTGTTATGCTCTTTACAAGTGGTTCAACAGCCCTTCCAAAAGCGGTTCCATTAACTCATAAAAATATTTTATCGAATCAAAAGTCAGCGTTAAAAAATATCAATCTTACAGATGAGGATGTCTTATTAAAATGTCTTCCCCCTTTTCATGTCTTTGGGTGGAGTTTAAGTATTTTACCTCTGTTATGTGGGGTAAGGGTCTGTTTTTCCCCCGACCCATTAGATGGGGGAACATTAGCTAAACAAATATTAAAGTGGAAATGTACCCTCTTGATGATGGCACCCACATTTTTGGCACATCTTTTTAAAGTAGCAACTTTAGGACAGTTAAAAACATTACGCCTTGTCGTTTCTGGGGCTGAAAAGGCACCGGCAAATTTATTGGAATTTATTGCAAAATTAGGACATGTGAAATTTATTGAAGGGTATGGTCTTACAGAAACCTCTCCAATTCTATCTTGCGGTTCGGTCTATGAAAGTGCAATGATAGGGGTTGGAAAAGTGATCGATTCTTGTGAAGTGATCATTGTTAATGCAGACTCTTTAGAAACATTTAACTCAGGTCATCAAATTGGTGAGGTTTTAGCCTGTGGGGATTCAATATTTTCTGGGTATTATAAACAGGACAATAGGGATGTTTTTATCACTATTGGGGGGAAAAAGTACTATAGAACAGGGGATCTTGGCTATTTTGATGATAAAGGCAACTTACATTTAGAAGGTAGGCTTAAGCTAAGTTTTAAAAGGGGCGGAGAGATGATTAGCTCGCAAGCCATTGAAACAACCCTTACCAGCTGTGCTATGGAAAAAAAATGGGTAGAAGAGCAAGCCTTATCAGGGACTATCTTTGCAGTCGTTCCAAAAGAAAAGCAAGGATCAAGTACAAAAATTGTTTTATTTACAACACTTAACCTTTCTTTAGATCAAGTAAATAGTGCTTTAAAAGAAAAGGGTTTTGCAAGGCTTTATAAAATCAATGAAATTATACAGTTAGATGAAATGCCGTTACTAAAATCAGGAAAGATTTGCTATCGAAAGCTTTTTGAAAGGGTCAATGAGGGGATTGTAGGGGAATTATCATGAAAATGTATATCTACGACACAAAGCAAAGGAGAAAAGTGACTTTTTCCCCTGAAAAAGACAATACAGTTCGAATGTATACCTGTGGTCCTACAATTTATAATTTTGCTCACATAGGGAATCTTAGAACCTTTGTTTTTGAAGACCTGCTCCGTCGCACTATCAAATTTTTAGGGATGAAGGTATTTCATGTGATGAATTTGACCGATGTGGATGATAAAACAATTGCAGGTGCTATTGAAAACAAACAGACCCTTTTGGAATTTACAAAGCCTTTTGAGATCGCTTTTCATCAAGATTTACAGACTCTTGGGGTCGAACCTGCAGAAAAATATCCAAAGGCGACAGAATTTGTTGATCAGATGATTGTGATGATTGAAAAATTAATTGATAAGGGATGTGCTTACAGAACCGATCGTGGAGATGTCTTTTTTCGTATTAAAAGTTTTCCAAGTTATGGAAAGCTCTCCCATTTATCCTTAGACGATTTGGATGTAGGCAGATCAATGACAGTAGATGCTGACGAGTATGATAAAGAGTCAGCAACCGATTTTGTCCTTTGGAAAGGGTATGATGATATCCGTGATGGAGATATTTATTGGAAAAGCCCTTTTGGAAAGGGGCGTCCAGGTTGGCATATGGAATGTTCATGTATGAGTATGCATTATTTGGGGGACACCTTTGATTTACATACTGGGGGTGTCGATAATATTTTTCCCCATCATGAGAATGAAATTGCACAATCAGAAGCATTATCGGGGAAAATTTTTTCAAGACATTGGATGCACTCAGAACATTTGCTTGTTGAGGGAAAAAAGATGTCGAAAAGTTTAGGTAATTTTTACACTTTAAGGGATCTATTGAAAAAGGGGTATTCAGGCCGAGAGGTGAGAATGCTTTTTCTAGCAAGTCATTATAGAGCGCAATTAAACTTTACTTTTGACGGGTTAATGGCAACACGAAGGAGTTTAGCAAGGATAGATGCATTTGTTAAACGATTAGAAGAAAATTCTCAAGGGGATATTATTGATGTTTCTTCTTTTGAAGAAGAATTTGCACACGCTATTGCCGATGATTTAAATAGTCCCCAAGCTCTTGCTGTCATTTTTGAGATGATTCGTTTTGTCAATCATCAGTTGGATGACAAAAAGATGGATTGTTCTAAAGTGATCCTTTTTATGGAAAAAGTAGACGCTGTGTTTGGCTTTATTTTTTCAAAAGAAAATGAAGAAATAGAGGATTTTATACTACAGGCAGCTCAAGATAGATACAAAGCACGTCAAGAAAAGGATTTTTCTCGAGCCGATACAATGAGAGCAATGATTGAAAATGCGGGCTATATCGTAGAGGATACAAAAGAAGCATGTCTAGTGAGGAAAAAGGAGAAAGATGCAAACAAAAAATGAAGTAGAATACCATAATTTTGAAGAGTACAAAAATAGAGTTGCAAAACTTGAGGAAATTAGAGCCTTAGGGGTAAATCCCTACCCCCATGGTTATAAAAACACACATACCCTTTTAGAGATTCTTCACACCTACAAAGAGGATCCCATTGGAACTTTTGAGGATGGAGAAAAAATGTCTTCTCCTTTTGTAAAAACCTCAGGAAGAATCGTATTACATAGAGGGATGGGAAAAAATATTTTTGCTTCTATACAAGAAAATGGGTCTAGCCTACAGGTATTATTCAATAAAGAGGTGACAAAAGTTCATGGACTTAAAGAAGGAGAGCTCACCTTTCATAAGTTCTTAGAAAAAAAGATCGATTTAGGGGATATTATTGGGGTGGAAGGCCATTTATTTCGAACAAATAAAGGGGAGATGACCCTTTTTGCTCATGAGGTCACCTTACTAACAAAAGTATTACTCCCCCTACCGGATAAACACCATGGACTTGTAGATAAAGAAGCAAGGTATCGTAAGCGCTATTTGGATATGATTTCAGATCAAGAGGTGATCAAAACGTTTAAGATGAGAAGTCAAATCATTACATTACTCAGAAAAATTTTCGATGAGGCCCACTTTTTGGAAGTGGAGACCCCAATTTTAGAGCCATTGTATGGAGGAGCTCAAGCAAAACCGTTTACCACACATTTACATGCATTGGATAAGGACTTGTTTTTACGTATCTCTTTAGAACTGCCACTTAAAAAATTGGTTGTTGGGGGTATACCTAGAGTGTATCAAATTGGGAAGGTATTTAGAAATGAGGGAATTGATGCAACGCACAATCCTGAATTTACAATGGTAGAATTTTATGCTTCCTACTGGGACTACAATGATATGATGCACTTTACAGAAAACCTCTACCAAAAAATTGCTATGGAACTTTTTGGAACAACCATTATTGGAGAAAGAGTGGATCGAAAAGGGAGGGTGCATACCATCGATCTAAAAGCACCATGGATTAAAATGACAATGAAAGAAGCGATAAAAATCTATGGATGTTATGATGTCGATGCAATGACAGAGGATGAAATGAGGATTGAATTGATGGAAAAGTCATCTATTGATCATAAAAAGGTGAAGAAAGGCAATCGTGGCCTTTTAATTGCCTATATGTTTGCCGAATTTGCTGAAAACTCATTAATTCAGCCCCATTTTATCATTGACCATCCGATAGAGACAACTCCCCTTTGTAAATTGCATAGAAATGAAAGTCTTGCTAAAGAGGGAATTGTTGAACGATTTGAAGCCTTTATTTTGGGTGTTGAGGTGTGCAATTCGTATACAGAGCTTAACGATCCCCTTTTACAAAGAAGTCTTTTAGAAGAGCAACAAGAGCTTTTAGATGGAGGAGATGAAGAGGCAAATCCTATTGATGAAGATTTTATTGAATCGATTTGTCAAGGGATGCCCCCTTGTGGAGGGTGTGGTATTGGAATAGATAGATTGATCATGCTATTTACCAATGAAGTCTCTATAAAAGATGTCCTGTTTTTCCCTATGATGAGATAGGTTTTTTTATTAGACTTCTTTCGAAACTTCATTTTAAAAACAAATGAAGTTTTGAAAGAAGTCTATTTGGAAAGCATGTAGGTGGTGAGCTCTTTTGTTTTTGCCACCCTTGTTTTTTCATTGGCATTGGCAACCTCATAGAAAAGAGTTTCTAGTTTTTTTGAATCAAGACCACGGCTTGTTGCATATTCTTTGAGGTTGTTTTGGAGATCTTGCTTTGATTTAATGAGGCTTTTATCAAACTCTTTAGGATAGGTACCCACCTCTCTTTGAATTTTCTTTTGTAGTTGAATAAACATGGGCTTAGCTTTTATATTTTGATTAGATATTCCTTGAAAAGCCTTTTTAGATGTGGGGTTGTTTACGATTTGATCGATATATATAAAAAAGTCCATTTGGCTAGAAAGTTGTTCTGCTTCCTTGGCTAATTCATTTTTTATTCTAAGCAATGTTGGTGTGGTGGCTTTATCCACTTTTACAAGATAGGCAGCTAATTGCTCTTGCACATCTTTAGAAATAGATGGGGTCTGTTTTATTTCTAAAAAAGGTGTGGGAGAATTTGTTGGAGAGCTTTCTTCAGGGGGCAAAGTTTCTATACGATTAAGGGGAGTAGGTAAAAGTTCAATAGCTTCAACAGTCTGAGGAGAAGGGGGGAGGCTTTCATTGACTAAAGAAACGGGGCTTTCTGTAGGGATGGATGGAGAAGGGGGTTTGTCAATAGGTTTAGCTTTTCTTTCAAATGTTTCTAAAGATTCAAGCTCTGTTTTAAGTTCGGAAATTTTTATTTTAACTATCTCAACATCCTCTTTGAGGGAGGTTTCCTTTTTCTCTAAAATAAGGAGTCGATCGCTTAGTTGTTGAAGCTTCTTTACCTCTGATTGTAAGAGGGTACGTTCTATTTTTATAGATGCCTTTTTTATATAGTTTCTAAGTTCATTTTTTTGCTTACGGGTAGCTTTTATGTCGCTTTGAACTTGGTTGAGTTCATTAGAAATCTTTTCTATGAAGGTAGCAAGAGCGCTAAGGATTGCTTTAACGTTTTCTTTAGCAACCTCTTGTTTTTCTCTTGCAATACCAACATTATGAGCAATTTGAGTAAGTTTCTTAGCGATAATTGCTATGTGACCAACAGTTTTTAGTGAATACCTGGGTTGAACCTTTTTTTCTACAGGAGGTTTTACTTCTAAGGAAGCATTTTTCCTCCTTTGTTCCATCATTTTAAACAAACGAGATATCTCATTACCTGAAGAAGAGTTAACCTTCCACTTATGAGACTGATAATTAGGGGTTTGAGGTTCATTTGTCTGGGGGAAGTTAGAAAAGTGATGGATACCAAAAAACATAATTAAAAATTCCATTATAATTTTTAATTATAACTTTATTTAATAATTACTTTTCTTCAATATTTTTTATTATTTTTTATAAAAGATCCTATACACCTAAGGATGAGATGAATGCAAGGATGTAAAGCCTATTTCTTTAACCTATTTAAGGTAAAAGACGAGTTTAAAGACATAATAAACAACGAGCCTTATTTAAAGTGGGTGTGTTTCCTAATTCATCAAAAAAATATAAGTTCTAAAATTTTTCTTGATTAACAAGAAACGCATGAGATATCCTAAAGTACTCAAAAACAAAGGAAAATCTCATGCAAAAGACAAATCG
>Ga0172367_10004918_pt1 | contig 16383 bp, 14 predicted proteins | sample Lak10m_FD_114542 | JGI IMG/M metagenome (GOLD analysis project Ga0172367, IMG submission 114542) | Freshwater microbial communities from Kabuno Bay, South-Kivu, Congo - kab_022012_10m | ecosystem: Environmental > Aquatic > Freshwater > Lake | place: Democratic Republic of the Congo: South-Kivu...
CGAGCAGCACAGCCAAGACGGGAGGGGTAGGCGAGCACTGTTTGAGCTCCGCGACAAGCCGCGTTTTGTGCGGCTTGTTAGGGCGAGTTGCGCAGCCCCCGGCTTGGCGAGCAGCGCAGGGAACCCGAAGGGCGTGGCGCGGGGTGCCTTTTTCTTTGGTTAGCTTTCTTTTGGGCAAGCAAAAGAAAGTAACTCGGTAAGGCGGCCGAGACCGCCGGTTTTAATCCCAGTGCCTACGACACAAGCCCCCCATCCCCACCCTAACCCTCCCCTTGAAAGGGAGGGAAGAAATTCACCGCCCCTGATATTTCTGCTGTAACCCAGCAACCTCAGCCGCAGGCACCAATACCACCACCGTCACCTTCTCCCCAAACCCCTTATCCACCACCTCCCCACCCATCTTCCCCACATCCCTCACCACCCCATCCAACTGCGCATACTCCACCACCAGCCTCACCTGCCGCATCTCGACAAACGGCCCCAACTTCGCCGCATCCAGCGCCATCTTGGCCGTCCCGCCATAAGCCCGCGCCAGGCCGCCCGTGCCCAGATTGACGCCGCCGTAATACCGCACCACGGCAACGCAGGCATTGATGAGATCTAGGCCCTCGATATATTGCAGGATGGGCCGCCCCGCCGTACCGGAAGGCTCGCCGGCATCATGCGAGCGAACGAGATAGCCTTGGCCCTCCGGGTTTTTCAGCCGATAGGCAAAAGCCAGGTGATGGGCATGCGGGTGCCCTTGTGCCAGGCCGCGCAGCACCATCATGACGGCGCGTTCGTCGGCACAGCTTTCGGCAGCCGCGACAAATCGCGATTTGTTAATGGTTTGCTCGGCTTGGCCGCGCTGGAGGATACGTTGCAAGAATGTGCCTAAACTTGGTCTGAAAACCGGATTCTAATGGCAAGTGCTTGCTTCATAAAAACCTTACACCGTGATGACCTTGACCAAAAGCCTGCAAACCGTTACTGTTCAAGGTTTCGTGAAACCCTGATTTTTATAAATTTTTATGCAATTAACCGGCGCAGAAATCACCATCCGCTGTTTGCACGAAGAGAATGTCGAATTCGTCTTCGGCTACCCCGGTGGCGCGGTGCTCAACATATACGACGCGATCTACCAACAGGACAAGTTCAAGCATATCCTGGTGCGTCACGAACAGGCTGCGGTGCATGCGGCCGATGCCTACGCGCGCTCGACCGGCAGGGTCGGTGTTGCACTGGTGACTTCCGGCCCCGGTGCGACCAACGCCATTACCGGCATCGCGACCGCCTACATGGACTCTATCCCCATGGTGGTGCTGTCCGGCCAGGTGCCGACACCGGCCATCGGCCAGGATGCGTTCCAGGAATGCGACATGGTGGGCATCACCCGCCCCTGCGTGAAGCACAACTTCCTGGTGAAGGACGTCAAGGATCTGGCGGCCACCATGAAGAAGGCGTTCTACATTGCAGCCAGCGGCCGGCCCGGCCCGGTGGTGGTGGATATCCCCAAGGACATCACCGCGCATACCGCAAAATTCGAATATCCCGAATCGGTCAGCCTGCGCTCATACAACCCGGTGCTCAAGGGGCATTCCGGCCAGATCAAGAAAGCATTGAAGCTGCTGCTCGATGCCAAGCGCCCGATGATTTACACCGGCGGCGGCGTGGTGCTGGGCGATGCGGCAGAATTGCTGACGACGCTGGTGCACAAGCTCGGCTACCCCATGACCAATACGCTCATGGGGCTGGGCGGTTTTCCGGCAACCGACCGCCAATGCCTCGGCATGCTGGGCATGCACGGCACCCTGGAGGCCAACATGGCCATGCAGGAATGCGACGTGCTGCTGGCCGTCGGTGCGCGTTTTGACGATCGCGTAATCGGCAATACCGCGCACTTCCTGCAGCACCCGCGCAAGATCATCCATATCGACGTAGACCCCTCTTCCATCTCGAAGCGCGTCAAGGTCGATGTGCCCATCGTTGGCGACGTCAAGAGCGTGCTGGCGGACATGCTGGAGTTGATGGCCGAGATGGACAAATCGCCCAACGAAACCGCGCTCAAATCCTGGTGGGGCAAGATCGAGGAATGGCGCGGCAAGAACTGCCTGGGTTACGACCGCAACAGCACCATCATCAAGCCGCAGTATGTGATCGAAAAACTCTGGGAAGTCACCAAGGGCGACGCTTACGTCACCTCCGATGTGGGCCAGCACCAGATGTGGGCCGCGCAGTATTACAAGTTCGACCAGCCGCGGCGCTGGATCAATTCCGGCGGCCTGGGCACGATGGGCGTGGGTCTGCCTTACGCCATGGGCGTGCAGTTTGCGCACCGCGACGCGCAGGTGGCCTGCATCACGGGTGAAGGCAGCATCCAGATGAACATCCAGGAACTGTCCACCTGCAAGCAATATCACCTGCCGATCAAGGTGATATTGCTCAACAACCGTTATCTGGGCATGGTGCGCCAGTGGCAGGAATTCTTCTACGAGAACCGCTACTCGGAATCGTACATGGACAGCCTGCCGGACTTCGTCAAGCTGGCGGAATCGTACGGCCATGTCGGCATGCGCATCGAACAGTCTTCCGATGTGGAAGGCGCGTTGAAAGAGGCGTTTGCCATGAAAGACAAGTTTGTTTTCATGAACTTCATTACCGACCAGAAGGAAAACGTGTTCCCCATGGTGCCGAACGGCAAGGGCCTGTCGGAAATCATCCTGGCGGAGGAACTGTAATGCGCCACATTATTTCCCTACTGATGGAAAATGAAGCCGGCGCGCTGTCGCGCGTGGCTGGTCTGTTCTCGGCACGCGCCTACAACATCGAATCTCTGACCGTGGCGCCGACCGAAGATGCCACGCTGTCGCGCATGACCATCGTCACGGCCGGCTCGGACGAAGTGATCGAACAGATCGTCAAGCAGCTCAACAAGCTGATCGACGTGGTCAAGGTGCTCGACCTCAACGACGGCCGCTTCATCGAGCGCGAACTGATGCTGGTCAAGGTCAAGGCCACCAGCTCGTTCCGCGAAGAAATGAAGCGCCTGTCCGACATCTTCCGTGGCCGCATCATCGACGTCGCCGATGACGCCTATACCATCGAGCTGACCGGCACCGGCGCCAAACTGGACGCCTTCCTCGATGCGCTGGACAAGAACGCCATTCTGGAAACCGTACGCACCGGTGCATCCGGCATCGGGCGCGGCGACCGGATTTTGAAACTGTGATCCGGTGAAACGTGAAACGTGAAACGTGAAATGTAACCCCTCGGGACTTTCACTTTTCACTTTTCACTTTTCACTTTTCACGCATTTTTAGGAGTAGCAATGAAAGTTTATTACGACAAAGACGCCGACCTCTCCATCATCAAGGACAAGAAGGTAACCATCGTGGGTTACGGTTCGCAAGGCCACGCCCACGCACAAAACCTGAAGGATTCCGGCGTCAAGGTCACGGTTGGCCTGCGCAAGGAAGGTTCTTCCTGGAAGAAGGCGGAAGCCGCTGGCCACAAGGTCGAAGAAATCGCCAAGGCCGTCAAGGGCGCCGATGTCGTGATGATTCTGCTGCCGGATGAGTCCATGCCGGCGATCTACGAAGCCGATGTCGCGCCTTACATCAAGAAAGGTGCCGCACTGGCTTTCGCCCACGGTTTCAACATCCATTACAACCAGATCGTGCCGAGCAAGGACGTTGACGTCATCATGATCGCCCCCAAGGGCCCTGGCCATACCGTGCGCTCCGAATACCTCAAGGGTGGCGGCGTACCTTCCCTGATCGCCGTTTACCAGAACGCGACCGGCAAGGCCAAGGAAATCGCATTGTCCTACGCTGCAGCCAACGGCGGCACCAAGGGCGGCGTGATCGAAACCAACTTCCGTGAAGAAACCGAAACCGACCTGTTCGGCGAACAGGCTGTGCTGTGCGGCGGCGCCGTGGAACTGGTGAAGGCCGGCTTCGAAACGCTGGTCAACGCGGGCTACGCCCCGGAAATGGCCTACTTCGAGTGCCTGCACGAACTCAAGCTGATCGTCGACCTGATGTACGAAGGCGGCATCGCCAACATGAACTACTCCATCTCCAACAACGCGGAATACGGCGAATACGTCACCGGCCCCAAGGTCATCAACGACGAATCCCGCTGGGCGATGAAGGAAGCGCTGGAAAACATCCAGAACGGCAACTACGCCAAGCAGTTCATCCTGGAAGGCAAGACCAACTATCCGGAAATGACCGCTCGCCGTCGTTTGAACGCAGCCCACCCGATCGAACAAGTCGGCGGCCAACTGCGCGCAATGATGCCCTGGATTGCCAAGAACAAGCTGGTTGACCAGTCCAAGAACTAGTTGTGACAAGTGAAACGTGAAAGGTGAAACGTAATTGCGTTTCGCTTTTCGCGTTTTTTCATTTCACCTTTCACTTTTCACCTTTCACCATGACTCCATACCCCCACCCCATTATCGCCCGCGAAGGCTGGCCTTTTCTTGCCATTTCGCTAGCCGCATCGATTGCGGCCAGTGTTTACTGCCTTTACTGGTCTATTCCACTGTGGATCGTCAGCCTGTTCGTGCTGCAATTCTTCCGCGATCCTGCACGTGAGGTGCCGACACAGGCCAACGCCATCGTGTCTGCCGCCGACGGCAAGGTGATTGTGGTGGAAAAGGCGTACGACGAGTTCATGAAGCGCGACGCGCTCAAGATCAGCGTGTTCATGAACGTGTTCAACGTCCACTCGAATCGCTCGCCGCTGGACGGCACGGTGCAGCAGCGCTGGTATTTTCCGGGAAAATTCGTCAACGCCGCGCTGGCTAAAGCTTCGACGGAAAACGAACGCAATGCGCTGTGGCTGAAAACCCGGGACGGGCAGGATGTGACTTGCGTACAGATCGCAGGGCTGGTGGCCCGCCGCATTCTTTGCTACGTGGATCAGGGTGCCGCACTGCATCGCGGCCAGCGCTACGGTTTTATCCGCTTCGGATCGCGCGTGGACCTTTACCTGCCGCTGACCGCCACGCCAAAAGTGAGCCTGGGCGATAAAGTCAGCGCAGGCAGTACGATACTGGCCGAACTCTAGCTGCCGGATCCGGCGCTGCGGTGATGGTGGTGCCGGTCGGCCTTGAGATGTGGTTCAAGTTCGCTCAAGGCGCGCTTGTAAACATCGCGCTTGAATTCGATCACGGCCTCCATCGGCACCCAGTACTCGCTCCAGCGCCAGGCATCGAATTCGGGATGGGAACTGGCGCGCAAGGACACATCGGTATCGCGTCCCGTCAGGCGCAACAGAAACCATATCTGCTTTTGACCGCGATAGGAACCGCGCCACTCGCGTTTAACCCAGTGCGTCGGCACGTCGTAGTGCAACCAGTCGCGAGTACGGCCCAGAATACGCACGTGACCGGGCTGCAGGCCGACCTCTTCCTCCAGTTCGCGGTACATCGCCTGCTCAGGACTTTCACCCAGTTTGATGCCACCCTGCGGGAACTGCCAGGAGTGCTCGCGGATGCGCTTGCCCCAGAACACTTCGTTGCGGTGATTGCACAGAATAATGCCCACGTTGGGGCGATAGCCATCCCGGTCGATCATGATCTAAATCCTTCAAAGTTGGTGCAATTCTTTCACATTTCCGCACCAATTTGAAGCCCAGTGCCTGGAGCCTATCGCAGCAGGTCATTAACCGCCGACCCGCTCCTCCTGAATCAGCCACTTATCTCCTTTTTTGATCATCAGCAGCAGTTTGCGCGTGGATGTTTGCAAATCGTCGGAGCGGTAGCCCTGCCGGAAACCGACGGTCGCATGGCTGGCGTCCACCATGGTGATTCTGGGCGCATCGACGCTCACCCGGATGCTTTTTGGCTTGGCGATTCTCTCTTTGCGAAGTTTGACCCAATCCTTCCGCGACTGACCACTGGGAGGGCGGAAATCGCTGGCATAAAAAGCCAGGTACGCGCCGGTATTCTTGCGCGTCCAGGCAGATGCCCAGCCGTTGACGGCGGCAAGTACCGCTTTTTCTTCATCAGGCGCAGCCGCAGCAGGTTCCATAGGTTTAGTCACCGGCTCGGTAGCAGGCTTGGGCGCGGCTACGGGCAGGGCAGGTTTTCCGGCCTTGGCTGAGACCACTACGCTGGGCACGGCCGGAGCAGGATTGACAGCCGGATTGATGAATGCAGGAGGCAACGCCGATTCTGCAGGGGAGGTTGCTACCGCCATTTCATCGATATCGACCTTGCTCGGCGGCGCAGCCGCACTGGAACGGCTCTTCGGAATATCCCGAATCAGACCTATCTCTCCGGCAACATGCTTGCGGCCGACAGACTGGTTCGCCATGCGCCCGTAGTTGTCGCACAGTTCCTTGATCAGCGCCGGAGCCGGCTGACCGCCTTTGGATGCACGCAGGGTATGGTCGTAGGCCGCTGTCGCGATGCTGGCATAAATTTCATTGAGATTGCGGTAGGCCGTGGCATAGGCCGGATCGGTGCGCAGACTCCTCTCGAGTACGTCTCGCGCATCTTCATAATGCCCCTGTGCGGCATATAGCGCGGCGAGGTTGTTATACGGTTCCGGCAGATCGGGGTAATCCTTGGTAAGCTTGGCGAACACTTGGATCGCCTCTTCATTGCGATGCAGGTCGGCCAGCAAGGTCCCCTTGATGAAGCGCATTTGCGTGATGTTGCGGCCCCATGCATCCTTGGGCTGGGCCGCCAGATAAGCGTCGATCTGCTCCAGCGCCTGCTCCTTCTTGCCTTTTTTCAGCAACTGATTCACTTCATACACGGCATCGGCAGCATGAACCTGCATGACAAATAAAAACAGGAAAACGCCCAGTGTGTTGGAAAACTTCATGGCTGCCGTATAATCTTTGTGCAATTCGAGATTATATGGGTAATCAGACACAAACATCATGAGCCGAGCGCAGAAAATCCTGCTGGCGATAACGGTCTTCAATCTGGCTCTTATTCTGCTATTTCCTCCATTCGACGATTACTCCGTCACCAGCAACGACGTCGCCATCTTTGGCGGTTTCAGATTTGTTTTTTCCAGCGCCCCCAATGCCGCGCTCAACCGCAGTTTTCTTTTTCTGGAAATTGCCGTCGTTCTGGCAAATGCGGCTATTTTCTGGCTGATCACACTGGAAAATGCGGTCAAGGCCGGCAAACAGAAATTCAGTTACCGCAAGGCGACGCTGCTGCTGGTAGCCGCCAATCTGGCGGCGATTCTGCTGTTTCCGCCCTTCGAGTACATTTCCAACATGACGCGTGCGGTCATCCCGAGTTTCGAAGGATTTTATTTCCTCTTCGCAAGACCACCCTACCGGGTCATCGTGACCCCCATCCTGTGGCTGGAAGTGATTTTCGTACTGATCAACGGCGGGCTGTTGTTGCTGGCGTTCAAGGAAAAGCAGGTACTACGGGATGACAGGGATGCCAAGGCAGCGGAACTGATGGCGAAACTGCAGCACAGAAAAATCTAGGGCGCGTTCACACTAGTCCTCGGCAAACGCCGCGATGCGCAGCAGCACTTGCGGCAAATTCTCCAGCGATACCTCGTGACAAAATTCACCGCCCGGTGACAGTTTGATGTTGGGGCCACGCTCGCACAGCCCCAGGCACTTGAAGCGCTCAAGCCTTACCGGCAGGCCCTGAGCGGCAATGGCCGCCTCCAGCGCATCGGCAATTTCCAGCCCGCCGCGAGCGCCGCACGATGGGGTGTCCGGACTGGCTCGCCGATTGATACAGACAGTTACAATTTTCCGCTTATTCATGGCTATACTATAGCTTGAAATTAAAGCATGAATTTAGTCGATCATTTTTCTTCAACCGAACAACTTAGGCTGGATACACATCGCGCCTAAAAACGGTGGCCCCATGCAGGAACTGAACCGTCAGACCATGCAGCAATCGCAGATACTGGATTCGCTGCTGGCGGCTGGCCAGCAACGCGTAACGCTATACGACGCCGACGGTCGCGTTGTCTATATCAGCGAGCACGCACTCGCGGCGACTGGCCGACAGCACGAGGCGGTGATCGGCAAGTCCTGCTCAGAATCGGGCCTGCCCGGGCAGATAGCCGCGCAGGTCGAGCATTTGCGCCTGCAGGCGCTGGCAAGCGGACTGGTGGAACGGCAGGAACTGCTCACCGCCACGGGAATCGTGGAGTTCATGCTGGTTCCGGTAAGGAACGAGCAAGGCGCCGTTGAGTTCATCGCCTGCACCGAGCGCGACCTTGCCGGGCTGCAGGAAACAAAAATCCTGCACCTGTCCCAGTTATACCGCACTCTCAGCCTCAGCAATCAGGCCATCGTGCATGACGGCGACCGCGACACGCTATTCAGCGACATTTGTCGTATTGCCGTTGATGAAGGTCATTTCCGCGCGGCATGGATCGGCTTGCTGGACAGCGAATCGGGTGCCATTCTCCCGATTACGCAGGCCGGCGACTGTGAAGAATTTCTGCAGACGGTGAGCCTGACCATCGATGCCGCCCGCCCGGAGGGCAATACCGTCTCCGGCATCGCTGCACGCGAAAAACGCACCTGTCTGTGCAACGATTTCATCGCAGATCCCAGCAGCGAACCCTGGCGCGAACTGGTACTGCGCAAGCAGTATTTGTCGATAGCCGCGTTTCCGCTGCGGCAGACAGGCGAAATTGCAGGCGTTCTGACGCTGTACGCCGGCGAGAAGGACTACTTTATTCCGCCGCTGGTTCAGCTGCTCGAAGAGATTGCCGACGATGTCTCCTATGCGCTGGACAATCTGGCACATCAGGCGATGGAACAGAAACTGCACGAAAGCGAGGAGCGCTGGAGCTTCGCTCTGGAGGGCAGCGGCGACGGCATCTGGGACTGGAACACCCAGACCAACCAGATGTTTTATTCAACCAGCTACTGGAATATCCTCGGTTTTGAGCCTGGCGAAGCCGATGCCTCGGTGGAGGATTTCGATGCGCGCATGCATCCGGAAGACAAGCCTGGCGTGCTGGACAGCACGGTCCAGCTATTTCGTGGGGATGTGCCGCATTTCCACCAGGAGTATCGCCTGAGATGCAAGGACGGCAGCTACAAATGGATACTGTCGCGCGGAAAAGTGGTCAGCCGTTCCGCCGACGGTCAGCCACTGCGGGTGATCGGCACGATAGAAGACATCTCCACGCGCAAAGCGATAGAAGCCGATCTCCAACTCGCCGCACAAGTGTTCCAGCGCAGCAGCGAGGCCATTACCATCACCGACCGTGACAACCAGATTCTCTCGGTCAACCATGCGTTTACCAAGGTAACCGGCTATACGCCGGAGGAAGTCATCGGCCAGAATCCACGGATATTCGCTTCGGGGCGCCACAACAAGGCATTCTATGAGCACATGTGGGGCAGCCTGCTGACTACCGGGCAATGGCATGGCGAAATCTGGAACCGGCGCAAAAACGGCGAAGTCTTCCCGGAGTGGCTTTCGATCACCGTCGTGTACGATGATGCGGGTCAAGTACTGCGTCATATTGCGATTTTCAGCGACATCGGCGATATCAAGCGCGACCAGACCTATCTGCAACTCGCCGCGCAAGTGTTCGAGAGCAGCAGCGAAGCCATCACCATCACCGATAACGAGAACCGGATACTTTCCGTCAATCGGGCGTTTACCGACGTGACCGGTTATACGCCGGAGGAAGTCATCGGACAGAATCCACGCCTGTTCTCTTCCGGACGCCACGACGCGACGTTCTACCAGAACATGTGGAGCAGCCTGCTGACCACGGGCCGCTGGCGCGGCGAAATCTGGAATCGCCGCAAGAACGGCGACATCTTCCCGGAATGGTTGTCGATTGCCGTAGTACGCGACGATACCGGACAAGTGAGTCACCACATCGGAATGTTCAGCGATATCAGCGAGATCAAGCGCACTGAAGAGCGCATCCACCAACTGGCGAACTACGACGCCCTGACCGGCCTGCCCAATCGCGACCTGTTCCAGGAGCGCGTCGGCCAGGCGCTCGCACGCGCACAGCTCAACCGCAGCCCGGTCGCATTGCTGGCACTCGATCTCAACCGTATCAAGCAGATCAACGAATCCTTCGGCCATGCGGCCGGCGACCAGCTGCTGAGGCTGGTCGCCGAGCGCCTGCGCGAGATCGTGCCGCCGCAATCTGCCGGGACCCACCATGGCGGCGATGTGTTCCACATCGTGCTGCCCGGACTGGACATGGAGGACGCCGGACACATGGCGCAATCCATCATCACCGACTTGTCGCACCCGTATCTGCTGGATGGAAACGAGATCATGGCGACGCCGAGTATCGGCATCAGCGTTTTTCCCAACGATGGTACCGATACCGCGTTGCTGATCCAAAATGCCGAGGCTGCGATGTTCCGGGTCAAGAGCAGCGACCGTAGCGGCTATCAGTTCTTTGCACCGGAAATGAATGCCCGGTCGCTGCAACGCATGACGATGGAGAGCAGCCTGCTGAGCGCGCTGGAACAGGAAGAATTCCTCGTCTACTACCTGCCTCAGGTCGATCTTAAAAGCGGTCTGGTGATCGGTGCCGAGGCGCTGCTGCGCTGGCAGCACCCGGAAATGGGCATGATTTCGCCTCACGTATTTATCGAGATGGCCGAGGAAAGCGGCGTTATCGTGCCGCTGGGCGAATGGATGATGCGCAACGTGTGCCGGCAAATCGAACAGTGGCAGCAGGAGGGCGTACGCGTATTGCCGATCTCAATCAATATCTCTTTCCGCCAGTTCTGCCAGTTCCGCCAGATCGAGGACATTCTCCGGGAAAGCGGCGTGAACCCATTCTTCCTGGAAATCGAACTGACCGAAAACACGGTCATGCAGGATGTCGAAGAAACCGCGCAGGTGATCCGCCGCATCAAGCAGCTTGGGATCCGGGTTGCCGTGGATAATTTTGGCATTGGCTATTCCACGCTGGCCTATCTCAAGCGTTTCCACATCGACAAGCTGAAGATCGACCAGTCGTTCATCCGCGGACTGGTCGATAGCGCCGACGACTCAGCTATCGTTCGCGCCATGATCACCATGGCGCACAGCCTGCGACTGGAGGCCGTGGCAAAGGGCGTGGAAACTCAGAAACAGCTCGATTTTCTCAAGGCTTTGAACTGCGACCAGATGCAGGGTTACCTGTTCAGCAAGGCACTGCCGCCGGAGGATTTCGCCGCGCTGCTGCGTGAAGGAAAGACCTTGCCCGTATGAAGCGGTGGTTGCTGATGCTGCTACTGGGAACGTCAACCGCGTCTTTGCACGCCGCTGACGAACCGTCTGCCCCCGATACGGCCAAGGACGCTCCCAGCGCTGCCCGGCAATCCGCGCCCAAGGAGGAACCGCCCCAAAAGACCGAGTATGACAAGCTGCCCTTGCCGCAACTCCTGACCAAAGCCAACAGCAAGGATCTGACTGCCCAGTTTGAATTGGCCTCGCGTTTCAACTACGGGCGGGGCATGCCCAAGAATACCAGCGAAGCTCTGCATTGGCTGCGCAAGGCTGCGCAGGCAGGGCAGGAGGACGCCGCCCGTTTGCTGGCGGTCAAGCTCTACAATGGCCATGACCTGTTGCCTGATTTCGGCGAAGCGATGAAATGGGCCTTGATGCTCGCTGACAAGGGCGACATTCCAGCCCAGCTGATGGTTGCCAACATGTACGCCAATGGTGAAGGTGCTTCCCGCCGTGATCTGGTACAGGCTTACAAGTGGTATGCGATTGCCGCTGTCGGCGCCAAACGCGAAGGCAGCGAAGATGAGCCAAAATCCGAACAGGTGCAGTCGGCGATCGAGCATCGCGACAAGCTTGCCAGCCTGCTGACCGATAAGCAGGAAGCCGAAGGGCAGAAACTGGCTAGCGCCTGGTGGATGGAAAAGTACGCAACTGTAGGAAAGCAGGCCCGGCAGAAAAACTCTGCCAAAAAAAATTGATCCAGGAGTTTAATGGACGCGAAGCAACTCGCCGTTAGCTCAGCGGGGGCTCGGGCATTGAGCCAGTTTCCACAGAAACAATTCTCGGGACAATCCGGTTCTCACCAAGATCAACTGCAAACACCATAGGGACCATAGCGACGAGGACCATCCCATGACTTGGCTGCTGACCAAACTTCTTTCCGCATTTTTACTGCCCCCGCTCAATTTCCTCATCTTGGGTATCGCGGGGATCGTCGCCATTAAGTATCGCCCGGCACTGGGTAGATTCCTGCTATGGTCAATGATTGCGTTGCTGTGGTTCTTTTCGCTGCCTATCGTAGGCAGCAATCTCGTCAAGCTCCTGGAGCGAGGAAGTCAGTTGGATGCGACGCATCTGCACGAGGCACAGGCCATTGTTACCCTGGGTGGTGCCGGCGGTTCTCTAGAACACGCGCGCTACGCTGCTGTGCTTTATCGTAGAACCCGATTGCCGATTCTCGTATCTGGAGGCGACCCTAAGGATAGCGGAATTTTCGATGCAGAAAAGATGCGCACAAGACTCGAAATTGAATTTCATGTTCCTGTCATGTGGGTAGAAAAAGAATCGCAGAACACCATACAGAACGCCGAATTCAGCGCCCGCATCCTCAGGGAATCCGGTATCAACAGCATTCTGCTCGTAACTCATGGCTGGCACATGGCCCGAGCAAAGCAGCTTTTCGAGAACGCGGGAATGCACGTCATTCCCGCCGCAACAGGATTGCATTACGACATCGGGCTGACTGCCCTGGATTTTTTGCCCACCCCCGAGGGGCTGGGAGACAGCAGGTTATTTTTCCATGAAATCCTGGGAATGCTCTGGACCAGAACTTTATTTACAGAGTTGGACAGATCAGCTACTTCAACCGCAGCGCATTAAGCACGACCACCAGCGAACTCACCGACATCCCCAGCGCAGCGAGCCAAGGTGACAGGTGGCCGCTGGCGGCGAATGGCAGGGCGACCAGATTGTAGGCCAGCGCCCAGAGAAAATTCTGACGCACCACGTTCATGCCGAAACGGCTGGTAATGCGGGCATGATCGATTTCCATCAGGTTTTCGGAGAGCAGCACCACATCGCCCGAGGCGCGCGCCATCTGCGTGCCGCCACCCATGGCAATCGAAACCGGCGCCCCGGCAAGTACCGGTGCGTCGTTGATGCCATCGCCTATCATGGCGATGACTTCACCATGACTCTGCCACTCCTTGAGCACTGCCAGTTTACCCTCCGGGGTCAGCCCGGCACGCCAGTCCTTTACCTGCAGCTTCCCGGCAAAATGCGCCACCGCATCCGCCGCATCGCCGCTCAAGATGGAAACGCTGACACCGCCGGCCTGCAACGCCATGACCAGATCGGCAGCCTGCGGGCGCAGCGTATCTGCCAGCACGAAAGCAGCAAGGGCCCGTCTTGCATCGCATAGCCAGATGACGGTTGAACCGGGTGGCAAAGAGTCATTCAGCGCCGGCAACTGGATATCAGGCGTCAAGCGGGCGTTACCCAGCGTATAGCGAGTACCTTCGAGAGTGCCGGTCATACCGAAGCCTGGGCGGTTTTCGATATTATCCATAACCAGCAGGCTCTGATGGTCGACAGCCTGGAGAAAACCCTGCGCCAGCGGATGCTCGGAAGGCTGCTCCAGACTGGCTGCAATATTCAGGCAGTTCGCAGCATCGATCTCGACTAAGGGAATGATCGAGATCAATTCCGGCTTGCCTAGCGTAAGCGTGCCGGTCTTGTCGAAAACAAAATGCGTGGCTCGCGAAAGGGTTTCCAGCGCATGTCCACGTGTCAGCAGCACGCCCCGCGCCACCAGATGCGAGGCCGCCGCAGCAAAAGCCGCAGGTGCCGCCAGCGACAACGCGCACGGACAACTTACCACCAGCACCGTCAGCACGATCTCGAACACGCGAGAAGGATCCAGCCACCACCAGACCAGAGCGATCATGACGACGACTGCCAGCAGAGCATAGGTAAACCGGCTGGCGACCATATCCGCCATTTCCGCCAAACGCGGTTTCTCGGCCTGCGCCCGATCGAGCAGCCGGGCAATGCCAGCCAGCACGGTGTTTTCGCCCACTTCGGTCACGCATATCGTGAGCGGACTTTCATAATTGATGCTGCCGGCGATCACCTTGTCACCGATAGTTTTTGCCAGCGGCCGGCTTTCGCCCGTCAACAACGACTCGTCGACACTGCTCGCTCCTTCGGTGACCAGGCCATCGGCGGCAATGGTTTCACCGGGGCGGGCCAGTATCAGTTCGCCGGCAGCGATATCCATGACCGGAACCAACTCCAACTGGCCCGCCGTCACTCGCGTTGCCATGGCCGGAGCCAGGCGCAGCAAGTTCTCGGCAGCCTCGACCGACTTTTCACGTGCGCCGCGCTCGAGAAACCGCGTTGCCAGCAGGAAGAAGATCAGCATGGTAATCGTGTCGTAATACACTGCACCATGCCCCCACACCGTGGCCAGGACGCTCCCCGCAAAGCCCGCGAGTATGCCCAGGGTGATCGGCACATCCATATTCGCCCGGCCGCGCTTCAGTTCGCTCCATGCCGACTGATAGAACGGCAACGCGGCGTAAAGCACGGCAGGCGCCGTCAGCAGCAGGCTGAACCAGCGTAACAACTGGGCCGTGGCGTGTTCCATGCCCTGTGCATCTCCTGCATAGAGCGCCACCGCCAGCATCATCACCTGACCGGCCGACAAACCGGCTACCGCGATGCGCCGAAAATCCAGCTTGCGGCGCTGCTGCCGCAGTTCTTCCTGCTGCTGCGCATTGAACGGATGAGCGTGGTAGCCGAGTTTGCGGATCTCGGCAAGAATGGTCGAAAGCTTGATGACGCTGTCGTCCCAGGTCACACGGGCGCGGTGCGAGGCATAGTTGACCGTGGCCGCCTTGACGCCCGGCAACTGCCGCAGGTGCCGCTCGTTCAGCCAGATACAGGCCGCACACGTGATGCCTTCGAGAATCAGCGAGGCCTGGCGGACATGGCCACCTTCGTCATGGACAAAGCTTTTCTGCACCTCGGGATGGTCGTACAGGTCCAGCTTGCGCAGTTCCTCCGGAACCAACTCTTCACCGCTTTTGGGCAGGTCGGTGCGGTACCGGTAGTAATCATCCAGGCCGTTGTCGACGATGGCCTGCGCCACTGCCAGACAGCCGTGGCAGCACAGGCTGCGTGGCGCATCAAGAATGTTCAGATGAAAATCGGTATTGGCAGGAACAGGCAGGCCGCAGTGATAGCAGGCGGATGGATCTTCAGCCATTTATTCTGCGACAGTAACCGGCTGTTGCATCAGATAGCTATCCTTGCCGCGCTCAATATAGATATCGGCAATCCACTTGCCGGCATTGGTCAGGTTCAGACCGATGGCATATTCGCCACCCTTGCGTTCCTGCAACTCGAAACGGCGGTCATCATGGCTGTTTGCCATGCGCCACATGGCCAGCGACACTTTTGCCCCGGTCACAGGCTGGCCAGCCTTGTCGGCAATCTGGATAACCAGTTCAGAAGATACGTTTTGATGTAATTGATCCAGACCAGCGAGCTGGACCTTCCAGCCCAACTGCCGCTGCTGTTCAAGACGCTGCTGATGCGGCTCGTACAGCTTGTTGCGGTCATGCGGCACGGAACCGGGAAATGCGGTGTGCACTACTTGACTTTCGTGCTTAGGCAGAAAAAAGCCAAAAACAGCATTGGGTAACCCGTGCATCGAAACCGACAGCAGCACCGCATTGAATACCACCAACAACGCAAAAAATGCGATCAGCAGTTTAGGTGCCCAGTGCATTTTCTCATGTGAGCGCTTCGCCCCCCCGAACACGCCCAGCACACCCGCAGTTGCCATGAAAACAGCCAGGTGGATGGCCAGCACATCGCCGGCGAAGCCATGCGACATGCTGTAGCCCAGATAGACGAGGAAAGGCAATGCACCGGATAACACCGCACTCCAGTAATTGGACAATCCGAGGCGACGGGCCATGAAATACAGCGCAACGATCGCCAGCAAACCACCAAACAAGGTTTCAGTAAATGCCATTTGTCTTCTCAATGCTTATCTTCGCGATGATCGGTATGCTGATCATCCTGATGCTCGCTGTAAAAATTGACCTTGCGGACGATCTTATTCTCCCGGGCGCTATTGGCGGTAATGACGAACTCGAACTCCGTCACCCGTTTTGCCATATCTTCATCAAGATCGACCTTGGCCGTCAGGTGCAGATCCTTGCCGGGACGGATCGTCACGCCGTCAACCCCGATTCCCATATCGAGCGCCTGCTCAGGAATCCCCTGCACCGTCACACGGTAGGTCTCATCGTGATCCGTCTTGTTGACGATATGAATCTTGTAGCGGTTACGCACGCTTTCATCCGAGAGTTCTACATATAATGGCTGGCGCTCCTGTTCGACCATCACTTCAACTTCGCTGCGCGTAGCAATGCGGTACATCAATAAGGCGATCATCACCA
>Ga0172367_10004920_pt1 | contig 16381 bp, 12 predicted proteins | sample Lak10m_FD_114542 | JGI IMG/M metagenome (GOLD analysis project Ga0172367, IMG submission 114542) | Freshwater microbial communities from Kabuno Bay, South-Kivu, Congo - kab_022012_10m | ecosystem: Environmental > Aquatic > Freshwater > Lake | place: Democratic Republic of the Congo: South-Kivu...
AATTAATCTGGGAATTAAGCAGCCTGTGGAAAATATTATCCGAGCCTACGAAGAATACAAAGCTGATTGTATTGCTATGAGTGGGTTGTTGGTGAAATCCACTGCTTTCATGAAGGAAAATTTGGAGGCTTTTAACGAAAAAGGTATTACTGTTCCTGTGATTTTAGGTGGCGCAGCATTAACTGCGAAGTTTGTGTATCAAGATTGCCAAAACACTTATAAGGGTAAGGTGATTTATGGCAAGGATGCTTTTTCTGATTTACACTTTATGGATAAATTAATGCCAGCTAAGGCTGGGAATAATTGGGATGATTGTCAGGGATTTTTGGATGAGGTAGAAGCACAACCACAAACCACTACTTCTTCGGTTACCAATCCCAAGTCCTCCGTTCCCGGCACCAAATCCCCGGTTATCATTGATACCCGACGTTCTGAAGCTGTGGCGGCAGATATTCAACGTCCTACACCGCCTTTCTGGGGAACTCAGTGGTTACAGCCTGATGATATTTCCCTTGAGGAATTGTTTTGGTATTTGGATTTACAGGCTTTAATTGCTGGACAATGGCAGTTCCGCAAGCCAAAGGAACAGTCTAAGGAGGAGTATCAAGTTTTCTTACATGAGAAGGTTTATCCGGTTTTGGAGAATTGGAAGCAAAGGATAATTGCTGAAAATTTGTTACATCCTCAGGTGATTTATGGGTATTTTCCTTGTCAGGCTGAGGGGAATACTTTGTATGTTTATGATCTGAACTACAGAGGCGCAGAGAACCCAGAGGTAAGAGCAAGTTTTGAGTTTCCAAGACAGAAGTCTTTGCGGCGGCTATGTATTGCAGATTTCTTTGCCCCGAAGGAGTCGGGGGTAATTGATGTCTTCTCCATGCAGGCGGTGACTGTGGGAGAGATAGCTACGGAGTTTGCTCAAAAGTTGTTTGCTGATAATCAATACACAGATTATCTGTATTTCCACGGTTTAGCTGTGCAGGTGGCTGAGGCTTTGGCGGAATGGACTCACGCTAGAATTCGCCGTGAGTTGGGTTTTGGTGGTGAGGAACCTGATAATATTCGGGATATTTTGGCACAGCGTTATCAAGGTTCACGGTATAGTTTCGGTTATCCGGCTTGTCCGAATATTCAGGATCAGTATAAGCAGCTCGAGCTGTTGGATACTCACAGAATTAATCTGTATATGGATGAAAGTGAGCAAATTTATCCAGAACAGTCCACCACGGCGATTATTGCTTATCACCCACTAGCTAAGTATTTCAGCGCCTAGTTATACTCCCCCTTCCCAATGGGCTATCCATTACCCACATCTTTCTTAACAATTAGACAAAAGACTTAACATCAGAGTGAAAGCCTTGATGGCTATAGTTTTGAAAGAGGAGAGTGGGTAATGGCATCATGGAAAAGTGGGCAGCGAAAGAATTGGCACAGGTAAACTTAGGGGATGCACGTCGAAACAAGCGGTTAATCAGGATAGTAGAAGATTTAGCAGCACAACCAGATAGTAGTGTACCACTTGCTTGTGGAAATATAGCAGCAACAAAGGCGGCATATAATTTTTGGAAATCACCACATTTTCAAGCAAGTGATATTCGTGCTGCCCACACATCCAGCACCATAGAAAGAATCAAAAAACATGAGATAGTATTGGCAATACAAGATACAACAAACATAGATTTGACATCGCACCCAGCCACAAAAGGAGTAGGTTATCTTGACCACAGAAAATCATCAGGATTAAAAGTACATTCAACACTTGCAGCCACAAGTAATGGAGTACCGTTAGGAATTATTGAGCAGCAAGTATGGGCAAGAGAACAAGAGAATTTAGGTATTGCTAAAAAACGTCGTCAACGAGAGACAAAAGAAAAAGAAAGTCAACGTTGGTTGGATGGGTTGCAGACTACACAAAATTTGATTCCCTCAGAAATTGAAGTAATAACAATAGGTGACTCAGAAGCGGATATATTTGACCTTTTTAGCCAGCAACGTCGAGAAAAATCACACTTACTAATTCGTGGGACTCATAATCGTAAAGTAGACCATTGTGGCAAATATCTACATCTTGCCATTCGTCAAATGGAAGCATCTGGAACAGTGACTGTAGAAGTCAAACGCTCTCCAGAACATAGTTCCAGACAGGCGAGACTGACAATTAGGTTCACGAGTTTTGATATTCAAGTACCATTACACCATATTGGACGTTTACAGCTAAAACCTGTCAGGTTACAAGTAATTTTGGCAGAAGAGGAAAATCCACCTCCAGGCACAAATCCCATTAGTTGGTTATTAATTACTAGCTTAGAAATTAACAGTCTAGAAGATGCTGCATGTTGTGTTCAATGGTACACTTACCGTTGGTTGATAGAACGTTATCATTACACATTAAAAAGTGGCTGTGGCATCGAGAAATTACAACTGGAAACTGCTGACCGAATTCACATGGCACTAGCCACTTATACTATTGTCCCTTGGCGATTGTTATGGCTTACTTATCAAGCACGAGTTCATCCTGATTTACCTTGTGATGTTGTTTTGGAAAACAGTGAATGGCAGTCCTTATGTGCCACTATCAACAAAAATCCTATTCCTCCAGACCAGCCACCTTCTTTGCATGATGCTGTGCGAATGATTGCCACTCTTGGTGGTTTTTTGGGTCGCAAAGGTGATGGTGAACCGGGTGTGAAAACCATTTGGCGTGGGCTACGACGCTTACACCATATTGCTGCTACTTGGCAATTACTTCACTCCGATTCCCCATCTCATCTTGATATTTAGCGATCGCCTATGGCGGAAGGTAGCCCCTCGCCCCTGTATTCAAAAACTCAATCACCTGTTGGGTTTTCTCAATTTACATACTTATTCTTTTTTGTCAATCCTCCCCACTCTGCCCATCTCTACAACCTCTATTGTGTTTGCCTTCCAGCAATGTTAAGAAAGATGTGGGTAATGGATAGCCCAATGGGAGGGGGGTAATTCAGGAATTAGCCTGGAAAATACATTACATTAGTACATGAGTCTATTAGCGAAATCATTAATTATGTGCAATCAAATTTATCAGAGAAATGTTGATGATTTACGTAAGTTAGCCTGTATGTTTTGGCCTTCAGAATTATCAAAACAAGAAGCAGAACTAAGTTTAATTCCCAAACTCATAGAAACGCAAGATCAGTTTATCGCAATTTTGAGTGTTCGTGTATCTCATTTAGATGGGCTATTTCAAATTATTGAATCTTGCAGCCTTCCAGCAAATTTATTTTTAAAACATTTACTTGTTCTAGCTGACTTTGGGGGTGAAATGATTCAGCGGTTAAATACTCAGTTTGACTCAATTTTTCCCGAGAGAAGGTTGGATTATTTATGGAATACAAAAAGTTACTCTTATAGTTTTCAAGTTTTACCTGTACAGGGTCGACTCAGCAACACTAAACTGGGTATAAATGCAAAAAAAATACTAGAGAGTATCAATTATAAAGACAAAAAAGTACTGGAAAAGTCACCTCTATCTCTACTTCACAAAGACATAATAGCTTTGCTTTTATTTGGTGGTAATTCCATAACTGAAAAAGCGGCAGAAATCCTATTCAAATGTGAAATAGGTAACTATATAGGTATAACAGATAAATTACAGCAATTTATTAGACAAAGATATATTTGGGTTAGTCGGATTACTGCTGGTTCTCAATCAAATAACTTAGGACAAATTACCCAAAGTTTTGTAAAAAAATATTTAGAAGATAACCTTGATATTCCAAGTATTAATATCAAAGCAAATGGACAGATACCAGGTGTAAGCCATACTGAGGACAATAAACCGACAGCATTTGATATTATAGTTTATAAAAATAATAGGTATGTAGCTATTGAAGTCAGCTTTCAAGTAACTACAAATAGTGTGATTGAGCGCAAAGCTGGACAAGCAAAATCGAGGTTTGATCAAATTCAAACACTTGGATATAAAATAGCTTACGTCCTAGATGGTGCTGGTAACTTTGAAAGAGAAAATGCTCTCAAGATAATTTGTTCTTATAGTCACTGCACAGTCGCCTTTTCTGGTGAGGAACTTGGTCTACTTTGTAGTTTTTTGCAGAAATACTTTGTAGACATATAAATGGGTCTAAGTTTCAAGTAGTGAATTTTAGTAACACAGGTTTTAAAAGTATGCAAAAAATTAGATTCGTGGATTTATTTTCAGGGATAGGAGGAATTAGATTAGCCTTTGAACAAGCTGCTCATGGATTAAATATAGAAACCGAATGTGTTTTAAGTAGCGAAATCAATACAGATGCTCAACTAGTATATGCAAGAAATTTCAATCACCAGTCTTTAGGTGATATCCGAATTATAGATAAACTACCAGAACATGAAATATTATTAGCCGGGTTTCCCTGTCAATCATTTTCTTATGCTGGCAAAAAAGAAGGGTTTGGCGACACCAGAGGTACACTATTTTTTGAAATTACTAGATTGCTTGATACATATAAACCACAAGCTTTTATTTTTGAAAATGTTAGAGGTATTTATAGTCATGATCAAGGTAAAAGTTTGGCAACGATCAAACACGAAATACGAAAAAGAGGTTACAGCTTTGATGCTTTTTTACTCAACAGCGCAAATTTCGGCTTACCCCAAAATCGACTGCGAATTTATTTAATTGGCATTTTAAATGCTAATCCTGTATTTGATTTGATGTCGGATGTTGGACCAAAAGATTCTCATAGTTATAATGATAATCAGTTATCTTTATTTGATCAAACAAAAAGAAATGTGAGTGTGTCTGATATTTTAGAAGATAATCCTAGCAGTAAATATGACTGTTCTCCAGAGTTTATTAATGCCTTGAAACGGATATTTAACAATGATTTAAATCGACTCCATGGTGTAAGGCTAATTGATTATAGAGGTGGTAAATCTATTCATTCTTGGGAATTAGGTTTGCGTGGTGAATGTACTGTAGAAGAAATTGCATTGATGAACCGTTTTATCTTAAAAAGACGCAACAAAGAATTTGGTGACATACAAGACGGTAAACTACTGACTCAAGAACAAATAGCCAGTTTCTGTGATTATCCTAATTTGGCAGATGTTTTGAATTCACTAGTTGCTAAGAAATATTTGAAACTGATTAATGGTAAATATAAACCTTTATCTGGTAATTTTTCATTTGAAGTTTATAAATTTTTAGATCCTAGGAAAATTTCTGTGACATTGGTTGCTAGTGATGCTAATAGATTAGGCGTTTATCATAATCAGCGAGTCCGACGAATAACTCCCCGTGAAGCAGCACGTTTACAGGGTTTTCCAGATAATTTTTTACTTCATCATAATGATGATAAAGCTTACTATCAATTAGGAAATTCGGTAAGCATTAATGTAGTTAAGGCTGTGGCAGAACAAGTGTTGGTAAAAATGTTTTGTGATTCTCAACTAAAAATAAAAAATACTCAGGAATTAGTTAAATAAATAATTTAAGAAGGATGACTTTCGTCTTGGCGGCTACAGCAACATTTTTATCTGTAAAGATGCCTACAATTCATCTGTTTACTAAAACACTTTCTGATATTAAACTATATTGATCAATTGTCACCAGCGATGGCATCCCAATTATTCTGCCAGTAGTGACCAATGAGAAGCAAAACAACATCCTCATTGAGGAAATTAGTAATAATCCTGTCCAGGAGAAAATAAGTAAAATTCCTCATGTGAGTTGTTGTGACTACTTACGTGTTTTGCTGTGCAACCAGGGGGACAGCTTTTAGGTCAACATTTAGCTGTTGACGAATCTGTTGTAAACTCATCCCTGTTTTTAGTATGTCAACACAGTGATGATAGCAAATATGGCTTTCCATTAATTCCACTTCCCATAAGGGAAGCGACTAAGGATTGCTAACTTGTTACTATCCATCCTATAAGTTGTTTCCATTAATTCCACTTCTCATAAGGGAAGCGACGCAAGTACGAAGATGTAAAAGTGCCGGGAAATTCCCACACCCCAAGTTTACACTTCTAATGATTGCTTCCCTGTACCCTAGGCGATGGCTTCGGCAAATACCCACATAAGGTCGTTTAATTATTTTATTTTTATGTAAAAAATTAACAAGGTCATAAGAATAATATCCTGATTTTTTAATTATCAATAAGGTAATTTATACATTATTACCTAAATTATTCATGAATAACAATATACCTGATTTCTTTCAGCAGTTGGGGCTTTGCACCTTTCCACACACCTCAGCAATGTGTTATTTTGGTAACATGATCAGCAAGATATCAGTCTTCAGTATTAACTTTTATCAACAATATATTTCGCCTTACAAGGGTTATTGTTGGGCTCATCGTATTTTACATGGTGGTGATTCTTGTTCTCAATATGTCAAAAAAACTTTTTTTTACAACAAGATTTGGCTCAAGCTGTTAATAGGTATGACAGTAAAATCAATGGGAGGAAAAAATGACCACTACGCTACACTGGCAACAAAGAGTTGGTAATCAAAGAGATTGGGTGTGGCGAGGTTGGCAAACTCGTTATACTTACATTCGACCCAGCCAAAATCACCCAAACAACGTACCTTTAATTCTGCTACACGGTTTTGGTGCTTCCATTGGTCATTGGCGACACAACATACAAGTCTTAGGACAACACCATACCGTTTATGCTTTAGATATGCTCGGTTTTGGTGCTTCCAAAAAAGCCGCAGCCAATTACAGCATTCAACTATGGGTAGACCAGGTATACGAATTTTGGCAAGCATTTATCTGTGAACCAGTTATATTAATCGGTAATTCCAATGGTTCACTGATTTCTTTAGCAGCTGGGGCTGCCCATCCAGAAATGGTCAAGGGTATAGTAATGATGAGTTTACCGGACCCATCCTTAGAACAAGAGGCTATCCCGCCTTTTCTGCGACCTGTGGTGACAGGAATTAAAAAAATAGTTGCTTCTCCGTTGATACTCAAACCTGTGTTTTACTTCCTGCGGCGACCGAAGGTGCTGCGCCGCTGGGCTGGTCTTGCTTACGTTAATCCTGAAGCCATCAGCGATGAACTCGTAGAAATTCTAGCAGGACCACCCCAAGACAGAGGTTCAGCTCGTGCTTTTACTGCCTTGTTTAGAGCTGCGATCGCTGTTAACTTTAGTCCCAGTGTCAAAGCAATATTAGCCAAAGTAAGGGTACCAATGCTGTTAATCTGGGGACAAAAGGACAAATTCGTACCTAATGGAGTAGCGCAAAAATTTACCCAGTACAACCAAGAGCTAGAACTAGTCAACTTAGAAGATGTAGGTCATTGTCCCCATGATGAAAATCCAGAGACAGTTAATCAGCTGATTCTAGATTGGATCAACAGACACACCAACACCCGTCCACCATTAAGTAATAATACTTAATTAACAAAACCTGTGTGGTTTAATAATTACGGATTACCCCACTGTTACCTCATCGGTTTTCACATCTGTAGCACCACGAACTGAACGCGCCACGCTAACCATCTTATTGAGAATATCTTGGTTGGGAACCCTACCCCTTAGTACCACAGTGCTGCTGGTTTGAGCAACCCAGAGAGTATCAATATCCCCCAGTTGCGAATCTTGATCAAATGCCAAGGCTACCCGCTTGGCTAACCCACTTTGGTCGTATTCTCCGTTTAATCCTAAACGCTCCGCCGGAATTGATTCGGTAGTAGCGGCGGCACTTGGGGCTGCTTGCTGCGGTTGAGGATTCACTTGGGCATTTTGAGGTTTTTCTAATCCAAAAAGTCTTTTTAACCAACTCATAACGGCTTTTCTCCGAATTTTTGCTTGAGTTTTCATCCTACTTCCAGGATAAAACCTTGGCAAATCATTTACATCTGCCGACGAAAAGATGTGCACTACCGAAGGTTGTTACACTCAGTATAATTTGTCCCTAAATTCTGAGGCATTGAGTTTAAAATTCAACCTGACACTAATAAGTTAACGTAACTATGATACGCTTGGAAGGAATGGATTAATCACATTAATACCTAATTGCTTGCTCTGACAACATCTTAACAACTGACAGTGTGCAACTCTACCCGGTCTGGGCTGTGGACGAGTAAGACTCTGATGGTAAAAGGAATTTCACATGTTGTATATGCGACTGTGATGAGGATTTTGTCGCGGAGTACGAAGTGACCTGTGGTTAATACCCGCAAGGATACCGAAAGTCACCGAGCAATCACACTTACAACTTGTTAAAGTGTGGAAATATGTCACTATGATGGTTGCCTGAGCCTGTGTTGGCGAAGATGAAACATACCCTTTCTGTTTTGGTAGAAGATGAGGCGGGTGTTCTGTCCCGTATCTCCAGTTTATTTGCCCGTCGTGGCTTTAATATAGAAAGCCTTGCAGTTGGTCCAGCAGAGCAAGGAGGAGTTTCCCGTATTACGATGATTGTACCTGGAGATGATCGCGTAATTGAGCAACTCACCAAGCAACTATATAAGTTGGTCAACGTGCTCAAAGTACAAGATATCACGGAAACTCCTTGTGTAGAGCGAGAATTGATGCTTTTAAAAGTGAATGCGACTAGCAGCAATCGCTCAGAAGTAGTCGAACTAGCTCAAATTTTTCGGGCGCGAGTGGTAGACGTGGCAGAAGATTCCCTCACTTTAGAGGTTGTGGGGGATCCTGGTAAGATGGTAGCGATCGTTCAAGTCTTACAAAAATTTGGTTTAAGGGAAATCGCCCGTACTGGTAAAATTGCCCTTACCCGTGAATCGGGCGTCAATACTGAGTTGCTGAAGTCTTTAGAAGTAAAGGTTTAGCCGGAACCATGTAAGCTCCACACCGTTATCTATTGATTTAAAAAATTACCAGTCTAAAAATTCCGCTATCTTTTGAGATAGCGGAATTTTTGGTTTTTATGAATGCTGATAGACTGTTACAGTGGAATGATGAAAATACAATTATTGCTCTTTCCATATTATCTGTTGAAATGATTTGGACAAAAATTATCTATATTTACCATCAGCATGGTAAATATTTTGTTTTTATAGAATTTTTTTTTAAATTTTCATTTTTTGCCAGTTTGGCGTGACACGCTTCGTCAAAAACTGTTACTAAGTTGATTGTTATAGGGCTGATATTTTCTGTTTTGCACGGCTAGGAATAAACTAAAACTTACAATAATTATCTTAAATATACCAATAGCCAGTAGTAAGTAAGTTGAAAAACGAAAAAGGCTGAATCAATCCAAACCGGGATTTACTTTTGTCTAATACTTATGTCTATTTGTAGATTTAAATAGATAAATTATGTAGAAACTTAAATTAATTCAACCAATCACTTGGTGAAATTCCCCATAAGCGAATAATTGATAGTTAATTTCTGGCTGGCAAAATTAATTTTTAGGTTAATTGGCAATTGGTGATTGAGCCTGATTCAGACCAATAACTAATTCTCTTTTGGAGGTTAGGTAATGACGACGGTATTTTCCCAGCAATATCTAAGTGAAAAAATCACTCACACCTTGGGAGAGAAACTAACAAAACAAGAACTAAATAGGTGTTTGGCGTCTGTAAAACTTTTGCAACCACCAGTAGCAAAGCAGTTCTGGCAATCAGCAGAAATGATCCCTGGTATCTACATCATTCTTGCAGGCAAAGTCAGATTTTCAGATAGTTCTGATAACTTAATCACTACTCTGTCAGCCTGGTCTTCATTTGGTGAAATGACTTTGTTTCGAGAGCAAAATTTTAGTCATTACACGGCCAGAAGCTCACACAACTTAGAACTTGGCTATCTCGGACAAGAGATATTGCAAGAACTGATGGACAAATATCCTCAGATCCGCGATCGCCTGTTTTTTCGGGCAGAAATGTGGGATTTACTGCTTTCATGTCGCCAAAACTCTCAATTTCCCGGACACCCCAGCGAATTTCAAGCCATGGTGAAAGCCCTACCTTTGTTTGAGCGACACAACCTAGAAATTGGTTCTGTAAATAGACAATTCCCCGATTGCCATTTATGGCTCTTGTACAAAGGTGAATTGCTGAATTCTGAAGGTTATTCTTTGACACCAGGTCAAATCTCTGCTGAACCAAGACACGGAACTTGGCAAGCCATACAACCTACAATTGCTTACATCCTCAAGAGTTCCAACTGGGAAAAAGCACTGGAACACTGTTCGGCCTTGGGTTCCTTTGTCCCTGACCATGAACAACACACCACTTTAATACCTGGAAATCAAACCAAGGGAGAAAAGACCAATAGAAGGACTTCTCCTCCATCCCCAAGACAAGGTGAACACGCAGCCAACGTTATACCTTTTCCCCGGCGAGAACCACAATCAAAAGCCAAGGAAAATCAAACACACCCTTACTTTCCCAGCCCGAAAGTGCAAATAGGGCATTGGTGGACACGCCTGAGCAAACGCTATCCCTTCTATGCCCAACAAAGTGCGGCAGATTGTGGATCTGCTTGCTTAGTCATGATTGGTAAATATTGGGGTAAGCAGTTTAGTGTTAATCGGTTGCGGGATATGACCAACGTTAACCGTAGTGGTGCATCTCTACGAGCCTTAGCAGCAGTAGGAGAAAACCTGGGTTTTGCCACCCGTCCTGTGAAAGCTAGCTTCGATAAACTAGCAGAACAATCTTTACCTGCCATCGCTCACTGGGAAGGCAACCACTTTATTGTAGTTTATGAAATTACCAAAAAGCGCATTATCGTCGGCGATCCTGCCATTGGTCAACGCAGTCTTACCAGAAGCCAATTTAATACAGGTTGGACTGGTTATGCTTTATTACTGCAACCTACAGAGCTACTCAAAACCACCAAAAATGAAAATGCTAATTTCTGGAAGTTTTTTGAGTTAGTCAAACCTCACTATTGGGTACTGCTAGAAGTGTTCATAGCCAGTGTGCTGATGCAAATATTTGGACTGGTAACACCGATATTCACTCAGTTATTACTAGATAGAGTGCTGGTGCAACGCAGTGTTCCCACCTTAAACGCCGTGGGTGTGGGAATGATTATTTTTGGTTTGTTCGGTATTGCTATGAATGCAGTGCGGCAATATCTTCTGGATCACACAGCCAAACGTGTCAGTATTTCCCTACTGGTGGGATTTATTAAACATACTTTTCGCTTACCTTTAGCTTATTTCGAGTCTCGTTATGTTGGAGATATTGTTTCTCGGATTCAAGAAAACCAAAAAATTCAGCGCTTCCTCACGGGGGAGACTCTTTCAATTATTCTGGATATACTGACATTAGCCATCTATCTCAGCATCATGTTTTGGTATAGCTGGCGCATGACTTTATTCGTATTATTAACAGTGCCACCATTTTTTGTTGTGGCCTTGGCTAGCACTAGCATTTTGCGTCGGATTTCCAGAGAAGTTTTTAATGCTGGAGCCAAAGAAAACAGTTATCTGATTGAATCTCTCACAGGAGTTCGCACAGTCCGTTCCTTAGCCATTGAACAAACAGTTCGCTGGCGTTGGGAAGAACTGCTCAATGATTTGGTGAAAAAAAGTTTTAATGCCCAAGTAATTGGTAACCGTCTGCAAATCATTAGTGGGATTATTCAAACCTTTGTCAATGCTTCCTTGATGTGGTTTGGTGCATGGCAAGTTATTCAAGGGGATCTGACTATGGGCCAATTAGTAGCTTTTAATATGTTAGTGGGTAGAGTATTGAGTCCTTTTCAACGGATGTCAATGTTATGGAACGAATTACAGGAAATTATTATTTCTACAGAAAGGATTAATGATGTTTTAGAGGCAGAACCTGAAGAAGACTTGCAAAATAAACCCCGCAAGGCTCTGGGTAGACTGGGGGGCCATATTTGCTTTCAAAATGTCACCTTTCGTTATCACAAAGAAAGTGAGACTAATGTGCTGCAAAATATTAACTTTGAAATTCAGCCGGAGCAAATGGTCGCAGTGGTCGGACGTAGTGGTTCGGGAAAAACAACTTTGAGCAAGTTGATTTTAGGTCTATACCCACCAACAGATGGCAAAATCCTCATTGACGGTTTTGATATTACTACGATTTCTTTGCGATCGCTCCGTTCTCAAATAGGTGTTGTTGATCAAGATACATTTCTCTTTGGTGGGACGATTATAGAAAACATTGGCATCGCTCACCCAGAAGCCACATTAGAAGAAATTACTCAAGCTGCAAGATTAGCAGGAGCAGATGAATTTATTCAGCAATTGCCAATGGGTTACGAATCTCAAATTGGTGAAAGCGGCGGAATGCTTTCTGGTGGACAACGCCAACGCCTAGCTATTGCTAGAGCCTTACTCGGTAATCCTCGATTATTACTCTTTGATGAAGCCACCAGTCACCTAGACTCGGAATCAGAAAGCATTATTCAGAACAACCTCAAAACAATTCTCCAAGGGCGTACCAGCGTAATTATTGCTCATCGGCTCTCTACAGTCCGCAATGCTGATTTGATTTTAGTTTTAGACCGGGGTGTATTAGTAGAAAGCGGTACTCATGACGAATTAATCGCCAAAAAAGGACATTACTACTACCTCAATCAACAACAACTAGCTCAAGTGGTTTGATGCGATTAATAATTATCCATTCTCTATAAAACTATGCCTCATACCTCTATTAATTCCTCATCTGTACTGCTCAAAAAAGAGCAGGATGAGTATAAAGTTTATTTTCAACCCGACCAAGAGACTACTAAATTTGACAAGCCGATTGCAGAAGGTGAAACCCAAGATTTATATTACGGTACGGAAGAACTGCTAGATGCCTTACCAAAGGTCTGGACTCGCGGTGTGTTTTATACACTATTAGGCTTTGCAGCTCTGGCTTTACCTTGGGCAACCTTATCTAAAGTAGATGAAACTGGTAGCGCTAGGGGACGTATAGAACCTAAAGGTGCAACACAAAAATTAGATTCCCAAGCAGGAGGAAGTGTTAAAGCTGTCAAAGTGGCAGAAGGCGATACTGTCACCACCGGACAAGTGCTGGTAGAACTTGATTCTGATATTTTGACAACCGAACTTCAGCAAGCCGAGGCTAAACTTTCTGCTCTGCAAAATCAAGCAGCCCAGTTTGATGTGCTGAAAAACCAACTACAGTTAACACTTAATATTCAGAAACAACAAAATCAGTTTCAAGCTTTAGAAAAAATGTCCCAGGTCAACCAGGCAAAACAAAACCTGGGTTTTAAACAAAGTATGTATGATCTGCAAAAGTTAGAAAGACAGCCATTCATCAAGCAAGTGCAGCAGCAAATTGAAATTGCTCAAAATGATTTGCAAGCGGCAAAAAATCGTTTGAGTATAGATTCCCGACAAGTCAGCCGCTTTGAAAAACTTGTTAGTGATGGTGCAGTTTCGGTAAATCAAGTTGACCAACTCAAAAAAGAAGAACAAGAAAGCAAACGACTCTACGCCAAAGCCCAATCTGATGTTAAACAAGCAGAGTTACGCTTGGAGGAAGAAATGACCCGCTATCAGACAACAATGAATCAGTTAAAATCTGATATCGAACAAGCAAAACATAAACTAGTAGGGGAAGAAAACAGCTATCAAAGCTTACTACAAGCAGGTAAATTAGCTATACTCAAATATCAAGAACAACTTAAAGAATTAGAAACACAAATTGCTAATTTACAGGCAGAAATTGCTCAAACTAACGGCAAAATCGCATCTATAAATCTACAAATCCAGCAACGAGTGGTGCGATCGCCTGTTGATGGCATAATTTTTGAGTTACCAGTCACCAAATCAGGAGAAGTGGTACAAGTCGGCCAGAGAATTGCCGATATTGCACCCCAAAATACGGAAATGGTACTCAAAGCTAATATGCCCATTCAGGATAGCGGCTTCTTAAAAGTGGGAATGCCGGTAAAAATCAAGTTTGATGCTTACTCCTTCCAGGAATATGGCATTGTTCAAGGCAAAGTTGCTCGGATTTCTCCTGATTCTAAGATTACTCAAACACCCCAAGGCAATATAGAAACCTATGAGTTAGAAATTACCTTAGAACAGAAATATATCCAAAGCGGTACAAAACGTATTCCATTAACTCCAGGTCAAACAGCAAATGCTGAAATTATTGTACGTCAACGACGAGTGATTGACTTTGTTTTAGATCCATTTAAAAAATTGCACAAAAACGGTTTAGAGCTTTAGTCATTGGTCATTGGTTGTAAATAAATTACAAAATAGCCAGATTATCAGGGGAATTATTTCATGCCTCAAATATTGACTATTTCTGGTTCAGATATCATTCACAACCTCAAACTATCTTCTCAAGTTCCTGATGTAGTAGAGGCGATCGCATCTCAAAAGATTATTGGAGAAGTAGCCAAAAATTCAGGAATTACAGTCACACCAGAAGAAATACAGCAAGAAGGAGATAACTTACGTTTAGCTAAAAAGCTTGTCAAAGCTCAAGATACATTGTCATGGTTAGAGAAAAACTATCTTTCTGTGCATGAGTTTGAAGAATCACTCCGCAACAAAATTCTGGCTCATAAATTAGCTAATCATTTATTTGCGTCTCAAGTCGAGCGCTTCTTTTATCAACACCAACTAGATTATGTAGCTGCTATTACATATCAAGTGATATTGGAGGACAACGACTTGGCTTTAGAACTGTTTTATGCGGTGGAAGAAGAAGAAATCAGTTTTCCTGAAATTGCTCGTCAATATATTTCTGAACCAGAACTGCGTGCTACTTATGGGTATCAGGGACGACAACACCGCAAAGATTTTCGCCCAGAAATTGCTGCTGCTGTATTTGCAGCAACTCCACCGCAGATTCTCAAACCAATTGCTACTCTGAAAGGAGTGTATTTAATTTGGGTGGAAGAAATTATTCAACCCCAATTAGATGAATCGTTACGGGAAAAAATTGTTACAGAATTATTCACTGCTTGGTTAAAACAAAAAATCGAGTGTACGGAAATAATTACTCAGCTAAATGCGGAAACCGTAGAGCCAGGGAAGGAATTACTTCAAAAGTCATAATTTATAGCTAACACCGAATAGCTAGTAGCGCCGTGAACTCAAAAAGCTTATTCTATAAATTTTTGCTCGACTTCAAAAGGTTGTGCTATTTAGCTCATGCTGTTTTAGTTAAACTGCAAATACAGCCAACTGGATCTAAGTGAGGTACACAAGAGTGGGCATCCTACTGCCCCCAAAAGATTTATAATCTTGAAAGTTGTACTTCATTGAATTGTAAAGTCTTGTATTTTTCTAACTAATAGCAACCCTAGAACAAATCAACTCTTCTATGTTTGTCTAAACCGTCTGTTAACAGCTATCAAGCAGGCGGTTATGAGCTATTGGTAAATATTTGTATTTAATGAATATATGGATGATTATAACTAATGGTCAAAAGTATTGAAACCATTATTTTTTAATCTTATTCTATTGTCTTTAAAATTAGTTGCTTGTTATAAGTTATTTTTAGTCAATGGAATATTTTTATTATTTTTTGCATAAAAATTTTTAAATTCAAATGTCCAATTGGTATCCAAATTAATATTTTTTCAGAAAAAAGTTGTTGCAAGACACATTGACTTTCTTTCTTAATAGACTATATTAAGAACATAACCGAAGAGAACAACGGTTAAAAGAAAAGTAAATTTTCCAGGAGAAAGTCAATGATTATTTCTGATTTAAACATCTTAGAAACCGTAGAAGCTGCAAATGTTATTGGCGGTTGTTGCTGCTACTACAATGATACATATGAAAAGCATGATAAGAAGGACAAAAAATATTATAGTCCCAAAAAGTACAAAAAAGATCATGTCAAGGAAGACGAAAAATTACCTTCTCTCGTAAATGTCATCAATATCGAGATCAAAAATGATAATCTAGCTATTGCTAGTTCTGATTCTAATTCTGAGCCTAGTGGTAAGTATTACTATTAAGTATATTTCAACCAAAATTACATCTTCCCAGCCATATATGCAGATGTTGAATTTGTGTTGGATGTAAAAAAGACTACAAACACGTTTAGTTAGTAGTCGTTTGGATTATTAACTTGATCTTTGCATTTTTATTATATAAATGAGACAGAAATCTGTCAAATTTATATTGTATTAAGCCAATGATAATATCGCTGGAATGAATTTAAAATCATTCTAGCGATATATTTTTGTTGGGATTAAAAAAGTTGAATAGTTATCAATGTGATTTTATAAAAGATTTCCGATTTCCTTGAGAAATCGGGTAGCTATATCCTGCTGATTTTATTTTTGACGTTCACATACTTATTTAATTGTAAACATCGCAGTAAAATAAGCGTAAGTCATTGATATTACTAGATTTTTTATCCGTTGCTGATTGTGATATCTAAATAACATAGATTTTTTTTAGAAAAAACGAATAAAAAGCTAGTTTTTTTTTTTTAGAAATTGGTTATTGTAGGG
>Ga0172367_10004921_pt1 | contig 16378 bp, 11 predicted proteins | sample Lak10m_FD_114542 | JGI IMG/M metagenome (GOLD analysis project Ga0172367, IMG submission 114542) | Freshwater microbial communities from Kabuno Bay, South-Kivu, Congo - kab_022012_10m | ecosystem: Environmental > Aquatic > Freshwater > Lake | place: Democratic Republic of the Congo: South-Kivu...
CCCAGCAGGTGCAGGATCGTCGCGTGCAGGTCGTTCACGCTGACCTTATCAACCACCGCCTTGTGACCGACCTCATCCGTCGACCCGTGATGCGTTCCACCCTTCACTCCGCCACCCGCCATCCAATAGGTAAACGCATGCGGATTGTGGTCGCGCCCCGGATTGCTACCTTTCTGCGAAATGGGGAGTCGACCAAACTCACCACCCCAGATCACCAAAGTCTCGTCCAACAATCCGCGCTGTTCCAGATCCGCTAACAACGCGCCGATGGGTTGGTCCGTCTCAAGTGCAAACCCGCGATGGTTTCCAACGATGTCCTCGTGTCCATCCCAGCTGCGCTGATTTTCCATGCCACCGGAGTAAATCTGCACAAATCGCACCCCGCGCTCCACCATCCGGCGTGCCATCAGACACTGGGCCGCGAAGTGTTTGCAGTGTTTCTGATCCAGCCCATACAAACGCTTCATGGAGTCGCTTTCTCCCTCGATGTCGAAGGCCTCCGGGGCCGCCGACTGCATGCGATATGCCAGTTCAAAGCTCTCGATGCGCGCGCTCAACTCCGTCTCCTGGGCCGCGCCTTCCAGATGCTTCCGGTTCAGCCGCGCGAGAAGGTCTAACCGTGCTCGCTGCGCCCCCGCACCCATGCCCGTCGGCGGCCTCAGATTATCAATCGGATCTCCCTTGGGTCGCAACCAGGTGCCCTGATAAACGCTGGGCAAAAAGCCCGCCCCCCAGTTGCTGGCATGCCCCTTCGGCAACCCGCGGTCTAACGGGTCGCTCATCACCACGAACGCCGGCAGGTTTCGACTCACACTGCCCAAGCCATACGTCGCCCACGAACCCACACACGGCGACCCCATCCGAGTTGTTCCCGTGTTGATCATAAACAACGCCGGGCTGTGGTTGTTCGATTCGGTATGACACGAATGGATGAATCCCATCTTGTCCACGTGCCGCGACATGTGCGGGAACAGATCGCTCACCCAAGTCCCACTTCGCCCGTGCTGCGCCCAACCAAAGGGCGATTTCATCAGCGGCCCTACCGACTCCGTGAAGAATCCCGTCTTCTTGTCAAAACCGGCTAACTCAGTCCCGTGTCGCTTCGCCAACTCCGGTTTGTAATCCCACGTATCCACCTGGCTCGGCCCTCCGTTCATGAAGAGCCAAATGACCGATTTCGCCCGTGCCGGAAACAGTGACGGCCTCGGGTTCAACGGATTGGGAGCCCCAGCTTGAAGCGTCGATCGAAGCAGCCGCTCATCCCCCAGCAAGCCTGACAACGCCACCAAACCCGCGCCACCACCCGCTCGCCGAAAAAACTCTCTCCGGTTCACTGACTCCACTTGTTGCTCAGTCCACATAAATGAATTCGTTCAAACTCAGCATCACCTGGGCGTAATCAACTCGCGCCTTCCATTCCGCACCCTCCACGCCCTCTGCCCGATACCGTGCCGTTTGCGCGTCCATAAACTGGATCGCATCCTCTCGTTCACTGCGTGTCGGTCGGCGGTTCAGCGCCAACGCATAAGCCCGAATCACCGCGTCCTCACCCCGCCCTCCACTCGCTCCCAAGGTTCCTAGTCTTCCCGCAAACGCCTCCGCCCACGATCGCACCTGCGGGCTGTTCATCATCCACAAGGCCTGCGGTGCAACCGTCGTCGTCGGTCTCGAACCTTGGCTCACCAATGGCTCTGGCGCGTCAAACGTCTGCATCACCGGAATCATCTGACTGCGTTTCACCGTGAAATACACGCTGCGCCGACGACTCCCCGAATCCAACGTTCCCGCTCCATACAGCGTGAGGTCTAAAGCTCCGGAGACATAAAGCATCGAATCCCGAATGGACTCCGCCTCGAGTCGACGCGACACCCAGCGCGAAAGCAACTCATTCGATGGATCCGCCTTACGCTTCGCCGCATCCTCCCCTGTCGCCTGTTGGTAAATCTGGCTGGTCATCAGCAGTTCATGGATCGGTTTCAGTCTCCAACCGCCCCGGATCAGCTCCGAAGCCAACCAGTCCAGCAGCTCTGGGTGTGAAGGTTTCGCACCCTGCGCCCCAAAATCATTCGGGGTCGACACCAAACCCGTCCCAAAGTGGTGTTGCCACAAACGGTTCACAATCACGCGCGCCAGCAAGTGCCCCGCTCCTTGGTTCACGTCGGTCATCCAGTTCGCCAAAACCCGCCGTCGTCCCGAGAACTTGGCACCCGCAGGAGGTTCGTAACTCCACGGCGACGCATTCGAACCGGCTAGGGTTGCCCCCGCCTTGAGCACCGACGGAAAATCCTGACTCGCAACCCCTCGTTTGGCATCCGTGCTTCCTCGGTGCAAGAAATGCGTTTGCTCCAGAAAATCGCCGCCTTGAGTGTGCATGCGCACTGCGGGAAACCCCTCCGCACACACCAACACCTTCGTCAGTTTGGGCTTCAGTTTGGTTTTCGCATGGCTCTCCACCCGATCGTTCACGAGCCGCCATCCCGGATCCATCGGACGCCACCAACTCAGCAGCGCACTGCGCTCCTCAGCACTTAAAGACGCGGCACCACTCGCCTTGACCTTGCTCAACGTCGCCGCGATCGCAGCCGGAAGCCCTTCTCCATCCAATCCCACCCCAGCCCCTTCGCTTACCGAAAAACGGGGTCGGCCGATCTGATGCTGACCGTTCAACTCGAAGTCGAGCCGCACGATCAATCGCCCATTGCCCGACACCTTCGCGGGCTCGGCAAACTCAAACAACGCTGCATGGTTCTGTCCAAACTTCGGGTCCACCGCCCATCCTGTCTTCGGGTTGTCGTCCAGAGCCGAGGCCACCGACAGCGAGCCCGTGTTCTGCTCGAAGGTCGCGCGCGGTCGAACCAAGGTCACCTCGTTGGTTTCTCGTCCTCCCTCTGGCACCATAAAGACTCGAATCCGGCTAAGCCCAATGTTTCCATTCGGCGCACGCCCCGGTCCGCCCTTCACCATCGAAGGATGCGCCAACGCTTCAAGTCGCAGCGCTCCGATCGACCCAGACGACGTTTTTGCCACCAGGGTGTAGACGTCCGTCTCGGCGTTCTTCCCCGTTGCCAGATACGAACCATCCTCCAGCTTCGTAAAGGTCGCACCCGCCTTCGATCGAAGGCTCTCCGCCTCCAACACCTGCCAAACCGGCGGACTCGGCAGTTCGGCACCGCTCGCGAGCCATCGCTCAAACCGCCCCGGCAACTCCTGAGCTTCATACCGTTCTCGCTCACGGACCAACGGCGCGTGCACTCGCTCGAACTCATCCGCCTGCTTGCGGTTCAACTCGGGTTCCAAATCCAACTCCACCTCGCTGCGGACCGTCGTCGTAAACGTGGACAGCATGCGATAGTAATCCTGCGTCCCGATCGGATCGAACTTGTGATCGTGGCACCGTGCACAGCCAATCGTTAACCCCAGCATCGCTGTCCCCGTCGTCGCAAGCATGTCATCCAAGGCATCATACCGAGTCCGCTCCACTTCGTTCGCAGTGATCTGGGTCGGAAACACGCCCGCGCCCAAAAAGCCCGTCGCCATCAACGCCAATGGCTGACCCGGGTCAAACTCGTCTCCCGCCACCTGCCACCGCGCAAATTGATCGAAGGGCATATCTGAGTTGAATGCCCGGATCACAAAATCTCGGTAATGAAACGCCGTCGTCCGATCGTAGTCGTGCTCAAACCCCGAACTCTCCGCAAATCGCGCCACATCCAACCAATGCCGAGCCCATCGCTCGCCATATCTCGGACTCTCCAGGAGCCGCGCCACCACGCGTGCCCACGCCCGATCCGAACGATCGCGCTCAAACGTTTCCACTTCCTCCGGGGTCGGCGGGAGTCCATGCAAGTCCATCGTGGCCCGCCGAATCAACGTGCGCCGGTCTGCTATCGGATTCGGAACTAGCTTCGCCGCCTCCAATCGCGACGCCACAAAGGCGTCCACTGGGGTCTTCACCCAACGTTTCCCAACCCCCACCGGCGGATGGACACGCCGCAGTCGCTCGAAAGCCCATCCCTGCGCGCGGCCTGACTCCGAGTGGTGCTCTCCGACCCCACCTTTCACCTCGCGCACCTCCCCCGCCAAACCTCGCCCCCCCAACGCCGCAAACAGTAGGAGGAATACGAAAACAAGGTACCACGACCAGCTCTCGCAGGCTCGTTTTCTTTCCATATCAACGTCGCAACAAGACTCAGGGCGCATCTCAGGGAGGAATTGTTCACTAACCCTACCCCGCCCTCCGCCCAAGTGGAAGCCTTCTTCCACTGCCCTTCGTCCCCCGCCCGGGGACCCCGCCGCCCCCCGCCTTCAAGGCCTCCAAGCCCCAAAGCCTCGTATGGAGTTCCGCCTTCAGGCGGTCCGAAAGCCCTCACGCTTCCAAGCCCCACTGCCCTGGGAGCGCCGACACCCCTGCCGACCTTCGCCTTCGAGGCCTCCAAGCCCCAACGCCTCGCACGGAGTTCCGCCTTCAGGCGGTCCGAAAGCCCTCACGCTTCCAAGCACCACTGCCCTGGGAGCGCCGAAACCCCCGCCGCCCCCGCCTTCAAGGCCTCCAAGCCTCAACGCTTCGTATGGAGTTCCGCCTTCAGGCGGTCCGAAAGCCCTCACGCTTCCAAGCCCCACTGCCCTGGGAGCGCCGGCACCCCTGCCGGCCTTCCCCCGACCCGGCTCATTGTCGGACCCTGCGAAGCAGCCGCTCTACCTTAGAATTAGAACGTCTTCCGAGCCCACCGCCCCACCGCCACGACCGCGGCGTTCACGCCGCTTCACCGCCCTCCAACCCACCGCGTCCACCTTCTCGCCCCCCCTCGAACCTCCCACACCAAAGCGGCATCAATGCCGCGCTTTGCCCGTATTTACGTTTGACCGCCGACTTCCACGGCTGCTAAATCTCTAATCATGATCCATTCGCCCGCCAGACCACTCCTGGCCGCTCTCGTCGCCGCGTTCGCTGGCTTCATTTCAAACAGCTCCGCAGCTGTCGATGTCCAAAAGGCAGCCGATTCCATCAAGGTGTCGATCGATGGGAAACCGTTCACCGAATACCATTTCAAAAACACCTCCCGCCCATTTCTCTACCCCATCCTCGGTCCCGACGGTTCCCGCATGACCCGAGACTGGCCCATGGCCGAATCGCCAAACGAAGAACACGATCACCCACATCATAAATCGTTCTGGTTCGCCCACGGCGAGGCCAATGGGGTCGATCTCTGGTCCGAAAGTGCGAAAGCCGGCAAAACCGTTCAAACCAAACTCGTCAAAGCCAAAGGGGGCAAGAACCAAGGCGTCATCCAAACGCGCAACGACTGGGTTTCAAAAGACGGCAAAGTGATCGCAAGCGATGAACGCACCCTCACGTTCCATGCCTCATCCGCCGGCCGATTTATCGACTTCAAAATCGTGATCAAACCCAACGGTGAAGATCTCGTTCTAGGCGATACCAAGGAAGGTACCATGGCCATTCGCCTCGCCGAAACCATGCGCCTCAAAGGCAAAGTGGGCAAAGGCCACATCGTTAATAGCGAAGGCGTCCGCGACGCCGATACTTGGGGCAAGCGGGCAAAATGGGTCGATTACTTCGGACCAGTCCAAGATAAAACCGTCGGGGTCGCCATCTTCGATCACCCCTCCAACCCTCGCCACCCAACCTGGTGGCACGTCCGCGACTACGGTCTGTTCGCCGCGAATCCGTTCGGTCTCCACGATTTCGAAAAGAAACCCGCAGGCACAGGGAATCTCACCGTGCCAAAGAATGAGACCCTGACATTCCAATATCGCTTCTTCTTTCACACCGGAAACGACACCGACGCTCAAGTCGCCCAGCAATACGCAGCCTACGCATCGACCTCCTCCTCCAAATAGCCCCAATCCACGCTCACCACCACATACACCCGGCCATCGAATCATCCCATGTCCACTCCGATTATGAACACCATCCCTCGCCGCAGTTTTCTCAAATCGTCCTTCCTCGCCGCCGGTGCCCTCGCCCTCCCCGCCCACTCGTGGGCTCGCGTGATCGGTGCCAATGACACCGTCCGCGTCGCCGTGGTCGGTTTCAATAGCCAAGGAAAAGGGCACATCGAAACCCTCCGCAAACTCCCCGGCGTAAAAGTCGTCGCCCTCTGCGATGTCGATTCCGAAGTGCTCGAACGCGAAGCCGCCAAGTTCCGCGAACGCAACGAGCCGATCCAAACCTATACCGACGTCCGAAAGTTGCTCGAGAATCCCGAGATCGACGCCATCTCCACCGCCACCCCCAACCACTGGCACGCTTTGATCTCGATCTGGGCCTGCCAAGCCGGCAAGGATGTCTACGTCGAAAAACCCGTCTCTCACAACGTCTGGGAGGGACGCCAAATCGTCGAGGCCGCCCGCAAATACAAGCGCATCGTGCAAACCGGCACCCAAAGCCGCTCCAACGAAGGCATGCGCGAGGCCATGAAATTCCTGCACACCGGCGGGCTCGGCAAAATCAAACTCGCCCGCGGGCTCTGCTACAAACGCCGCAAAAGCATCGGCAAAGTCACCGCCCCCACCGCAATCCCCTCGAACATCGATTACGATCTCTGGTGCGGTCCCTCCCCCAAAAAGGACCTCATGCGGTCCAAACTGCACTACGATTGGCATTGGGTCTGGGAAACCGGGAACGGCGATCTCGGCAACCAAGGCATCCACCAAATGGACCTCGCCCGCTGGGCGCTCCAAGTCAACCAGCTCGCACCTCGCACCTGGAGCCTCGGTGGTCGCTTCGGCTATGTCGATGACGGCACCACTCCCAATACCGAGATTGTCTACCACGACTACCCCGGTGCCCCTATCATCTTCGAAGTCCGCGGCCTCCCCGAGTTCAGCGCCTCCGATAAAGTGGGTAAATATCGCGGGGCCGATGTCGGCCTCGTCATTGATTGCGAACACGGGTTCATGGTCATGCCCAGCTACGCCAGCGGGTTGGCCTATGACAACGCCGGAAAACTGATCCGTAAGTTCGAAGGCGGCGGGAATCACCACGCCAATTTCATCAAAGCCGTCCGCAGCCGAAACCCAGCCGATCTCAACGCCGAGATCCTCGAAGGGCATCTCTCCAGCGCCCTCTGCCACACCGGAAACATCTCCTATCGTCTCGGAAAGAAGGTCTCGCCCGGCGCCGCACTCGAACAGCTCAAGTCCCGACCCGCGTTCGCCGAAGCCTTCGGACGTTGCCTTGAACATCTCGCCGTCAATGGGATCGACGTCAATACCGACCAAACCACACTCGGGGCCTTGCTCGAGATGAATACCAAAACCGAACGGTTCAAAGGCAACGAGGAAGCCAACGCCATGCTCTCCCGCGATTACCGCGCCCCGTTCGTCGTTCCAGCAAAAGTCTAATAGAATCGATTCCCCTGCGCCTCTGACCCTTTGCGCCTTCGCGTTAAAATTCTTTTGCATTGTTACGGCTCGTTCACAACGAACACCAACCGCGTTCCGCATGACGCGACGGTGCGAGGCTCCTCAGCTCACCCACCAGTGTGGGGTAGACCTCCGGTCTGCCGGTTGACGTCTGCTCCGCAGGCGTCTCCGTCTCCCTGGACCTCCAAACATCTGCAACACAATCCGAGATAGACCCGTGTGAGCATCCGTGTGGGACCCTCGTCTGCTATAGGATAACAAGGCGTGCACTCGCTCATCCCTATCGTTTCCCTCGACCTCCCCGAGCTCGAGCCTTACCGCACCATGCGCCGGACCGAGGAGCATCGGACCCGAGGGATCTTTGTAGCCGAGGGCGACAAGGTCGTACACCGACTCCTCGCAAGCAGCCTCGAAGTCATTTCACTTTTAATCCCTCCTGAGCGCCTGCCCGAGTTCGTGCCAACGCTCGAGCAGCGATCCCAAATCATCTCCGTCTATACCGCTCCTAAAACCGTCCTGGAATCCCTCACCGGGTATCCCATGTACCAAGGCGTGCTCGCGGTCGGCATCGTGCCACCATCCCCGTCCCTCATCGACATCGCAAACACCCTCGATCGTCCACCCTTGCTCGCCGCCCTCGAAGGGGTTTCAAACGCCGAAAACGTCGGTGTCATCATCCGCAACGCGGCAGCCTTCGGCCTCGATGGCGTGATCATCGGCGAGTCCTCCTGCAGCCCCTACCTGCGACGCGCAGTTCGCAACTCCATGGGCGCAGCGTTCAACCTGCCCATCCTCGAATCGACCAATCTAACACGCACCCTTCTCAATCTCAAAGCCCTCGGAATCCGCCTCGTAGCCGCGCACCCGCACACCCAGCAAATCACCCTAGGCCAGGCCCCGCTGCATCGCGGTTCGTGCATCGTCCTAGGCAGCGAAGGCGACGGCATCACCCCCAACACCCTCGCCCTCTGCGATGATCACGTCGCCATCCCCATGCACCGCGACGTCGACTCCCTCAACGTCGCCTGCGCCTCCGCCGCGTTCTTCTTCGAGTTCCGCCGACAACACCCCGCGCTCCACCCTCCGCTGTAGGCCGTGTGCCCCCACACGGCGCGGTCTCCCCCCGACACCCCCACCGCTCCCGCCTTCAAGGCCTCCAAGCCTCAACGCTCCGTATGGAGTTCCGCCTTCAGGCGGTCCGAAAGCCCTCACGCTTCCCCCCCCCGCCGCCAGGACCGCGACGTTCACGCCGCTTCAACAGCCTCCAACCCAACGCGTCCGCCGTCGACCCTGGGTCAACACAAGCCGACACACACCGTTCTCGGTTCGCTCTGGTTTTCGTCGGCCACACCGATCACGATAGACCCCATGCGTACAGCCGCCCCATCCGGGTCCTGCCACTCCACCGACACCTCGGCTCCCCAAGATCCACATGCATTCGCGCAGAAGTGCCGCTTGGCTCCCTCGGCCCTTCCCTACCCCCCATTCGTCCAAATCCCAACCCACCGCTCCACGATCGCTCCCATGCCCCGCTCACCTTGGCGCACGTCGCTGCACCGAACCCTCGCTCTCACGCTCATGCTCATGCTCGTGCTGCTTGGGTCCAACCCTCTGCAAGCCTCGGCCTCCGCCCTCGCACGTTTCGAATTCTCCAAACCCCAGATGGGTGTCCCCTTCCGAATCGTCCTCTACGCTTCGTCCCCCGAAAAAGCCGAAGCCGCCGCCCGCAAGGCCTTTTCACGCGTCGAAGCACTCAATCAGATCCTCAGCGACTACGAATACGACAGCGAACTCAGCACGCTCAGCCGTACCGCCGGAAGCCTCTCCGCCGTCCCACTCAGCCCCGACCTATGGAACGTGCTCAGCCGCGCGCAGAAGCTCTCCGCCGAAACCGACGGTGCATTCGATGTCACCGTCGGCCCGCTGACAAGTCTATGGCGCAAAGCCCGCCGCGATAAACAAATGCCCAACCCCGATAAGCTCTCACTCGCCCAACGGAGCGTCGGCTGGAAACTCCTCGAGCTCGACCCCAAAAAGCGAACCGCAACACTGCTCACCAACGCGATGCGGCTGGACCTCGGATCCATCGCCAAAGGCTACGCGGTCGACGAAGCCATGAAGTCCTTAAAACAATCCGGCATCCGATCCGCTCTCGTCGCCGCCGCCGGTGATATTCTTGTCTCCAAAGCCCCCCCGAAACGCAAAGGCTGGGATATCTCCGTCGGCGTATTCGATACCACCGAATCTCCACAAGGCTTCGTTCTCTCGCTTTCCCATCGTGCCGTGTGTTCCTCAGGCGACTTCTTCCAAAAGCTGGAGATCGATGGCAAACGCTACTCCCACATTGTCGATCCCAAAACCGGTATCGGCCTGACCGACCACAGCCTCGTCACCGCCATCGCCAAGGATGCCATCACCGCCAACACCTGGGCTACCGCCATCAGTGTCATGGGCCCCACCAAAGGCCTCGCCAAATGCGAAGCCCATGGCGGCCTCGCCGTTCACATCCGACGCCAACCCAACAGCACCATCGACACCTTCAACTCCCGCCTCTTCCGCAAACGCTACCTGCGGTCCAAGTGAACTCGGCACGGCGCAGAACCAAACCTTCACCTCAAGCCATCCACAGCCGTCCAGCCCGAAACCAAGCTTGCCCGCCCCAGACACAGGCGCAAACTCCGAATCCAAGATGACCGCAACTCAACACGACGTTCCCACCCGCAACCTCGCTCTCTCACGGCTCGAACCATCCATCCGAAAACAGTCCTCCTCGCCCACACGTAGCCTGCGCTGCATCTTGGTGGGTTGCGTCGTGGCCGCTTCGGTCATCGTTACGACGAAAGCCGACACCACCCCCACCCCCGCGCCAGCCGCGAGAATCAACACGGCGCTTCAGCCTATACCGGGCGGGGGCGAGACTTGGAAGACGCGCCACGAAGCCATCAACGCACGCGCCAAGCAGGGAAAGGTCGATCTGATCTACATCGGCGACTCGATCGTCCGAAGTTGGATGTGGGACGGAACACCCGTCTGGGAGCATTACTACGCCAAACGCAACGGGATGATCGCCGGGATGACCGGGGACCGCACCGAGCAGGTCTTGTGGCGTCTGCAAAACGGAAACATTGATGGCATTTCACCGAAGCTGGCGATTGTCATGATCGGACAGAACAACGGACCATTCAACACCGGGGAAGAAATCTGCGCAGGGGTCACCGCAATCGTGCAACTCCTACGCCAACGCCTCCCGAACACAAAAATCCTGGTCCTCGCGATTTTCCCCCGAGGCGAAAAGCCAACACCTGAACGTGCCGTGCTCGCGAAAGCCAACGAGATCGCGTCGAAACTAGCGGACCACAAGCATGTGTTCTACATGGACGTGAATCATCTCTTCCTCCGCCCCGACGGCACCATCCCATCGACGCTCATGCCGGACCACGAACACCCGAACAAGGAAGGACACCGCGTCTGGGCCGCAGCCATCGAGCCAAAGGTCGCCGAACTCATGGGCGACACCCCAACCCACGAAATGCCTCCCTCGAAGTAAGTGGAAGCGGCGGGACGCCGCTTCCACCCCGCAACCGGACATCAAACAAAACCCAGCACCCTCTCCCCCCTCCGCGTGATACGCGTGATCCGCGGTTACCCCCCCGCTAGACGGACAACGGGAACGGGGACAGACACCGCAGCCACGATGACGAGCAGCAACAAGCGGCGAGACGCCGCTTCCACCCAAGCCCCAAAGGGGCGAAAACCCTCAGCCCAGGGCAAGGCGCTCTGCGCCGCCGCCCTGGGTCAACACCCCACAAAACAACCCTAGCCCTGAAGGGGCGAGACAACCGATCCCACATCCGCGAGGGACCGCACCAAACTCAGGTGAACCCGCCCAAGTTACTCGATGAACGTGAAGACGAGCACGCCACTTGACCTTGAACGAATATAGATACACGCTGTAGCTATGACGACCGCGAAAATCTTCCAGCATGGAGGCAGTCAGGCAGTCCGCCTACCGAAGGCCTTCCGCTTCGAAGGCACAGAAGTTCTGATCGAAAAGCGCGATGATGCCGTCATCCTTCGACCTGTCCACAGTTCGCTGTCGCACCTCGTTACAATCGGTGACGTTTCCCGTTACTTTTCCGAACACGACGCCGATGCCGATGCTTTCCCCGAGCCCCCTCCCCGGCCAAAGAAACACGAGCGACCTATTCTCGACTGGTAACCCAACCACCAGACTCCCCCATGCGACCCTTGTTCATGCTCGATACGAGCGCCTGCATCCAGGTGTTGCGCGGACGAGCCCCCTTCGATGCGCTCCCGGCGTGCAAGGATACAGCGGTGTCCAGTGTCGTTGCGGCGGAACTTTGGACGGGCGTCGAGAAATCCGACCGCCCAGATAAAGCCCGCTCCCTCGAACTCTTTCTTGGCCTGTTTCAAGTGGTTCCTTTCGGCAGCGAAGAAGCCCGCCACTACGCCCAGATCCGCGCGGACTTGGAACGCAGAGGCTCGCCCATCGGGCCGCTCGACCTTCTGATCGCCGCCCATGCCCGGAATCTCGGTGCCACCCTCATCACCCGCAACGCCGTGGAATTCAAGCGCGTCAAAGGACTCAAGGTTCAGGCATGGAGATAAAGACAGTCCAGCCCCAAAAGGGCAACCCCCTCAGTCCTCAGAGTGGAAGCGGCGTCCCGCCGCTTCCTTCAGCCAATGACCAGCAACAAGCGGCGGGACGCCGCTTCTACCCCGCAACCGGCCACCCAACGACTGTGCCCCACACCAGCTCCAAAGGGGCGAAACCCCTCAGCCCAGGGCAAGGCGCTCTGCGCCGCCGCCCTGGGTCAACACCCCACAAAACAACCCAAGCCCTGAAGGGGCGACACAAGCGCAGAAGCCCAAACGCACATGGGTTTTTAGCCCACGACGGTCACGCCCTGAGGGACAACCACCATCTTCCCCCCCCAGCCCCATGACAAGGCGATTGAGTAATACCAAGCTCAGTGGTAAGAATGACCATCATGGCAACGACGACAACCACAGTAACCTCCAAAATGCAGGTCACCATCCCCGAAGAGGTCCGAAAGCTCTATCCAATCAAGGCCGGTACCCAGCTTGCCTGGTCGGTCGAAGGTGACGCTCTCGTGGCCCGGCGGGTACGATCCGTAGCGCAACTGGCCGGGTGCCTGAAGTCCGATGTCTCCTCTCTCGACGGTGACCAGGAAAAGCGTGCCATCGCAGCTTTGCGAACCCAGCAACACGCTCGGAAGTTTAGAACGACATGAAGCGTTACGTCCTGGACACAAATCTCTTGGTCCGCTTCCTCATCGGCGACCATCCGACGATGAGCCCCGCCGCAGCGGCGCTTTTCGAGGAGGGCGCCGCCGGAAGGATCGACCTCCTGCTTGAGCCGACCATCGTGGCGGAGGCGATTTTCGTTCTGACCGGACTCTACCAGCGCCCCCGCACCGAAGTAGCGGACGCCCTGCGCGACCTGATTGTCGGCTGTCGCCTTCGCATCCACAGGCCACAGGTCATCCTCAACGCCCTCGAAAGGTTCAAGGAAACCCCAGTCGACTTCCCCGATTCACTCATCGCCGCTGTCGCAGTCGACGAAGGAGTCCCCGTCGCCTCTTTCGATCGGGATTTTGATCGATTCAAGAACCTACGCCGCTTTGAACCCAAGTTCAGACACCCGTAGCCCGCATCTACCCCCAGCCCAGCCAAGAGTGGCAACGGCGTCCCGCCGCTCCCTTCAGCACCGACCAGCACCAAGCGGCGGGACGCCGCTTCGACCCCGCAACCGGCCACCCAACGACTCTACCCAACCCCAGCCCCAAAGGGGCGAAACCCCTCAGCCCAGGGCAAGGCACGCCGTGCCGCCGCCCTGGGTCAACACCTAACAAAACAACCCAAGCCCTGAAGGGGCGCAACAAGAGAACAGGAACGGGGACAGACACCGCAGCCACGTTAGCCAATGGCCAGCACCAAGCGGCGGGACGCCGCTTCCACCCCACAACCGGCCACCCAACGACTCTACCCAACCCCAGCCAAGGAACGGGGACAACGGGGACAGACCTAGTGTGCCTCCTTTCCCCAGGGCTCGCAAACGCTCGTTTTCTCCACAGAAACCCCACAAATTGAAATTGAACCATAAAACCATATCGTCACCCATACATGAAAACCACACTCGATCTTCCCGACGACCTGTTGATCGAAGCCAAGACCCTCGCCGCTCGACGTAAAACCACCCTCAAAGCCATCGTAGAAAGCGCGCTCCGACGTGAAATCCGACCCGCCGCCGAGATGGACAATCCAGATCCCGAGAAATTTGAGGTCGGACCACTCGGCTTTCTCGTCATTAAAAGGAAACCCGGGGACCAAACCGTGACCGTTGAAAGGATTCGAGCCATCCAGGACGAACTCGACGAGGAAGACCTTCACAAAGCAAGGCACCCCAAACGCCGATGATCGTAACTAGGCGGCAGGAATTCAACGCGGAGACGGAGAGGAGCAAAGACGCAAGGCGGGGCGAGGGAATCTCCAATCGCTGTAGGATGGCTCCGCACACCAACTAGCGAGGCGTACAGTCTATGGAAACAGAATCCATTCCTCTGCGCCTCTAGCCCTTTGCGCCTTCGCGTTAAAACTCTTTTGAACTGTTACGGCTTAGCCAATGGCCAGCACCAAGCGACGGGACGCCGCTTCCACCCCGCAATCGGCCACCCAACGACTCTACCCAACCCCAGCCCCAAAGGGGCGAAACCACTCAGCCCAGGGCAAGGCACGCCGTGCCGCCGCCCTGGGTCAACACCCAACAAAACAACCCAAGCCCTGAAGGGGTGAGACAACCGGTCCCACATCCGCGTGATCCGCGTGCTCCTCGGTTACCCCCCACTCGCTCTCCAATTCAAACTCGCCTTCCACAGCCAGTAAAACCGTGGATCCGCCGTCTCGTAGGACTTCAAACTTTTTTGAGGGGTATCCCCGTATTTGTCCTACCCCCCAGAATAGAGTGCTCCGAATGAATCACTCGCTTCAGAATATTTCTTCAGATGTTGCTTGAGCACCTCGACCTAACTCGGAAAACTCCTAATCACACACAAGGAGCCGTTCCACCGACGCATGCGCTATTACGCCCATACCGCTGAAGGGCCCGATGGTCTTCCCGACCCAGACGAATCCCGGTGGCAACCCCTAGCCGACCACCTTCGCGCCGTGGCGAGCTTAGCGAGCGAGTTTGGTGAGCCGTTAGGTCTAGCCAAAGAAGCCGAGCTGGCTGGATTGCTCCATGATTTGGGGAAGTATCGAGAGGAGTTTCAAGCTTACCTACGAGGCGAACGTCACAGTAGCGTGGAAACACAGCATGCCATTTACGGCGCGGCATGGGCGCTCGAACCACACCAACAGCTTGGAACAATGCTCGCGGTAGCCGGGCACCACGCAGGAATTCACGACCTTGCTGATGCGCTGGCAGCAGCGTCGAAGCCGGCGGTGACTCAGACGCTTCACACGTTAGTTGATCGCATTCAATCCGAGCTCGACCCGTTGCCACCACCGCCCGGCGTTCCGCCGTTTGTCCAATCTGCACCCGAACCCGCCTTCGCGGCCGAGTTCTATGCGAGGATGATATTCTCCTGCCTCGTCGACGCGGATCGGCTCGACACTGCGTTCTGGCCAGGCAAGCCCCCGACCGAGGTGCCCCTGGCGGCGGACGCTCTGCTGGGCAAGTTGGGCATCGAGCGGGACCGGAAGCAGGCTGCCAATCCGGCCAGTCCTTTGGGAGTCCTTCGCAATCGCATCTTCGACTCCTGCATCGATGCGGGCAGGAAGTCCCAGGGGTTCTTTTCATTAACCGTACCCACCGGTGGAGGGAAGACGCTCTCGGCGATGACGTTCGCCCTGTCGCACGCCAAAGCCCATGGGCTGCGCCGTGTCATCGTCGTCATTCCCTATCTTTCCATCATCGAGCAGAACGCAGCAGAGTATCGACGGATCCTCGGGGAGAGTGTCGTGTTGGAGAGCCATTCCAATGTGCCTCCGAAAACGGATACGAACGAGGAGGAGAAGGATCGTCTAGACTTGGTCTCGGAAAACTGGGACTTCCCGGTCATCGTAACCACGTCCGTTAGATTCCTTGAATCCCTATTCGCCTCCAACCCCTCGAAGTGCCGGAAGCTGCACCGTATCGCCCGTTCGGTTGTGATCTTCGACGAGGTACAGACTTTGCCGTCGCACCTGCTCAAGCCCATGTTCAGTGTGTTCCGCGAACTGGTCCGCAGCTACGGCGTCAGCTTTGTTTTCAGCTCCGCCACGCAACCAGCATTCCGCAAGTCATCGGCGTTACCGGATGGGTTCGCGTCCGAGGAAGTCCGCGAACTCGCCCCGGACCCGGTCGAGCTTTTCCGCCAGTTGCGCCGGGTGAACTACCACTTGCCAAAACCGGATGAAATGCTCGACTGGCCGGACCTTGCCGCACGGCTCGCGGCACAACGCCAGACCCTCTGTGTCGTCAACCTGACCCGGCACGCTAAGGAACTCTGGGAAGAGTTGAAGCGCCTCTTGCCCGAAGACGAATCACCGATTCACCTCTCGTCGGCCATGTGTCCGGCTCACCGGCTCGCCCTCATCGAATCCATCCGTCATCGCCTGCGCGACGGTCACCCCTGTCGCGTCGTCTCGACCCAGCTCATTGAGGCGGGCGTGGATGTGGATTTCCCGGCGGTCTGGCGCGCGATGGGACCGCTGGATTCTATCGTACAGGTCGCCGGTCGTTGCAACCGCGAAGGAAGATGTGCTGCTGGTGAGGTTCATATTTTTCGCCCCGTCGATCACAAGTTGCCGCCCGGCGTGTATCGCGCCGCCTCGGACCAGGCGGTCATCACGCTGGCCCAGTTGGGCGACGAAGCGGCGGCCTCCGATAAACTCTCGTCTGATCCGCAGGTGTTTCGTGGCTATTTTGATTCGCTCTATCAGGTGGTGAACACCGATCACGCAAAAC
>Ga0172367_10004922_pt1 | contig 16373 bp, 14 predicted proteins | sample Lak10m_FD_114542 | JGI IMG/M metagenome (GOLD analysis project Ga0172367, IMG submission 114542) | Freshwater microbial communities from Kabuno Bay, South-Kivu, Congo - kab_022012_10m | ecosystem: Environmental > Aquatic > Freshwater > Lake | place: Democratic Republic of the Congo: South-Kivu...
ATGACTGTAAGTATATGCGTCACGTTCTCGAAGGGCTTGCAGGAGGGCTTGTATGATCGAATTTTCTGACATGCCTTCCTTTCGGAATAAAACATCGAGGTATTTAAATATTTTTTGAATTTTTGAGCGCAGCTGTCGATACGAAAAGGGTCTAAGGGAGGAAATCTCAATGATCTTTCACTTTACGGTAGTCGCCAATCAAGAAGCTGATGAACTCGAGTTATCTCAACAACTTCAGTACGCTATCTCTTCGATGGTCGATGTGCGAATTTCGCAGGCCTCTCGGTTGCCTGATTCCCAAGAGTGGGGCCAGATCCTGATGATTGACGCGGGTCTTAAAAATCTCCATCAACTTTTGAATGATCTGGATCGTTCAGAAAAAGCAGTGTTCTTAGTCGTGCCCGAGGAGTACTCCGCCGATCCAGAGATCATGACGATCCTCGATGCAGAGCTTGTCGATGATCTATTGATTCAACCGTTTCGAACTCTAGAAGTTTTGAGTAAAATTCGTCACTACCAACAGATTTTGCTCTGGGACGAAGTTAAGCAATTGAGCGCGTCTTTTAATCATGTTTTGGGCCAGCTCCAAGAAGACGTCAAATTAGCTGAGAAAATTCAAAAAAGTAAAATTCCACTTCGGTTTCCCAATATTAAAGGCTTTGATGTGACCAGTCGCTACTTAGTGGGCATGAAATCAGGAGGGGATTTCTTTGATTTAGCTGAGGCAAAAAATGGCAATCAAATGTCGATTATTCTCTCAGACTCATCGAGCTATGGTCTTTCGAGCGCGATACTTTCAATTTTAATGAGAGTGGCCATGAAACTCACGGTTGATGAACTCCGTTCCTGCAACGACACTCTAGAAAAAATTTGGGAAGAACTCGCACTATCACTCAATGAAAAAGACCGTTTATCTGTTTTTTACGCCATTGTTTCGCGCAAAGATTATCGCCTCAATTATTTAAACCTGGGTTCCTCCCGCGCATTTTACGCCCCATCGCGCGGTAAGTTTAGTGTACTGGATTCTCAAGGCGAGGCGATCACTCAAAAATCTGGCTTTGTAAAAATACAAGAAAGCCAAGTCGCTTTAGAACCAGATAGCCGATTGGTTCTTTTATCGGATGGATTTATTGAAGCGATGGGCGGTCAAAAAGCAGTGATGAATGTTTTAGAAAAATATCGAGAAGAGTCGAGCAAAGATCTGCTCAACGAATTGGTGTTTCAGGTTAAGGCGCAATTTAATGAACCGGATGATATGCCGGTGCAGGATTGTACGGCTTTGGTTTTTGATGCGGATGCTAAGTTGTTGAGGATTGCTTAGGATTCTGTCTTATTATGGCAAATTTGCCAAAAATCGTGCTGCAGAAACCGATCGAACCTCGCACTGACCAATGCGCGCAAGTTTTTTCTCTTTTTGGCCTTCCAGGTGAACTTGGAAGGCGTAGGGTACACTGACGCGTTCAAGAAAGTAGGCTAAGCTCGGAGCAAGAGATTGTTCTTGTTTTTTGACTTCGATAGCGAGCCAAGGTTTTTTGTCTCGTAATAAGATAAAATCAACTTCGGGTCCGCTACGGAGCCTGAAGTAGCGCAATTCAAGTTTAACTCCTTCGACGTCCCTAGTCCAGTCAACCAAGCGAATGAGATGGAGCGCAATGAGATTTTCGAATCGTGCTCCCTGATTAGCTAATTTAGCCGAGTCCCAGAGATAAAGTTTCTGTTCTTTTTTTACAGCTTTAATTTTTGGAGGACCAAAAGGCGAAATTCTAAAACAAGCAAATAGTTTCTCCAAAATCTTAAGCCACTTTGCAGCAGTGTCAAAAGAGATTTCGAGGTCCTCTCGAAGCGAGTTGATTGAAACAACTGAACCAGCAACTTCACCGAGTCGATCCAGCATTAGCTCAACCTTTTCCAGCTCCTGTAGCCTTTCAAGTGAAGAAATGTCTTCGCGAACCAGACGTTCATCGTAAGCGATTCTCCAGCGTCTTGCTTGGCTTTCGGAGCCTGATAAAAATGGCTCAGGGAAACCACCCAGAGTGAGTAGGTTTGATAAAGCATCAAATGATTCAGCGGTTGGCTTGTTTGGCAACAGTGGGATTTCATCGAGGCTTTGAAAAGGCAGTTGGGACAATTCTGAAACTGTAAATGGATGAAGATGGTGTGGGTAGTAGCGTCCTTGTAATGAATCGCCACCTCGACCGTACAGCTCTAATCTGGCGCTACCTGTGACCAAAATAGGATGATCTTGGGCATAGGTGTCGAATGCACCTTTTAGAAAACCTCTCCAGTTTTTAGATTTGTGAATTTCGTCAAAAACCCAAAGTTTTGCGTCGAGGTCGAGTTCATTTTTAAGAATCGCTTTTCGATCTTGGATGACATCCCAATTGTAATATCGACCCTGGATTTCCTGGATGAGTTTTTTTGCTAGGGTAGTTTTTCCGCATTGTCTCGGACCAGAAAGAAATACCATTTTGCTCTTCAAGTCTGTGCTGACTTGAAGAGCGATTCTTCTGGGAATCTGGTTAAAATGAATGGCCATAGTTTAATCTTCTTATAGAAGACATTTTTCTATATGTACCAAAATTTGTCCAGACAAAATTTTAGATGTACCAAAATTTGTCTAATACGATTGAAGTTGTTTTTTAACCCAGTGCCTTCTCTAGATCTCCCATTAGATCCGTAATATCCTCAATTCCCACACTAATCCGGATCAAATTATCTTGAATTCCAAGCTCTTTTCGCGTCTTAGCCGGAATGCTCGCGTGAGTCATAATCGCAGGATGTTCAATCAACGATTCTACCCCGCCCAAGCTCTCGGCTAAAGTAAACAGCCTTACCTTCTCAAGGAAAGACCGGGCTTCATCTAGCCCGCCTTTGATGAAAAACGTAATCATCCCACCAAACCCACTCATTTGCTTTTGAGCAATATCGTATTGAGGATGAGACTCAAGTCCAGGGTAAATCACGCGAGAAACCTTGGGATGTTTTTCCAGGTAATGCGCAATCGTCATTGCGTTCGCAGCGTGGCGTTCCATTCGGACATGGAGAGTTTTGAGCCCTCGCATCACTAAAAAGCAATCCATGGGAGCAGGGACGGCGCCAATTGCGTTTTGTAAAAACTTGAGTTCTTCGTAAAGCTTCGTGTTTGATGTCGCTAGAACTCCACCCACCACATCGCTGTGACCATTCATGTACTTGGTCACGCTGTGGACGACAATGTCTGCGCCTAAGCTCAAAGGCTTTTGAAAATACGAACTCATGAAAGTGTTATCGACTACCGAGATCACGCCTTTTTTACGGGCCAAAGCAGTGAGTGCTGCGATGTCGAGGATTTTGAGCATCGGATTAGTGGGGCTTTCCATCCACAAAAGACGTGTATTAGGTTGAAATGCCGCTTCAGTCTTTTTTAGATCCGAAAGATCCACATAGCTGAACTCAATGCCAATCCGTTTAAACACTTTGTCGAAAATCCGAAAGCTCCCGCCATACACATCGTCACAGCAGAGAACATGATCTCCTGGCTTGAGCGTATGCATGATTGCATCAGTGGTGGCTAACCCCGATGAAAACGCGAGAGCGTATTTTGCGCCTTCGAGTGCCGCAACGCAAGCTTGGTAAGCAGTACGTGTTGGATTATCCGTACGAGAATATTCGTAACCGCGATGTTTGCCTGGAGACTCTTGAGCATAGGTACTGGTTTGATAGATCGGTGTCATTACTGCGCCGGTCTGTGGATCAGGTTCCTGTCCTGCGTGAATCGCTAAAGTACCAAAGCCATGTTTTGCTGTATTTATTTCAGAAGAACTCATGTTCTTGCTCCAAGATAGGTAAGGAGGTCAATTTTGGTGAGGATTGCCAGAAGTTTACCTTCGTGTTGTGGATCGGTGACAATCGGAGTTTTTCCGGTACTGAGGACGTTCGATACTTTTTCGACCGAGTCATGAGGAGAGACATACTCCACTGCAGGGTTGGCCAAGTTTTCGATTGCGTCGGTGGGTTTGAATCGCTTTTCGTAAAGGGCCGAAAGGATCGCACCTTCGGTGACCATCCCTTTGATCCACCCTGCGCCATCAGTCACTGGGACTTGGCTAATTCCTTTTTCTTTGAGCAGTTCAATGACGCTAGAAATCTTATCGGTCTGTTTGACCATAATGATTCCTTCGGCTTTGGGGCGTACGAGATGAAGTACATCTGCCACCGTTCCGAGCGAAGGCTGATCTAAGAATCCTGCTTCGCGCATCCAGTCATCATTAAACGCTTTTGACAGATAGCGATTGCCGCTGTCTGGCAGAACGATCAAGACGTTTTTGCCCGCATAGGCATTGCCTTGTTGTTGAATCCACTTGATGGCGCCGACTACGGCAGATCCGCTCGAAATACCCGCATAAAGTCCTTCTTTAGTGAGCAGCTCACGGGTCATTAAGAAGGACTCTTTATCTTCGACCTGGATCATGTCGTCGATCAACGAGAGATCATAGTTTTTAGGGATAAAGTCTTCGCCAATGCCTTCGATTTTGTAGGTTTTAGGAAGGGTTTGGACTTTGCCATATTTAAAGTATTCGTAGACAATCGAGCCGACCGGATCGACCGCCACAGTCTTGATCGAAGGTTTTTTTTCTTTCAAATATTTTGAAGAACCACAGAGCGTGCCGCCAGTTCCAATCCCTGCAATCAGCACATCAATGTCAGGCATTTGTTCAAGAATTTCTGGCCCAGTCTGATGGTAGTGTCCTTCGCGATTCGAAAGATTGTCGTACTGATTGATGTAAAATGCATTTGGAGTTTCGCGGGCCAGCCGTCGAGAAACTTGATAGTAGCTGCGAGGATCATCGGGCTCGACCGCAGTCGGGGTGACGACGACTTTGGCGCCAAAAGCACGAAGATTTCGGATTTTTTCATCCGACATTTTATCTGGAAGAACAAAAACGCATTTGTAACCCTTAATCGCTGCCGCAATCGCAAGCCCCACGCCGGTATTGCCACTGGTTCCTTCGACAATCGTTCCGCCGGGTTGAATTAATCCTTTTCGCTCGGCATCTTCAATCATCCACCAGCCAATGCGGTCTTTGATCGACCCGCCTGGATTCAGGAACTCCAACTTGACGTAGAGGTTAGCAATACACCCTTGCGAAACTCGATTCAAGCGAACGATCGGAGTACGGCCAATGACTTTCAGTACGTTTTCATAAACCATAGGCTCTGAACATAACCTCAATAGAGAGGATGCGCAAGAAACTGACCAGATTCTTCCCGAGGCGATCCCTAAATTACTCAAATCGAAGATGTTCGATTGTGAATTGCCTGTAGCAAGTTACTTTTCTCAGTCAGTCTTTGAATTGGCGCTGAATCGAGGAGGTTTGCCCGGGGTTTTTTCAGTTTGAGATGCAAGTGTCAGGCGACAGCGGTTTGAAACACAAATTGAAACGATTCTAGAGAGAGATTTGAGGCTTCTTGTGCAGACCACTCTTGAGTATCGCACACTTCGAAATCTGCTGGCCTTGCTAGCAGATCAGCAAGGAGCTCCTTTAGATTTGGCAGCACTTGCTCGATCGTCGCGAATATCTGTCCCTGCATTACGAAGAATTGTTGATTCGTTAGAATCCATGTTCGTGATTCGAATCATTGAAACTGAAGGGACTCGTTGTCGCCCGGTCGTCTTTTTTGAGGATCAAGGCGAAGCGACCTACTTGGCTGGCGATAAACCTGAGAAACTGGCTAGAATGACACGGTTTCTCTTTTCGTTTGTTCGTCAACAATGGGCTTATCGACCTGAGTTAGAAGTCAAAATTTTTCAATATCGAAGTCGTGGCGGAGCTTATGTCCCGTTGGCGCTTCATTCGAAATATGGCGAACTGGGTTTTTTACCGATGTTAGATCAAACCCCAGGTAAACACGAGATGGCAAGTGCTCGGAGCTTTTTAGATCATTATCCTAAAGGAAAGTGCATTTTGATTCATCTCGGGAGTGTCGATCGAGTGGTGAGTCATCGTTTAAGAATCATTCCGCTCTCAAAACTCGTTTAACGAATGCGTTCTGCCATCAAGGTTAAAACAAGATCCAGCGCTTGAGTCACGGGTTCGCGTTTTTCAGAATGTTCGGTAGAAAGCTCAGAGATGACTTCAAGGTCTTTTCGAGCTTGGTGAATCAGAGCACGAACTTTTTCTCGCACCGAAGTTTTAGCAGTCTCAAGCTCCTGATCGCTCCACGGCCATCCTTTTAATGAGCTGATTTTTGCAGATGCTTCCGAAAGATCAGTCGGAGATGGGCAGGGGTTGGATGGTGTTTCAGAGTTAAGCAATTGCTGAATCTGAGGGGCGATGCCGGGCTTTTGTTCGATGAGTTCTAGAACTACAAAGTTGACTAGGCCTTCGAGTACATCGTTAGCGTAAGGTTTTTCACCTTCTTTTTCAAAATCTAAAATGTCATCTGCCATCTGAAAGGCGAGGCCAACACGATTGCCTAAGCTACGGCAGAGTTCTAAGAGCTGAGGCGAAGCGTGACTGAGCCGAGCGGGTGTGGCGCAACACCAAGCAATGAGGCTTGAAGTCTTCTTTTCAGCGGCTTCTTCGAGCATTGCCCGAGTGGGGGTCGCGTTTCCACGACGATTGATCTGAAGCCATTCGCCACGCACTAAATCTTCGAGAACTTGAGCGCCATCACGGAGAATATCTAAATTTCCGAGCGAAGCGATCTCATAAACCACGCGAGCTAAAAGTAAGTCGCCGGTTAAAACTGCTTTTTGATTGGTGGAAATTTTATTGAGAGTCGGGCGATTGCGGCGCTTGGTTGCTTCGTCAATCACATCATCATGAGCTAAGGTTGCTGCATGCATGAGTTCAGCTACTCGAGCGTAAGGAGCAACTTGATGAGTAGGGGCTCCTAAAATTCCACCCATCATGAAACAAAGAGCGGGACGAAATCTCTTGCCACCTGCCAAAACAGTTTCGTTCAGGAGAGTTTTAAGCTCAGGAATTTCGTGTGGGACCTCGATGCGGAGATCTAGTTTTTCGAGTGCTTCTGCTAATTCGGCTGGTAAGAACTCAATCACGAGCTCATTCTCCTTCGGAGCCGATAGATCGATGCCACTCCTCCCATGAGGGGATACGCTTCTACTTGATCAAATTGATTCGTCTTTTTAGCTAGTTGAAGAAAGTTTTCGCCACAAGGGAACTGGGCAGAGGATTTTCTTAAATAATCGTAGGCCTCGCGTTTGCCGGTGAGTATCCCGCCCAGACGTGGAAGAATCGTGTCTGAGTAAAAGCGATACATAGAACCCCAGACCGGAATGGTAGGTTGTCCAAACTCAAGCACCATGACAAAGCCTCCAGGACGGGTGACTCGAGCCATTTCTTGAAGAGATTGAATAGGGTCAGCTACATTTCGGATTCCAAAGGCGATGCTGGTGATGTCGTAGCTGGAGTCTGCGAATGAGAGGTGCATGACGTCTTGAACTTGAAACTCAACTCTAGAGTGACGTGTTTGTGCTTTTTTCTTCCCGTAATTGAGCATTTCTTCGCAAAAATCGGTGGCCATGACTTGACCTTGAGATCCGACGTTTTTTTCAAATTCGAAGGCTAAATCAGCGGTACCGCTCGCACAATCTAGGACTTTTTGACCTAAACGGGCCTGACTCAAACACACCAGTTTTGTTCGCCAGGAATGATGGATCCCTAATGAAAGAACCGTATTCGCGAGATCGTATCGGGATGAAATCTCGCTAAACATTTTTCGGATGGTCTCAGGCTGACTAGATTGAAATTGAGTCATTATAGGAATGGTTGATTAAACAAAATTTCCTGTTCAAACAAGCGCAAATTTTGCTAGGACTTTCGTCATTGTCTGTTATGGCGCAGTTACCGAAAGATTTTTTATTTTCCGGTGCCCTGATCAGTCCAAGGCCGGGATGGTTTTGGATCGCAGGAGGGGATTGGAGATGGAGGAATTCTCCATCGTCTTCGCAGTTGTCTTTTTTTGCGCCCGATTTCTTTTTAACACGACCCGACTCGTGGCTCATTCCTTCAGAAGCGTACGAAGTTTCAGCTCATGAACTTTTTGAACTATTGCTAGATGCGGCTGCTGTTGATTCGAAAGAATCACCTAGTCGACTGATGTGGGTGCAGCCTAGTCCTTTAGAGTTTGAAAAATCTTTTTTAGATTTGCAGAACCAATTTGAGAGCGGAAATTTAAAAAAAGCAGTGCCTGTGACCTTTGAACGAGCACGTTGCAAGGTTTCGCCGGAGTGGATCTGTTATAGTCTGCTCAATTTGCTCAAACAATTAGCGGCCGATGGGGCTGGGAAAAACCTTCGTATTTACGGGGTCTGGGGAGTTCCCGGTACCTCTCAAAAACAAGGTAATGAGGGAATGTTGGGCGCCACCCCTGAAGATCTTTTTGAGATCACCCCGGGTGGGGATGTTCTGACGATGGCTGTTGCAGGTACTCGTTCTAAAATAACGGACACTGACAAAGATTCTTTGTTCAATGATCCTAAAGAACGGATCGAGCATCAATGGGTGATTGATGACATTCGTGAAGCACTTTCAGATTTAGGAGATCTCCAAGTTCAAGAGACTCAAGTGGTTGAGCTTCCTACCTTGTTGCATCTCAAAACACGCATTCAACTCCGTCAACCTCGTTATTCTTCTTCCGATTTTTTTGGTGAACTCGTGCGGCGTTTGCATCCTACGGCAGCGCTCGGCGCATTTCCAAGAGCACAAGGATGGGAATGGTTACGTCATCAAAATGAAGCCAGTCAGCGCAAAAGATTTGGGGCACCGTTTGGTGCTTCATGGCCTGGAAAAGGGGCACTTTGTGCTGTCGCGATTCGCAATGTTCAGTGGGTCAGTTATAAACTGGGGCATGAGCTTTGGCTGGGTTCAGGTTGCGGAGTGATTCGCGAAAGTGTTTTGGATCATGAATGGCAAGAACTCCATCTCAAACGTCAATCGATCAAGAGGCTTCTCGGACTATGAACATGGATTTGGCATTACATGTTGCCGCAGAGCTGGCTCGCGTAGGTGTTCAAGAGGTTTGTCTTTGTGCCGGGGCACGCAATAGTCCACTGGTGAGTGTTTTTTCGGAACTCCCACAATTTCGAGTTTATCATTTTTTTGAAGAGCGTTCGGCGTCGGTTTTTGCATTGGGGAGAATCAAGTCTCAACATCGTCCAGTGGCGGTAGTGACGACTTCAGGAACAGCTGTTGCCGAGTTATTGCCCGCAGCAATGGAAGCTCATTATACCGGATTGCCTCTGATTTTAGTAACTGCCGATCGACCTCGAAAATACCGCGGTACAGGCGCTCCTCAATCTGTGGAGCAAGTGGGGATTTTCGGTCCTTATGCGCGTTTTTCATGTGATTGGGCGGTAGGTGATTCGGAAGGTTTTGCAAGTTTTCGACTCGATCGAGGAGTGTGGGATCGAAGAGGCCCTGCTCAGATCAATGTTTGCTTCGAAGAACCTCTCTTAGATCGGGCACTCACGATTCTGGATCTTAAAAAAATCGTGACTGCTGCTCAAATTTTTTCATTAGCAAAGATTGAAAAAATAAAAGCGACTCCCATACAGTTTCAAAAGCTTCATCAGTTTTTAGAACAGGTACAGTATCCACTTGTGATTGTCGGAGGGTTGAATCAGAAACACTCAGGCCTTCAAAAAGCTCTCGTTCAATTTCTCATCCGTTTAGGTTCTCCTGTTTATCTTGAAGCCACCTCGGGTTTACGGGAGTGCCGAGAGCTAGAATCCATTACATTGCAATCGACGGATCAAATTTTAGAGTCCAAAACACCGATTCAAGGAGTGCTTCGTATTGGAGGGGTTCCGACTCTGAGGTTTTGGCGTGATTTAGAAGGAAAGCGCTCTCATCTGCCGGTGCTTTCGATCAGTGATTGTCCTTTTCCAGGATTAACGCGTTCGGAGTGTATTGAAACGGATCTGGAGTCTTTTTTCTCAGAATATGAATTTCAGAGTGCAACCCCTTCGTTCAGTCAGAAACAAGAGGTTTTTGCTGATTTTTTTGCAGCAGATCGCAAATTGAGTCGAGCTCTGATCGAGCTTCTCGAGCAAGAGCCCTTGTCTGAATGCGGAATGATCCATGCCCTATCAAAACGAATTCCCAATTTGAGCCGTATTTATTTAGGCAACAGCCTTCCGATTCGAGAGTGGGATTTAGCAGCCAGTCGCTCATCGCAGGGTTTTGTTTTTGCGGCTAATCGAGGAGCGAATGGAATTGATGGTCAAGTCTCTTCTTTTTTAGGTTTTAGTGAGCCAGGTCAACAAAATTGGGCTTTTTTAGGAGATTTAACTACGATGTATGATCTTGCGGCTCCTTGGATTTTGCCGCAGCTTCAGGAGCGAGTCATTCAGTTAGTTGTTGTGAATAATGGAGGCGGAAAGATTTTTTCGCGCATGTTCAAAAACCCAGCGTTTCAAAATCAACACGAAGTGAGTTTTGCTCCCTGGGCCGACCTTTGGAAAATGGCTTACGAAAAATGGGAACAAATCCCTGAGACGATTTCAGCTTCTGGAAATCGCTTGATTGAACTGCGTCCTGATCCTGCGGCTACGGTGCGTTTTTGGGCCGCATATGACCGTATTTTATGAACTCTCGATTGATTGCTCTACATGGATTTCTAGGTAAAAAATCCGATTGGGATTTTCTCTCGATTGATTGTGAAAAAGTTGATTTACAAGAAGATTATCGGCAACTGGAGCTCGGAGCTTTTCGCTGCGCTAAAACACCTGATTTAGCATTTCAGGCTTGGGTTGAGCTTTTTATTCAGCGTGTACCTCATTTAATTCATGGACGTCATGGCGTTCAGGCGGCAGATCGCCCTATTTTGCTGGGCTATTCTCTTGGCGGACGTTTAGCGATGCATGCACTCGTGGCTTATCCTGAGAGATTTAGTGGAGCGATTTTCGTATCGGCGCACCCCGGGATGGGGTCGACTCTCGTAAATTCGCTCGTAGGCATATCTACCGAGCGAAAAACACGAATGGCTTCGGACCAAGAGTGGGCGCAACGGTTTGAAGGTCCAGAATTGTGGGACGAGCTCATTGCCTCTTGGAATTCTCAGAGTGTATTTCAAGGGGGTGTGCACGTGCCAGAACGCAAAGAAGCCGATTTTGATCGTAAGATATTGGCAGCCCAGCTTCGCAGTTGGTCATTAGCTCGGCAGCGAGATTTACTTCCGGAGCTGTCCAAGCTTTCGCTCCCGGTTTTATGGATTGCAGGGGAGCATGACGAAAAGTATCGGCAAAAATACCAGGAGCTCGCCCAATGGTCTAATCAGCGGCCAGATTTGCGACCCAATTTGTGGATTGTTCCGGGCGTCGGGCATCGAGCTCCATGGGATCAGCCCCACTTGTTTCGAGAACGGGTTCTCAGCTGGATATTTCAGTTAACTTTAGATAGGGAATGAGAAAGGTAAAAGATCATGAACCAAGAAAAGTGGATTTCTCTCAAGTCATATCAAGACATTAAATTAGAAAAAACCGAAGACGGCATCGCCAAAGTGACAATCAATCGTCCTGAAGTTCGCAATGCCTTTCGTCCCGAAACGGTCAAAGAACTTTTAGAAGCCTTTGATATTTGTCGAGATGATTCCTCTATTGGAGTCGTGATTTTAACTGGTCAAGGAAAAGACGCTTTTTGCTCAGGTGGTGATCAAAAAGTTCGCGGTCACGGTGGTTATGTTGGTGGTGATGGTACGCCTCGCCTGAATGTCCTCGATCTTCAGAAAAAGATTCGTTCTCTTCCAAAACCTGTGATTGCCATGGTTGCAGGATACGCCATTGGCGGTGGACATGTGCTTCACATTGTTTGCGATTTAACGATTGCGGCTTCAAACGCCAAGTTTGGTCAAACTGGACCTAAAGTAGGTTCTTTTGATGGTGGTTTAGGCAGCAGCTATTTGGCACGAATTGTTGGTCAGAAAAAAGCGCGCGAAATTTGGTATCTCTGTCGTCAGTACGATGCGGATCAAGCTTTAGAAATGGGCTTAGTCAATCATGTCGTTCCTTACGAAGAACTCGAGATGGAAACCCTCAAGTGGGCCCGTGAAATGCTCGATCATTCTCCGTTGGCGCTGCGCTGTTTAAAGGCTTCGCTCAATGCGGACTGTGATGGACAGATGGGTCTTCTCGATCTCGCCGGTAATGCAACCTTGCTTTATTACCTCAGCGAAGAAGCCAAAGAAGGTAAGCAGGCTTTCATTGAGAAGCGTAAACCGAATTTTAAGAAATTTCCACGTTTGCCCTAATGACTTTCTCTACCTGGCTTTTAGCAACTCGGCCTAAGACACTGACAGCAGCTTTGGTTCCAGTGCTCTGTGCAAGTACACTGGCTTATACGATCGATCATGCTTCGTTCAAAACTTCGCTGTCAGTGTTGGCTTTGATCAGTTCTTTTTTGATTCAAATTGGCACTAACCTCGTCAATGATGCCATTGATTTTAAAAAAGGTGCTGATACGGCCGAACGAATTGGTCCTCAACGCGTGACTCAGAGTGGTTTGCTCACGCCCCGTCAAGTGATGATGGGGGCGATGATTTGTTTTGCACTGGCTCTGTTAACGGGTATTCCATTAGTGATAGCGGGTGGTTGGCCGTTAATCATTGTGGGTTGCGTGAGCTTGTTCTTTGCTTATGGTTACACGGGGGGACCGTTTCCTCTTGCTTATTTGGGACTCGGTGACCTCTTTGTTCTGATTTTTTTCGGGTTTGTCGCGGTCGGTGGAGTTTATTTTCTTCAGACTGGTACGGTAGATGTTGCTGCCTCAGTAGTGGGAGCACAAATTGGGCTTTTAGCGACAACGCTCATTGCCATTAATAATCTCCGAGATCGTGAAGGAGATATCCGTGCAAACAAGCGCACTTTAGCTGTGCGATTGGGTGTCAAACTTGCCCGAGTTGAGATCGCTTTACTCTGTTTTTTACCCTTTGTTTTGAATCTCTATTGGCTCAAAATCCATTGGAAATGGGCAACACTTCTGCCGTTTTTAGCACTCTCACTCGCTTTTAAACTGTGTCGAGATATTTTTAAGACACCTCCCAGCGCTGTTTATAATCAATACTTAGGTCGAGCTGCCGGACTACATTTGCTCTTTGGATTGCTCTGGTCGGCGGGTTGTTTTTTGCGATGAAGATTTCGGTTTCGCGTTACGAACTCATGCCTCGCAGAGCACTCAGTAGCCGTGCTCTCGTTTATGATCAAGAGCGAACTTCTCGTCGCCCGAGGCTGGGAGTTTTACTCCGCGTTGAAAGTAACTGGGGCAATAAACAGGGTGAACAAAGCGTGGGATATGCAGATCTTCACCCTTGGCCTGAACTCGGAGATTTGCCCTTAGAGCAGCAACTCAAATTCCTTCGAGATCAACAGCTCACGCCGCTCACCGCAAGCTCTCTTCGATTTGCCAAGATCGATGCTCAGGCTCGTGCGCAAGGAGTCAGTGCATTTCAAGGGCTTCATATTCCTGAAAGTCATTATCTCATCACGGATCTCGATCTGCTCGATCTGGTAGATGATAAAATCATCGATCAAATTCGAGCCGAAGGTTGGAAGCGAATCAAAGTCAAAGTGGGTCGTCATCATTCCAAAGAAGGAATGGCAAAAGAAATCTCTATCCTGAAAGAGATCGCATCCGGACTCGGAGATCAGATCAAGTTACGTTTAGATTTTAACGCAGCCTTTGATTTTAAATCACTTCAGAATTGGCTTCAATCTGCACAATCTTTTTTAACCCAAATTGATTTTTTAGAAGATCCACTCCCATGGAATCCTGAACACTGGCAAGTCATTCGAAATCACTGGAATGTTCGCTTGGCTTCGGACCGAGAAGGGATGGATATTTCTTCGGCACGTCTCTCAAACGAATTTTCAAATAGGGTAGATGTGATTGTGATCAAACCCGCCGTTAATGGCGGTGTTGAGGCAGGCTCTCAAAAAAATTTGAGCAGGGTAGTGACTTCTTATTTAGATCACCCGGTGGGCCAGATGTGTGCCGCTTACGATGCTGCTCAGTTGGGGCTTTTGAAATCACCCGACTCACTAGAAATTTGCGGACTTCTTTCTCATCGAGCTTATGAGAAAAATTTATTTTCAGAACAGCTCCAAACTTCAGGTCCTTTGCTTCTACCCACGCCGGGCACGGGGTGGGGATGGGATGAGCAGTTAGCTCAGCTTGCTTGGGAGCCACTTCGATGAAAATCGATTGGACCTCCACTCAAACAGAAATTTTGATCAACCCACGCATGCCACAAGACGAAGCTCAGCGTTGGCAGCGAGCACTTTCTGAAGTCTCTCTTCAAAGCCATTTTTGGCTCAGTACTTCAGGAAGTTCGGGCAAGAGCAAGTGGGTTGCACTTTCTAAAAAAGCAGTTTTAACTTCAGCTCGCGGGGTCAATGAGCATCTCCAATGTGATTCCCTCAGCTTCAATGACCGGTGGCTTCATGTGCTCCCATCATTTCATGTGGGGGGCTTAGGGATTTGGGCGCGAAGTTTTTTGAGCGGTGCTGAAGTCATTGATCTTTATTCCAGATTAAAAAAATGGGATGTGCATGAATTTGTCAAAGTCGCTTGTGATTCTCAAGCAACATTGAGTGCATTAGTTCCAACTCAGATTTTTGATTTAGTTCAAAGCAAACTCCAAGCGCCATCTTCTCTGCGCGCCATCATCGTCGGTGGGGGAGCGTTGGCTGATTCGCTCTATAGAGAAGCTATAAAATTAGGGTGGCCGTTGCTCCCGAGTTATGGATTGACCGAATGCGGTTCGCAGGTGGCTACCGCGAGCATGGGCGCATTAGATCCAACTCTCCAGATTTTGCCTCACGTTCAAGTGCAAATCGATCCTCAGGGTTTAATTCAAATTCAAAGTGAAGCTCTCCTCACGCTCTATGCAATTGAGAATCAGAGTGGGTGCATTGAATTAAAAGACCCAATAAAACAGGGATGGTTTACTACCGAGGATTTTGGATCAGTGAGTGGAAAAACTCTTAGCATCAACGGAAGAAAAGGCAGCTTTCTAAAAATCGGTGGAGAAAGCGTCGATTTTTCACGTCTCGAAAAAATCTTTGAACAAGTACGACTTGAATTCGCTCTGCCCGATGAACTTTTCATCAACGCAATACCTGATGAACGCCTCGGTTACATCGTACAGTTAGTGACAGCACTCCCTCGTGATCAATCAACACTTGTTTGTGAAGTCATCGAAAAATTCAATCAACGTGTTTTGCCGATTGAGCGCATTCGAGAGACTCGCTGGGTGGATGTGATTCCTCGTTCGCCTTTGGGGAAAATCCTTACAAACTGGTCTACAAAATTGTTCTTTAAGTAAAATGAGTGAGACGTGTTTTTGGCGTTAAATTTGCGCATTTATAGTTTCTTATGAAGCTAAAATGCCAAGATTCTGAGTGTATTTCGAAAATACAAAGTCCAAGTTCGAGATCTATCATCCGAAAAGGGAGATTTTTTAGAAAGTCTGATGGTCAGTGGATTCGACGGTATCGTTGTTTGGATTGTAGTAGAAATTTTTCAGCAGCCACTTTTAATCCCTGCTTTATGCAAAAAAAGCGGAAGCTCAATTTTTAGATCAGCCTCTTTCTGAGTTCAGCTGTCTCTCAGCGTAGAACAGCTAAACTTCTGGGAGTCTCTCGAAAAACGGTTATCCGAAAATTCCGATTTTTAGCTGATCAAAGTAGAATCAAACATGACGAATGGATTAAAAGTCTCAAACCTTCGTCGATTAGTTTTGTTCAGTTTGATGACCTTGAGACCAGCTAACACTCCAAATGCAAACCTTTGAGTGTCAGTTTGGCAGTTGAGCCTAAGACTCGAAAAATCCTAAGTTTTCAGGTTTCCAGAATGCCAGCTAAAGGGCAATCTTACCTAGATTGCTTTTAAAAAATATGGCCCCCGACCTGACGAACGCCCTCAAGGATGGGATCGACTTTTCGCTTCCTTAAAGGACATTATTCATCCTGAAGCTGAGTGGTTAAGTGACGAAAATCCACACTACCCAAGGCATTTAAAAACCCATTTTATGGAGGCGACTCATCGCACAGTTAAAGGTCGTCGTGGCAGTATTGCGGGCCAAGGCGAGCTTAAAAAAATTGGATTTGATCCTCTTTTCTCGCTCAATCATACCTGTGCGATGCTACGAGCAAAATACTTTCTTAAACTGATTCCATAACTTTAATAAAAAACTTGACACAGGATAGGAGTAATAAGTAACCAATTTTAATAATGAATTCACTCCTGTCCGCTCCGAACCGGACAGGAGTGTAATGAATTATATAGAAGGGAGGTTAAATAGACTTGCTTTGAGCGTTTTGAATTAGCTGACAGTTATGTACTGACAGGTAGCGACAACGCTTTGTCAAC
>Ga0172367_10004923_pt1 | contig 16373 bp, 16 predicted proteins | sample Lak10m_FD_114542 | JGI IMG/M metagenome (GOLD analysis project Ga0172367, IMG submission 114542) | Freshwater microbial communities from Kabuno Bay, South-Kivu, Congo - kab_022012_10m | ecosystem: Environmental > Aquatic > Freshwater > Lake | place: Democratic Republic of the Congo: South-Kivu...
ACAAGTACCTTCCTCAAGAAATGTATGATCGACCAAAAATGGGATTTGGCGTACCTATCGATTCCTGGCTGCGAGGCACACTAAAACCTTGGGCAGCCGCCCTGCTGGATGAAAATCGAATGAATCACGAAGGCTATTTTCGACCTAGAGAAATACAAAATAAATGGCGAGAACATCTTTCTGGAACCAGAAACTGGCAATACGATTTGTGGAATGTCCTGATGTTCCAAGCCTGGCTCGAAGTGGCAAAACCTTGAAAGTAATTCTTTTTGCGAACACAGATTGGTACATTTTCAACTATCGCCTACCTTTGGCACGTGCATTAAAAAAGGAAGGCAATGAAGTCATTTTAATGTCGCCGCCAGGACGATATTCCCATTTGTTAGAACAGGAAGGTTTTCGGTGGCTCTCATTCCCATTGGAACGTAAAAGGATGAACCCCTTCGCCGAAATAATGACGATTATTCAATTATTTTTTATATTAAAATCTGAAAAACCTGGTGCGGTTCACTTCTTCACTATTAAGCCGGTTTTGTATGGATCATTTGCAGCTCACATTTGTGGTGTTCCAAAGATTATCAACGCAATCACCGGCCTTGGCTATATTTTTTCCAATGCCAACTTAATATTGAGAAATCTCGTCCTGTGCCTTTATCGTATCAGTTTACATAAAACAAGTGTAATTTTTCAAAATCCTGCCGACCTTGATATATTTGTGACAAATAAGCTCATATCAAAAAATCAAGCCTATTTAATTCCTGGATCGGGTGTGGATACTGAAATATTTCACCTAACACAAGAACCATCCGGTATACCAGTTATTATGCTCGCGAGCCGATTACTTAGATCGAAAGGTATTCCAGAATTCGTAGAAGCTGCCAGGCAAATTAAACATGAAAACATTTCTGCACGATTTGTTATCGTCGGGGAACCATACACTGATAATCCTGATTCGATCATGCAAGACGAACTAAATGGATGGCAAAACGAAGGCACGATCGAATTATGGGGTTGGCATGATGACATGGCAGATGTCATTTCCAAAGCTTCAATCGTGTGCTTACCCACTACCTATTTTGAGGGACTCCCACGTCTGCTAATCGAAGCAGGTGCGTGTGGTCGCCCTGTAGTCACGACTGACATTCCCGGTTGCCGCATGGTTGTCATAAACGGAGAAAATGGCATAATTATCCCTCCGGGTGATATCAACGCATTAATCATCGCTCTCAAGTCTCTAATTCAAAACTCAGAAATGCGCCATGCTATGGGTCACCGGAACAGAGAAATTGTTGAGAGAAATTTTTCCATAGATATGATAATATCTAAAACATTAGAACTATACAAATACACAAATTAATATCCCGAATCTGCACAAGGTTTCAAATAAAAACAATTCAACTCAAAATATACATGCCTGACCTTACTAGTAACTTCTTTGCTCTTTTTTTTGCGCTTCTAACTGGAATAATCACCAGTTTCATTGCCACTCCACTCTGCAGACCGCTTGGGCTGATTGACCATCCAGGTGCTGCTCCCCACAAGCTTCATACCCGTCCAACCCCGCTCGCAGGGGGATTGGTCATCGCGATGAGCCTGATCCCAACAATCTTATTATTCCCGAATATGTTCCAAGGCAAGATGCTTGGGGCAATGGTTTCCGCAGTCGTAATCTTATTCTTTGGAATCTGGGACGACCGCTCAGGATTATCTGCGGGAATAAAGTTTGCGGGGCAATTCCTTGCGGCAGGGATTGCAATTTTTTTTGGTATCCAAATAGAGATCCTTTCAGAGGCAAACATACCATTGAGCTCAGGGGTGACCCAATTAATCAATGGGGCACTGACAGTGTTTTGGCTCGTAGGGATCACAAATGCTTTTAACTTGATAGACAGTATGGATGGAATTGTGGCTGGGCTGAGCACGCTCGCCAGCGCAGTATTTGTTTTTTTGACAGCGATTTCAGGCCAGCCAGAATTAACAATTTGGGCAGCGGTGATTGCCGGCATCAGTATGGCACTGTATTTCTGGAATTCTCCCCCTGCCAGATATTTCCTGGGCGATTCTGGAGCTCAGACACTTGGGTTCTTACTTGCCGTAATTGCACTTTTGTACAATCCAGTGAACAAGGATCAGGCTTCTTCATGGTTCACACCTATACTTATTTTGGGTGTTCCAATTTTTGACACTTCTCTGGTTGTGTTTTCGAGAATACGTCGCAAAATTCCACCTTTTGAGGGAAACAGAGACCACACTTATCACCGCCTCATTAGGGCTGGTTTGAATTCTTCCCGCGCGGTAAGCTTGTTGCACATTCTGGCGCTTGCGTTCGATAGTCTTGCCCTTTTCGCCCTTTCTCAAAAACCAATCATTGCAAACCTGATATTCATCGGTTGCCTTTTTTTTGGCATCCTATCTATATATATGTTTGATTTTTCTGCCAAATTCATATCACAACCTGAATCGTCGTAAATTTTTCCCTGGGTATTAATCCAGGAAAGGCGGGTATCCTTATTATTTTTATGGTAAACTCTTTAAGAATGTAAGCTGGAGAGTTTGTTCATGAGTAAAAATCGCAGCCAACAAATGGTTGATCGCTTACGAGCAATGCAAGTATCCGCCTCAGACATTGAGGCTTCTGCCGTCGTATCTGTAGACGGATTAATTATGGCATCGGCATTACAGCAGGGAGCCGAAGAGGATCGAATTTCAGCAATGTCTGCCGCAATGTTGTCGCTCGGTGAACGGATCGCCCAGGAATTGGGTCGTGGTGGTCTCGAACAAGTTTACATAAAAGGCGACAAAGGCTTTATTGTACTAATTTCGGTTGGCGCTGAAGCGGTTTTAACTGCACTTGCAAGGCAGGAAGGCAAGCTTGGCCTGGTGTTTTTAGAAATGCGCCGCGCCGCGGAAGATCTCGTAAAACTCGTGGGATGAGGCAGAAAAGTCTCTGCCTAATTCGCTCAGATTTGATCTTGAACCCACGTGGGGAGGTCGCCTGTAAATGGCCCTCCCCACTTCCTTTGCATCAAGAAAGAACAAACCTTTAATCGATTTAATAGTACATTATTAAATTTCTAAATTCCCGAACTATAAACAAAGAGGCCCTATGACAACAAAATACATATTCTTTACCGGTGGTGTAGTCAGCTCAGTTGGAAAAGGTGTTACTGCTGCCGCGCTAGGTAGGACTCTGAAAGAAAGAGGTTTTTCTGTTGCCGTACAAAAATTGGACCCTTATATCAATGTAGATCCAGGTACCATGAGCCCCTACCAACATGGTGAAGTCTTTGTACTTGATGATGGCGCGGAAACTGATCTGGACCTTGGTCATTACGAAAGGTTTATTGACATCCGGGCTACTAAAGTAAGCAATTTTACCGCCGGGCAAGTTTATAACGAGGTAATTACGAAAGAACGTCGCGGTGACTATTTGGGTGGAACAATCCAGGTAATCCCTCACATAACCAATGAGATTAAACGACGCATTGGATTGGTGTCTAAATCGACCAATGCGGACATTGTACTTGTGGAGGTAGGAGGCACTGTTGGAGATATCGAATCGCAACCATTCCTCGAGTCCTTACGCCAATGGCGCAGTGAAATCGGTCGAGAAAATGTACTTTTTGTCCATGTAACCTGGCTGCCGTTCATCGGTGCGACAAGCGAGCTGAAAACAAAACCAACACAACACTCAGTTGCAGCACTGCGTTCAATTGGTATCTCTCCCAACATGATTATCGCGCGCTCCGATCACCCGATTCCGAATGAATTATGCGAAAAAATTGCCCTTTTCTGTGATGTGGACAAAAAAGCAGTCGTTCCCATGGTTACTGCTCCATTGCTTTACGAGATTCCACTCATACTTGAACACGCAGGTGTGGCAGACTATGTTCTCAAAATGTTGGGCCTGGAAGCTCGCCAAAAACCCAATTGGAAGGTGTGGGAACAGCTTATCGATGACGTCAAACGTCCCAAACCAGAGGTTACGATTGCGTTGGTCGGTAAATACGTTGAATTGCAAGATGCCTATATGTCAGTGCGAGAAGCGCTCAAGCATGCTGCTCTGACTGCCGGGGTCGAAGTAAAAATAAACTGGGTTCATTCAGCGGATTTGGAAAAGGATAAAGGTTGGGATTTGGTGAAGTCGGCAAACGGAATTATCGTTCCCGGAGGTTTTGGATCGCGCGGAACAGAAGGAAAAATTAAAGCTGCGCGCTTCGCCCGCGAAAATAAAATTCCTTATCTAGGTCTCTGCCTGGGAATGCAATTAATGTGCATCGAATTTGCCCGAAACGTTCTCGGTTATGAAGACGCTAATTCAAGTGAATTTGACAGAGCTACCCAACATCCTGTCATTGATTTAATGAATGAACAAAGGTTGATAAGCGATCTTGGCGGAACCATGCGGCTTGGACTCTATCCCTGTATTCTTCAACCTGGTACAAAAGCTGCTCGCGCATATGAAATCCCCCAAATAGAAGAACGACACCGGCATCGATGGGAATTCAACAATGCTTACCGTGAAGAATTTGAAAAGGCTGGAATGGTTTTTTCGGGACTTTCCCCGGACGGGAAGCTCGTTGAGATTGCAGAACTGGCGGACCATCCGTACATGGTTGCAAGCCAGTTTCACCCAGAATTCTTATCAAGACCAAACCGGGCGCACCCGTTGTTTGTTGGCTTCATGAAAGCAATTAAGAATAGTCTGGAAGAAGGGCAGCCTGAAAATTAAAAGATCAATTTGACAAATCTTTTTTTCATTCAAAGCCTTTTGGTAATTCCGAGTACACTCCTCTCAATTCAACTGGCAGATTCTTTGCCATCGTATACATGAGCTTATCAGTCAAGGATAATGGGCTCTCTTCTTTTGCTGGAAAGATCGGTGGCGCAATTACAACATTTACAGGGGTTCGTCGCGGGAATTCTCTGAACAAGTGTTGAATACCATCAACCGAAACTGCAACCACCGGGCAGCCCATTTCAATTGCCAGTTTGGCAGCACCGGGTCTGGCCAATGCCAACCCTTTTCCCTTCGACCTAGTACCTTCCGGGAACATAGCAACCATTTGACCTGTTGCCAGTACTTCTCGAGCATGCTGGGTTGCCCATGTATCTCGCTCTCCTCGATAAACCGGAAATGCCCCGAGATGCCTAAAAGCATAGTGCAGAATATTTATTTGGAATAATTCAGCCTTTCCCATAAAATAAACCATTCGGGGAAGCGCAAGTTGCAGTGGAAAAACATCGTATGTTACAAGGTGATTTGCAGCAACTACAACTGCTCCCGTTTTAGGCAAATTTTCCACACCCTCAACTTTAAGTTTCACAAATAACGGAAAAATTCTAGTTGCAATCGAAACTACAACTTTATGGAACCGTGTTTCATAAAGGGGATAATAAAGCTTTGGGCGAGGGTCGATTATAGGTAATTCGATTGGAGTCAACTTGAAAATTCACCAATTCTTTGTAATTTGTGGATTATACTTATACCGTCTGTGAAATTTTTCCCAAATGAGAAAGGGTAAGATTGTAAATAAAACACCAAAGGTATTTAAAAGTTTTCCAACAGAGCAAGTAAAATTTACAGTATTAAATCCACAAGGAAACTCGTCCACTCTGTCTATTTACTGCGCTGCGAGCAATAAGGTAAATAAATATATCTTTTCGCAGGCAAGCGCATAATTACTAACTAGGAGATAATAAATGGATACAACAATTGAAAGCATTTCAGCACTAGAAATCCTCGACTCTCGCGGAAATCCAACTGTGGAAGTTGAAGTCGTTCTTGGAGACGGATCCTGGGGGAGAGCCGCAGTGCCATCCGGTGCATCAACAGGTGTTCATGAGGCACTTGAATTACGCGATGGTGATAAAAAACGCTATGGCGGAAAAGGTACCTTGAAAGCGGTCACAAATGTAAACGAGATCATTTCTGATGCACTATTTGGTTGGGATGCAACCGATCAGAAGGCTATTGACACAGAGCTGATAAATATCGATGGGACTCCAAATAAATCAAAACTTGGCGCGAATGCCATTCTTGGTGTTTCATTGGCAGTGGCAAAGGCTTCAGCGAATTCTCTGAGCCTTCCACTTTATCGTTATCTCGGTGGAGTTTATGCACATGTATTACCCGTTCCCATGATGAACATTTTGAACGGTGGAGCTCACACAGCATGGCAATCCACAGATATGCAGGAATTCATGGTAATGCCTTTCGGAGCTCCTACTTTTTCGGAAGGGCTGCGCTGGGGTGCAGAAATCTATCATGCGCTTAAGGCGGTTTTGAAAGAAAAAGGCTATGCTACTTTAGTTGGTGACGAAGGTGGATATGCGCCTGCTCTCAAATCCAACGCCGAAGCGCTTGAAGTCATTCTTGCCGCCATTCAAAAGGCAGGATTCAAGGCTGGTCGTGGCTTAGATGTTGCAATCGCGCTTGACCCTGCCGCATCTGAGCTTTATGATGAAGAGTCAAAAACCTATAACCTTCGAAAAGAAGGCAGAAAACTCTCAGGACCTGAGATGGTTGAATTCTGGGCCAACTGGATTAAAGATTACCCTATCGTCTCAATTGAAGACGGGCTTGCCCAGGATGATTGGGATAGTTGGAAACTGGCTGTTCAAACCTTCGGAGACAAGTGCCAGATTGTCGGCGATGACCTGCTGGTTACCAATCCAGAACGGGTTCGCAGAGGTATCAAAGAGAACGCCGCAAATGCCCTATTAGTGAAAGTAAATCAAATCGGTACCCTCACTGAAACGATTGAAGCCGTGGAAGCCTGTCACCGAAACGGTTGGCGCGCGGTCACTTCTCACCGGTCTGGCGAAACTGAAGATTCAACGATTGCCGATCTTGCAGTCGCGCTTAACACTGGACAGATAAAAACTGGCGCTCCTGCTCGCTCTGACCGAGTTGCGAAGTATAACCAGTTGATCCGCATCGAGTCCGAATTGGGCGACTCTGCTCATTACGCAGGTTGGGATGCACTCAAAGCCAAATAAATGATCCCCAAAAATCCCTTATGTGGAATTCCACATAAGGGATTTTTTTTCGTTTCTACTCCCCTGATCTGTTTATAAACCGCTATCGAATAATTAGTAAAAATTAGAAGATTCTAAGGAAAAAAATATAAAAAAATGAAACTCAGGCCTTGATTCTTTTTAAAAATCTGCTATTCTATCTATGATTTTAACCTACCAGGTTATGATCTTCATTGCCTGGTTTTTTATCACGAGCCAAAGGAAAATCATAAACGGAGGATCAAAAAATGCCTGGAAAAAATAAATTATATGAGGGTGAAGTCTTTTATCCATCGGATGAAGTCATTTCACAGGCTAGGCTGAAAGACTGGGACGAAACAGCGGAATTTGCGCTTCAAAATCCCCAGGGCTTTTGGGGAAAAGAAGCCGAGGAGCTTGAATGGTTTCAGAAGTGGGATAAAGTTTTAGACGACTCAAATAAACCATTTTTTAAGTGGTTTGTTGGAGCTAAAACAAACATCACCCACAATGCAGTCGACCGGCACCTAAAAACATACCGGAAAAACAAGCTTGCGCTTATTTGGGAAAGTGAAGATGGAAAAGTTGACCGCACTTTTTCGTTTTATTCTCTCAATCGCGAAGTAAGCCGTATGGCAAATATCATCAAAGCCATGGGCGTCGGCAAAGGGGACAGAGTCACAATATATATGGGTCGTGTCCCTGAAATTGTGTTCGCAATGCTCGCCTGCGCAAAAATCGGCGCCATTCACTCCGTAGTATTTGGAGGTTTCTCCGTTGACGCGCTCCAAGGTAGGATCGCAGACAGCGAATCAAAGCTTGTTATTACATGTGACGGTTCATTCCAAAATGGCAAGCTGGTAGAGTTGAAGCGTATTGTTGACGACTCTTTACGACATTGTCCAACAGTTGAAAATGTTATAGTGGTCAAACGAACAGGTCACGATATTCCAATGGAAGCCGGACGAGACCACTGGTATCACGATCTCTGCGCATTACCGATCGCTAATGGAAAATGCGCCACAGAGGTGATGGATGCGGAAGATCCCCTGTTTATCCTTTACACGTCCGGATCTACAGTCAAACCTAAGGCGATTCTGCACACCCATGGTGGTTACATGGTGGGGACTTACGCCACACTAAAATATGCGTTTGACATCACCGATGAAGATCGTTTTTGGTGTACTGCGGACCCTGGTTGGATCACGGGACATTCGTACATAGTTTATGGACCACTGATCAACGGCGCAACAGTATTTATGTTTGAAGGTGGGCCATCATTCCCATATCCCAACCGCTGGTGGCAATTGATCGAACGATACGGCATCACAATATTCTATACTGCCCCAACCGCCATTCGTGGTTTGATGCGGTTCGGTGAAGCCTGGCCTAATAAACATGATCTTACTTCACTGCGATTGCTTGGATCCGTTGGTGAACCAATCAACCCTGAAGCCTGGAAATGGTTCTACCGGGTTATCGGAAAGGACAGATGCCCAATCATCGACACCTGGTGGCAGACTGAAACTGGCTCATTTATGATCACACCCACCCCTGTAGTACCTCTAAAACCGGGGTCAGGTACTCGCCCATTTTTTGGACAGGAAGCTGAAATCGTTGATGAGGAGGGTAATCCAGTTGCCGATGGCGCTGAAGGTTTCCTGGTGCTAAAGAATCCCTGGCCCGCCATGCTTAGAACTATTTACGGAGACCCCGATCGCTATGTGAAATCATACTGGAGTAAATTCCCAGGGAAGTATATGACTGGCGATTCGGCTCGAAGAGATAAGGACGGGTATTTCTGGATTATTGGCCGTGTGGATGACGTTATAAAAGTTTCAGGTCACCGCCTGGGCACAGCCGAGATTGAGTCCGCTCTTATCACGCATCCAGCGGTATCAGAAAGTGCCGCAATTGGTCTACCACACGAAGTCAAAGGCCAGGCGATCTTCTGCTTTGTTCAACTAAAACCTGGTTTCGCACCCACAGAAGAACTTTCTGAAGAGCTTCGCCAACACGTCGCTAAGCATCTCGGTCCAATTGCACGTCCGGATGAAGTTAGATGGATTGACAAACTACCTAAGACCCGTTCTGGAAAAATTATGAGACGTGTGCTCAAAGCCCGAGCTCAGGGGCTACCCGAAGGTGACTTATCAACCTTGGAAGAATAAATAAACACTAAAAAATAAATTCCTTGCGAATGAAGATTATCTCGCAAGGAATTTATTTTTATTTTCCGAGAGTTTGCAAGGCCTGCTGGATATGCAGGCGGTCATGATCAACCATAAATTCTACTAACTCGTTTAGAGTAGTCGGTCCCAAAAAAGTATGCCTGGCTTGCCTTTCCCAATCTCCCTGAGAAATTTTCGACAAAACACCAACAAGTCTCTTACGCGCGCTTGAAAATTCATGAAATGCTGTGCATTGTTCCTGCAGAATATACTGTCGTTCTTGAGCAAACTGGTCCGTTGATTGGCCCGGGATAAGCGCGTTTTCCTCTTTAATAATCGTTTCGACACGGGGAAGGTTGACTTCATTATCAACATCACGCAAGTGGCAGATAATTTCGAGGAATGACCATTCCCCCGGTTGGGGCTGCCTTGTCCTTTCCTTTGCATTCGTCCTTTCCCATAAAGTATGCATAACCGCTAAAGTAGCTTCTAAAAAGTGAATTAGCGCGGAAGGGGAGCTGTAATTTTCCTTTAAGCTGCTGGTATCAGTGGATTCAATAAAATGTTTTAATTCCGCAAAATCGCCACCAGGGACTCCGGCTTGAGTTGCCTGGTCGTGATTTCCCAACCAAAATACAGGCAAACCGATTTTTTGCGAAGGAATTACATCTCTTTCGAGACTATCCCCGATCATTAGAACAGGCTCATCCACCCAACCCATTCTGGCAAGAAATTCTGGATAATAAGTAATCGAGATCTTAGAGAAATGAAAATCATGGAAATCGGAAATCAGCGTGAAAGGATATTCCTCAGGGGCAAGCCCCGCCCAACGCAAGCGGTGGAGAATCGCCTTGCGCGGAAAAAGAGGGTCAGTCGCTATTGCAACATTCCAACCTTTGGAAAAAGCCCATTCTACTAATTCGATTGCCTCCTTGCGAGGTGAAGTAAGGCTTCCGAGCGTGGGAAAAACTTCGTTGTAAAAGGTCTCGATATCATTGGCCAAATCCATTTTTTGAAATCCAAGCATTGGATAGAAATTATCGTCAAACACCCGCTCTAATGTTTTATCTGGCTGCTTGCTTGTGTACATTATTTGAGTACTTGTCAGCAAGGCCTTTGTGAATAAACCAGGCGGAATTTTTCCTGACATATGCAATGCCAACTTCCGAAAATACTCGGATAAAAAAGCGTCAAGATTTGTATCCAGGAGTGTGTCGTCTAAATCAAATAACAGGGTAGTTTTTGTCATGGGGCTACTTTAAAAACTGGAGGGAGAGGATGGCAGTCGCCACAACCAATTTGCGGCTCTTTTACTGACTTATTATTTTTATCGCAATGAGCGTGTATTTCGACTCGGCGCATAAAGGCAGCACTGAATGGACGAGTTACCCTGGCATGCAATTGAATATATTCACAGGCGTTCGCCCTCGTAATCTCCGGCACAGGACAGGTCTTACAGAGATCGGCTGACCAACTTTCACCAGAAGCCTGCAAAAGACGGCACTCTTCCACTGACCGGCCTCGAAAATAGTCACCAAAAAAGAACTTGCATTCTATTCCAACTGGTGTTCGCATAACATTATCCAATATTCATGATATTTTTCAAGTTACAAATAAGAAATATCTATAAAAAATCCCTGAGCGTTTCTATCCGCGCAGGGATTAAATTTGCCATCGTTTCAACAAACCTATGCGCGGGTCAGGTATTCGCCCGTTCGCGTATCTACGCGAATGGTGTCACCTTCTTTTACAAAATTAGGCACCTGAACAGAAACACCTGTTTCAACCCTTACCTTCTTGGTAACGCCAGTTGCAGTGTCACCTCTCACTGCAACCTCAGCAGCTGTTACTTTAAGGTCAACTGTTATCGGAAGCTCAATATCAATCGGCTCGCCAGAATAGAAAGTCAACTTACATTCCATACCTTCTTTAAGATACCCAGCGCTTTCGCCCAAAATATCAGATTTTATGGCTGGCTGCTCAAAGGTTTCGCCGTCCATAAAGTGATAAAAATCACCGTCCGTATATAGATAAGAAACATTGTGATAATCTAATCGGGCATCTGGAACCCGGTCACCTGACTGAAAAGTCTTCTCAATATTTGAACCAGTCCGCAGGTTTTTTGCTTTTATTTTGATTGTCGCATTGCCACGACCAGGTTTGTGGTGAGAATACTCGATCACTTTTAACAACTGCCCATCTAATTCAAAGGTAACACCTTTGCGAAGTTCATTGACATCAATCATTTCTTTCCTCTTTTTTTCGAAATTTCTTTAATTGTTACTCGCCAAAGAATTATAGCACCGGTCAAGAACCTGCGGCAACCTTAAATCATCATTCTTTGCGCAAATTTAGCTTAATTTGAAGCTCATCGAGCTGTTTGCCAGAAGCAGGAGAGGGAGCGTCTGCCATAAGATCCCGCCCAGCCTGATTCTTCGGGAACGCAATAACCTCGCGAATATTTGGCTCACCTGCAAAAATCATAACAAGACGGTCAATTCCAGGAGCAATACCACCATGGGGGGGGGCTCCATATTCAAATGCTTCGATCAAATGCCCGAACTTCGCTTGAATCTCTTCTTCACCCAAGCCAAGGAGTTGAAAAACCTTTTGCTGAATATCACTTCGGTGAATTCTTATCGAACCTGATGCAGTTTCATAGCCGTTAAGCACCATATCGTAAGCGTCGGATAGGATGGAGGATGGATCCGTCTCAAATTTTGGCAAATCTTCCATCTTTGGCATCGTAAATGGATGATGCGCAGCATCCCATTTTTTGTCTTCCTCTTTCCACTCAAACATGGGGAAATCCACAACAAACGCAAATGCAAGCACAGATGGGTCTGCCAGGTTTAACCGATCCCTGAACAACAACCGCAGCGCGCTGAGGCATTTATTGGCAATTGCAGGTTGATCGGCTACGAACAAAACAAGATCGCCAATACTTGCGCCCGTCCTGGCTTTGATTGCATCAACCTCGTCCAGTTTTATGAATTTCTGTGCGGTGCCCTTGATTCCTTCAGTGGTAAGGGCAAGAGTAGCCAATCCTTTGGCACCTAATTCCTTTACCATCGAGGTTAAATCATCTACTTCCCTGCGAGTATAATCAGCGCAGCCGGGTACAACGATGCACTTTATTACTCCTCCCGCTTTGATCACGCTTTGGAATACCATGAATTCACTTTTCAAAAGGATATCCGTCAAATTAAATAATTGCATACCGAACCGCAAGTCCGGTTTGTCTGAACCATAGCGCTCGACAGATTCGGAATAGGTCAATCTGGGCCATGGCGAAGATAAGAGGCGCTTTTCTGGCAATAATTCTCTGACCATTTCTGTGAATAATTTCTCGATAACAGCAAGAACATCATCTCGATGCACAAATGACATTTCCAAATCAAGTTGGGTAAATTCCAACTGGCGGTCACCCCGCAGGTCTTCGTCTCTAAAGCAGCGCGCGATTTGGAAATACTTATCAAAGCCAGATACCATTAACAACTGCTTTAATTGCTGGGGAGATTGTGGTAAGGCATAAAATGAGCCTGGTTGAAGGCGTGACGGAACAAGAAAATCCCGGGCGCCTTCCGGAGTGGTCTTAAACAACATGGGAGTCTCGATTTCGAGAAACCCTTGATCGCTCAAGAAATCTCTGATGAACTTGATCACATGGTGCCTTAAAATCAGGTTCTTCTGCAAACGTTCATGCCGCAAGTCCAGGTAACGGTACTTTAACCTAATAGCCTCATCGGTATCTTCATCTTTATTGACCAGGAAAGGTAATGGCTTGGCTGGGTTCAAAATATTGATAGCGTTTGCCTCAATTTCAATCTGCCCGGTTGACATGTTAGGGTTCTCAGCACCATCGGGGCGTTTTCTAACAGTACCACTTATTTGAATAACCCACTCGGCGCGCGCGATTTGAAGAGAAGCCAATTCAGGTTTTGCCGGATCACCAACCACCTGGATGACTCCATATCTATCACGCAAATCGATAAATGTTACACCGCCGTGGTCACGCTGCCGGTGAACCCAACCAGCCAAAGTAACCTTTTGTCCAATATTTTCGGCGCGCAGTTCGCCGCAAGTGTGGGTTTTGTACATGATGGATCTCCTCAAGAAAAATTGCTTGCCAACCATGATAGTCAGGCAAATAGTCACAAAGACCCTAAATTATAGCATATAACAAAATTTGACTCTTTTAAACTTGTGAATATTTACGCATTACACTATCGTTAAGGTATAATCTAAAAATCCGTTTGTTTACGGAAATATTTTGATTCTATCCGGTATATAAATTCCGGCAGGGCACATCATGACGATCCTACCTCTTAATCTTCCGGCTGAATATTGGCAAAATTTTTCGGTCACACCCCAAGATATTGATTATCTTCAAAATTACTTATTTGAAAATGAAATACCCCAAACACCATTCGCGTTAACCAGGGTGTTGGTTCAGGAGCGAATCCGCCTAGAACAAATAGCCCAATCGAAAGCCCAAAAAGAGCTTGGCCAGATCTATTTACCAAAAGACACATACCAGATTGGACAGGCATTAATATTCCCTGCACTTGGTTTGCGAAAAGGTAAAATAAAATCTATCCGCAGTGGAAATAACCCTGATATCGGTCAATTTGATGTCCTTGAAGTTGAATTCGATGATGGAAGTAATCATCTGTTTGCAGCGTCATTCCCCGAGCACAAGCTAAATCTCCCTCCCGAGGAACGGCTTGAATCAGACTCTGATGATCAACAAATTATGGAAACCTATGGCGCCGACCTAGAAAAGAAGCTTGATAAAGCGCTAAAATCTGACCAAAACCTGGCGCGCATTGCCGGGTCATGGTTCCCGAGAGCATTATTGATCAGTATCAATACTGGGCATCTCAACCTCGCTGAAGCTGTGCTCGAAATGAACTCCGGTGAACCGATGTCCACCGCAGATCTCATTGATCAAATGGATGTACCCCGAGATTCAAATACCATGTTGACCGAATTCTCTGTAAATTTTGCATTACAGGAAGATGGTCGCTTTGATGAAGTAGGGGCGGCGGGTGAAGTGCTTTGGTGCTTAAAACGTATGGAACCTGACGAGGTTCTTAATGTTCCACCAGCCCTAAAATATAATGCGGTGGATTACGATCGCTCCGTCTTGAGTGCTCAAATGTTGGCCCTGGAAGCTCAGTTGGATGATGAATTGAGTGAGACAGAACACAAACCTGGCAAATCGAATGAAGCGACAATCACACTTTCTTACCCCCATTGGCGCGCAGGGACCCTACCAATTGCCTCACGAGTTGAAGCCTTTTTCCCGACTGCACATGAGTCACCCCGTGTCCGGTTTACCATCGTAGATGAAAAAACTGGTGAGAGAATCCCTGCCTGGGTAGTGCGTGATTACGGATACGTGTTCGGATTACGCAAATGGTACGAAAAACAAAAACTGTTCCCCGGCTCATATCTGGTCATTCGAAGAGGAAAAAATCCGGGTGAAGTCTCTCTTGAAGCCAGATCTCACCGCCCCACCAAAGATTGGGTCCGCACGGTCCTTGCTGGCTCGGATGGTGGATTGGTCTTTGCGGTCTTGAAGCAGGAAATCAATTGTGATTATAATGAGCGCATGGCAGTCGTGGTACCCGATGTCAACGCTGTTGATCTATCCTTTGCACATGTGCAGAAAGTTCACAAACCAATTGAAAAATTGATTCGCGATGTTTTGATTGAACTTGCCAAACTCACGCCCCAGGGACACGTCCATGCTGAAGAATTGTACTCAGCCATTAATATCCTGCGAAGGTTACCTCCAGCACCGCTTTTAGCGATTTTGGCTTCAACCAGCATGTTTGCCCATGTCGGCGATTTGCATTTCAGACTGGTTGAAAATCAACAGGAGGACGCATAACATGAGTCTTGTAAAACCAAACCTGCAAACACATTTTCATGTAGATTTTGATTGGTGGAAGCAAAATGAAAATGATTGGCATGTCCACTTACGCAGTTTGCTTTGCGGCGAACATCGCGCTAAATTTGAGGACTTGCCCAATGGAACAATGATCGATTATATTGACCCGGAAACCGCCGAAATCCATCCAATGGACGGTCTTCAACAGGTTATACTGTCACATTGCTCCAGGCAACCTGAATTCGTCACCGGGCAGACTCAGTTGGTTGAAGGAGTTTTCCGGATTTTCCTATCCAACGGCAATAATCCTTTGACATCAATTGAACTGGCCGAAAGGTTGGGACGACCTGCGAATACGATCCTGATAACCCTTTCGGGTCCACGCGTTTATAAAGGTATTCGCCCCCTTCCAAAATAATCCATACAAACGCCCTCGTAGCTCAATGGACAGAGCACCAGCCTTCTAAGCTGTTGGTTGTGGGTTCGATCCCCGCCGAGGGCGCCATTAGTACCATATCTGGCAAAAACGCCGCTTTTTTGGAAATTCATTCCATAGAAAGCGGTGTTTTATGTCTCCTAAAAAAGAAATGTTAAAGCGACAACCAACAGCCTCCTGTTCTCTGCAAGTGGCTTTTCAAGACTTTTTGTTGTCGCGCAAAGCTATGCGAGTGGCTTCTCGCACTCTTGATTATTATAATTTTCACGGTGGAAAATTTATCACATGGTTGGAAGAGCAATCGGTTCAGTGTCCAGAAGATATTTATGTGCGCCACATTCGTGAATTCCTGGCTGAATTGACAAATAAAAATCTGGCATCCTCTTATGTGCATTGCCACGCAAGGGTTATAAGAACCCTAATTCGCTTCTGGCATGAAGAGAAATATATGAAATAGGATGGTTAACTACTTCTTCTTGCTCAGGAGTCAATTTTTTCATGATATTACTCCTTAGAAGGGTATTTCTTCTTGATGGCCGTACCAGGGCCGTGAATAGGTCACCTCGGCTCCGCAATCGTCACAGACTTCGGTGATGTCGTCCCAGGTTTCACCCTCGTCAAAGCGCCTGTATCCATCGCTTGATGTGTGAGCGTGAATGCATTGCTTTTGAAGAAGGTCAATACAGGGTTTACAAAATGCAGGGATACTTTTTTTCATGTCCTGCTCCGGAATCAAAAAAGGACCGCCCAGCCTAAGCCAGACAGCCCTTTTCACTTGAGGGAAGTTGTTATTTTCTATCATAAATATGATAATTATCAATTATTTTCCTTTACACCACCCGCCATCTTCTGTTTTGTGACTGAACCA
>Ga0172367_10004924_pt1 | contig 16372 bp, 17 predicted proteins | sample Lak10m_FD_114542 | JGI IMG/M metagenome (GOLD analysis project Ga0172367, IMG submission 114542) | Freshwater microbial communities from Kabuno Bay, South-Kivu, Congo - kab_022012_10m | ecosystem: Environmental > Aquatic > Freshwater > Lake | place: Democratic Republic of the Congo: South-Kivu...
ATTTCATGGCTCGTTCGAAGTGGTAGCCCAGGAATTCGAATCCACCTTTCTGCCTTTCATCCACGATTCGCGTCTTTGTTGGATGTATTGTCAGCCCGTTTTCTTTTGACCATCCCCGCCCGCCCAACCCCCGAGACCGCCACCATCCTTGCCAGCACCTCGCTTCAACAATTCGCCCCCCCATACAACCGAGACGCCACCTCAAACCAAAATTCCGACTTGCATCCTGCCCGCCAAAATCAGAATCTCACGACAGTTCGCAGCGGACACCGCCCGAAAAGGCAGCGTCTGAGAGCATTGCGCGCTTAGCTCAGTGGTAGAGCATTACCTTCACACGGTAGGGGTCGCAGGTTCGAAACCTGCAGCGCGCACCATCTCCTAGCCCCACCAATTCCCTCAACTTTAGCGGTGAACATTGGGTATTTGCGATTAGATCACCAAACACCCTGGCTGACGTTGCCCGCGACCAAACGCCAATTTGCGCCACCTCGCGCCAGTATGGGACCCTGAACCCGAATGAAACCGAAGGCCTGAAATCCAGCAACCAACGGATGAAACTTGGGCGGAGGTGGGCAGGTGGGTGTATGAGAGCGGAGAGCAAGGAGGTAGGAGGCGAGTTCGCCGTCAATTCGCTACCTGCGGCGAGGCGCAAAGCTATGTCAACGCTCTGATCGACCCACCTTCAGGGGGGGCCTGGAATCTCTTCCTGTGATCGAGTGAGTCGAGATTGAAGAGGCCTTGGCCCAAGATGAGCAGAAACAGAATGTTGGACTAAAGGTTGTCCTTGCGTTTGGGCGAGAGCGCCTTGCCGCGTTTGCCGTGGCTTTCGATGCGCCCCGACGTGATGGGATATTCGCGGAGGATCATACTGCCCTCGACAACGCCTCACTCATCGCCGCCCGATCGATGGTCACGTTGAGCCAAACGACTTGGCGGCGATGGGGCAAGATCGTGGCCGGCTCGTAATAATAGTCACCGCTGACCTCGCCCGCGCGATACTTCCCCATGCCGTCGGGGCACAATACGACATCGCCCTTCTTAATCCCCTTGGATACCGTCCACAGCGCACCGCAAGCGAGCCCCGCACCGATCTTGGTCTTGTCGGGATGCGCGGCGAGAAAGACCGGGACGAACACCTTGTTAAACGTCCGCCACTCTTCCGGAAGTTTGCCGGTAAGGTCCTGAGTAATCCCAGAATCTGCGCCGATGAAGTTGCCCGCGAAGCACGCCTCGGCATGGGCGCTGCCCCGACCCAACATGATGCGGTAGAATCTCTTCATGATTCACAGTTCGCCGGTGAAGGCTCGGTGCAGCAGCGACTTCTTCAAGCTCCTGAGCATTTGAAATTAGAGAAAGCGGCAGAGCACAACACCCTTCTCCTTCACCGTGATACCAGAAGTCCGCTGGTAAGCATCAAACTTTCCTTTGTAGTGCTTCGGGAGCAGCCCCTACGTCGCTTAGGTCCCATGCCGCGCGGGCAAGCCATGCGACGAATGGGAAGGATGGGGCTGTCGAGAGTCATTCTCGGGGTGTGCTGTTGCGGTGGGCGAGGCGGGCTTTGAACATGCGCTCGCGCAGGCCTCCTTGATTCAGGAAATCCTTTTCGAGCGCCCGGAGTTGCTGGTCGAGCAGGTAGTTGGTCTGGTGAATCAGGCAGATGGCGATGTTGGCGATCACCTCCGGTGGGCGGGTCTCCATAAACTCGCGGTAAAGCTCAAAGGTGTGTGGGGTTTTGCGACCCAACCGCCGGACGAACAGGGCTTCCTTGGAGTCTTTGTCCCAGATAGCGTGGTCGCGCACGCGGAGGTAGTCGCGGTAGTCGGCGAGCAGTTCTTCGAGGCTGGCGCGGCCCACGCTGGTGAGCTTGAGCTCGGTTTCCTTGGAGGTGAGGGCCGTTTTGCTGCCTTCAAGGATGTTCTGTTTGCCAGAGCGCGCGGACTGGATCATCTGGTCCACGGTGCGGTCGCTCTTCGAGAGATACTTGTGCGCGAACCGGAAGGTGAGATCGTAGACCACCTCCGCTTTCTGGTAGGAGAGCAGGGTCTGGTAATCGCCCTGCGGAGGGATGATGCGATGGGATTCAGGGGATGGCTGTTCTCCGTCGGTCGCATTCCTCGCATTCTTCCCATCGCTTTTCATAGCACTTTTCGGATGCTCTATAGCACTTCGGTACTCTCGGCGTCGAGGGACGTTGTCCCCATCGCTTGTAAATCTCCTAAAATGCTCCACTGAAACCTTGGTGCACCGGAATAGCTTTTAATGCTTGGCTTCGGGTGCCTGGGCACTCGGTTTCTGAGGTTGAACTTTTCGGAGTTCGTAGCGAGTGCCGTCGGTTTCAAAGATCCCTGTCGTGTCTTCAGCCTCGTCGCCTATCGTGGCCAGGAACAATCTCGCGTCCTCAATCTTAAAGCAGGCTTTGACAACTTTGCCGATGCTCTCAGCCTGTGATAGTGCAGCGCGCTTGATGGTGGCGTGTAACTGCTTCGGGGCTTTGCCCGCCGGCAGTGCAATCGTCGTCTCAAACCAAAAGTTTGTGTCCCTGTGAAAATGGAGCGAATTGTCGATGATCGTGATAATAACGCTGCCATCCTTTTCTCTCCCCACCATGACTCCCTTCCACGTTCCTTGGAGGAGTTGAAGTTCGGCCCTCGCTGATGGATCGGCGACGAATTTGGCTGGGGTGGTGGTCAGCGGCTCTGCTGCGTTAGCGATGAAAGTGGCGATGAGCCAAACGACGGTGATGGCACACCGAAGGAGTGTTGTGGCGTTGAGTCTCGTGCGGTTGCGGAGAAGGTGGTCAGGACGTAGTGACGAGATCGAACTTTGTTGGTTCATAGGGGGTGCGAGGAATCGCCTCACTTGTGATTCGAACGGCAAGATCCAGAATAGCAGGTTGACCTTCCGTGACCCTATTGACCCATAACTCACTGTCAAGGAGTGAACTGGCCAGCCTCCCAGGCCCCAGGCCGGAGTACAAACAGACACTCACCGCGAGCTCATTTCTTAACGCTCTCACAATCATCCAGCGCATCGAGGATGCCTCCACGAGACGCCGCGTGCTACGACTGGGAGGCACGAAGGGTTGCGAGGGTCATGTTTACCTCGAAGAGAGCTTGATCACGCGATCGCCTGACGCGCTCGAGACCGCGTTCCGCGCCGCCTGGCCGACCTGGGTCTTCGTACCCCCCCAATGAGTTGGCCCCCTCCTCGGCGGTCTGTAGAGCCTCTCGTAGCGAACGCCCATCCTCCCCCACCCCCGGCAGCCCGACCGAGTGAGCCAAGCCGTTGTAGGCGCGACAAACAACATCGTGTTAAATTGTCGGCGCTGTCGGCACAATCTCTGCTCACTGCAGCCGCTGTGCTCGAAAGGACTCATTTTGAAGAAAACCAAACTCCAAACAGGTGAGAGGAAAGTAGTTTCTGACTACAGCACAAGAAGGTCAGTTCCGCCTTCTCTTCAGGGAAGCATTTTCCATTGGTTCCTCCTGTTTCTTTTGACCGGCGGGAACTGTTTGTTGGAGGCGACCGTGAACCAACTCGACACTTGGCAAGGGCGAAATCCTTTTCCAACCGGAGAAGAACTCGTGGACGTCGCTCACGGTAACGGCGTATTTGTGGCTGTCGGGGATCGAGGAAAAGTGGTGACCTCAAGCAATGCAACTAACTGGGTTCCCAGAGATTCGACGCCGAATGTGCGCTTCGCTGGAGTTGCGTTTGGAATCAAGCGATTTGTAGCTGTGGGTAGCTCAGGAACAATCATCACCTCCACGAACGGCACGGACTGGGTCACGAGGGATTCGGGCGGTTTTCAGAGATCCCAATGGTCCTTTAATGACATCAGTTTTGGCGCGGGTCGTTTTGTTGCGGTCGGCTATCCAAACATAATCGTGACCTCAACCAATGGGGTGGATTGGCAGACCATACCGTTCGTTACCGCCGACACGCTTCACGCCGTTACCTACGGCGGTGGGCTGTTTGTGGCTGTGGGAGATCCTGGATCGATCGTGAGTTCATCAGATGGCGTGAACTGGGTGAAGGAGTCCTCCGGAGTTACCCGGGGGTTGAGGCATATTGCATTCGGACAAGGAATGTTCGTTGTCGCTACTGGGGTTGGCACGTATCTAACTTCTATGGATGGCCACCATTGGGTGACGAGAGTTTTTTCGACAACCGACGCGTTTGGGAGCGTAACGTTCGGGAACGACCGTTTCGTGGCCAAAAGCGGTCCTTCGAAGTTCGCCACCTCTACCAACGGCATTGACTGGGAGACTTTTCAGGTCGAGATCAGCCGATTCGCCAACAAGTTGAGATTTGTCGGTGGAACATTTGTGGGTGTTGGATTAGCAGGCAAGATCGTCACATCTACCGACGGAAACACTTGGAGAAACGGAAGCTCTGGAACGACCGCAACGCTCTCAAGCGTCGCTTTCGGTAATGGTCAATTCGTCGCTATCGGTGGTGACCTCACCGACTCAGAAGATGGTTCATACGTCACGACGAACATCGTGCTGACTTCTCGGGACGGTACTCGCTGGATTCAGCAGGAGCCCGGCGCTCACGCATGGTTGGGACTAAACGCAGGAATCGCTTTCGCAAACGATAGGTTTGTCGCGGTAGGTGCCGCAGGACTGATCTTGGTTTCAACCAACGCCGTGAATTGGGTGCGAAGCAGCGTCCCCACGAATGCGGATCTGTACTCTGTGACTTTCGGTAAGGGGATGTTCTTAGCAGTGGGTAGCTCGGGAGCGATCCTGACTTCGAGCAACGCGTCCTCCTGGTCCCAAGTTTCTTCCGGGACGACAACAAACCTGTATTCAGTTGCCTTTGGGGGGGATGTGTTTGTTGCCGTCGCACCAGGGAGATCGGTGATGCGGTCGACTGATGGAATGACCTGGACAACGGTCTCAATCGCAACCGATTTCTCGTTGGCGGCTTCGGGTATCAGCTATGCAAACGGGCGTTTCGTTATCGCGACAAGCGTCGGTGCGGGCACAATCGTGACCTCGGTTGACGGCATCCAATGGACCTTTCAAAAGATAGGAGCGATGTCAGCACTTCGAGACATTACCCACGGCAACGGACATTTCCTTGCGGCTGGCCATGATGGTGGAATCGTCTACTCGGCGGACGGCATCAATTGGTTTAGAAGCATTTCTCGAAGCGCGAATGCATTTCACGGTGTGGCTTTTGGGCACGGCAGATTCGTTGTGGTAGGCGAGAGAGGCACGATACTCCAGTCCGGTCAAATTGGACCCCGATTGGTGCTATCCAAACGAACGAACAACCAGGCTCAGGAAGTCAGGATTCTTGGAGAGGAAAGGCAGCTTTATCGTGTCGATGCCTCACCAGACTTAATGAATTGGAGATCGATACGCGAACTTGAGAGCACACAGCAAGAGATTTCAATTCTCGACACCGAGGAGACCAATCACCAACAGCGATTTTACCGAGTGGTTTCACCTTGATCAGCATGGACCAGACTGCAAAGAACAAAACTCATGACGACAAGTCCGAGCGCCGCGTCCCTGAGAAGACGCCTCGCTCCCATACTCGTAACTCTAATAGCTCTCATAACTCCCAACAAAGTGAACCCGGGCGCGTTTGCGCGACCCCGGTCAGCATCATCGTGTCAGCCAATCTTGATACTGTCTCCAATCGGTGTCGATAATCCGCTGCTCGTGCTCTGGCGGGAACGTTCCGGAGCTCGGCACGCGCTTGAAGTAACCGGGATACTCCGCGCCGACTAGCACGTCCCTGTAATCACACTTTGCGACCTCAATCTCTCGGCGAAGCACCTTGATGTTGCCGGATGCAAGCTTGAGGACCGCGAGCCGAACTCGATCGGGCTCGCGATGCCAACTTTCCGTCCCATACTCGCCGAGTATCGCAAGAACCTCAGCAACCCGGCCATCGGGGAAATCGCGTCGCACGATGCGCTCAACATCTTCGGTTGAGACATTCGGTGTGGGCTGGGATGGCATAGGCGTGCGGCCGCCTAGCTTGAACTTCACACCGCCGCTCCAAGCGGTGTTGGAACGATGCGCTCACAAGCAAGCTCCGCTGCGTAGGCCATCGCAGCGCGAACGTCCTCAGGCTTGAGTGAGGGATAGCTGCAAACGACCTCAGTCGGGGTGAGATCCGCCGCCAAGTTGTCGAGCACGACAGACACCATAACACGGGTTCCTCGAATGCAGGCCTTGCCGTGGCAGATATTCGGGTCAACGGAGATCTGATGGGTCCATTGCATATTTCAGAAATTGAGGCATCGAATTCATTTGGTCAAGCCGGGCGAAATCAGTGTCCTGAACCAAGGCGTGAACGCATAAACACCGCTGCGAGGACCGAAGCAAGCACCATCACCTCTCCATCACATGAGAAGGTTTTTCCTGTAGTCGATAACTCGCAGTTTGTCTCGGTGGAGCTGAATCTCATGCCCTTCGCACCGCAGGTGCTCAGCCTGACGCTCGGCCCCGGCGGGCGTCTTGGGACTCAACGTTCCGTTCTCGATCACCACCCGCCAATACGGCGACAGAGGCTCTGCCCCTGCGGCTAATTGTTCCTCCGCCGCCCCGGCAACAATGTTAAAGAAAATGCCCGTCATGAGCGGACAGGTGAGGTCCGCATGAAAACGCCGCGCAAGGCGGGTTCGCAGCATCGGAAACGAAAGCAAACTCCCCTTCGGTATCGTCGCCATCTCCTCCGCCACTAACATGGGGGTGGGCAGCAGCATCTGCCCCCGGCCCCTCAAGTCCGGGATAATCATGGGCTGCATCTCAGGGCGCAGCTTGGTCAACCAAGGGAGCCGACCCCGCTTCATACCCGGTGAGGAGCTTGTTTTCATGGTCAGATAGAGCTTTCGCAGTCCGTTGTTCAGCCGACTTTTGATCCGTCCCGCCCTCCGTCTCCGTCTTAGATTTTCACACCCATCCCCCTCAGGAGCACAAGCACCAGAGGAAATGCCACCCCAAACAACAGGCAGTAATAGGCGGTCCGACGATTCCCGCCATGCTGAACCGCCATCTAAACTCCGAACCAGATCGCGTTTCCAGCCCGTAGTGGCCGCGATGTAAGCCTGAATCGCCGCATCGCCATCCGCCTTCGCAATCTGCGGATTGCCTCCTGCGAGCAACACCGGAACCTTGGCTGTAGGACGAAGTTTAGCCATAATATCTGATCGAGTTGACCATCCAGAGTCTAACCATTTAGAACCCAGAGAACAAGTCCAGCCTCTTTCCGCTCCGAACGCGAACGCGACTCAGTCCACGGTGCACGTCCCCCCATCGTGCCAGCAGCACAAGGAACCTCATGTTAGAGGCCTACCCCACCGAACCGGTGACAAACTGCGGCCCCAAGTTTCGTTCGGAGTTCTGCGTTTACGCGGTTCGGGATCGCCTCCCGCCCTCGCTTACAAAACGCCTAAACAGGGTCGCTCATGACTTTTCCCTCAAGCTCCTCCGCATTTCAGACGATGAACCAGCCAGAGAGCTCGCAAGGAGCCCCGCGTCCGCACCGGGAATCGTGTTATGCAGGAGCTAGACGACTACATCAATCGAGTCAAACACTTGCCGCCCGCACCTCAAGTGCTTCCCCGGCTGCTCCCGCTATTGGACGAGGCCGATATCGATTGCGGCCGAGTCGTGGATGTCATCAGCTACGACCCCTCCCTCACCGCCGCCGTGATGCAAACCTGCAATAGCGCCTATTTCGCTGGCCGAACCCCAGCCGACGACATCCAGGAAGCCATCCAAAGGCTGGGTTTTCGTGAAGTCTACCAAGTGGTTCTAGCCGTCAGCGGCTCCCGCCTCCTCAGCCACGCGCAGCAAGGCTATGGGATCGAGGAAGGAGAGTTGTGGAAACATTCTGTATGCACCGCAGTCGCCGCACGCTTGATGGCACAGGACAAGGGTGAGGACGCCAATGTGGTCTTCACCGCAGCTCTCATGCACGACGTTGGCAAGTTGGTCCTCGCCGGAGCCCTGGAGGGAATCTACGCCAAGCTCGTGGAAGAGACCGAAAAGAACCAGTATTCCCTGCTCGAGACGGAAAAAAAGCTGCTCGGTGTTCAACACGCGGAGATTGGCGGCCGACTGCTTGCGCGTTGGAAGTTCCCTGCAAATCTCATTAGCGCTGTATGGTTCCATCACCATCCCGACGGCGCCAAGCCCTACGAGAAACTCGCTTCGTTCGTTTACCTGGGGGACATGATCGCTCACTTTCTAGGATTTGGGTTTGGACACCAAGCCTTCGCACTACGGGGGCGCGCCGAGGCCCTCGAAATCCTGGAGTTCACCCCCGACGACCTCGCTCGCTACATGATTCGAACCATCGAATCCTACGCTGACGTCGAACGTCTCTTCGGACCAGGAGTAAGTCGCAACGACTAACCTCCCCCCGAGCCGTCCGATGCGTCCTCGCAAGAAGCCTCCGCAATTCCAAACGCTCCGCCATTGTTCCTCTCACCCCAGAGACCGTCACTTGTGCCCCCGCTGTAGGCCGTGCTCCCCACACGGCGTCAACTGCCCTACCCCCTGTAGGCCGTGTGCCCCCACGCGGCATAAGGCTGTTCGCCTCCCTCAGCAAATCACTCCCCTTCCCACCTCCCCACCCCAAGGGCTTGGGCCAGCCAATAATCCCCTACCCCACAGCAAGAAAGGAGGAAACTTCCCCATGAAGTTCCTCGGGGAGAATCCGATAGCTCTTTAGGTGCCCGAAGAGCATCCCAATCCGACCCAGTCCAGGATCACACTTCTTGGCGGGACATCACCGGATCCGGAGTTCAGTGGGTTCCTAGACCAAACCACCATTGGACAAAGCTCATGAAAAAACTCTCGCTCGGACTCAAAATTGGAGCCGGATTCGCCATCCTCACGGTCATTTCCTTGATCCTCGGGTTGATCTCCGCCGTCTCGATGCAGAGAACCTCCAAGAGCGCCAACACACTCTCGCGTGAGAACGTCCCTGAGGTGACGGTCGCGAATGATGTCGAACGCGCCTCATTTCTCACGATGTATGAAGTGCGCGGCTACACCTACACCGAAGAAACCAATTTCCTGCAGAACGGATCCAAATACCTCGCGGAAGTGAAAGACCACCTGCGTAAAGCCACCGCGCTGGCATCGACGAACGCCACGCTCGGCGCACTCAAGGAAGCTGCTAGCCGAGCCGAAGCCCGCACGCTCGAATATGAAAAGTTGTTCGCCGATACCGTTCGCCTCAACGAGGCAATCCAGGGGAATCGCGTCGAGATGGACCGACACGCTCGGGAATTCGGCCTCTCGTGCAGTTTAGTCGCGAAGCACCAAATCGAACTGCTCGCTGAAGAGACCCGCACCAACGCCCCCGCTGCTGCATTGCTAGAGCGTCAAAATAAGTTGAACTGGATCAACGACATCAACGACACCGGTAACACTATTCGAATCCAGGCTTGGCGCGCCCAAGCCGAACGCGATCCCGAGCGCGTCACCCAGGCCTTGACCAACTTCGCCCGAATCACCGAGGTCGCCAAACAACTCAAACAAACGACGCGACTCGCTGTCGATCTGAAGGAAATCGACGACGCCACGTCCTCTGCCGACGCCTACCGAGGCGAGATCACAAAACTCCGTGATAATTGGATGAAGCTGCAGGAGATCACCCAGTCCCGCGCCAAAGCCGGTGACGCAGTTCTTGCAGAGGCTCAAGCAATCACCGCAACCAGTTTGTCCGAAACCAAGAGTGTTGCCGATGTCGCCTCCGCCTCGCTCTCCCGTTCGACTCAAATCATCACCTTCGGCGTCATCGCCGCCCTGCTCCTCAGCATCGGTGTGGCCATCACCTTGACCCGCTCCATCACCCAACCCATCCGCGTCGTGGCCGATGCCCTGCAAAGTGGAGCGGAACAAACCGCCTCCGCCGCGGGCCAAGTCTCCGCTGCCAGTCAAAGCCTCGCCGAGGGTGCCAGCGAACAGGCCGCCTCCCTCGAGGAAAGCAGTGCGTCCCTAGAAGAAATGGCCAGCCTCACCCGTCGCAACGCCGAAACCGCTGTGCGCGTCAAGGAACTCGCCTCCCAAGCCCTCCAAGCCGGCGATACCGGATCCCAAGACATGCAGGCCATGAACACCGCCATGGACGCCATCAAGAACTCGAGCGCCGACATCGCGAAGATTATCAAAACCATCGACGAAATCGCGTTCCAAACGAACATCCTCGCGCTGAACGCAGCCGTGGAGGCCGCCCGCGCCGGTGAAGCCGGCATGGGATTCGCGGTGGTGGCCGATGAAGTGCGAAGTCTCGCTCAACGCTGCGCCCAAGCCGCTCGCGAAACCGCCACTAAGATCGAGGACGCCGTCGATAAGAGCGCCCACGGCGTTCAGATCAGCGGAAAGGTCGCCGCCAGCCTCCAGGACATCATCGCCAAGGCCCGACAAGTCGACGAACTCGCTGGCGAAGTCGCCACCGCGTCTCGTGAGCAAACCCAAGGGATCGAAGAGGTCTCCCGCGCAGTCGCCGACATGGATAAAGTCACCCAAAGCAACGCCGCAGGTGCCGAAGAAAGTGCCAGTGCTTCCGAAGAGTTGAACGCCCAAGCCGACACACTCAAAGAAGCTGTTCGCGATCTCAAAGCGCTTGTCGACGGAGCCGAACGTCAGATTCAATCCGCTCGAAACGATCGAGTGGAGGATCGTCATGTGATCAGCAAGGTGAGCACCGTGACGCAGAAGCGACGCACCCCGACCACCACGACTCACTGGACCAAGCACATGGCCACGGGACCAAACGGCCACAGCTCAGATCGCGCCGCAGCGAGCGCCTCGCATAACGCGTCGGCAGCCCCGGCAGACTCCCGCAGCACCATCCCGGAGCCTGCCTCCGCCCATCGCGGAACTCAGCCCAACGGCAACTCCGGTTTCGTCAGCTTCTAACCGAGTCCATCGACCCTCTCTCAGCCCTCGCGGCCCCATCCGCGAGGGCCTTTTTGTGCCTTCCGCGTGCCCGAGCCCAAAGCCGACCCAAGGCGGAGCTTAACCGTCTCCTCGCAACGCCTCGAAGGCACGAGAGAGAACGGCCTAAAACTGTGGCCGTTCATGCCACTAAACAACGCCTGAAGCCTGCGTTCAAAGCCTCCCGATTCAGATTGCGTCCGATGAAAACCAACTGATTGGATCGATCCTCGTTCGCTAGCCATGGCCGGTCCGGTTTACCATCAAAAAGCATGTGGACTCCCTGGAAAACGAAACGGTTCGGCGAGCCCTTGATGTTCAGAATTCCTTTCATCCTGAAGATGTCAGCACCCCGAGTGCGAAGCGTCTCCCCAAACCAAGCGTTCAGGCGGTTCAAATCCAATTGACCAGGGCAGCAGATGCCCACAGAGGTCACAGTGTCATCATGAGTGTGACCGGCTGAAAATGTCTTCGATAGCACCGGGCTCTGGGCAACCGCACCTCCAAGTAGGACCGCATCGAACTCCTCGGGTTTGTGTTGCGTAAAAAACGCATAATATCCCTGCCTCGCAACCACCACCCTATACCTCGTCGTATCCTCATCAAAGACCAGCTTCTGAAGCACCTCCTTTGGATGAATCTCCCCACCCCTACGCACCGTTTGATCGGCGCCGTTGAAAAGGGAAACCGCACGATCCTCAACCTTGGCGAGGGTGTCGGACTGCATATCCGGGATCGCCACCATCACCAACCCCATCACAGGATCCGGTCCTGACTGAAAAACAAAGTCATAACTCCCGGCGGTCAACTCGTAAACACCACTCCACTCAAAGGGCATCTCCGGCTTTAAGAAGTCCGGGTCCACCTCCAATTTTTGTCCTAACTCGAACGCATGTAGCATCAGCACCCGGTCAATCGGCAGCTCCGCCTGAAACGTTCGATGCACCCGCGCTAAACGGTTCATCGACCGAAGCCGACTCTCCAGACGTTGGAGTTCTTCCTCCGTCGACAGATCCGCCTTGTTGATCACAATCGTGTCGGCAAACGCAATCTGCTCCCGACATTCATCGCTGTCACCGATGTGCTGCCACACGTGCTTTGAGTCCACCAAAGTCACGATACCGTCCAACCGAAAGCACGAGCGCACTTCCTCATCGACTATAAACGTTTGCGCCACAGGACCAGGATCTGCGAGGCCCGTTGTTTCGACAGGACCTGATCGAACTTATCCCGACGCTTGATCAGGTTGCCAAGAATTCGAATGAGATCCCCGCGCACGGTGCAGCAAATGCATCCGTTGTTCATCTCAAAAATCTCCTCATCCGCCTTGATCACCAGCGCGTCATCAATCCCGATCTCGCCGAACTCATTCTCAATCACCGCAATGCGCTTACCATGACGCTCCGTCAAGATCCGGTTTAGGAGCGTCGTCTTCCCAGCACCTAAAAATCCGGTGAGGATGGTTACAGGAATCCTTGTGTCTGCAGTCGTTTTCATGGTTGCTTGTTGTTGTTGTCCGTCCGAGTTATTCGCCTTTGGTGTTCCGCGAGATGTCACTCGGCTAATCCCATCCGTTCCCCACACCCGCCGCAGGGCCAAGACCGCATCCCGCCTGACCTCAACCGTGTGGATCCTGCCTAACGCGAACTTGTGCCGATCGAACCGGCTCCGGATCATTCCCCTTGGTGATACGTGTTCGAGCCCGCAGTTTTGTGGGCCTAGGCTCTGCAACGCGGGCGGATCGACAGCGGGGACAGAGTCCATAGATTCCAACCTCGTGGTAGAGCAGTGTAAAATCATGCGGCAACCGCACCCCGTCCACCGCGTGGCTCAGTGGATACTCCCCACCTAACCGCACCACTCGCTCACAATACGGACAAATCAGATACTGAAAACTGTCCCCAGGCATGTTCAGCACATAATACGCATTCGTCCGGAGCCAACGAACCTGTCGCACTAGCTCGATGTCCGTAAACAACCCCATAGTGCGATACAGGGTTGTGCGATCACACGCCCCTCTTAACTCTGCACTCCGCTCCAGCGCCTCAATCGTCGTCGGCACGTCCATCGTCGCCAAATATCGTGTGATGCGCACCCTGGACGAGGTCATCACGATGCCGGCCCGCTCGCAGTAACCCAGCGCCCAACGAAGGCGAGGTGATGGGTCCTCCGCAACCGCTACACCCCCTTCTAGGCGCTGGGTGCTTGCTATCTGCCCTGAATCGCTGGTGACGCTCATGTTCATTCGACCTGGGTTCATCGACCCTCAATCACCACTCGCACATATCCCTCACTCCCAAGTCCACCAAACAGATCAGGGATCTCGACCCGCTCCCTAGGACTCACGAACGGAAAAGAGCGCGCGGTCAGGTTCGTCACCGTGCTCCAACCCCCAGGCATCCTGCTTGTCTTCTCGACTCGATAGGTCAAATCCTCGGCTGCCGTGTTGCGCCAGAATTGGACCTGGGCACGTGGATTCTCGCTGCGGTTCAATACACTCAACTGCGGTGATTCCGACACGGGATTCCGGTTCGTCGGTGACAGCCCAAAAGCATACTCATGCCAGTTATCAAAATCGTCCCCGTCGGGATTGCCGTATGCGAGCGTCGTCGGGGGGTTGAATCCCGGCGGCCAATGCTGGCGCTGCCAAGTCTCGAAACGCGCGGGCGCCGGTAACGGCTGCACGTGAAATACGAACGTGCTATTCGCACTGACGATGTTTGTCGATTCCCCCAACCTTCGGCCTGAGGCTTGAAACGTCAGCGAGTAAACCCCAGGAGCACTAAAGCCCCAGTTAAAATGCTCGTGGGCTCCAGGTAGAGGTTGAAACCCGTCGGCCTCATTCACCCCATCGCGCGAGTCCACCCGAATGCTGTATTCCCCCGGTCCAGTGGCCTGCCAGACCAAAAAGTATCCTGGCCCCTCAACCTGCTTCAGTGCAATCGTCAACGGCCCCGCAAACACACCCGACGCGACCCGCTCCACACTGAGCCCTAGATACAGGAGGTTCGCATTCTGGGATTGCGGCAGAATCCAAAGCGGTGCCCCCTCATCTCCAAACGGCGTTCCCGCAGGCAGCCTCAGCTTCGACTGCTCCTTAACCACGAAAATCACCTGATTTGTGGGAAGATCAAGCCGAGCATCGTGCTGCCATGCCACCAAGCTCAGTGCCGGATGCCGACTCGCATCGTAAAGCACGCACGGACTGTCCACATGATCCCGAGAGAGGACCACAAACTGATCCGCTGGAAGGCTCCCTTGCCCCTGCATCAAGGCCGTCCAGAAAGATAAAGTTAGTAACAACACCCACACACCGCTGAACATGCCCGCCCGACCTCCAGGTCGAACTCCACCTTCGCAATGGTTATTCTGTGGCCTCATAAACCTGGTCCTCAGACTGCCTCAACGCGCGCTTCGACGACGTGAGGCCACCCACCCTGCCCCTAAACCGACAACCATCAAAGCCCATGTACCAGGTTCGGGAATCACTTGGAACGTATAGGCCACAGGTCCACTCGCACTCAAAAGACCGTCCTCAACTAACGTCCCCGAGGCCTCGAAGTTCACTGTGTAGGTCCCGGGTTGCGAAAAAGCCCAGTTCAGGTCCGAGTGAGCCCCGGGTACCGCCTGAAAACGGTCCGCATCCGTAACTCCGTCCCTCGTGCTCATGATCACACTCGGGTTGCCAAACGAGTCGAAGTCGTAAACGGTGAAATCACCGGGACCGGTCACGCTCCGCAATCGCATGCTCACCGTATCCCCAACAAACATCCCCGAAACAATCTCCTCAGCCCCAAACCCTAGGAACAACAGATCCGCCTTCTGCGTGCTCGGCAGCACCCAGACCGGACTGCCAGCGTTCCCCAGAAACCGAAAGGCAGGGCTCGCGGATATAAACCCCAAAGCGGAGGGATTCACACGCAACACAACCTCTCCCGGTGCATATTCAATGTCGTTGGTCTCATCATGGACATGCAGGTTCCAGCTCTTGTCCTCATAGGCGACACCGATGTCCGCATGTTCCGTGGTCAGAATTGACTGACCCGCCATTGGCAGGGCCGTCGTAAGTAAACTCGCAATCAGGATTTTTGCTCTCATAGTTCTCATGGTTTTGTTGGGGTGGATTTTGGATTTTTTGGTCGTTGGGTTCGCGAAGTTCTCCGGGGTTCAAAGGGCCACCAATTCGGGAGGTGCGTTACGTGCACACTTCCGCTGGCGTCAAATGCTCGATTCACTCCGGTGGTTTAGAAAAATTCTCGCCTGCCTCAATCCGCTTGCGAAGTGTGGTCATCCGAATCGACTCCACGTGCGCATCCGCAAATAGATAATTGGCAGAACCCGCATGTCGGTCGGGCTGAATGTCGGAGGTCACAGAGGTCCATCCGTTGCCCCAGTTGCGCGAGTGGGTATGGTCCTGGTTCACACCCGACCCCGCCATGTCCGAAGTCTCAAAGACGACGAAGGTCTCGCTGGGGCGAGGAATGGCATCCAAGGAACGAAAGTCGCGCTCCCCGATAATGGGTTGACCAAAGGGATCCACCGCAACCAGAGAAGTATACTCGTTCATCACATAGCTGGTGCCCTGATTCTCGAGTCGCTCCTTCCCTCGACGATCGCTCGGACAAACACGCAAGCGGTCCACGTTGCCCACAAACGGCGCGAGGGTGTGCACCCAACTGTCGTTCGTTCCCACATGCGCCGTGCCCGGCAACCAACCGCGACGGTCGTCATCCGCATACATGCGCATCCCGATGCCGAGCTGATGGAGATTGGACTGACACGCCGCCCGCCGCCCTCTCTCCTTAGCCTTCGAAAGTGCCGGCAGCAGGAGGCTTGCAAGGACGGAGATGATAGCAATCACAACCAACAGCTCGATCAACGTAAATGCAGCAGCTGCATTCCGTATACGGTCTGGTTGCGAAAGCCCAAGGCCGCGTTGGGCCCAGGCTTCTCGCGATGAAAATGGCTTCATAAAACGGCGGACTCGACAGATCGGACCGCTCCACGCCGTGGCAGGCATGGGGTCAGAGATCAAACAACGATCAGATGATGGCTAGAAAGAGACCACGGTCACCCACCGCATGGCCTCTGGGCCTGAAGATGGATCCGTGTTGCAGAAGATGAATCGATAGAAATCGATTCAGAGGAGGAACTGAGGGGGACCGCGACCGCTATGGCTGCCAAGATCAAAGTCCGAGACATGTGCCGGTGTCGCGTCCCAAACTAAGAAGGAAGTAAAGCCAATCCATGACTCTAAAACTAAGTCACTCGGCACGGGTTCCGCCTGCCCACCGGCTAACAACACCGCCAAGCAAACGTGGTCCGAACTCCCCGCATCCGCGTGAATCGACTCATGCAGCGCGTGGTCCGTAGCGAGCCAACCCGAAACCAACAACGACATCAGCAGGCACGCTGTCAAAATCGCTTTGACAGCAGCCCGGCGAAGCAGATTG
>Ga0172367_10004925_pt1 | contig 16368 bp, 10 predicted proteins | sample Lak10m_FD_114542 | JGI IMG/M metagenome (GOLD analysis project Ga0172367, IMG submission 114542) | Freshwater microbial communities from Kabuno Bay, South-Kivu, Congo - kab_022012_10m | ecosystem: Environmental > Aquatic > Freshwater > Lake | place: Democratic Republic of the Congo: South-Kivu...
AATTTATTATTTTTTTTATAAATATTATATTAAAGATTTATTATTTTTTATTAAATATTATATTAAAGAATTTATTATTTTTTTATAAATAATATATTAAAGATTTATTATTTTTTATATATACTAATAAATATATATAAAGATTTTATTTTTTTTATAAATACTAATTAATATAATATATATTATAAATAATAAATTTAAAGATTTTTGATTAAAAATAAAAGTTTATAAAATAATAATAATAATTTATATTTATTATTATTAATGGATATATTTAATAATTTTAAAGATTTTATAAAGTTTATTGAAACTAAAACAAAAAAAGATGATGAATTTATAAATATTTTAAATAAGTTAAATGATAGTATTATAAAAAATTTAAAATTAATTTATGAAAATAAAAAAGATTATTCTATAAATGAAAATGATATTCGTTTTAATGATGAAAATGAAAGAAATAAAATAATTTATTATGAAAAACAATATGAAGAAAGTAATTTTAAAGAAATAATAAATTTATTAAAAAAACCTAAAAAAAAAATAGGAGGTTATGATAAAAATATATTTGAAACATTTCTTGAATTTATAGATAATTTAACAGAATTATTAAATAATGATATGAATGTTAAAGAAATTTATAAAATTTATTCAAAATATATATTGGAAAATGAAATAGATAAAATTACTTCTAAAATTTATGCAAAAAAAGAAGAAGAAGAAAAAAAAGAAGAAGAAGAAGAAAAAAAAGAAGGAATAAAAACTAAAATAACAAAAAAATTATCAGAGACAAAAACGAAATTATATAAATTTGCATTTCCAAAAACAATATTAAAAGAAGAAATAATAGATAAAATAATAAAAGAAATACCAAATATAACAAAAGATATAAATAATTTAAAAGATTTAATTATAAATTTTAAAAATTCAAATGATATTTCAAAATTATTATTAAATAATTATGTAATAAATGAAGATAAATATTTGTATTCTTATAAAATTGAAGAATTTATAAAAATATTAAATAAACTTTATGAAATGATAAATTATAGATTTTTAGAATTTATAAAAAAATTAACAAAAGAATTATATAATTATGATAAAAATTTTTTTAATGATAAAATAGTTCAAGAAAAATTTATAAAAGGTAATATAGATAAATTTTTTGATTTTTCAGGATTATCATTAAAAGTAAATTATAATGAAATAGAAAAATTATTAATAAATTATGAAAAAGAAGAAGCAGATAAAATAGAAAGATTAGGATTTTTAAATAAATATAAAGAAATATTTAATTCAGTAAAAGGACAATGGAAAAAAGATTATGAAAAAGAAAAAGAAGAAAATAAAAAAAATAAAATAGAAGAAATTCAAAAAAGATTTCAAAAATTATTAATAAAATATTTATCACAAGAAACAGAAATTAGTAAAGAATATGGAGAAATTTATGATATTTTTGAAAATTTAAAAAATATAAAAAATAAATTGGAAAAAGGAGAAAAAATAAATAAAAATGATTATAATGAAATAATAAATAAAAATAAAATAATTATTAAATTAAAAGAAAATAAACGATATAAAGATGATAAAGAATATTTAGAATTGATAAATAATATAGAAGAATTATATAATACAATAGAAAATGAAGGTAAATCAAAAGAGATATTAGAAAATATAAAACAAGCAAAAGAAGAAGGAAGAGATATAGAAGAATTAATAATAGATCCAAATAAAATATATTTTGCAGATTATGTTCCAATATTTAAATTAAGTTTGAAATTATTAGTTTATTTATCAATAATTATGATATTTTTTATATTATTATTAAGTATAATAGCATTTTTAACATTAATATATGATTTAATTATAAATATTATTTATTTATTTGTTAATGGTTCATCTAGCACAAGAGGTTTAACATTGGATTATTTAAGTAAATCAATAATAAGATGTACAAAAACTAATTATGAATGTGATAGATTTTATATATTAACAGAACAAAAACAAAATTTAACATTATTTAATATTGGTATATATATGATATATTTATTATTAATATATATATTTCTTTATTTTATATTATTATTATATGCAAAAATAGTAGATAGAGTATATATAGCAAATCCAAATGAAATAGATAAAAGTAATTTATTTTTAACAATATTAATAATAATAATAATTTATAGTTTTATACATTTATTAATATTTAAAAAAATTTATAAAGAATATGTATATATACCATATAAAAATATAGAAAAAAGAGAAAAAGAAATAGATGAAAAAATATCAGAATATATATTAATATATTCAATAGATAATAGTGATAATCCAGAAATATTAATAGATGAATTATTTTTTAAAATATTATATGATCCATCACGTATAGATGAATTAAATGAAATATTTAAACAAGGAATAATAACAGAAAATATTGATAAATGTTTAGAACAAAAAATAATAATATATAATATATATTGTTATTTACGTGAATATATTGTATTTGATAATGATATGCAAGAAAAATTTAAAGAATATTGTACAACAAAAGCTGATAATAAACCTAGATATAAAGAAGATGATATAGTAATGACATTTATTTCATTATTAGATAATAATGAAATAAAAATGATAAAAAAATATAATGAAGAATTAGCATATTATAATAATATTCCAAATAAAAATATAGATTATTTTAATAAATTAAATTTAAATATAAGTGAAAAAATAAAGGATATTAATATAAAAATATTAATAAATACAAATACAAGTATTCCTTTTTTTATAACTATTATTTATATAATATTTATCGTAATTTTAAATTTTATTGTAATTTATTTAATAATACAAGTTATAATAAATAGTAGTGAAGGTCAACAAGAATTTAATGAATATTTATATAAAGGTTTAAATATAATAAATGAATATTTATATAAACCAATATTTAAATATCTTATTGGAAAATAGAAAATGATAATTTATTTATATTTATTTTTATTAATTATTTTATTATTATATTTATATTCATTAACTTCAATTAAATGGAATTTTGATTATTTTAAACAATTAGAAAAACAATGTATAATTATAGAATAAGATGGAATTATATACAATTAGATATAATTTATATAATTATATTTTAAAAAATAATTTTGATTATATGAATATAAAAGATTATATATTTTTATGGAAAAATGGTTTAATTATATTATTTATATTTTTAATTTTAATATTTATTTATAAATTTAATGATATTAATTTTATTGGATTTATTATAATATTTATTATATTATTATTTATTTATTTAATTTATTTTGAAATTGGTAATTTTATATCTAATATTGAGAATAATAAATATTTAATAAAATATGGTTATTTTTATAATTTATCTAATATTTTATTTAATGAAAGTTTTAATTTTATTAATGATAATAATAATAATAATTTAAAAAAAATAAATAATATAGATGATTTATTAAAAAATGATTATTTAACAAATAATCTTAATAATAATATTAATAGAATTATAGATGATTATTTATATATTAATATATATGATAAGTCAATAGATGATTATAATTTAATAAAAAAAGAAATTAATTTATTTTTAAAAAATAATATTAATTTAATTAAAATATATAATGATATAAATAATATTAATATTATTTTTGATAATATTGAATATATTGATAATAATTCTAGAATTGATGATTTATTTAAAAAAAATAGTAAAAGTTATTTATATTTAAGTAATCAAATTAATAGTAATTATTATATAGATAATAGTAATTATTTAAATATATTAATAAAAAATAATTCAATTAATTATGAATTGGAATATAATTATTTAAAAAAAATATTTAGAAATTATAAATCAACAAATGATAAAAATAATATAATAATTGACGATATAACAAAAAAAATAAATAATAATGATTTAAAAATTGATAATACAAAAGATATAATATTAAAATTAAAATATGATAATTTAAAATCAAAATATGATAATAAATTAAATGATGATTATATATTTTATTTTTTACAAAAAATAATAAATGAAATAGATGATGATAATAAAAATTATAAAAAACTAATAGAAAATGGAAATAAAAGTATATTTTTAAAAATAAAAATAGAATTAATAAATGATGAAGATAAATTAAAAAAAAATATATATATAAAAAATTATATTTATAAATTAATAGATAAAATAAATTATAATAATATTTATAATAAAAATAAATATATAAAATATGCAATAGATAATAATAAAAATATATTATTAGAATATTTATTAGAATATCAAAGAATTAATGAAAAAATAAAATATAATATGAAATATGAAGATAATAAAACAAATGAAGAAATAACAGATATATATTATAATTTAATAAAAAAAAATAATGATTTATTAAAATATATAGATATTAATAAATTAAATTATTTAAAAAAATATATTTTTATAAAAAAAGAAAATATATTTAATAATTTAAATGAATATAGTAATATAATAGATTTATATAAAATAGAAGAAAATAATTATTATTTAATAAATATAGAACAAATAAATAATATAGAAATAGAATTTAGAAAAGAATTATTAAATTATATAAATAAAAAATATGAAACTAATTATAAAAATTTTAATATATTATTTGAAAATTTAAATATTAAAAATAATAAAAAAATTAAAAAAATAATAGAAGATTATAATAATAAATATATAATAATTATTATAATATCAATAATAATAATAACAATAATTTGTCATATTTTTTATACAGAATTAATAAGATGGTAAAAAATTTAAATTTTATGAAATGTATTTTTTTTACTTATCAACAATATAATGTTGATAAAATACATATACCAAAAGAAACATTAGTATATGAATTAAATATAATAAATAAATCAGATAATGAAATATCTGAAATAATAAATAAATTTATAGATTATGTATATAATAAATTAAATGAAGGAAATAAAACAGGAATACCAATAAAAATACCAATGCCAATATTTATATTAATGGGAAGAAAATTAGAAGAAGATAGAAATATATTTGAAAATGAAAAAATAAATATAGAAGATGATTATAATTTTGGAAAAGATAATAAAATAAAAAGAGGAAATTTAGCAATAATAGATTTTTTTAAATCTTTTTTTAATTCAGGAATAAATAATAGTGAAGTAGAAAAAGAAAAATATAAAAATAGTTTAATAACTACATATAAATTTAAAGGAAATAAAAAGATTATATTATATTTTCCATATATAACAAATGAATATAAATATATTACAAATTTTTTAGATGTATCAAATTCATTAAGATTTTTTTTTACATTAATATCAAAAGATAATTTTTTAAATTTTCAAAGAACAACTACAATTGATTATAATAAATTAAAAAATGAATTAAAAATACCACCATATACAGAAAAATCAATAAAAAAAATAATTGAAATTCTTAAAAGAGAAGAAAAAAATAAATATAGTTATTATGATGATTTATATTTATTATGTAAAGAAGGAGGATGTATAAGTGATGATGGAGAAGATTTTTTTTCATTAATACCAGAATATACAGAATATGAAAATAAAAATAATGAAAATGCAATAAAATATTCACCATTTCTACCAAATAAATGTATTGCACAAACAAATGGATATATAAAAAATATAAAAAATGCAACAAAACAAAATATAGATATAATAGATTTTATAAAAAAAGAAGCATTAGATGAAATGAAAGAAAAATTAAAAATATATATAAAAGAAAGTAATAAATTAATAAAAACAGCTGAAACAGAATTAAAAGATAATGAAATATCAAATTATAAATCACCAGTAGATTTAATTATAAATATAATAAATAATAAAATAAAAGATAAATATTCAACTAATTTAAATGATGGTGGAAAAACTAATTATTATTCAAGAGAATATAGTCAAAATATAATAAAAGAATTATCATATTTAAAAAAAATATATCCAGGTATTCCTGAAATAGTAATGTCATTATATTTATATGATGAACAACAAAATAAAGATAAAATAATATATATGCCATGGGGTAAAACATTAATATCAAAAAGAAATGTAATATCAATAGGTGAAATATTAGAAATAAATAAAAAATTATATTCTTTTAATAATAATTATGCATTAATTGTATTATCAAATGGATTAATATTTGTAATAGAAAATAAAACAGGAAATATAATTTATTTTATAAATAGAAAATCTATTAATAATACAAAAGGAATAACATTTGAATTAAATGGTTTTATAATAGAATATATTGATAATTTAGGAAATTATAAATCACAAAATATAATAAATGAAATAGATAAATTAATAGATGATTGTAATGAATGTAAAAATCCACCATATAGTTTATTATTAGATAATGAAAATGGAAATATAAAAATATATTCAAATAGTTTTTATGATGCAACTAATAAAAAAATAAATAAATTTATAGAAAAAGAAAAAGAGATATTAATGATTACTAGAAAGAATAATATAGATAATGATATATATAATATAAATAATCCTAAATTTATTGAACAAAACAATATTAAAATTGATTTAATTCAAGAGGAAGATTATATATTTTGTGCAGATATAGATAAAGAATGTAAAAAGTAATATTTTTTTTTATATTATATTATATAATGAACGAGTGGGATATAATAGATTTACATTTTAAAGACCATAAATATCCATTTACAAATCATCATTTAGATAGTTTTCGAGAATTAATTAAAACATATATTCCAAAAACAATAAAATCATATAATCCGATTACTATGATTAAATATGATGATAATTCTAAAAATATGAAAATGAAAGTAGAAGTATTTGTTGGTGGAGAAAATACAGATAAAATATATTTAGATCATCCTATTACAATAGAAGGAGGAGCACAAAAATTAATAACTCCAAATGATGCTAGATTAAAAAGTATAACATATGAGACACATATATATGCAGATGTAGAAATAAAAATAACAAATGAAGATAATGAAGAATATAGAGAAATTATAGATAAAGTAGCAATTGGAAGTATTCCAATTATGCTTCATTCAGATATATGTATATTAAATGGAAATGGAAATAAGGTTCTTCAACGTTTAGGTGAATGTATATATGATGGTGGAGGATATTTTATAATAGATGGAAAAGAAAAAGTAATAGTAGCTCAAGAAACAGAAACAAATAATCGTTTAATTGTAGGAAAATTAAAAGATGATGATAATTTTAGTTTTAAAGGTAAAATAAAATGTTCAGGAGAAGATGGAGAAAGTGTATTAGTTCCAAGAAATGTAGAATTTTATTTAGTAAAAGATAATGAAGATGAAATAACAGAAAAATTTAAAGATTTTAAAAATGCAATATTAGTTGGTCTTCCATCAATTGAAGGTAAAATACCATTATTTATATTATTTAGAGCATTTGGAATAGAAAGTGATAAAGATATATATGAAACTATATTTGGAATTCAAAATACAGAAATAGAAACAAATTATTTTAGTAATTTTATTAGAGCATCAATATATAATAATTATTATATTGATAAAGATAAAAATAAAAAATATATATATACACAGGAAGAAGCATTAGAATATTTAAAATTTAGAACAAAATATAAAACTTTAGAACATACAAAATATTTATTTGCTGCTGATATATTTCCAAATATTAAATTATTTGAAAATAAAGGAAAATATTTAGGTTATTTAACAAAAGAATTTATAAATATTTCTTTAAATTTTAAAAAAGAAAGTGATAGAGATAATTATTTTAATAAAAGAATATATATTAGTGGTTATTTATTAGCTGAATTATTTCAAGAAGCATATGATAAATTACGTAGAACTATACGAGATACAATGGATAATTTTTATTATTATGGAGCATGGAGAACCAATAATAATTATACTGAATTTATAAATAAAGATAATATATATCGTTTAATACCTGTTCTTATTATTGCTGAAACTTTTGCACGTTCTTTAAAAGGTAGATGGGGTATGGACCCAAATGATGAAAATAAAGAAGAATTGGGAAGAGTTCAAGATTTATCACGTATTAGTTATATTAGTTATTTATCACATTTACGAAGAGTTAATATGCCTATTAATAGAACAATTAAAATTACAGCTCCTCATAAACTTCATTTACATCAATGGGGTTATATGTGTCCATTTGAAACACCAGATGGTGAAGCTATTGGATATTTAAAAAATTTAGCATTTTTAACTAAAGTTACTGCAGGTACAAATCCAGAATTTATAAGAAATTGTTTATATGATATTGGTGTAATACCAATAGAAAATTATAATATGAAATTAAATAAAAATATTTCAAAAGTATTTGTAAATAATAGTTGGTATGGAATTACAAATAATCCTATTAAAATTGTAAGATTTTTAAAAGCATATAGAAGAAATGCTTTAATTAATATATTAACAACAATTAATTGGGATACATTAACAAATGAAATAAGAATATTTGCAGATGTAGGAAGAGCAGTAAGACCATTAATAATATTAGAAAAGGGAAATTCAAAAATATTTACAAATAAATATAATAATTGGTTTGATTTAATTATTGGTAAATATAATAATTATAAAGAAAAAGAAAGAAGTGAAGAAATTTATTATAAAAATGAATATATAAATCCACAAAAATTAGATGTTTTTAAAGGTAAAACTGAAGATTTTATTTTAGATGAATTAGAAAAAGAAGGAGCTGTAATTGAATATATTGATCCACAAGAAACAGATAGTTCTTTTATTGCTATGTATAAAAAAGATATTAATAATTTTCATACACATATGGAAATACATCCTTCAACTATTTTAAGTGTTGTTTCTGGTAATATTCCTATGATTAATCATAATCCTGCATCACGTAATCTTTTCCATGCTGCACAAACTAAACAAGCTATTGGTATTTATACAACAAATTTTAATAAAAGATTTGATACTTTTGGTTATATACATCATTATCCACAAAAAGCAATTTTAAATACTAGACATTCACAATATACAGGAAGTGATATGATGGCAAATGGTGCAAATTTAATAGTTGCAATTATGACTTATACTGGTTTTAATCAAGAAGATAGTTTAATAATAAATAAAAAATCTATAGAAAGAGGATTATTTCATTTATCTTCATATAAATCAATAACAGCAAGTACTAAAAAAATATCAGAATATAATAAAATTATTTTTGCAAATCCTTTAAAATTAAGAAATGAAGGTAAAAATATTATTCTTAAAAAATATGCTGATTATACTTTAATTAATGATAAAGGATTTATAAAAGAAGGTATTTATATTCCTAGAGGTAAACAAGTTATTGTTTTAGGTATGGTTTTAGTTTCTATAATTAATAAAGAAATTCAAAAAGGACTTTTTATAGAACAATTAACTGAAACAGTATATGAAGATGTTTCTATATCAAGTGATGAAAATTATTATGGTTATATTGATAAAATTTTTATTGGAAATAAAACATTAGATGATGATATACAAGTTTGTAAAATTAGATTTTTAAAAATTAAAATTCCTGAATTTGGTGATAAACATTCATCTAGACATGGTCAAAAAGGTGTTATTGGTATGATATTATCAGAAGAACAAATGCCTTTTACTAAAGATGGTATTAAACCTGATTTAATAATTAATCCTCATGCAATTCCATCAAGAATGACAATAGGACATGTGGTTGAATGTGTATATTCTAAATTATGTTGTTTAGAAGGTGTATTAGGTGATGCAACAGTTTATATAAATTTAGATTATAATAAAATTTATGATAATTTAGAAAAAAATAATTTTGAAAAATATGGAAATGAAATTTTATATAATGGTCAAACTGGATTACAAATAAATAGTGAAATTTATATTGGACCTACTTATTATTTTCGTTTAAAACATATGGTTTCTGAAAAAATTAATGCTAGAGGAAAAGGACCTATGGTTCAATTAACTAGACAACCTACTGGTGGTAGAAGAAAAGCTGGTGGTTTAAGAATTGGTGAAATGGAAAGAGATAGTTTAATTAGTCATGGTATTGCAAATTTTATACAAGAAAGTATGATGGAACGTTCAGATAAATATAGATGGAGAATTTGTAAAAAATGTGGAACTATTCCTATTTATGAAAAAAAAATAAAAAGTTCTTTTTGTAAAAATTGTGGAACTAATGAAGATAATATAATTGAAACTCCTTATTGTTTTAAATTATTAAATCAAGAATTTGAATCTATGGGTATTCAAATAAGATTTAATTGTGATTATATTAATTTACCTAATGATAATGAAATTGATTTTGATTCTGATCTTGATATTGATTTAGATATTAATATTGATAATTTTAAAGATAATAATGATAATAATGATAAATCTTTAATTAAAACACCAATTAAATCCATTATTAAATCTTCAAATAAATCATCTAGTATTTTAAAAAATAAAGATGAGTTAATAAAACAAATAAAAATAAAATTTCCAAATATTAAAGGATATAGTATATTTAAAAAAAATGATTTAGAAAAAATATATAATTTAGATAATGAAGAAGATGCTATAGATTTTATTAAAAATTATAAAAAAGGAGGTGTTTCATTTAAATTTTTAAATAATGAAGATAGTGAAAATTATGATGAAGAATTAACAGAAGTTGATAATTTTAATGATGAAATAAAAGAAAATAAAATAAGTGAAAATAAAACAGAAGAAAATGAAATAGAAGAAGATGAAACAGAAGAAAATGAAATAGAAGAAGATGAAACAGAAGAAGATGAAACAGAAGAAAATGAAATAGAAGAAGATGAAATAGAAAAAGATGAAACAGAAGAAGATGAAACAGAAAAAGATGAAATAAAAGATAATGAAATAGAAGAAGATAAAATAAAAGAAAATGAAACAGAAGAAGATGAAACAAAAGAAGATGAAACAAAAGAAAAAGAAGAAAAAAAAGACGAAGATATAAAAGTAATAAATATTAAATAATAATTATTTTTTAATATTATAATAGTATAATGAACGAATTATTTTATAGTTTATTATTTATAATAATAATAATTGTATTAATATTAATATTTGTATTAGTATATTATTTTTATAATAATTATGATGAAAATAAGGGAAAAGTAGATATGAATTTTGAAAAAACTACAACACATATAAATAATACAAATAAAACATTTTCAAATAATTTAAATATATTATCAGAAAATATAAATAAATTAGATAAACGAACAAATATAATAGATACAACATATAGTAATATAACAACAAAAACTAATATAGATTTAAATCAATATAGTACATTAAATAGTAATAATATAAAAAATTTAGAAAATAATTATAATATAATATCATCAAATTTAATAAATTATGATAAAAATATAAAACAATTTTTTGAATTTAAAGATAATAATAAAATAACAACAACAAAAAATATAGATGAAGCATTATTTAATTATAAATTTAGTGTTACACCAAATATATCAATGAATATATTACGAGATATAAATATAATATCAAGTATGACAATAAATACAAATGATAATGATAAAAATTTTAGAATATGTGATACAACAAATAGTAATTGTATAGATTTAAATGTAAATCAAGGAAAATTTAATATAAAACCGAGTAATATAGTAACAAATAATATTAATAATTTAAATATAATAAGTAAAAATAATCAAATATTAGCAAATTTTGATTTAGAAAATAATTCAATATATTTAGGAAGTAATGGAGAGAATGCGGGATTATTAATAAAAGGAAATAAAGTATATGTAAAAGATTTATATATATTAAATAAAAATACAAATTATTCAACAACAGAACAAATATATAATGAAATAAATCCAACAACACCATATAATATGTATAAATTAGAAAATACAAATATAATAAATATACCAAAATTAATAAATTTAGAATATATAATAACAAAAATTTCAGGAAGTCCAACGAATACTTATAATATAGAAATAAATTTATCATCAAAATTCAAAATTCCAATGACAACAAATATAGAATTTTTTATAGATGGTTTAACATATGTATCAACAAGAATAAATAATATATTAAATAGTATATCAGGAACAAAAATAAATAATTTATCAATAGATGGACATAAAGGAATAATAACATTAAATGGAGATATAGAAGCAACAATAAATCAAAGATTTACAGCAAATAATATTAATATATCATTTTTAGATCCATTAGTAAATATATTAAATAAAAAAATAATAATAAATTATTAATCACTATCATCAATAAAAAGATTAATAGAATTTAAATTAAGTTTTTCATTTTTATAAATTTCATAAAAATTATTAATATTATGAATAATTTCATTATCCCATTTATTTTTATCAAAATTAACTTTTTGAATATTAATTAAATTTAATTTCCAATAAATTAAATTATAACCTTCATTTTTATATTTTTTCATTTCATTAATATTTGAAATTAAATCTTGATTTTTTGTAGAATATTTATAATCATAATCATTATTTATTTTTAATTCGGCAATAATACCATGTTTATAATTTTCTTCATTAATTTCTAAATATTTTTCTTCTGAATTTAAAGAAAGAAATTCACATTCTATATAATCACATATTTTTAAATTACATACTGCTAATTGACCTTGAATTTGATAATAATATTTTTCTGGTATTTGATTATTAATTATTTTTCTTGAATAAGGACATTTAATTTCAATCATTATACCATCTTCAGTTATTCCATCAGGAGAAGCTCCAAAATGTTCAATATTATTATTAATAATTAATCCAAATTCATGAATTTTTTTATTATTTATATGACTATATATTTGAATTGCAAGAGGTTCAAACATTGTTCCCCATTTTAAAGCAGGTATAGCAGAAGAATTAAATGAAATGTTTTTAACTTTTTTTTTTGCTAAACTATATGGATTTTTTATAGCATCATATAGATCACTAGCTGTTAATTTATCTTCTCTTAATTTAAACCATTCTGGAGAACGTTGTTTAATAAAAGGAAGTTTAAGTAAATCTTCTAAAATAAGTATGGGATTATAAGTATCCATACATTTATTTATCTTCTTTTTTCTTATATCTTGCTGAATTTTTAATTTTCTTTTCATTATCCTGTTTAATTCTTAATAAGGTATTATTTGCATCTCTGTCTAATTTATTAATATCATTCATTTTTTTATTTTCTTTTTTTTTTGAATTTGCAATTTCTATAATTTCATCTCTTTTCTCTAATAAAATCTTATTAAAATGATATAATAAATCATCTTCCATTTTAAAATTAATAACTATTTATAAATAATATTTATAATCTTAAACTCATTTTTTTTAATTATAACAAAAATATATAAAAAATGATTTTTTTAATATAAAAACATTAAAAAAATAAAAAATGATTACTCAAATTTGTAAAGAAATTATAAATTTAGATAATGCTTCTATAAATGAAGAAAAATATGTATTAATATGCTCTTTTAATTATGATGAACATGATTTTAATGATTTTAATATTAATTCATTAATAGATAATTTAAAAATATATTTTAAAAAGGTTATTATTGATTATAATATTGTAAAAACTGAAAATGATTATTGTTTTATATTACAAATAAATAATAGATATGTTTTAGTTCATTATAGTTATATTGATTATATGTATAATATTATTTATTATAAAAAAAAGAATATTAGAACACAAATTTTATGGTATTTAGTAAATGAATATTATTATGATGATACTGAAGAAGAAAATGAAGATGATAACTCTTCATTAAATATTAATAATAATGAAGAAAATATAATAACATAAAATAAAAAAAGGTTAAAAATTATTTTTTTTTATTAATAATTTTAATTATTTTAAATAACCAGAAATATTGTAAAATATAAATAATTATAATAGATAAAGACATAGAATAATAATTATAATAATTTAAATATAAATAAATATAATAAGAAAATAATATAATTCTATAATATATAAAAGTAAAGGTAAAAAATATAAAAAAATAATTAGATAATCTTGTATAATTTTTATATTTGCATATTTTTGCAATTGATAATATTGGAGATGAATAAGTAAATAATAATAATATTTTAACAGAAATTTTATGTAAATTATAAAATTGAGATGATAATAAAAATAATGATGTTATACAATGATGTAATAATAAATCATAGTTTTTATCATAAATAAATATTAAATTATTTAATGAATAATCAAATATATTAAATGTAATAACAGAATAAGTATTTTTATTATAAATTAGAGTATATGAGAATAATATTATTTTCATTATAGATTGATTTAAATTTATAAATTCATTATAAATTTTAATATTTTTATAACGAATAAATAAATTAAATATAAATAATAATAAAGAATAATTATAAAATATAGTTAATTCATACATTAATATATATATATGATTATAAGTTTATATATAAAATATTATTATATTTATATTATAAAAACTCAATTGAAAAAGTTTAATTTTTTCAAATAGTTATATTATACGTGTTATAAAAATAATAATATAACAATTATTTAAGGATTTTTTACATATTTATATTATTATGCTTATTTTTTATTAATCTTATATTAAAAGATTATTTAATTATATTTATTTAAACTTTTTGTAAAATCTTTAAAAGTATTTATTTTATTTTTTTAATAAATCTTAAAAAATATTTATTTTATAAACTTATTATAATATTAAAACATTTATTTTATTTTTTCAATAAATCTTAAAAAATATTTATTTTATAAACTTGTTATAATATTAAAACATTTATTTTATTTTTTCAATAAATCTTAAAAAAATATTTATTTTATAAACTTGTTATAATATTAAAACATTTATTTTATTTTTTCAATAAATCTTAAAAATATTTATTTTATAAACTTATTATAATATTAAAACATTTATTTTATTTTTTCAACAAATCTTAAAAAATATTTATTTTATAAACTTGTTATAATATTAAAACATTTATTTTATTTTTTCAATAAATCTTAAAAAATATTTATTTTATAAACTTGTTATAATATTAAAACATTTATTTTATTTTTTTAATAAATCTTAAAAATATTTATTTTATAAATTTATTATAATATTAAAACATTTATTTTATTTTTTTTAATAAATCTTAAAAATATTTATTTTATAAATTTATTATAATATTAAAACATTTATTTTATTTTTTTTAATAAATTTTAAAAATATTTATTTTATAAACTTATTATAATATTAAAACATTTATTTTATTTTTTTTAATAAATCTTAAAAATATTTATTTTATAAACTTGTTATAATATTAAAACATTTATTTTATTTTTAAAAATATAATAATTATTATTTTAAATTTATATTAAAATCTAAAAATTATATTTTAAAATATATAAAAAGATTTAAAGATTTTTTGAATATTTATATTATTATGCTTATTTTTTATTAATCTTTTAATATAAGATTATTTAATTTTTCTTAATTTATATTTATTTTAAACTTTTTAAAAATATAATAATTATTATTTTATAAACTTGTTATAATATTAAAACATTTATTTTATTTTTTTAATAAATCTTAAAAATATTTATTTTATAAACTTATTATAATATTAAAACATTTATTTTATTTTTTTAATAAATCTTAAAAATATTTATTTTATAAACTTGTTATAATATTAAAACATTTATTTTATTTTTTAATAAAATCTTTATAAATTTGTTATAATATTAAAACATTTATTTTAATTTTTTAATAAAATCTTTAAAATTATAAAAATATTTTAAATATATATTTAAAATTATAATAATATTTTAAAGTGTATAAAAAGATTTAAAGATTTTTTGCATATTTATATTATTATGCTTATTTTTTTATTAATCTTTTATTAAAAGATTATTTAATTATATTTATTTTAAACTTTTCTAAAATCTTTAAAAATATAAAAACTTTTATTTTAAACTTTTAATAAAATATTTACAATATAATAATTATTTTTATATAAATTGTTATAATATTAAAAATATAAAAACTTTTATTTTAAACTTTTAGTAAAATCTTAAAAAATATAAAAATATTTATTTTAAACTTTTAGTAAAATCTTTAAAATATAAAAATATTTATTTTAAACTTTTTAGTAAAATCTTTAAAATATAAAAATATTTATTTTAAACTTTTAATAAAATCTTAAAAATATTTATTTTAAACTTTTAATAAAATCTTAAAAATATTTATTTTAAACTTTTAATAAAATCTTTAAAATATAAAAATATTTATTATATAAATTGTTATAATATTAAAAAT
>Ga0172367_10004926_pt1 | contig 16367 bp, 19 predicted proteins | sample Lak10m_FD_114542 | JGI IMG/M metagenome (GOLD analysis project Ga0172367, IMG submission 114542) | Freshwater microbial communities from Kabuno Bay, South-Kivu, Congo - kab_022012_10m | ecosystem: Environmental > Aquatic > Freshwater > Lake | place: Democratic Republic of the Congo: South-Kivu...
CTCTGCTCGTTCTGCTCTGCTCGTTCTGCTCTGCTCGTTCTGCTCTGCTCGTTCTGCTCTGCTCGTTCTGCTCTGCTCGTTCTGCTCTGCTCGTTCTGCTCTGCTCCGCTCTGCTCGTTTACTTAGCCGCTATACCCGTATACGCCACGAACCTGATCGCGAACTACGAGCCCACCTTCGAGTTCGATTACTCGTTTGCGCATTTGATCAACAATTCCACTGTCGTGAGTGGCCATAACTACCGTGGTTCCGGTTCGATTGATTCGGTCCAGTAATTTCATGATTCCCACGCTCATGGTGGGGTCAAGATTTCCTGTCGGCTCATCCGCAATCAGGATTGCAGGATGGCTCACAAAGGCGCGAGCAATTGCTACTCGTTGCTGCTCACCGCCAGAAAGTTGAGAAGGTCGACGATCGCCGTACCCTTCGAGTCCCACGAGCTCAAGTACCTCCGGAACCTCGCGATTGATCTCTTTCTGAGAATATCCAAGAACATGGAGAGTGAAGGCGACATTCTCAAAAACTGTTTTATTGGGCAGAAGTCGGAAATCTTGGAATACGGTTCCTACTTGGCGGCGAAGCTCTGGGACTTTCCAACCCGAAAGTTTGCTCAAATCTTTTCCGGCAACAAAAATCTTCCCCGAGGTTGGATTCTCCTCCTTAAGGACTAGGCGAAGAAAGGTCGACTTACCAGAACCCGAAAGGCCCACCAAGAAAACAAATTCGCCCTTGGCCACCTCAAGGTTCACACCTTCGAGGGCTGGCCGCTCTTGGTTTGGATAGGTCTTACTTACATTTTCAAACTTGATCAACTCTTCGCCACCTCTTTCCAGTTCCTGATTCTAGAGAGAGTAGGGGATTTACGCGGGATTAAACGCTCGGATGTAATAAAAAATCTGAGGAAAACAGCGGGGTGTGGCTGAAAAAAGTTATCAGATTCGCAGTTAAAAAGTCGGTGCAGGGTTGTTCGTGCAGGGTTATTCGTGCAGGGTTATTCACTCTGTCTTCGCCAGCGAATTCCCGCTTCGATGAAATCATCAATTTCGCCGTCAAGTACAGCTCCGGTATTTCCCACTTCATAATCAGTACGAAGATCTTTTACTAACTGATATGGATGCAGCACATAGGAACGCATTTGATTGCCCCAAGATCCAAAGTTATCTCCCTTAAGGGCATCAATTTTTGCTTGCTCTTCCTGCCGTCTACGATTCAACAATTTCGACTGCAAAACAGCCATAGCAGTAGCCTTATTTTGAATCTGTGAACGCTCGTTCTGACATGAAACAACTATTCCAGTGGGGATATGTGTAATTCGAACTGCAGAGTCAGTTGTATTAACCCCTTGACCACCTGGACCGCTTGAGCGATAAACATCAATACGTAACTCCTTCTCATCGATGTCGATATGGTCGCTTTGGTCGACTACAGGCACTACTTCTACTCCAGCGAAAGAGGTGTGCCGGCGAGCATTACTATCAAAGGGCGAGATGCGAACTAAGCGATGAGTCCCCTGCTCCACGGATAAAGTCCCGTAGGCATAAGGAGCGCTAACCCGAAATGTAACTGACTTGATTCCTGCCTCTTCAGCATACGAGGTATCCAATACATCAAACTTGTGAACATGGCGTTCACACCATCGGGTATACATCCGAAATAGCATCTGAGCCCAATCGGCCGCTTCAACTCCCCCCGCCTGCGAACGAATAGTGACTAGCGCATCACGTGCGTCGTACTCACCATTGAGCAGAGTTCGGACTTCCAATTCACCTATTGCTCGAGTTAAGGAGTCAAGCTCGTTTTCAGCCTCTTTCAAAGAACTCATATCTCGCTCGCCCTGTGCAAGTTCAATCAAAATGGGAAGGTCGCTGAGTCGACTCCCCAACTTAGAGAATTGAGCGATTTCACTCTGAAGGCGCGAGAGTTTGCTCGTTACTTGAGTTGCATTTTCTGGATCGTCCCAAAGATTTGGATTCGCTGCATCTTCTTCAAGTTTCACAACCTGTTTTGCCATCGAATCTAGATTGAGAACGCTTTTTATGGTCGTGAGTTTTTGAGCAAGCAAATCTATCTCTTGCTGATATTCGCGCTCCGACATGAGAATAATCATACTTGGAATTATGGGGACCCCAATCTCAACTATCTCGAGATAAGACCACCTTTATTTACCTATCTTTTCGGACTCGTTGAAGCCCCGCCTCTACATGTGCAGTGACTCTTGGTTCAAAATTTGAAAGTCCTTGGGGTGCAAAAGGCAATTTAACTCTCTCTTCAATCACGAGTGAAATTCGACCAGCGGCACACCTTGTCGATTTAAATCGCCGATTTGGATGGACTTCATTTAACTTTCTCTGTATCTGTAGGAGTAAGTCTGAGCACCCAACATAGACAAAGCTACGCACATCATCTCTGATAGGTTCATCGGCATCAAAGAAATACTCCTGATAGGAAATCTCTTGAAATAAGCTCGAGATGAATTCCTCGCCCCATTGCTCTAGTTTGATCTTAGATGCGCCCAGGAAATAGATGTTTACGGCAACAATATATATTGATAATGCAAACAAGACGAGGCCAATCAACAGAGGCAACGTTGAACCATTTTCGCTCTTTAACTTGAACCTTCGATTACATCTCAATGACATTAAAGGAGCTTTTATCAATTCCAACGGCCACCCTCCAGAAAGGCCTCGAGTCTCTTTCCGCCTCCACTAAGCGTGATCTTCATCAAGCTTCCACGACGAGGACATGTCCCTGAAATACACCTAACTTCGAGTTCTTGTGATGAATTATGAAGAGTCAAGAATCTTCTTGAAATACTTACTGAATGAGCGAAATCTTCACCAGATTTGAGAATCTGAACAACTTCACGGAACATTTCCTCTTCTCGAAGGGCTCTTATTGAATGTGTCGTTGTTTGAGAGAAAAAAATCGTAATAGGGAGAAGGAAGAGCGTCAGAAAAAAAAGAAACTCTAAAACTGTATTTCCACATTCATTACGCCGGAAGTTGAGGTACCTTAACTGAAACAGGAGAACCAAAATTCACCAAGAGTCTTGAAGAATTAAACTTCGGGCAGATGGAGTAATCGAGAACCCTCCCACTTTGAACGTCTTCCCAATGAGAACCAATTGAATAACCACTCTATTTCCTATTGGGAAATTCATTATATGAAAGTCCACAACTCCCAAGTTATGTTCTTCAATTAATGATTGAACTTTTGCGGTGGTGCGTGACATCTCAGGCTCGCGCGCTATATCTCGTCCGATTAACACTGCACTCGAATTCAATGTGTTAAGCGTCAATCCATATTGAAAAAGCGAAATAAGAATTATCATCAAGAAAATTATTGGAATGATAAATAATAGTGCGTCAACACTTCCATTTTCTCGCGCTCTCTGTTCTGTGATCGTCTCACTCTCGAGATTTCCGCTATATCCGTAATAAGTGGAACCCTGACCGGCAGGGTTTTGATCTAACTTAATCTGATTACGGCTGTTAGTTTTGGCGCAGAACAAAACGGACCAAAACCATACGTAGACCTCTCCAAAGCGAGAGTTACCTGATTGCATTCATGGAATCTAGAGAGCTGCGAAGAATTTGATTGAGTCGGGGAGCGGCAACGGTCCAGATGCCAGTCACTAATCCGGCTGTCATCAGAACGACTAAAACCCATCCAGGCACATCGCCACGCTCATGTGATAGATGCGAATTTACGAGTATCCGACTTCGCACACCTGCTCCTGCTGCTGTTCCTGCTGCTTCCTTACCTCTTCCATAGCGATACTGCTTTATCATCAGTAATCCATGCCCTAAAAGTGAATCTTGAAATTTGATAATACTGTTCAGGAATTTGATTAACCAGAGTTGACCGCGAATCAGGCGCCACTTCATGAACACTTCCTTCCGAGAATCTTGAAATTGTTTACACTCACATTTCCAAAGAAAAATTTTTTACGTGGAGAGACTCCACATAACTATGGAGTGATCACCAATTGTTGTAACTGTTGAAAACTTGGCCACAATGCGAAAAGCACTGATATAGGTAGTAGCAAGAAGACAACTGGCACCATCATTTTGATCTCCGCCCGCCCTGCTCGCTCCATAAGCACTCTCTTCTGTGCCTCTCGCATACTCAAAGCAAACTCACCTAGTTGTGTTGCCAATGGCGTACCTCGAGACAATGTAATCGTGATGACATCGGCGAAATTTGACAGCGCACTTGATTTTAGGCGCCAAGCAAGAAAATCAAATACCTGCTGAACGGATTCTCCATCTACGACCTTCGACTCTAAGATACCTAACTCCCGCATGAGAGGAGGTATTTTCCGAATTCTTCGAATGTAAAGCCGCTTCGGCTCCAGAGATTGTTTCGGTGATTTTTCCATCTCTTTATATTCTTGAATAACTCTCAAGACAGCGCTCATTAGGGAGAGACCCGAATTCACAGCCAATGATAGAGACTCAACAAAGTCCGCAAAATCTACCTCGAATTCCTCTCGATATTTGGTGAAAATACGTTTTCGATAGTTCAACATCCAGTAGATAAATCCGAGAGCTGAAAAAATCATCAGGGTTACAGTCCGAATGAAATCGAGAGCCAAAGCTTGCGAGATAAACAGCTGAAGAATCGCCAGAAATATCAACTTCATGAATATTTCTAAAAGAATCTCTGTTCTTGATACGCCGATGAGTTCCTTTATTTCATCTAAGAAACCTAGATACTTTTTTTCCAATCGAATAGATGAAGATTTTCTACTTCCAGATTTGAGAATGAATCTGTAAGTCATATATATTCCACAAATCAACATCACAGTAGAGATCAAAAAAATTAAATATTTGCCCATCATCAATTCGATCTTTTTCCTGAAGATAAAGATTCTGAAATATAGTAAATCCATTTATACGCGAGGCCAGTAGCAATGAGGCCAACAATTAATACAGTTCTTCCAGCATTAGAGTTATAAGCATCGATTGTTTGGGGGTGAAGTGAAAGCACTAACAGCAATAACCAAGGTGTCAAGGCGGCCAAAGCAGCGCCATTCTTGATCCAGTTTTGCCGAATAGCAATTTCATCAAATGCGCGTTCCCGTTGCCGCAAGTGCATACTTAAGTTCCTCAAGATGGGTCCGATTTCTTGACCCCCACAATCTCGAGCAATCAGAATCGTAGATTTTAGTTGGGCAGCCATTCGGTAGTGTGATTTTGCTTCACGAAGGGCTGCGGCAGATACAAAATCATTCAATGCGATTGTCAGACTCCCTGAACTTGCAAAAGAGTTTTTGAAAGTTTGAAATTCATCTTGGAGTGCTAGTGGTCCTCTAGTAACCATCTCACTCAGTGCTCGTTGAAGCGAAACTCCTGAAGCGGTCGCAGTGGAAAGCTGATCTATGACCAATGGCCAGGATTTTCGTCGAGCTTCATCCTCTTTTCTGTCTTTACTCTTCTTATATATTCTTGGGATATAGCTCAAAATAATTGATACTGGAAGAGATATATTCACACTTCTGGTGATTAGAAAGACCAATGAGAAAAAGATTGCCTGGAACGAGATAAATGTAAGTGCTCGATAAAGTCTTTCTTTTATAAATTTTGGTTGAGTGATAATTCTCAAACGCGAATTAAGGGAGAAGAACAGAAATGCTCCTGAGGTAAATAGTGCAAAGAAAAGTAATTTTGCAATCGCCATCAGGAATTACTTCGGAAGATGTTTGAATTTCTCCGGTGAGTTTCCAATCCAGAGAATTGATTGAGTAATTTTTTAGCCTCTATCAACTTAGGATATGCATCAAAATCCACTTGACCAGTCTGATACCTATCAATCTCCCATCGGATGAGATCCTCTACTCTAAGTTGGTTTTGGCAGAGATTTTTTGGGACTAGAGATATCTGCGAGACTCGACGTTTCCCGGAGCGATCCTTTTGACAATGAACTACCACATCGACGTTTTCCTGTACTGCCTCTAATGAAAAATCACGGTTGATATTGGCGCCTGCGAGTAGTGGGAGCGCGGCTAACTTCCGTAGCGCGTCAACGGGCGAATTTGCATGGATGCTTGCCAATCCGGGAATTCCAGAGTTCAGGGCGAGGAGAAGGTCAAGCGCTTCGGCCCCACGAACTTCACCGATTACCAGGTGAGTAGGTCGCATGCGAAGAGCTTCCCGAACCAACATCCGAAGTGTGACTTCACCGTTGCCCTCAAGATTGGCCTGACGTGTTTGTAGCGCTACGTGATCGGCAACACGTGGTACGAGTTCAAATACTTCCTCGATAGAAATGAGCCTGCTCGACACATGTAACTCTCCAAGTAGGCAATTAAGCACCGTTGTTTTACCGGCTTGAGTTGCGCCACTTACAAGAATGTTTGCCTCTGATTGGACAAGGGTGCAGAGCAACTCTGCAATTTCGACATCTAATGATTCGACCTCTATAAGATCTGCAAGAGTAAATGCTCTTAAGGCGCGCTTTCGAACATTGAGGGTCCAAAATTCTGACGTTATATCGGGGATCACAACATGAAGTCGGGCGCCATTGGGCAATCGTGCGTCGACGAAAGGTTGGGATAAATCAACTCGCCGTCCACTCCAAGCCAGCATTCGCTCTATCGCATCTCTGATCGCTTCTCCCGTCATAATGAGTGGAACTAGTTCTGTTCGCCCATTGCGTGCTATAAAAATACGATTTGGAGAATTTATCCAGAGTTCCTCTACCGAATCGTCGTCAAGAAGGTTTTGTAATTGACCTGTCACGGCAGAACTCTCTCCTACTACCGTACGACGCCGACTTCATTATCCAACTCTGTTGATAATTTAATTGCCGAATGTCTACAAGAAATTACTGGGTGTGCGTGAGCATCTTGCGTTCAAGGGTAGAAATAGCGTTGGTTACTCTTTTTCGCAGATCCTGCTCACTCTCCTGGTTTAGGTGGGAATCATGAGTGGTGTGGGAATCGTGAGTGGTGTGGGAATTAAAAACAGCTTGAGAATGATTCAGCGTATGAAGTGCAAGTCCAACAACTCCTGCCGTTAACCTCTCGCCAATTATCTCCAGTTTTCGTTTTACTTCTTCATAATTACCTGATGTAAGCACGAGAATATCTGCAAATGTATAACGAGCAACCAGATCATTTGCTCGCAAATTTTCGGAGATACTTTTGCCAAGCGTTAACACTCGTGCAGCTAAGTTATAGATCTGTTCCTCAGTTCTATCGCTTAACTCGTACTCTGACCTTATAGACAACGCTATTTTTCCCGCATTGTCGCGCTCCATTGTTGAGATCAAAAAGAGATTCCTCGTACCACCACTTCGCTCCATAGATTTAAGCTCCCGAAGTGCACTATCTAAGAATGCGGGAAAAGTCATTAAACCAGTGAGTAGATCTTTTAAACCGTCATTACGCACTAACTCTCGCGCATGGTTATTGATACTCATAGTGAATTCTTAACTAGGTTCAATCTTCTTCGAGTTGTGCAGATTGAGCTGTAATCAAAAGGATTCCGATAATCGCAAGAACCGCAAATGAGCCAAGCATCAGAGAAATTCCTGGCCACCCACCCTGCCAGATGTAGTACGAAACGGCGAGAGCAATCAGATTTGCCAACATTGCAGGGGAAAATCCATATCTTTTCCCCCGCCTAATTCCTTTCGCAGCCATAAGCAGACCAAATCCACCCAAAATGGCGAAAGCAATCTCAGCAATTAAGGCATCGACATTCTTAACCTGAGCGATAAATGATTCGATGACAAGAAATAGCGCCAAGAAGAAAAGTAAAAGCGCCTCTCCACCAATAATGGTCGAGGTAATTCGTCGCAAGAAAAGTTCATCTCTCAGTTTTGCTATCACCACGCCACCACTTCTCTATCTTCCCAAAGTAATCCGGTCTGATCTACTCCAGGAGTGAAATCTCGCGTTGCCAACCAGATTGCAGTTTCTGCACCTTCGGCAGCTGTACGCGGTGCATTGGGTCCGCCCATGTCAGTCTTCGAGTGATTAGGGCAGATTGCATCAACAAGTACGCCGCGTGCGCCTAATCCGGTTTCGTGGGCGAAATTGCGAACAAAAGCATTTACTCCTGCCTTGCTAATTCGATAGGGCGCAAGTCCGCCTGCATTACCTGGCCCTGACATACGTCCAAGACATGCGCTAAACACAATGACTCGACCATTTCGCTGCTCAACCATATGGTCGGCAAAAGTATTCACCACATTAAATACACCGGAAAGATTGATATCAATCGTTCGATCCCAATCCTCTTTCGTTGCCTTCATAGTCTTCGACATTTTCTCTGACATCACGCCATGTGAGAGCACAATAATGTCGAATGGTTGATGCTGGGATTTGATCTCCTGCAGACGGTTGAAGTCCCGAACGTCGCAGGTGATTCCTGAAATACCTAGCTCTCGCGATGCCCTCGCCACGTTCTCTGCGCTCTGACCGAGGATGGTGGTGTCGATTCCGTGAGCAAGTAGCCCTCTAGCAACCTCGTAGCCCAAACCTCGCGATCCCCCCGTGACTAGCGCTCGCACCACGGCCCTACTCTTCACGGCGAGCGCCCGTTCGGCAACGCAGTGGGGGTCGCCGCCCCTGAGGGGGGCGAGGGACGCTTTGCGGAAGTGAAAGCGCCTCGGGGCGTGAGGCGGTGAAGGGCGAAGGGTTTTTAGAGGCGAGTGGCGGTCGTCAGGAGCGAAACTTGAGGAACCTCACCCCTGGTAAGGAGCAATCCGGGTGATAACTACCCCCGCACCTCGATACCCTTACCTTAAACAAGTACTGGGAGAGTCAGTGTCGACTACAGACTTCGCTGGGGATTTCGGCGCCAATGAATGGCTCGTCGATGAGATGTATGAGAAGTATTTAGCCAATCCCGAATCGGTAGATAGTCAATGGAAAGCCTTCTTTGCACGTGGCGGACATACGGCAACAGGTGGCTCAAGTGCTGCGAGCGGTTCAAGTAGCGGTTCAAGTAATGGAGTTGCCGCTCAACTTCCTCCCGGATTAACGCTTCCCGCTTCTGGCGGACATCCACCTGCGCCCAAGAGTGCGAGCGCGCCAACACAATCTACTAGCGCTCCTAGTGCTGCTGCACAACCAACTGCATCCGCTGCACCTACTTCAAAACCTGCACCGGCTGCTGTTGCACAACCTGCTACACCGGTTGCACCTGCTAGCGCTGCTGCACAACCTGCTACACCGGTTGCACCTGCTAGCGCTGCTGCACACCAACAATCGGTAATTTCAAAAGCGCCGCGATCATCAACTCCCCTTCCCGCACAACCCATTCAAAAGAGCGCACCCGTTGTTGAGTCGCCCTCTGCAGGACATGTTGATCCACTACGCGGCACCGCGGCGCGAGTTGTCACCAACATGGAAGCATCGTTAAACGTTCCAACTGCAACAAGCGTTCGTACAATACCCGCCAAGTTGCTCAGCGATAATCGAATCGTCATTAACAATCACATGCAACGTGCCCGGGGTGGAAAAGTTTCATTCACTCACCTCATTGGATATGCAATGGTGAAAGCGCTTCGCGCAATGCCAGAGATGAATGCGTATTACACAACTATCGAAGGTAAGCCTGCGATTGGTAGGCCAGATCACATCAATATTGGTATCGCAATCGACTTAGCAAAATCTGATGGAACGCGCCAACTACTCGTCCCCTCCATAAAAGGGTGCGAGGCGATGGATTTCGCCCAATTCCTTGAGACCTATGAATCCCTCATCAAGAAGGCGCGAGCAGGTTCGCTCACTGTTGAGGATTTTGCAAGCACAACTGTTTCACTCACTAACCCCGGCACAATCGGCACGGTTCACTCGGTACCGCGATTGATGGAAGGCCAAGGCCTCATTCTTGGCGTCGGTTCGATGGAGTACCCAGCAGAGTTCCAGGGAACAAACGAAGAGACTCTCTCGCGAATGGCAGTGAGCAAGGTGGTGACGCTCACCAGCACCTACGACCACCGCATCATCCAAGGCGCTCAATCAGGGGACTTCCTCCGTCGTATTCATGAGCTCCTACTAGGCGCCGACAATTTCTACGACGAGATTTTCACCGCACTTCGCATTCCTTACGTACCAATCCGCTGGAATACCGATCTTGATCGCAGCAAGGATGATGACATCCATAAGACTGCGCGAGTCCAAGAACTTATCCATGCCTTCCGCAGCCGTGGACATCTCATGGCAGATGTTGATCCGCTCGAATTTAAATTACGAATCCACCCCGATCTCGACACGGTCACTCACGGCCTGACCCTCTGGGATCTTGATCGTGAAGTAGCTACAGGTGGCTTCGGTGGCAAACCTTTTATGAAATTACGCGACATCCTCGGCATTCTTCGCAACGCCTACTGTCGCACCATCGGTATCGAATATATGCACTTGAGTAACCCTGCAGAACGTAAGTGGATGCAAGCACGACTTGAGGTGCCGGTAGAGCGAATGGATCGCGAGGAACAACTTCGGATCCTTCGCAAACTTAATAGCGCAGAGGCGTTCGAGACATTCTTACAAACCAAGTTCGTTGGACAGAAACGTTTCTCACTCGAGGGTGGCGAATCGGTCATTCCTATCCTTGATGCAATCTTGATTGCGGCAGCCGAAGAGAAACTTGATGAAGTCTGTATCGGAATGCCGCACCGTGGCCGTCTCAATGTGCTCGTAAACGTCGCAGGCAAACCACATGGCCAGATCTTCCAAGAGTTCGAAGGCCATTACCAAGATAATTCCGTACAAGGTTCAGGAGATGTGAAGTATCACCTCGGAACGCAATCTGTCTTTACGGCAGATTCTGGCGCGCAAACGAAGGTTTACCTTGCTGCTAACCCATCACACCTTGAAGCAGTCAACCCAGTACTCGAAGGAATCGTCCGCGCCAAGCAGGACAAGATCAATATTCGCGATGCATTCTCTGTCGTTCCAATCCTTCTTCATGGCGATGCTGCATTCGCTGGGCAAGGTGTAGTTGCCGAGACGCTCAATCTCTCGCAATTAGCTGGCTATCGAACTGGTGGAACTCTTCATATCGTCATCAATAACCAAGTTGGATTTACTACATCGCCAAGCGCGGCACGTTCATCAACCTATGCAACAGATGTCGCGCGCATGGTGCAGGCGCCGATTTTCCATGTTAATGGCGACGACCCAGAGGCATGTGTTCGAGTGGCCCGCTTGGCATACGAGTATCGCCAGGCATTCCATAAAGATGTCGTCATCGACATGATCTGCTACCGACGTCGTGGACATAACGAGGGCGACGAGCCAAGTTTCACTCAACCATTGATGTACAAACTTATTGATGCAAAACGGACTACCCGTACCCTCTACATCGAGGCGCTCGTCGGACGTGGCGACATCACGATGGAAGAGGCAGACGAGGTCACCAAAGATTTCCAAGCTCAACTTGAATCCATCTTCGCTGCCGTGCATAACAAAGAGGCGAGCGCTCCAACTCTTGATGCAAAGAGCGTTCTCGCTCCTGAAGAGGCAAAGACAGCGATTTCGGCCGATACGGCTCGAGCGATTGCGGCGACCCAAGTTGCTATCCCTGAAGGATTCACCGTGCACTCGAAACTCTTGCCACAGCTCTCACGCCGCGTGGAGATGCTCAACGAAGGGACAATTGATTGGGCAATGGGTGAGGCGCTCGCCTTTGGTTCGCTTCTGTTAGAAGGTAAGCACATCCGCCTTGCCGGACAAGATGTTGGGCGCGGCACCTTCAGTCAACGCCATGCCGTGATTGTCGATGGAAATAACGGTAGCGAATGGATTCCACTTCGGGGATTGATTTCCAATGAGAATCAATTCTTTGTTGTGAACTCGCTGCTCTCTGAATACGCTGCACTTGGATTCGAATATGGGTACTCGGTCGAACGTGACGATGCGCTCGTTCTCTGGGAGGCGCAGTTCGGTGATTTTGCTAACGGCGCTCAAACCATCATCGATGAATTCATTTCATCAGCGCTGCAGAAGTGGGGTGAGCGTTCATCTCTGGTGATGCTCTTACCTCATGGTTATGAAGGACAAGGACCAGATCATTCATCGGCACGAATTGAGCGATTCCTTCAACTCTGCGCTGAGAACAATATGACAGTAGCGCAGCCATCAAGCCCGGCTTCATACTTCCACTTACTTCGCTGGCATATGGCAAATCCAGCGCGCCGTCCGCTCATCGTCTTCGAGCCAAAGTCGATGCTCCGCTTAAAAGCAGCAGCGTCCAAGTTAGAAGATTTCACCTCTGGACATTTCCAAACTGTGATTCCAGATCCAATGGTCAACAATGCGACCCGATTGATTTTCTGCTCCGGCAAGATTTATCACGAACTTTTCGCTGAGCGAGCAAAACTCAATGAACTTACAACTGCAATCGTCCGCGTTGAGCAGCTTTATCCATTCCCTGCTGCAGCATTCAAGGCAGAGATTGCAAAACATCCGAGCGCAAATATCTTGTGGGTTCAAGATGAACCAGCAAACCAAGGTGCCTGGCCATTCTTTGCGCTCACCTCAATGGAACTGCTTGATGGACGAACTGTTCGCCGAGTATCACGTCTGGCATCTGCAGCGCCAGCTACTGGAAATCATCATCTCCACGAAGAAGAGCAGAAAGCTCTTATCTTCGAAGCTTTCCAACGCTAGTTCCGCGCGCGGCGATATCTAAATAGGACCTTGCCAACGATCTCCTCACCATCAAGCGCGCCCCAGCTCCGTGAATCTTGGGAGAGCTCATTGTTATCTCCTTCTACCCAATAAGTCGGATAGTGGCGGTTTGGTGAATCACCGCGAATGCCGGTGAGGCGTTTAATGAAGAGCGCTCCCGGTTGCGACTCTCGTTCAATCAGCAGAACATCCCCTACGCGTACTCGTGGCATGGAAGTCGATGGGAATCGACGGACCAGAAGCCAGTCACCCCGATTGAAGGTGGGTGCCATTGAATCACCCTCCACTTCAGCGGTGGTAACGCCACGAAGTAGGAGTCGAGACCAGAACCCTGGCTGGCCGCGATGCTGGTTTGGCTTCATAAGATGAGGGTAACGATTATGAGAGGTAGGCTCTACTGCAGAAAGAGCGAAAAGTACGGAATAGATACAGTAGATGCAGTAGATGGAATAGATGGAATAGTTGAAATAAAAATTGTGAATAGGAGTAGCCATGTCAGCAAAAATGCCAGCAAAAAAGCGAAGTTTTTTCGCACCTCGCACCACCCTCTTCGCACACTGCGATCTTCCTTGTGGTGTCTACGATCCAGCTCAAGCAAAGATTGAAGCGCTTTCAGTGAAAGCGGCGATGGAGAAGTATCACGCCAGCAGCGATCCAGATTTCAAATCTCGTGCCGTTGCAGTCAAAGAAGAGCGTTCACACCATGTGAAAGAGCATCTCTGGGTCTTATGGACTGATTACTTCAAGCCAAATCACTTCGAGGCTTATCCGCAATTACACACTCTTTTCAACGAGGCAACCAAACTTGCTGGAGCCGCTGGCACCAAGGGCACTAACGATGTTGCCGTTGCCGAGAAACTACTTGCAAAAATCGATGAGATTGCTGACATCTTCTGGGCGACCAAGAAGTAGTGAGTGGTACTTCTAGTTCCCACGAGTTAACGCTTCAGCGACGGCCTTTGCGATGAAAGAGACGCGGTCAACCAAGACTCGCGTAATCAATCCCTTCGCAATCAATCGGTTGCCGCTGTGGCATTCCACAGAGAAAATTATCTTTTTTACACTCACTTCAACTACCGTTGCAGTCGCAATTACTTCATCACCAACACTTGATGTAGCTAGGTGATTGAACTCAACGTGCACGCCAACGGTAGTCTCACTCTGGTCTAGGTGTTCAGCGAGAGCAGTTATCGTTGCATTTTCGGCAAGCGCAATCACTTGTGGAGTTCCAAGTACTGGTACATCGCCACTTCCTAATGCGATTGCCGTATCACCATGGCGAACGGTCATTCGTGAGATTCCTACAGCGCCACTAAATCGCTCAGTACTCATCGTGGACTTTTTCCATTATGTGCGCTCTCAATTTTTATTAAAACCAGTGGATCACCCTCTTGAATGACATCACCAACAGATACGGCGACTTCGACAACCTCACCAGCAACTTCGGCCAAGACTGGAATCTCCATCTTCATCGATTCCAGTAGAAGTAAGGTGTCGCCAACAGAGATCCGATCGCCATCTGCCACCGAAACTTCCAGGACATTAGCGACCATCTCTGCTCGGATCGTATGAATCACATCTAACAACTTAGTGGAGAGTGGCTTGCTTTCCGCGGATTGAGCGCAGATTGAGTGCGGATTAAACAAGGGTTTAGCGTGGATTAAAGAAGGGTTTAGCGTGGATTAAAGAAGGGTTTAGCGTGGATTTAGACCGGCTTACTCCTCTTCGTAGCGCTCATGAATCTCGACATGAGTGTGCGTGAAGGAGTCAGTTGTGATTTCGGTATAGGTGATTGATTGAGTCCATTGCAGATAGGGCTGATTCGATGGCTCGCGGATGAATGCAGTGACATTATTTCGCAATTGCTCAGGTGCCTCTTCGCGGCAAGAGCGATTAAGAAGCGCCTTGAGCTGCTGGTTGATTAGCGCCTCTTGGGCAGTTCGAGCAGCACATGGTGGACATTCTTGGATGTGAAGTTCAATTGCCTGCACGCTCGCCTGGTCGGCGATCTCGTGATCGATGTAGAGAACGATTGCATGAAGAACATCAGCGCAAGGAGTGTTGTGGTGATTTCCGCAACTCATTGGCCCTCACCTCGCTTCACATATCCTCGATCTCTCGCATAGTCAGCAAGGGATTCTCTAAGTAATTTTCGACCACGATGTAAGCGTGACATCACAGTTCCCGCAGGGATATTCAGAATCTCGGCTACCTCTTTATAAGAGAACCCTTCAACATCCGCAAAGTACACCGCTAGCCGAAACTCTTCGGGCAATTCTTGAAGGGCATTTTTGATATCGCTATCTGGTAATTGTTCGAGCGCTTCTACTTCAGCAGACTTGCCCTGATCGCTGGTATGAGTTGCGGCTTCAGCGATTTGCCACTCTTCCAATTCACCATCAGCTATCAGCGGCCGACGTTGCTCTTTTCGATAGATATTGATGAAGGTGGTGGTGAGAATTCGATAGAGCCAGGCGCGAAGATTGGTGCCTTCGGTAAATTGATGGAATGAAGAGAAAGCTTTGGCATAGGTCTCTTGAACTAGATCTTCAGCGTTCTCGGGGTTCTTTGTCATCCGGAGCGCGGCGCTATACAGAGCATCAAGAAATGGGAGCGCATCGCGTTCAAAACGTGCTGTTAAATCACCTCGCGCTACCGGCAGCGCAGAGTTTGCCCCTGTCGCCGGTATCGGAGGCTTTGCCATAACGGAGCACTTTACCGCCATACTCTGAGTAACCGCTGAGTCAGGTGAGATATTCCCGGAGCGTTTACAGCTTTGAAATCTCAAACGATCAGACCCTTAAATGCTCAGACCCGCAAATGCTCAGACCCGCAAATGCTCAGACCCTTACAGCAGAGTCTGCTGCTCTCCCAATTCAATCGGCGCAATCAACTCGGCGCCGTTGTTGGCAATCTTATTTACCCGCGTCGAGACCGGATCTGCAATAAGCCCGGCAGCCTCCGGAGATAGCCCCTCACGTAATACTCCCTGTAGCGCACTCACATCTTTCACCCGTGAATCGAGCCAAAACTCCCAATCATCTTCCGGTAGAAAGAGTGGCATTCGATTATGTATCGCCGCAAAAGATCCCGTGGCCTCTTTCGTGATGATTGCAGCAGTTCCATTCTCATAAATACCTGCCATGGCAAGAGCTCTTTTATCTCTGCGATGAATATAGAAAGGTTGTTTACTCTCGTACTTGCCAAGTTCAGTTGCCCATTCGTAATAACCATCTGCTGGAATGAAACATCGTCGAGAGGAGAATGCACTTCTAAATGAAGGTTTCTCATGAACGCTCTCGCTTCGAGCATTGATGGTATGAGCACTTACAAAATCTGGCTTTGCCCAGCTAGGAATCAAACCCCAGCGCATGATCTCTAGTTTTGGGCCTTCTGTAATCACATAAATCTCTTGAGTCGGTGCGACATTCCAATTGGCAGGTAACTCTCGTTGCGGTACCCCTACCAAAGCGAACTCTTCCTCAAGTTGATCAAGGCTCTTTGAGGTAGCAAATCGGCCACACATATCCATAGCCTAAGGCGGTACCCTTATCCATATGCCTTCACCGAAAAATCGCAGGAGTCGAGTCGCGCCACATGCTGGCGCTGCTGAAACTGCTGGCGGTACTGGAACCACTGGAAACGCGACTCGTAGCGGCGCTACCGGAAGAGCTACTCCTGGCGGCGCAACTGATGGCTCGCCCAAGACTCCACAGAC
>Ga0172367_10004927_pt1 | contig 16366 bp, 14 predicted proteins | sample Lak10m_FD_114542 | JGI IMG/M metagenome (GOLD analysis project Ga0172367, IMG submission 114542) | Freshwater microbial communities from Kabuno Bay, South-Kivu, Congo - kab_022012_10m | ecosystem: Environmental > Aquatic > Freshwater > Lake | place: Democratic Republic of the Congo: South-Kivu...
AACAACCGGTACCTTTGCCCCCTATGGATCCCTACTTTCTTCTCGTTGTCCTACTTATGGCTTTGGCGGTGCTCGACTTGGTGGTCGGCGTGAGCAACGACGCGGTCAATTTCATGAATTCCGCCATTGGATCCCGAGCGGGGAGTTACCGAGTGATTTTGGTGGTTGCCAGCTTTGGTGTGCTTCTCGGAACCATGTTTTCAAGTGGAATGATGGAAGTCGCGCGCAAAGGAGTGTTTGATCCGGGCTACTTCACCTTTCACAGCCTCATGTTTTTGTTCGTGGCAGTTATGCTCACGGATGTCATTTTGCTGGATATCTACAATAGTTTGGGCTTTCCCACGTCGACGACGGTGTCGCTGGTCTTTGAACTTTTTGGTGCCGGAACCGCCATCGGCTTCCTCACTTCAGTGGATCGCGGACTCGACCCCCTGAGCTTTGGCGACTACCTCAATGTGGACAGTACCGTTCGAATCATTTCGGGCATCTTTTCTTCAGTCGGAGTAGCCTTTGCGGGCGGACTTCTCGTTCAGTGGCTCATGCGAATGATTGTGACCTACCGCCTTGAGCGCGGCTTGCGGGTTGCAGGCGGGATTTTCACCGGAATCGCAACGACATTGATTGTCAACTTTCTTATTTTTAAAGGATTAAAGGGGAGCGTGCTCATGGGTGGTCCCTACGGAGGATGGCTCTTGAGCCACCAAAACCAGTCCTTGGCGGTCCTGTTTGTGGTGTTTTCGGTACTTGGTCAGTTTGCGGTGCTGCGCGGAATCAATCCGCTGCGCTACGTCGTGCTTTTGGGAACTTTTTCGCTGGCAATGGCATTTGCCGGAAACGATTTGGTCAACTTTATCGGAGTGTCTGTCGCCGCATACCAGGCCTACCAGCTGTACGAATCTGTGGGATTTGATCCCCGAACCTACAGTATGGATGCGATGGCTGAACAGGTGTCGGCTCCTTTTGTACTCCTGCTGCTCGCGGGCTTGGTCATGATTGCCACACTATGGCTAAGCGCTAAAGCACGAAAAGTGAGCGAAACCCAAATCGGGCTAGCTCGCCAAGGAGAGGGGGCTGAAAAGTTCAAGCCCAATGCCGTCAGCCGCGGCCTCACCCAGTTTTTTGTGTACTTGAGCAGTCTCACGTCCTTTGTTGTGTCGCGGAGAATGGCGGTATGGACCGACAGCCGCTTTACCCAAGATCGCCCTGCCAATCCCCGCGACGCTCAAGCGTTTGACTTTTTGCGTGCGAGTGTCGACCTCATGGTGGCTTCAACCTTGATTGCCTACGCGACGAGCTTGGGTCTTCCGCTGAGTACCACGTTTGTGGTGTTTATGGTCGGAATGGGTTCATCGCTTGCTGACCGAGCATGGGGAAAAGAGTCGGCAGTGTATCGGGTTGCGGGTGTAGTGAATGTGATTGGTGGATGGTTACTCACTGCCGTAATCGCCTTTTTGACCTCCGCCATTTTTGCTGCATTCATCTACTACGGTGAGTTTATTGCTGCCCTGATTCTCACCGTCTTTGCCTTGGGCTTGGTGGTGCGAAGTCACATGGGATTCTCTGAGCAAATGAAGGCCGAAAATCTCATCGAAGACGCGGTAGAGCGATTGGCGCAATCTAACGCGCCGTTAGAGCAAAGCAGAATGCTCATGGCCACTGATCTTCGGCGCACGGCGGATGTCGTCGTGATGGCGTCCGAAGCCCTTGCCGGAAACCAAAAGAGGACTACCGCTCGACTCCGCCGTGAAATCAACGTGCTGTTGAAGCGTCAGGAGTCTCTCGAGCTTCGCATGGTGCGCATCCTCAAGGATTTTAAAGGAGACTCTTCAACAGCATTTCGTTCGCATTTGCTCGCTTTTGACTACGTCTCTGACATGTCGAGTTCGGCCCAGTCGTTGGTCAACGCGCAGTACGACCATTTAATGAACCTGCACGAGCGTCCGCACGGAACCTTTCTGCTTGCTTATGCCGAAGTGATCACGCTGTTTTCGGCCTACAGTGCCCGCATTGTTCAGGCTTTAGAAACGGGTTCCGGCGAACCGCATGCCGAGCTTCTAGCGGCCAAGCGTCGAATTCACCAGGATGTGCAGCGGGCGCTTGATTGGGCACTGCAGCACTACCGCCAAGGTGAAATCTCTACGCGTCAAGCCCGACTGCAGTCCAAACTGCTGATGGAACTTCGGGACGTATCGGCCCTTATGTACCGCGTGCACCGCGTGTACTTCGGTTGAGAAGAACAAGCATAAAAAAGGCGCCCAAAGGGCGCCTTTTTCGTTAAGCCGACGGATAGTACTACCCGCGGGCCTCTTCGGCGTAGTGCAGGTAAAAACGCGGAATGGTGCGAATTCCTTGGAAGTAGTTGTCTAAGCCGTAGTGTTCGTTGGGCGAGTGGATCGCGTCGCTGTCCAGACCAAAGCCCATCAAAATCGACTTCACACCAAGCTCGCGCTCGAACAATGCTACGATGGGAATCGATCCACCGTCGCGTGTGGGAACTGGCTCTCGTCCGTAGGTTTCAGCCATAGCCTTGTGTGCAGCACGGTAGCCGGGGTGGTCGGTAGGGCAGACGTAGGCATGGCCGCCGTGGTGGGGGCGAACCTCGACCTTTACACTCGACGGAGCGATGCTCACGAAGTGATTTGTGAACAGCTCCGTGATTTCGTCGGGGTCTTGGTCCGGAACCAAGCGCATCGAAATCTTGGCGTAGGCCTTTGAAGCAATGACGGTTTTGGCACCCTCGCCCGTGTATCCACCCCAAATTCCGTTGACGTCAAGGGTCGGGCGAATGCCGGTGCGTTCAATGGTGGTGTAGCCGGTTTCGCCGTGCACGTCGCTGAGGTCAAGTGCCGACTTGTACTCCTCAAGGCTGAATGGGGCCTTGTTGAGGTCGGCACGCTGCGCATCGCTCAAAACCTGTACTTTGTCGTAGAATCCCGGAATCGTAATCCGGTTGTCTTGGTCGTGCAGAGATGCGATCATTTCGGTGAGGATGTTGATCGGGTTGGCCACGGCTCCGCCGTAAATACCTGAGTGTAAGTCGCGGTTGGGGCCCGTCACTTCGACCTCAACGTACGACAGACCGCGAAGCCCCACCGAAATTGAAGGAACTCCCGGAGCGATGATTCCGGTGTCTGAAATCAAGATCACGTCGCAGGCAAGGCGCTCGTGGTTCCGCTTCACAAACCACTCGAGGTTGTTTGAGCCAACTTCTTCTTCACCTTCGATCATGAACTTCATGTTGCAGGGCACGTTGCCCTGGGCCACCATGGCTTCAAAGGCCTTGATGTGCATGAAGAACTGGCCCTTGTCGTCGCAGGCTCCGCGGGCAAAAATGGCTCCGTTCGGGTGGATCGGAGTGGTGCGCACCTCAGGCTCAAAGGCTGGAGTGGTCCACAAATTCAAGGGGTCTGCCGGTTGTACGTCGTAGTGGCCGTAGACCAGAACGGTTGGGCGCGAGGGATCGACGAGGTACTCGCCGTAAACTACCGGATATCCGGGTGTGGCACACACTTCAACGTTTTGGGCTCCTGCTTTGGTCAGAAAGTCGGCAACGGCGTCCGCGGTGGCAAGAACTGAGTCTTTGTAGGCAGGATCGGCCGAAATACTCGGAAGGCGCAAAAGCGTAAAGAGTTCGTCAAGAAAGCGCTGACGGTGCTGGGATACGTACGAATCAATCATAACTCGAAGGTACAATCCACCCGGCCAAACCTTCGTATCTTTCCGTTTCAAACCATGCGAAAACTCGCTCTATCCCTCGCCATTGCTCTCGGATTCTCTGCGGGAGCGCAAAACATCGTGGTCAATTCCACGGCGCCGCGCAACAATCCGATGTGGCTCGTGCAGAACGTGCTGGTGGGGCCCAACCTCTTCGTGTACTCGCCGTTGAATCAGTTTGGTCTACCCATAAGCCAACCCAATTCGGTACAGTTGGGCAAGTTCACCTGCACCAACCCTGCCTTCGGTCTGGATAGCGGAATCGTGATGGTGACGACCGACGCCATTGACGTGGTGCCGGGTCAAAGCGGCAACTTCACCACCTATCCTACGCAAACTCCAAGCGCCAATCTTGGAACCGTCCTGAACGCCATCGGCTCGACAAACTCAAACCAGTACGACCGCGCATCCATTCAGTTCAACTTCTTGGCGAACGGAGACAGTGTGAAGTTCGACTACATCTTTGGGTCCAAAGAATACTCTGGCTACACCTGTTCTAATTTCAATGACGTATTTGGCTTCTTTCTGATTGGACCAGGCATTAACGGTGCCCCGATGTACAATGCCAACGGAAGCCTTCGAATCGATACGGTCAACCTCGCGGTAATTCCTGGTACCAACGTGCCGGTCGCGGTAAATACGATCAATCAGGGCTACCCTTCGGGTTCGTATCCTGCGAGTAACTGCCTCAGCGCCAATCCCAACTACGTCGCACATTCGAGCTACTACAATGCGAATTCAGGTGGCTCGAGCATCGTAAACCTCGAGGGCTTTACCGATGTATTTACCGCAAAGGCGGGTGTGAAGTGTGGCGTGCCGTACACCATCAAGCTCATGATCTCGGACGTGAGCGACGGTGCACTGAATTCTGCCGTATTTCTCGGAGCGCGGAGCTTTTTTGTACCAACCATTTCACTGTCGCCAACGACCAACTCGGGGGCTTCCTTTACCGATTCAGTGATGGTTGAGGGCTGCGCCCGCAGCTACCTTCTCTTTCAGCGCGCCGGGGCGACGAGCGATACCCTGACCGCTCAGTTTCAGTACGTCGGAACTGCTGGTGGGGCCGATTTTGCTTCAACCCTACCGAGCTCACTGACACTGCTTCCGGGACAAACTACTGACACCCTTTGGTTTGAACCCATTGACGACGGAATCGCAGAGGCCCCAGAGCTCTTGAGGGTGCGCATGCTCCCCGTGGCTTCAGACTGCGCGGTATACCCCTCGGACTCGGTAGACATTTGGTTGCGAGATCGGGTTCCGCACCAGGCCCTGCTTTCGCTGGATCAAGGCAACGACACGTTAGCCTGCCCGGGTTCGAGTGCGGTACTGCGGGCGACATTGACAGGCGGAGAAGGCGTTCGGTGGGGCTACTGGGAACACGATTCCACGCAGACGGTGCTCGCCGCGGTGGCCCCAGCCCAAACGATGACCTACCGCTACCTGAGCTGGGACGAGTGCAGTACCGCTCCGCGCACCGACAGCATCACCATCTACGTGGATCCGTACGATTCACTCCGGACGGAGTCCGACACGCTTTTTCTGTGTCCCGGGGACGCGGTAACGCTTGAAGCGGTTACGTACGGCGGACGCGGAACTCGCAGCATTCAATGGCTCGGCGGAGGCCCGTCAGGCAGCTCGTGGACCGTTTCACCAGCGGCGAGCCAGTGGTTCCGCTACAAAGTCACCGACAACTGCTTGATTGAAGCACGGGACTCCATCTACACTTGGGTAGTACCCCAGCCGGTGGCATCGTTTGGCTACCTGCAAGATCCAGGTAACCCCTTGGATGTTGGATTCACGAACTACTCCAGCGATACGCTCAATGTGCGTTGGTTCTTTGGCGATGGCGACACCTCAACGCGCGTTCACCCTCGGCACGTCTACGGGCGTCCCGGAACCTACTGGGTCGGCCTCGCCGTGCGCGACAGCTTGGGCTGCGCCGACAGCTTGGCCTATCCAATCGACCTGAAGATGGACCACTACGTCTACATTCCGTCGGCATTTACCCCCAACGGAGACGCCGTCAACGAGCGATTTAACGTCGTGGCTACGGGCGTGGTGAAGTTCGAATGGGCAGTATTTAACCGCTGGGGCCTTCAGATCTTTCACAGCAACGAGGACCCGAATGGCTGGAACGGCACCTATGGGGGCGAGAAAGTTCCTGCCGGTCCGTACAGCTACAAGGTCTTCATTTGGCTTCCCGACGGCTTGGTAGAGGAGCGCCGCGGGATGTTTACCGTCTTTCGCTAGACCTACAGCAGCGGAATTAAGGCTAAGCTCAACGCCAACAGCACTTTATAGATCCACTGCTGGCGCTTTAGTTGCTTCTGCTGCAGCTCGCCTCGGTGCGGAATTTGGCGCCGTTCCCACTGCCTGCGCCATTCCAAGGCAATCATGGCGAGAGCCAGCGGAAGACCTCGAAGAAATCCGCTCCACGATCCGGGGTGAAGGGTTACGGCAAGAAGAAGAAGGGGGCCGAAGGCCAAAAGGCTGGCGATCAGCGAACCGCCAACCCCAAAACCCATCCGCTTGTGGGAGTAGAGAAACACCAACAGAGCATACAACCCGTAGCTTATGGCGACGGGCAGCGTGAACGCGAGGAGCGAAGTCCCGAAGGCCGCCGCGTAAAAGCTGAAGGCCAGCTTCATTCCGTACTTGCGGGCCACTGGGCGCTCGAGGAGCGTTCGCCACGGCCGTTCGATGAGGTCGCGTTCTAAATCGTAAAAGCTATTGAAGAGCGAACCTCCGGCGACGATAAATGCCGTCGTGACCACGGCACCGGCAAGTTGAAGCCAGGCGATGCTGCCGGTTCCGCGCAAAAGGGTGGCGCCTGCGAGCACTTGAGCCGTGGCCAAGAACAAAATGTGGGTCCAGCGAACCAGACTCAAAAATGCCGTGAGGCGAAGCAAAATTTTCGTTCGGCGCCGCATGGCCGCAAACTTAAAAGCGCAGGACGACGTCCATTCGGTGCGGTTCTAGTTCCGCCTTGGCCTGCTCGAGGTCGGGGGCAAAACCCAAAATGTATCCTCCTCCGCCCGAGCCGCATAGCTTGAGGTAGTAGGCATTTGTGTCGATTCCCTTCTGCCACAGGCTGTGGTAGTCGCGCGGAATCATCGGCCCAAAGTTTTCAAGAACAAGGCCGCTGAGTTTTTTGAGCTCGCGGAGCAGCACGTCTGTTTTGCCGTCAAGGAAGGCCGAAACGCACGCATCATTGTACTTCTTGAACTGGTCGGTCATCAAGCGGCGAAAGCCTTCCTCTTTGAGCTTGTCCATGAAAATTTGTACCATGGGCTGGGTTTCGCCGGGCGACCCCGAGTTCAGCAAGAAAATTCCGCCACGGCCGTCAGTAGGAAGGCTGGGCATCGACACGGTTCCAAGGTCCTCAGACGAGCGCACCAACAGGGGCAACTGCAGGTAGCAAATGGTGGGGTCCATCCCCGAACTCTTGCTGTGAAAGTAGCACTCCATCTGCGCCATCTCGGCCTTGAGCGCCTTCAGCTTTTCAGGATCGTTGGCCTCGTCGAGCGCCATCGGATTTCGTGCGTAGCGTGCATATAGTGCGGCCACCATGGCTCCTGAAGAACCTACTCCGTAGCCCTGCGGAATGCTCGAGTCAAAGTAGAGTCCCCGGTCAAGGTCGGCGCGAAGCGCCTTCAGGTCCAAGTCTGCGGCCAGCGTTCCGAGCGCACTCAGTTCCTCGAGGTAGGTCGCAAAGCGGTCGAGCGACGCATTGGATTCGCGCTGGTCAAAACTCGCCTCACCCTCGGGCAGTCGAAGTACGCCTGAATAGCTGGTGTACGGAATCGAGAGCGCCATCGCGTCACGGATTACGCCGTATTCCCCGAACAGGAGAATTTTCGCGAAGTATTTGGGGCTCAGATTCATTGCTGCAAAGATACCGGTCCTTGGCCCACGCGGTCCGCAATCGTGCGTCCGTCCTTGCACCAAGGTTTCACCTGATGATCAACAAAATCACGCACTGTTTGTTCGTACGCCTTGGGGAAGAGGATGTGGACGTTGGCTCCCGCGTCCAACGTGAAGCTGACGGGCACTCCGGTTTCGCGGCGGAACGCGCGGATGGCCTCGATAATGCGCAGCGTATTTGGACGCATCAGTATGTAGCTCGGGCTGCTTGACATCATCAATCCGTGCAGCGTGAGCGCCTCCAGTTCAACCAACTCAATAAAGGCATCGAGGTCTCCGGACCCTAAAATCGGCTTAAGGGCGGCCAAGTGGTCGTGGGCTTGCGCAAAGCGCTTCGTGCGGAACGGATGCGCCTCCATCAACTGGTGTCCCGCGGTGCTACTCACCGCTTTCTGACCCACGTCGACTAATGCTACCGTGTCGCAGTAGCTGCGGAACACTTCGTGCACTTCACCCGGGTAGGCCACGCCAAAGTCCTGCGACGAGCCCTCAACCGAAGGCGTTTCGCCCCAAACAACGAGTCCGCCATAGACTGACCTGCAAGCACTTCCCGACCCTAAACGTGCGAGCACCGAGGCTTCCTGCATCGGATTGGCCACTTCACGCCCCAGCTTCTGCGCCAGGTCCACCATGCACAATGCCAAGGCGCTCATTCCAGATGCACTGCTTGCAATCCCCGACGAATGGGGAAACGTGTTGTGCGTCTGCACTCGGAAGCCGTAGTCGTTCACCCACGGATGCCGTGCCGCAATTCGGTCCACAAACTGGGCCACTTTCGGAACAAAACTCGGAGTTTCAACCCCATCCAGTGCCACAGTGATTCCGGGAGTAGTGCTCAGTTCCAGCGTAGTCTCTGTCGCGCAAGCATCCAACGTAAAGCTGATCGAGGGGTTGCTCGGCAGCTGTACGCCGTACTTGCCCCAGTACTTAACTAGGGCAATGTTGGATGGGGCGCGGAATGACGACTTCATGGGATTAGCTACTAGTTGCTGGTTACAGGTTGCTGGTTTCTCGTTGCTGGTTTCTCGTTGCTCGTTGCTGGTTTCTCGTTGCTGGTTACAGGTTGCTGGTTTCTGGTTTCTCGTTGCTGGTTTCTACCGAAGGATTTCACGAACAACCATGAGACGAGAGGCCATCAGAACTAGGAACTAGACACTAGTAGCAAGTGGCTAGTAACGGGTTAGGCGCTTGCCGCCTCAGCTTCGGGAGCAATTTTTTTAATCATTCCCTGAAGGGCTTTGCCAGGGCCCACCTCGTAGAAGTGGGTGGCACCGTCGTTCACCATGGCGAGCACCGACTGGGTCCAGCGGACTGATCCGGTGAGCTGGGCTTTAAGGTTGGCGCGAATGGCTTCGGGATCACTAACGGGAGCGGCCACCACGTTTTGGTAAATGGGGCAGCGCGGAACTTGAATAGAAACGGAATCAAGCGCCCCTGCAAGGCGCGCGCGGGCCGGCTCCATGAGCGGGCTGTGGAATGCGCCTCCGACGGGCAGAACCAGGGCCCGCTTGGCGCCGGCCGCGCTGCATGCAGCGCACGCGGCTTCGACCGCGGCGCGCGCGCCGCTGATCACCAATTGTCCGGGTGAATTGTAGTTTGCGGGAACGACCACGCCAGGCGTTGCGGCGCAAATCTGCTCTACTTGCTCATCGCTAAGACCGAGAATGGCGGCCATGGTTGAGGGCTCGGCATCGCAGGCGTCCTGCATGGCGAGGGCGCGCTCTGACACGAGGCGAAGCCCGTCCTCAAACTTCAGGGCGCCGGCGGCGACAAGGGCAGAAAACTCCCCGAGGGAGTGGCCGGCCACCATGTCGGGCTGAAACTCGGTTCCGAGTGAAGCGGCCTTGATGACGCTGTGTACAAAAATGGCGGGCTGAGTGACCTTGGTCTGGGTGAGGTCCTCCATCGTGCCGTTGAACATCAGGTCGGTCAAGCCGAACCCAAGAACCGCATCGGCTTGCTCGAACATCGCGCGGTGCGCATCGAACAGATCCTGACCCATTCCGGGTGCTTGGGCCCCTTGGCCCGGGAAAACGTAGGCTTTTTTCATGCGTTAATAATGATAACGGCCACAAGGGCCTATGGTTTACTCCCCGTAGTACTCTACGGCGTTGTTCTCGGTTTCGACGACGCGGACGCAGTGGAGCTGGGCTCCAAACTGGGCCACCGGCTCGGCGAGTTGCTTCCAGATTTCAATCGAAAGGTTTTCGGTTGACGGAAGGATTCCTAGCATAAACGTCGTATCGTGGTTCAGGTGCTTGTGGTCGAGGGGCTCGATTACGTACTTCATCATTAGGGTCTTGAGGTCGACCAAATTCATAACAAAGCCCGTTTCGGGGTTGACTTGGCCTTTGACGGTGACCCAAACTTCAAAGTTGTGCCCATGCCCGTAGTTCCACGAACACTTGCCAAAAAGGCGCTCATTTTCTTCGGTGCTTAGTGCATCGTTGTAAAGTCGGTGGGCCGCACTGAACACCTCTCGGCGTTGAATGTACACCATGGCTTACTTGGCTTTGACCAACTTGGTCTTCAGGGGCTTGCCTGGTGCGGTGCGAAAGGTGACCTGCGCGGACGTGGCGTCTTTGGTGTCCGGAACGGCAACTCGCAGGGCAGATTCTCCTTTAGTCCCTAAAACGACTTCATTGCGCTCGGCGTACTTGACCTGAAATGCAGGGCTCGACCACGTTCCGTTGGACTCAATCTGTACAGATTGGATGCTGAGTTGCTGCTGGACGGGCTTAAGGACGGTGATTACCGTCCCTTGGGTGTCAGTGCCAAGTGAAAACTTGGGAGATCCGCAGCTTGCAAGAAGAAGGCTGAGCCCGGTGAGGGCAGCAATTCGAAAGGGGCGAAGTATGTTCATGCTGCAAAGGTCGCAAATTACCACGAACCGCTGGCTCCGCCACCGCCGAAACTTCCGCCGCCGAATCCGCCAAAGCCGCCACCGCCGAATCCGCCGCCACGACTGCCAAAACTGCCTCCGCCCACGGGAAATCCGCCCATAGGGCCGTACCACATGCCTCGATGGCCACCGCCTCCGCCAAACCCACCACCGCCTCGTTTGGCGAGTGCTACGATGACGACTAGGGCAATCACAATAGGGACCACCGGGAACTTGCGCTCTTTGGAGGATTCGACCGCGGCAAACTGACCAGAAAGCATTTGCGCTACCTGTGTGGCTACGGCTTCAATTCCGGAGGCGTAGGCCTGCTCGCGAAATGCGGGCTTTAGCACGTTTTCAATGAGTAGGTGGCTCTCGAGGTCGGTGACCGTCGCCTCGAGGCCGCGCCCGACTTGGATCGCCATCTTTCGGTCTTCAAGGGCGATGAGCACGAGCATTCCATTATCTGTCTCTTCTTGGCCGATGCCCCAGGCTTCGCCGGTTTGGGCCGCCACAAAGTTGAGGTCGTCGCTGACACGGTCAACAAAAAGGACCGCTATTTGGGTAGAGGTCGAATCGTTAATTGCTTGAAGCACGGCTTCGAGGCGGGCCTCTTCAGCGGCGTCGAATACGGGTGTAGTGTTGCGCCACACAACCAGTCCCTCCGCGGGGCTGGGCTTCTCCCAAGGCTGAGCTTGAAGGTTTAATGCCGAGAGTGCACATAGAATAAAAAGCCTCATCCGCGTGAAACTTCGTTGCTGAGTTCGTTGCGGTCACGATGGCCTTGGTGCGGAAAATGTTCGGCAAGTGCCCGACCCGCTTCTGCGATTCCGAGTTCGAGTGCATCAACCCAGCGACCTTCTTTGAGTTCCGGAACCATGTGGTCGCGAATACCTTCCCAAAAGGACTGGCCAACCTTTGTGTGGATTCCCAAATCGCCAACCACAGCGAACTTGTGGCTTTCAAGGGCAATGAAGAAAAGGATGCCGTTGCGTTTCGCGGTGCGGTGCATTCTGAGCTTTTGAAACTGCTTTTGTGCATCGCGCAGTGGGTCACCCGAGCACGTGTCGTTCAGATGCACACGGACTTCACCGGATGTAACCAATTCTGCCGCCTCAATGGCAGCCACGATGCGCTGTTCGTCTTGGGGCTGAACCTGCATTACTCGAAGCTCACTTCTGGGGCTTCCTGAGCCTCAGCTTCAGCTTCAAAGTATCCGCGGGACTCAAATCCGCCCACCGCAGCGACAAGCGAAGTAGGAATGCGCTTCACTGCCGAGTTGTACGAGCGAACCTGTTCGTTGAATCGGTCGCGTTCGACGTTGATGCGGTTTTCGGTTCCTTCAAGCTGTGACTGCAGGGCCAAGAAGTTTTGGTTGGCCTTCAGGTCGGGGTAGCGCTCGACCGACACCAAAAGGCGGCTGAGGGCACCCTTGAGCTCCCCTTGGGCCTTTTGAAATTCGGCCACCTTTTCAGGGGTCAGGTTCTCGGCGTTGATTTGAACGGATGTTGCTTTGGATCGAGCTTCAATCACCTCGGTTAAGGTCGATTGCTCAAAGTCAGCGTAGCCTTTTACCGTCGAAACCAAGTTCGGAATAAGGTCTGCGCGGCGCTGGTAGGCCGACTGGACGTTAGCCCATTGGCTCTCGGTGCTTTCGCTCAAACCGACGAGGCGGTTGTAGGCACCGACGCCCCAAAGAAGGATGAGGACAAATCCGCCAAGGATTGAGAGAAGAATGATCGTAGAACGGTTCATGGTAAGGTTTTAATCGTTTTTGCCAGTTGGTCAAGTTCGGCTTTCACATTCTGCAAACGCCGTACCAAGTCCTCAATATTTACGGAGTCCTCAGGGGCATGCTTCAGTTTTTGGCGAGCACCCTCAAGCGTAAACCCCTTTTCTTTTACCAAGAAGTGGATTTTTCGCAGCAGTTCCATGTCTTTGGTGCTGTACTTGCGCGCTCCGGCCTCGGATTTTTTCGGTTTAAGTTCCGGAAATTCTTTTTCCCAAAACCGCAACGCAGAGGTGTTGAGTTCAAAGATGGCGGCAGCTTCGCCGATGCTGTAGTAGCGCTTGGTGAATTCTGTCGGAATCATTAGTCGAACGATTGGTTGTTGGCAGCGGCTTGCGCGAGCAGTTTGTTGTACTCAGCAGGTGTCAAGTCGTTGAAAAAGAAATTGATGGGGTTCACTCGGCGCCCGCGGTAGATGACTTCGTAGTGCAGGTGCGGGCCTGTCGACTTACCGGTGTTGCCGATGTACCCGATGAGGTCGCCTCGCTTCACGCGCTGCCCCTGGCGACGAACCACTCGGCTCATGTGGGCGTACAGCGTGTGGTAGCCGTATCCGTGGCTGATTGTCAGTTGCTTGCCGTAGCCCCTTCCGCCGTAAAGTTCGTTGGAAACGACCACGCCGTCTGCCGTCGCATAGATGGGCGTGCCCTGCTTGGCAGAGAAGTCCACACCCTGGTGGAGCTTGCTTACTTTGAAAATCGGATCAATGCGGTACCCAAATCCCGACGAGAAGCGAATACTGGGTTGGTCCTTCACCGGACGAATAGCGGGCAGCGACTTAAGGATTTCGCCCTTGCGCTGGGCGAGCTCGGCTACCTCGTCAAGGCTCGCAGAATGCACGGCAAGTCGCTTCTTTAAGTCATCCACTTTGCGCAAGCTTCGCTCCAACAAGGTCTCGTTCGAGAGGCCCCGAATTTTCTCGTAGCGGTCGGCATCCATGGGAAGTCCGCCCTGACGGACCCACGACGCAGGTGGTTCCGATTCCAAAATAACTCGATAGACTTCGTTGTCGCGGCGCTCGAGTTCGGCCGCCACTGCGCCCAATTCTTGGATTTGCTCTTCGAGTTCGCGGTAGGTTTCTTCAGAAATTTCAAGTTGGCGCTTCAGCGCTTTTTCTTCGGGAGAGTCCATGAAGTACTGGATTCCGAAAAAGAAAATGAGCCCCATGAGCATCGAGCCAAGCAAGAACAATGAGGTGTCACGCAGCAAATGCTTCCACGTGCGCTCAACCTTGTGGTAGGCAAGGGTCAAGGGGTCGTAGATGTACTTGGCGCGGCGCATACTTTTGTATCCTTCAAAAGTAGGCAAAACCACCCGCATGAATCCGACTGAACTCCGCCAAGAATATTTAGACTTTTTCGCCTCGAAAGGCCACGTGATTGTGCCGTCGGCTCCGCTGGTGATTAAAGACGACCCGACGCTAATGTTCACCAATGCGGGCATGAATCCGTTTAAAGACGTATTTATCGGAGCCAAGCCTGTGGTGCATGCGCGAATTGCGGATAGCCAAAAGTGCCTGCGCGTGAGTGGCAAGCACAACGACCTCGAGGAGGTGGGCATCGATACGTACCACCACACGTTGTTTGAAATGCTCGGCAACTGGTCGTTTGGGGACTACTTCAAGCAGGAGGCTATCGACTGGGCCTGGGAATTCCTCACTGTGGTCTGCAAGCTGGACAAAGACCGACTCTACGTGACCGTGTTCGGTGGAGACCAAGGTGACGGTTTGGCTGCGGACGATGAGGCCAAGGGCATGTGGCTCAAGCATGTGGCTCCAGAGCGGATTCTCTACGGAAGCAAAAAAGACAACTTTTGGGAAATGGGCGATACCGGGCCCTGCGGTCCCTGTTCCGAAATTCACGTCGACCTGCGTGGTGCTGCCGAACGGTCCGCAATGGACGGAGCCGCGTTGGTCAACAACGACGACCCCCAAGTGATTGAAATTTGGAACCTGGTCTTCATGCAGTTCGAGCGCAAGGCCAACGGTTCGCTGGTGGAGTTGCCCGCCCAGCACGTCGACACCGGAATGGGATTTGAGCGCCTTGCCCGCGCCGTGGTTGGTGCATCGTCGAACTACGACACCGAAGTATTCAAGCCCTACTTGCGCCGCCTCGAGGCCTTGAGCGGGCTGAGCTACGGATCGAACGAGCGCACGGACATTGCCATGCGCGTCGCGTCGGACCACATCCGCGCAGTGGCCTTTGCCATCGCCGACGGCCAAATGCCTGCTTCGAATGGAGCCGGCTACGTCATTCGCCGCATCCTTCGCCGCGCCATTCGCTACGGATATTCGACCTTGGGCTTCCGCGAGCCATTTATGGCGGAATTGGTGGACGTCATGGTGCAGACCATGGGCGCTGCATACCCTGAGCTTGGGGCGCGTGCGGACTTTATTCGCCAAGTGATTCGCGAAGAGGAGCTGGCGTTTTTGCGCACCCTCGAGTCTGGCCTCAAGCGCCTCGATGCTGCCCTCGCGGATTCAGACGTACTCTCGGGTGATCGTGCCTTTGAACTCTACGACACCTTTGGCTTTCCACTTGACCTGACTTCGCTGATTTGCCGCGAGCAGGGTAAAAGTGTCGATGAGAATGGTTTTGCCCTTGCGATGGAGGCCCAAAAGGCCCGGTCGCGCCAGGCTTCGGCTCAAAAAGTAGGAGACTGGACGATCTGCAGCGAAGGCCTAGCCGACCGATTTGTCGGATACGACCAGCTTGTGGCTACCGGCCAACTCCTGCGCTACCGCAGTGTCGAGACCGCGAAAGGACTCGTGGTTCAAGCATGTTTTGAACCCACTCCGTTCTACCCCGAGGGCGGAGGCCAAGTCGGCGACCAAGGTTGGGTCGAGTTTGGCGGTGAGCGCATTGAGGTCCTCGCTACGACGAAAGAAACGGGAATGATCCTGCATACGTTGGCTAATTCGCCGGCCGAGTGGACTGCGGAAGTTCGCTTGGTGGTTGATGCAGACCGCCGTTCGTCCTCGGCCCAAAACCACAGTGCGACGCACCTGCTGCACCACGCCCTTCGCACGGTGCTCGGAACCCACGTCGAGCAGCGCGGTTCGCTGGTGTCGCCGGAGACCTTGCGCTTCGACTTTAGCCACTTTCAAAAGGTTTCTCCCGAAGAGATGGAGGCCATCGAAGGCCACGTATCCGCGGCGATTCGCGCCAACGAGCCTCTGATTGAGCGTCGGGCCGTGCCCATCGAAGAGGCCAAAGCCCTCGGAGCCATGGCCTTATTTGGCGAAAAGTACGGAGACGCCGTGCGCGTCATTCAGTTCGGCGATTCCATTGAATTATGTGGAGGAACCCACGTGGCTGCAACCGGCATGCTTTCGCCGTTTGTGCTCGTGTCCGAGTCTAGTGTGGCCGCAGGAATCCGCCGCATTGAAGCGCTTTCAGGCGCGTCGGCTGAAGCCTACCTCAAGGGAATCCGCCGCCAGTGGCTCGGTGTCGTGGACGAGGCCAAGAATGCCAATCCTGCCGGAGTGATTCAGGACCTTCGTGCCCAAGTAGCCGAAGTCAAGAAAAAGCTTGAAGGTCTTCAGCGGGCACAGGCCGCCAACGCACAAGGTGACTTAATTGACCAGGCCGTCGCGCATGCGGGACTTCGCTGGATTGCCGCGCAGCTTCCTTTGGGCGCCGCGGCTGCGAAGGACCTTGTCTTCGGGCTCACCCAAGAGCACCCCGACCTTGTTGTGCTCGTCGCCATCGAGGACGACGGAAAGGCTCAGGCCCACCTTGGCGCAGGTGTAGACGCCCTTAAGCTCGTGCACGCCGGCAACTGGGTTCGCGAACTGGGTTCGCACATTCAAGGCGGAGGTGGCGGACAAGCATTTTACGCGTCTGCAGGAGGCAAAAACCCCGCAGGAATTCCGAACTTAATCCAAGCATTCACCGAAAAATGGAAAAATTTAGCTTAAGCTTGGCCGCGGTTATCGCGGTTTTTGCCTCCGTTACGCCTTTGATGGCCCAGGTCTACTACACCGACAGCGATGTTCGCGACCGGACGGTTTCTGTAGCGCCATTCATTCAGGCCAATACGGTTTTTCGCCGCACCGC
>Ga0172367_10004928_pt1 | contig 16365 bp, 24 predicted proteins | sample Lak10m_FD_114542 | JGI IMG/M metagenome (GOLD analysis project Ga0172367, IMG submission 114542) | Freshwater microbial communities from Kabuno Bay, South-Kivu, Congo - kab_022012_10m | ecosystem: Environmental > Aquatic > Freshwater > Lake | place: Democratic Republic of the Congo: South-Kivu...
TGAGTTCCTTCCGTGCCCGTTCTGCGGAGGCCCTGCCGACTGGAGCACAGGGAATTACAAGGGAAGACCGATGTGCCAGACCTGTGTTTCCACCGCCACAACGCTGGAGAAGTGGAACTCCCGGCCCCGCGAGGAGCGACTGGAGGCGCTGCTGCGGGAGGCACGAAGCGAAATCCTACACCTTAGCGACGGAAGAACCGAACTAACAGATGAGATCAAGGAGGCCCTGCGATGAATTGCATTTGCGGAAAATGTGGAAGCGAAACCGTCATCGTGTCCGATGAACAGTATGTCGAACAATGGCTTGAATGTGTGCGCTGCGAATTCTTGAACACTGCGAAGGGGCACACACAGGAGCGCGACCGGAGGATTGAGGAGATGATGCGGGCGATCCTCTGCGGAGGCATCAGCGAAGGCGACGACATCGCCATCATCGCATAGTCCGCGTGGGTAATCGTCGAGACTCTCGACGCCGCCGCGCAGGCGAGAGGAGGTGGTGTATGAAAAATCCGTTCTATAGAAGGCGAATAGGATGGGGTATTATTGGATTTACATTTGGTTGGATCCAAGGATGGCTTGGCCTTATTGACAATCTAATTGTGATCCTAACACTAAACAAATACGGAGCACAATTTGAAATGGATTGGACGTGCTGGTATAGCATTAAGACATGGGAGATGAGAGCGAAAAAAAGTAAATCCGAAATTGATAAAGGGGTTTAAGATGAGTAATAATATAGATAAATCTAAGTTAGTTAATTTCATTTCTAATGAAATCAAAAATAAGTGTCATCTATTTGAAGAGGATTGTAGTCTTATTGAAAAAAAGATTATAGAAGCTAGGAAAGATGCTTATTTAACGATTTTGACGAAAGTAGTTAACGGTGAATTTGAATTGATTCATATTAATGATGAAGAATGCGATAAACTTGCTAAGTTTCTTTTGTCATTTGCTAAGGCATATGCAACGGATGAAATGCTAAATTTGTTAGATTCATATACGTCAATTACAGATTTAGTGAGAAAGTATTCGGATAGTGAATCGCAATAAAGTTTGATGAAAAATTCTTAAAAAACTATATTGAATCATAAGTATATATAAAAACAAACAAGCCCCAAATTGGATTTGACAGTTCTTTGAAGATATGAGTGCATGTGGAATAATCAACCTAAATGATTAAAAGTCAATAATTGACAACAATTTCGCACTTGCTGCTTAGTACTCACTAAAGGAAATAGTAGCCGATTCTCCAGACTTCAGATAAGGATAAAGAATCGTCATAATCTGAAAAGATCTCCAATGCTTTAATTGATAAGGATGGACTAATCAGATATCAATTACTTTTATAAAAACTTGTTTACTATGTTTTTATAAATAAGATGTAAAGTAAACTAAACATGTAGATCTTATATTGGATAAAGAATATGGACGTGGGTTCGACTCCCACATGGGGCATATAAAAAAAGGATATATTGATATGATTGAAAAGAAACTGGCAATCATTGATGGTTCATTGGCATTATCACAACTTCCGGATAATAATGTTTTTGAATTAAGAAAAAACTTTGTTTCAAATGGTATTTATTTGTTTTATAAAGAACAAACAAAAGAATATATTTACTTTACTTTTGATAAGATTGATTCTGAATATAAAATCAGATTAGCGAATAAAAAGAAAACAATAGTTAGTAATATTGAGCCGACAACATTTATTGAAGAGGAATAATATAATGATAAACAGTCGAAAAATTGATGATCTACATCCAATAGTTGCATCAAAGTGTAGAGATTTCATTAATAAATGTGATTTAGAGGGTATTGATGTTATCATCATATCAACATATAGAGATCTCGAAAGTCAAGCACAAATTTATGCCCAAGGTAGAACTAAACCGGGTAAGATTGTAACAAAGGCAAAACCCGGAGAAAGTTATCATAATTATAAAGTTGCTTTTGACTTTGTTCCAATTATTTATGGTAAAGCACAATGGAATAATACTGAATTATTTGAAAAGTGTGGAAAGATTGCTGAAAGTTGTGGTTTGGAATGGGCCGGAAGGTGGAAGAAATTTAAAGAAATGGCTCATTGTCAATATACTCAAGGTATAAGTTTGAAGGCTTTTTCTAAAGGAATGAATATAGCTTAAAGGAGAATATATGCATAAATGAATGGATAAAACGGCGCTAACTTTTTCAGATATCAATATAGTTCCATGTGATGAACCATGTACCATTAGAAGCCGAAAAGAAATAGATCTTACAACAAACTTCACTCGCAAATATAAACTAAAGATTCCAATTATAGCATCTCCAATGGATACAATTTGCGATAGTCGTATGGCAATTGCGATGTATAATTTAGGTGGTTGCGGTATCATTCATCGATTTATGTCAATAGATGATCAAGCAAATGAAGTAAAGAAGTTAATTGATCATATAAATCCTTTTGATACAAATGCCGTCGTTGCCGCGGCTATTGGTGTTACAAATGATTATTTAGAAAGAGCAAAAGAGCTTACAAATGCAGGTGTTAATGTTTTATTTTTAGATACAGCTCATGGTAATCATATTATGACAAAAGAAGCAATGTTTGAATTGATGAAACATATTTCTAGTTATGTTGATATTGTTCCAGGAAATGTATCTCATTATAATGCCGCTATTAATCTTGTAAATTGGGGCGCTGCAGCTTTGCGTATTAACATCGGTGGAGGTTCAATTTGTAGTACTCGTATTCAAACCGGAGTTGGTATCCCAACGGTAACTAGTATAGAAAGTTGTGTCGATATAGACATTCCAATTATTATGGATGGTGGTATAAAAAGCTCCGGTGATATCGCAAAAGCTTTAGCGATTGGAGCTGATAGTATTATAACCGGCGGTTTGTTAGCTGGAACGGATGAAACACCTGGAGATGTTTTTTACGATATCAAGGGCGGAGCAACAAAAGTATATCGCGGATCCGCCAGTTATGAAAGTAAAAAAGCAAGAGGAGAAAAGGGACATGTTGAAGGTGTTTCAACGACCGTTCCGTATAAAGGAAATGTTTCAGATGTTGTAAATGGTTTGATTGATGGTATAAAGAGTTCTTTTTCCTATGTTAATGCAAAAAACATTTCTGAGTTTCATAGTAAAGCTAGATATGTCCAAGTATCAAATGCAGGTATTATAGAAGCCCAACCACACGCTCTTTTGAAATAATAAATTATGCAGATTATAACATCAAATACTGATCATAAATATCATGTTATTCGAACTTATAATAAAGGGTTTTTTGATGATAGAAATATCGATGTAAAACAATTTATTGGAACTTTTTATGGCCCGTATGAAATTTTTGATATAGTTTTATCTAACGATCAATCAAAATATGCGCTTATATCTGAAATATATGATGTAGAATTTGAATTAATAACTAAGAATGATATAGAACCAACTACATGGTCTGAAGATGAGGAGATAATAAATGAACAATAGATTGATGAGAATTATAAAAAACGTAGAAAAGATCGTTCCATTATATTATGATTCAACATCAGACGATGAAAGTGAAATAACGGTATGCCCACTAACATTTAATGATGATCTTATTAACTGTTTGATTGATAAGATCAATAAATATAATAATCTTGATAAAAACGACATAAATAAAGACAATATTTATGATGAAATTATTTATACCACAAATAATATTTGTTTTTGGTCGGAAATAATAGGTATTATTAAAGGTGTTGCAATAAATTTAGGTGAAAGAATTAATATTTCTGATATTCATAAATGTGAGGCTGAAAAAAGGATTATGATAAAACTTATTGATTAATGTTTTATTATAAAACATAATATTTGTTTTGTGATTAGATGATTCGCCCTAAAAAGAAAAAATAAGTATATAGATTTATATACCTTCTTTCAAATATGGGAGATCATCGGATGACCAGAAAAACAAGTCGGAAGCGTCTGGGAACTCAATCAACCGAACAAATCGCAAAAGAATATGCATCAAAACTTTTATTAGAACAACAAATTGCGAACACAAAGTTTAAATCAACAAATCAAAGAAATCTTTATTGAGCAATAAAAAATAATGATGTTTCAATAGCGACAGGGCCAGCAGGTACGGGTAAAACTTTTGTTGCTTTGTGGGCATGTATATCACTTCTTTTAAATCATCCAGAAAAATATACAAAAATTGTTCTTATGAAACCTTATGTTGAAGCGGGTGAAAAGTTAGGTTTTTTACCCGGTGGTGTAAAAGATAAAATGGATCCTTATATTATAAGTTATTATTGATGCTTAGATCAAATCATTGGTAAAGATCTTTATCAGCAGTTAATGTTTAAGAAACAAATAGAAGTTATGCCAATGGGATTAATAAGAGGTATAACATTTCAAGGATGTTTAGTTATATTAGATGAAAGTCAAAATACTTCCCCTGAACAAATGAAAACGTTTATAACTCGTTTAGGTCAAGATAGTAAGATGATTATACTTGGAGACGAAAAACAATCGGATGTAAAACAGAATATATCGGGCTTAACTGATATACGTGAAAAGCTATTTGGATTACCAAATGTATCAATCACTATATTTGATAATGAAGATGTTGTTAGGCATTCATTAGTTAAGAAAATTCTTGATAGATATGATGATTGCGAATGAATGGAGGAACAAGCAAAAATAAGGGGTTACATAAATGAATAAAACTCAAAAAGAAGCTTTGAGAAAAAAACTAAATGTAATGAAAAAGAGTCAATTAATTGATTTGATTATATCGCATCGAGAAACAAACGAATCATTAAATATGAAAAACTCTGATTTATATAGTAATAATTTAGTTTCAGCGGAAATTAATCAAGAACTTAGAGATTTATGTCAAATAACAGAATCCGCAAGTAGAAACTTTAAAGTTGTTCTTAAATCGTTATATCAGGTTTTATCAAAAAGTATGTTAACCGTTCATAGTTTTGAAGAGAACATTGATATTTATAATGAAAATTATGGTAAAAATAACGAACGAGATAGAATGATAAATGAATTAAAACAAAGAATGGAGGAATCCGGTCTTAATCCGGAGGAATTTGGAGTCGAATAAGAGGTTTATATGAAATGAATAGAAGGTAATGGATTAGATGTATTAGATCTAAAAAAACATCTGGAAGATAGATTACTAACAGGTATATATCGTAAAGCAATTATAGGATGCGATTCTCAATCTTATAAAGATCGTGTAATTTTTGTGACGGTTATTATTCTAGACACCGAAGGTCAAGGTGCGCAATTCGTATATAATAAAAAGAAACTCAAGAAAAAAGAGTTTCATTCTCTAAGTGAAAGATTATTAAAAGAAGTTGAATATTCCGTAAATCTAGCTATTGAATTCGTAGACTTATTTGATAAATATAACATTCCAATTAGTATTCACGCCGATATAAATCCTAATGAAAAATATGCATCTAACGTTATAATGAAAGAAATAGTTGGATGAATTGTTGGAGTTGGTTTTGAATGTGTAATAAAACCAGATAGTTTTGGCGCTTCGTGTATTGCCGATAAATTTACTAACTAATAAAGGAGACATCATAATGATGCATGAAACGATTAAAGAACTTAAGAATAGATTTGATTTACTTAATGTATGTTACGAAGATATCATTTCAAAGCAAGAAAACGGTGTTGAAGTAGAGTTGGGAAATCTTGCAAGATTAGAAAAACTGAAGATGAGTGTTCAATCATACATAGATTTAACAAACCTTGAAAACGCTTCCGTCGGTTATAGTCATGCCATTATTGGCGATCCTTTCAGTATTAGCGTGGATATTAAAAACAGACAAATCTTTTTCAACACGGATATTGAGGATGGTGGGGCTGTTTCTTTTCTAAAGTATATTAAAGCAATCTTTAATCACGGTGGAGAAAATGACGATATTACGATTTATATCAATTCACCTGGTGGAGATGTACATAGCGTATTAGGTATTATAGATATCATTAAAACTCTTCCTTGTAAGGTAAATACATATTGTTATGGTATTGCGGCTTCTGCTGCTTTTATGTTATTTATTTCTGGGACGGGTAAGAGAGTTATATCAAAGAATTCATTCATTATGTATCACAATGCTCATATTAGTTGGTTATCCGGAGATCATAAAGATATTAAGAATCAGTCACAGGTATTAGATAATCTACAGAATATACTTGAAACGATCGTTGTTAATTCGGTAAATGATACGAAAAAGTTCGGTCCTAAGTTCTGGAAGGACAGGGGTGATCATGATTGGTATATTAATTCAGATGAAGCAATAAAGATGGGATTGGCTACCGAAATAGAAGAATAAAGGAAATTTATGACAAATAGTGAAAAACATAAAAATGTTTTGAATGAACTTCACGATATATATGTTCAAAAGAATATGTTATACGGAGATTCTTTTAGCGAATCAATCAAGGAATGGGGTTATGCGGCATTGGGTATTAGAGTAACCGATAAATTTTTGCGTATGAAGAAACTTTTACATTCAAACACTCTTTATAAAAACGAAACGGATGAAAGACTTCGTGATACTTTGCTTGATATGGCAAATTATTGTCTTATGGGTGTTATGAAATTAGATGATGGAGATGAGAATGGGAGAGATTAATTTAGAACACATAAATTCGGTAAAAAAACCGATATATCTTTCTATTCAAGATTTGGATAAATATAATGTTCGACTTACGGAAGATGAATTAAAGCATTATCCAATTATAGATCAATGATGTCATAAATTAGGATTAGAGAAATCAAACATTCCTGAATTATATTCTCATATATTTGCGAATACGGTTATGATTCAAATAATTGATCCTATAACTAATAGAACTATTTGCGTTGATGAAAACGGAGTAAAGATTAATACAAACCCCATTGGTAAAGATTTTGAATGTATGACTTGTGATCATTTTCAAAAAACGGATAAACATCCAAACGGTCAATGTATGTTTGCATATAATCGTTTTAAAGAAAGATTCGGTACTCAAAGACCTAGCGGTTTATCAAAACTAATTGAAAATAGTAAATTAGAAGATAATGAGCATAACGAATTAACCCAAGAAGATGTTTTACAAATAACGGGGGTTTCTAATGAATCAGACAACATCACTGATTAATGGAGTAAAGTTTAAAGATCATAGTTTTTTTAGAACGAGTTTTTCTGAATATGTTTCGTGGAGAAGATGTCCTCTTAGGTTTAAGTTAGAAACTTTAGATGAACTTGCGGAGCCGTTTCGGGGAAACATTTATACTTTATTTGGTTCTCTTATTGGTCAATATGTAGAAGAATTATTTGCTGGAGAGCGTGAGTTTGAAGGTGTTGGTAGATCTTTTATGATTGATTTTGAAAGAACGTGTTTAGAAAATCAACATATTCTCGATAATGATTCAAATAAAAGAAATCGTTATTCGAAGAAATTAGTGACTGAGTTTACTGATCAAGGTATTCTTATCTTGGATGCAGTTAGAACTAAATTAAATAAAAATGGTTGGGCAAAATGGAAGTTCATTGCATATGAGCATCCAATTTTTATGCATATTCCAGATGAATATAATGGCGGAGTTATTGATGATAGACCATCTTTATTAATTGAAGATAATAATGTAATAAACGAAAATTATAATAATGCTCCTTATTTTAAGGGCTTTATTGATCTTATTGTTGAAGATGAAGAAGGTAAAATACTTATTATAGATTTTAAGTCAGCAACAAGACCTTGGGATAGATATAAAAAAGGTGATCAAAATCTTAAAGCACAATTAAAGCTTTATAAATACTTTTATCATTTGGAAACAGGAAGACCATTAAATGATATAAGAACAATGTTTATTGTTTTACCTAGAACACAAACAAAAAGATACTATCAGGAAATTGAGTTAGAGTTCGGACAAAGAGCAATAACAAACGAACTAAAAAAACTTTCTCAATTCTTTAAGGAAGTATATAAACAAAAGAAATACTTCCCAAATATAAAAGAAGAAAATTGCAAGTATTGTCCGTTTAAAAAGACTAAACATTGCAAGAACAGTTAAAGGAGATTATATTATGTCGGAAGAAATGAAGATTCAAAGATACGTTTGTACAAAGTGTGGTAACGTTATTCCAACCGTATTAAACGAAAGTACCGGTTCAATTGAACCACAACATAAAAATTGCCCAAGTTGTACAAGCGATAGTATTATGTTGGTTGTAGAAACAAAACAATCGGATAATAGACGTATTTTGTATAGCTAAATAAACCATTTCAACTATTTACAATCACAATTTCTTTTGTTATATTATTGTTGTAGTTTAATCAAACAATAGGAGTTTTGTATATGGAAGAAAAGAAGAAGCGGGGACGTCCTAAAAAGTCCGAATCACAATCACTTCTAAAGACAGTAAAGACTGAAAAGAAACCTAAGAAGGTAAAGTCTGATTCTGTAACAAAAACCAAAAAAGTAAAGTCTATAACAAAAGGGCTAAAGAAGCAAACCATCCAAAAGGAAAGTATTGCGTTTCCAGGCATTATGATTAATGTCGATATATGGAATAAATATACTCCAATAGATGATGTAAATATCGGTGATGAAATTATTACTGCATGCGGTTATCACGGTTTTGTCACCGGAAAGCAACCAGACCATATTTCTATCCTTGATACAAAAGGTTATGGTTATAGAACCGTTGTAAAGGAAGCTGTTTTTAGACTTGGAGAAGGTAAGAATAATCCCGATTATGTTCATGAAATGAAACTTAGAAAGATGTCTAAAAAGCGTGGAAATGTATCAACAATCGAAACAGATTATGAGGAGGATGAATATGACGAACGATAATGAGAATCAACAAATTAAAAGACTATCCGATAAGTTGGTTAGTGTCATTGAAGATATGTTGAAGCTAAAGATTGATTGTATGTTTTTTGATGATCCTTTTTTGAATGATCCAATTGGTATTATTGATAATCTTTATGTAAATGTTGAAACATCGGCAAATGAAATTTCATTAGAAAGATTGTATAATTTATCAAAGTCTTTGGGAACTGAAAACATTACAATCTATAATGGAAAAGATGGTATTCGTTTTTATATGACTCTTAAGCTGAAGGAATGGATTAATGACTAATCACCTTTATAACATTTGTAAATTTAAGTATCATGATAATGATAGATGTATGTTTGTAACGGAAGAAAACGATGTACATATTGCTGGTTATCAACTATCTACGGACGATGTTTCTAAATGTCTAGATGACATGAGAAACGCTTTTGGTTCTGGGGATGAGAAAACCATCATGGAAGCAAACAAAAGATATAAGGGAACATATCTTTTTAAGAAATATTTGAAGGAGAAGGTACAAAAATGGTACTAGTAGCAATTTTAGGTTGAACCATTTCAATTATTCTTTCGGTTTTATTATATTGATTAATAAAAAACTTTCGTTCTGCAATTAAACAAGCAAACATTGATCAAATAAGAATGAGAAATAGATTCGTTCTTATTATGAATGTATATGAGAATTTAGCGGGATATTTGGATGGATTGAAACAAAGCAAGCTATTTTCCGATTCAATGTTAGAACACGAACCAGCAATAAAAAACGTTTATGATCAATTTGATATGTTGGCTGATACCATGTGAACTGTATTTAATGAGGAAAAAAAGTTTTTAAATACTGATTTAGCCAGCATTCAACAAGAAGAGGAAGAAATTGATGAATAAAAAGTCTACAAAAACATATTGGTTTAAAGAAACCGATGATGCAGTCTTTCAATTTATTGACGAAATAGATGAATATAAAAGAAATCTCATATATAGAGATTATATTCATAAGCCATTAACGAAACTTATTGATTTTTCTATCTTTAAGTTAGGTGTTGTAAAACACGGCAGCCCTGATCGTGATGCTGATGCACTTAGAGCTGCCTGTTTTGAAAAGTTTTTTATTATCACTACTCCAGGTTCTACTTATATTAAGAAAGAAAAGGGTAGACCGTTTAATTTTCTAACGTCCGTTCTTAGAAATCATATTCTGGGTTATATTGAGGAAATTCAAAAAAGAAAAAAGAAGATTGAAACCAATTATTTTGAAAATGAAGAATATGCATTTTCAGAAAAGGTAAATCATTTGGGTCAAGATAATTATTCTGAGATTGTTTTAGAAGAAGAACAAACAGATTCCAGTATCGTTTATTCAAATATTATGAAACTTATTGAAAAGGATATTAGCCGCGATAACTTTACATCTAAAAAAGAAAAGTTATTTGCTGAACAACTTATTACCGTTATGAAGAATGGAGAAAAGTTTGGTGAATTCGGATGGTATAATAAGTTCTTTATTAAGCTAATTATGAGAGAACTAACAGATCTTCCAAAGGGAACGGTAAATTATTATTTGAAGAAAATTGGAAAGAGATACATTAGTATGGCATACGACATGTAAGTTTTTTTTATATTAAAACCACAAAATCCTTTCAAAACTACTATATATAGAAAAAGGTAGTAGTAAAGAAAGGATTTTTTTTATGATTAATGAAAAAGTAACTACTGACGGTAAAACAATTATGGATCTTTTGGGTGAATTTTATAGTAAACATCAAAACGATAGAAATCTAATCGATAAACTTATTGAGGCATTTAGATTAGAAGATGGTGCGCAAAGCGCCTTTCTTGCCGATAATGCGCAATTGATCAATTCCCTTGTCGGAGCGAGACAAAAAACAACATCTGATTTATTAGCAATGTTAAATACCGTTCAAAAACTTCAGGCAAATGAATTAAATTCCGATGGAACAAATCTAAACGATATTAGTGATTATATGTCAAATGATGATGAAGACGACAATGTTGAAGATTTAATGTCGATGATAAAAAAGGACAACAAGGGAAATAAAGAAATAGAAAAAACAATTAATGAAATCAGTTTTGGGAGTTAGTAGTGAATAAGAATAAAAGAACAAACCTTGTTTTATCTGAGAAAGAAATTGCAAATAAAGCAATGAGTGATATGTTATTGAAATCTAATAATGAGAATATACTTTTATCAGACGATGATTTGGTGGTCAAATGAGAGAATATAAAAGACAACATTAGAAAGTTTTATAACGATGTTTATGTTGATGCAATGATTGAACATACAGAAAAATTTAGTGACTTAAATAAAGTTTCTATTGCATTGATGCAACGAAAGGTATATACTCCAGAACAAATAAAACAAAACATAGATTTATTGAAATTACATTTAGAAACTATATTGGGAAATAAGATGAATGGAAAGTAATGGTATATTATTTGGTCAGGTTGAAAGTGTTTTTGTTGAAAACATTGTTTGTAATATAGAGAAATTTCCTGATTTTGTTTTCTATCAAACGGATAAGAATAATTCATTGACATCAAACAGTGAATGAAGTTTAACATCTCAAACCGTTACTTCTCCAGAGAAATTCGTAAATGTTATTCATAATTCAACGGATTTTAACAAATATAAAGCGTCGTTGGCGTCTATAACAAAAAAACAAAAAATTATATCTTTACCGATGATAAGTGCTATTATATATGAATCAAGTGATTACGATAATACACTGCCTAGAAAGATAGTATGCGCACCAATGAATTCTTCGATACTTGAAATACCGTCTATAGGTCAATGAGTTATGATTATGAAAGTTGAATTAAATGGTACAAAAGATTTACTTCTAAATAGACCAATAACGCATTTTTATTTTCCGTTTTCATTAAATAAAAAAATGTTTGATAGTGTAGGTAGTGTAAAAACAATAAATGATAATAAAACTTTATCAAACGATAAAATAAAACAAATTCTATGACCCAGAACCGGATCGTCTATAATAAAAAACAATAATGGCAAATCCAACATTCAAATTAATGAAGGATGTATATTATTATCTTCCGGATATAATGATATAAGATCATTTGATGACGCAATTAGAACGCAACAAACAAAATTATATGAGTTTACAAAATTTAATCCACCAACGCAAAAAACGGATGCATTTATATTTGTTGAAAATTTTGATAGGCAATTAGAAAATAAATTGTCTGAATATAAAAAGTTACTTTATGAAAGTTCAAAATTTGATGATCAATCCGTTATTGACGATGATATAAGTTCTCTTTCTTCGTCTATTAACTTTAATCAAAGAATAAAGTCTCATTTCAATATTGATCTTTCTGGACAATATAATTGAAAGTTTGAAAAAAAACAAACAAACGAAAATAAAGAAGTAAACGAAGATAACGGTATTATAATTGCATCAAATAATATACATTTAGTAAAAAACACACCTAGTCAACAAACAAATTACTCAATTGCTAGAAGCGAACCAACAATGGATCTTATATTTGGACTAGTTGATATTGTTGAAAAACTTATTGGCGCCTTAGAAACACATACGCATTTGGGTTCTCCAGCAGCTGTTATGAATCCTTCCCCAGACTTTATTAGTCAATTACCAGATTTAAAACAATCCGTTAAAAAGATAAAGGATGGTTTGACAGACATTCAATCTTCAATCCATATTTCATAATGAAATCAGAGCCTGAAAATATAGAAGAAATGAAAAACATTATCTCGAATAAAGTTGGTATATTGGTCGTTCCAGATACGGAATTCGAATCGAAATTAAACCTACTTTATATTATGTTAAATACGTCAAACGGTGAATTAGTAAATGATTATGAGTTCGGCGTTGATTTTACTAGTAAGATGTATGACATTATGAATACCGAGAATAATGATTTTGAATTTCAAATTATAAATACTCTAAAAACGAGAACAAAAAAATATTTACCGGACATGAAACTAATTGATATTGAAACTCATTTAACTTCTAATAATTTATCAGATCCGTCCGCATCATTGGTTGTAAAGTGTTTATGATCATATAAGAATAAATATAATTTCAATTCAATTAGCGTGGTAAAAACAAATGATAAATTTGGATCATTATTGTCTAATGTTACTCAATATGAACAATCAGACGATAAACCTTCAGATGTTATTTCTAGAAAAGTAATGATAAATATGATAAATACCATCATGGAACAATTAGAAACCGGGATTCAATAAACAAGAGAGAAAGTAAAAAATGGCAGATAAGCTTTACAAAGTAGATTATTCTTCAATGAATACCTTTAATGATGCTAAAACTTCTGTTTTGAATATGTTAAAAAAGTTTTATCCTAATGAATATAAAAACTTTGAATCTGGAAATGCCGGTGGGATGATTATAGATGCGTTTGCGTTTGTTGGTGAGGTATTACATTTTACTCAAGGTCAATATTTTAATCAAATGTTCCCACAAACAGTTACAGACAGACAAATGGCAGCAAATTTAGCTCAATGATATGGAATGAAAAATATTGGAGCAACATTACCTTGAGTTACAATAAAGGCAACAATAACCGTAAATGCCGTTGGTGGTTCAATTCCGACAAATCAAATACCAAAAATATTACCTGGAGCCATTATATATGCGGGTAATCACTCAACACCCGATTTTTATTTAACGAGTAAAATTGATTTTACGAAAGTTCCTGAGGGAGAATGAACTAAATATTATACAAATGGAGTCTTAACAAAGGTTGAAATTACGGCATACGGATTTGCAACAACATATGTTCAAAATATCATCAATCATACAATTTCTACATCAGATGGATCTGCATTTGAAAAGTTTTATGAAATAATATTGAATAGATATAACGTTCAACAAATTCTTAATGTAACAGATCAGAATGGAAATAAATATTATGAAGTTGATCATCTTGCTCAAGATAAGGCATTTGAATATATTATAAATGATAATGATGTTCATAATAACATTCCATATTTATTATTTGATAATGAAGCGAAATATAGATTCACGACAAAACAATTTGTTTCTTCCGTTGATGGAAAGGTTTATACAAAACTTATATTCGGGAATATATCTGAGAGTGAATATCAGTCTAGATTATTTAATGCAAATCCAAATGATATGATATTACCATCAACATTTATGGGTATTGATGAATATTCTTCAGCGATGAATCAAATTAATAATAGATCATATGATCCACAAAATATGATGTTGGTTGATAGTCTTGGAATAGGGCCAACAAATGGAGATATTCTAACAATCAAATACGTTTCAAATGAAAACACAAATATAAAGGTTGAATCGGGTGTATTAACAAGAATAAAAAATATAACATGAGCATGAAATGATGATTCTCAACAAGCGGCTATTATTTCATCTCTTATTGTAAATAATGATGAACCATCCGCCGGTGGAAGAGACGCGTTAACAACGGAAGAAATAAAACAATATACCGTTGCTTATGGACTAAATCAAAAAAGAGCAATAACCCAATCAGATTATGCTGGAATTGTTCTAAGTATTCCAGAATATCTTGGGAGGCCGGATAAGGTATATGTTTCAAGAGGTAATGTAAATTCCGATCCGTTCAAATTTGATATGCATATGTTATCAATTGATGGAAGTGGATATTATTATGATCCAACAAAAAATCCAGCTTTTATCAATAATATGAGACTATATTTAAAAAAATATAAAGGGTTGAATGATTTAGTTGTTTTAAAAGTTGGAAAGATTTGAAATTGTATTGTTGAAATAGATGTTGCTGTTAAGTCAGACTTTAGACAAGATAGTGTTTCATATAATATTCTAACAAATGCAAGAACATATTTCTCAAAAGATAAATGAATATTTGGTCAGGATATCAATATTAACGATTTTAATGATTATATCAAAAACAGAGTTGATGGCATCTTTTCAATAAGAACATTAATAAAAAGCGTAAATACCGTTTCCGATAGAACATATCCGTTAAATACCATGATAACAAAACCACAACTTAATTTTACAAAAAACACGTATTTTGTTCCAGAAGATACAATTATAGAGGTTAGATATCTAAATGATGATATCATAATCAACGCAACATCTTTAGCGTAAGGAAACAAATATAGATGTCTATCAGTAAACAATATCTTAATATAAAGTACAACACTATTTACTTTCCGTTTAATGAAGATCTTACGGAAAGTACATCCCAAACAATAAGTTCTAGCGGCAATTATGGTGGAAATAAGAGAATTGAGATTGGTGGTGGAAAAACAACGGAAGAAAATTCCGCAATTCAAGCTCAGTTTGGATTATATTGTAAATCCAGAGGATTGATTGGTTTTGACACAAATAATTTTGATTCTAGTTTATCTTCTGATTCATCTTTTTCTGCCATATTAAGATTATATCATTTACCATCAACAAACTATGTTCCTTCTACAATTACAGTGGAACTATATCCAATAACAGCTTCATGAATTGGTGGTACTTATACTGAAAGTGTTATTGATACGATTGGTCATTCAAATTGATGATATCGTAATACAACCGATTTATGATCCGCTCCAGGAGGGTGAGATGTAGATGTATCAATGTCTTCATCTTTACAATTAACTCCGTCAAATCAAGATATTGAGTTAGATATCACGAGTATAATAAAAAACGCATTATCTGGCAATACTAGATATTATGGTATTCTTATGAAGATACCAGATGTTTTAGAATCTTCAACCGCATTAACTATATACTTTAAAAAAGAAATTTACACCGGTGATTTTTCTTTACCTTATATGATACCTAGAATTGATATCAAATATAATGATTATATGGTTGATGATCGTTCCTCTTTTATGACTGGATTAAGCAATAGATTATACTTTCATAATCTTATCAACTGAAATTCATCATCAATTAATTATACGACGGCAACCGCATCAATTATTGATGAAAATGATAAAGTTATTGTTTCAACGACATCAATAAGTTCATCAAATGGATCATATTATGTAGATATGAATTTTCCAATTAGTTCTTATTCACAATATAAAAGATATCGCGATAAATGAGATTTTGTTATTGGAACATCTTTATTTAGTAAAACAAACTATATTGATATTTTGAGTCCACTGAATGATAATTTTGATATGATAGATAGTAAGAAATTAAAACTGATTCTTGATAGATCTGATTCGCATAGAGATATATCTTTTAAACTAACATTATCTGAAAACAAAATGAAGTTTTTTAGAAGCTGATCAAAAGACGAAGGAATAAAAAGATATTATCCATCAAATGTTTCATATCGCATTTATACTTTAGTAAATGATTCCGATTATGCAAAGTATTATGTAACGGATTGAGATAGAATTTCAAAAGATAAAGATGGATATTATTTCAACATTTCAAAAGATATATTACCAATAGGTAAATACTATATTGAATTTAAGATGAATATATTCGATGATATATATTACTTTGCAGATAAA
>Ga0172367_10004929_pt1 | contig 16364 bp, 33 predicted proteins | sample Lak10m_FD_114542 | JGI IMG/M metagenome (GOLD analysis project Ga0172367, IMG submission 114542) | Freshwater microbial communities from Kabuno Bay, South-Kivu, Congo - kab_022012_10m | ecosystem: Environmental > Aquatic > Freshwater > Lake | place: Democratic Republic of the Congo: South-Kivu...
CATTATTCATCGTCTCCGAAGTTGTCGCAGGCTGAGTCGTTGCCGAACTCCCCGGGCGTGGAGAAGTCCCGCCCAGTCGCTCGCACGACCTCTGCGATGTAGTCTAGACAGTCTGGCGACCATTCTGGGACCATTGCTTCCGTGTCGTTCATCGCACCACCCCGTAGTGGGGTCGGGAGCGAACGCTCAACCGTTGCGCCACCCCGTAGTGGGGCTTGACCTCACGGGCGATGAACGCTCCGAGACTGTCTGCGAGCAGGAGGTCAAAAATGACCCTCATCGGCACTCCCTCGTAGCGGTACCAAGTGGGGCTGTTCAGGTAGGCGACCGTGAGAACCTGCGTCTCGGGCTTGTAGTCCCACATCTTGATAGCGGTGCTGTTGTGAGGCATCGACCACACGCCCGTCTTGTCCACATAGGCGGTTTCGCCGTTTGCGTAGTCAATGTATGTGGTCGTGCCCCTGAGGGACTTTCTGAAAGTTGCTGTGTTGCTCATACCCCCATTGTGCCCTGTAAGGGTTGGGAACACAACATTCCACCGAAGAAAGTTATCCACAACTTTCCTGTGGATAAAGAACCGTGATACACCCCCTGAAAGAACCGTGATACACCCCCGATACACCTCGTGAGAGAGCCCCGCCTGTGGATAACCCTATGAGGGGAAGGAGTTAGCACGGCGGGACTCCCCCGACCGAGGAGAGTGTTACCTAATCGTGTCACGGTGGCGGAAAGGTCACCAAGACGACTGGTAGTAGAACTCAAAGTTCTTGTATTCCTCGTTGGAGAGAACCGAGTTCACGATTTCCACGGTGTCACGCAGTCCCGTGAAGTACCACTCGTCATAGTCCTGCGAGCCGAAGAAGAAACCCTCGCAGGTGGGCAGTTCCTCGTCTGCGAGAGACGGGTCAGCGAGGACCTTCTCACACAAGTCACGCAGTTCTGCCAGTTGCTCACGGCTGACATACGCCTCACGGCAGTCGTCATTACCGTCCTGACAGTTCTGTACGAACCAGTTGTGAATGGCGTTTTCCTTGCGCCAGTAGCCGACGCTGATTTCCACAGTCGCAAGAGGCATAGTCGTCTCCCTGACTGTGGGCGAACCGACTGCTGAGAGAACCTTCTCGTAGGCTTCTCTGCTCTGCTGGCTTGCGCGTTCCCCACCCACTACGGCGGTCTTTGCTGATAAGTATTGGTCTAATCCCATAACACCATTATGCCCTGTAAGCGACTAAGACACAACCTCGTATCTATCTTCTCTGTAAATAAGTCCGAGAGTAGAACCGTTGTCCCACGCCACATGGACAGTCCCGCAGTCGTCCACAAGAGTGACGATGCCTTCGTCGCCCGGGGCTAACTTGGTGAACGGGTCGTCTGTGTGAATGAGACGCACACGCTTCCCAACATCTTTACGCAGTTCTGCGAGGACGCTTTTGTACATGGTGAACATCAGTTGTCCATCCCCATCCGGTGGTTCAGTAAGTTCAGGGTTGCCCACTTCACGGCGAGGCGGTTCACAGTTCCGAGGAACTCCGCATCTCCGATTTCCTGTTCTGCCAAGAACTCTGTGAGGTTTCCGTTGTTGTAGTCCCCCAACATCGTGTTGAGTGCTTCCGCACCCGTCACGCCGAGGGAGTAATACTGCTCGTCAAGCAAGCCCTGAAAGGTGTCTGAGTATTTCTCTGTCATACCTTCATTATGCCTTGTAACGGTTAGAACGACAACCTCTACATTCCTGTTTCTCCCACTCTAAGTCGTGGTTAGCCAAGCAGACTGTCGCCTGTCCACACTTGGGGCACGGGGCTTCCTCGTCCCATGTCCACGCCCACGCACAGCAAGGGGGGTCAGGATAGTTTCCGAGTATCGGGTGTCCCCCCCTCAGCGGGAGCAGACGCTTCGCCAGCCCCGGCAACGCGAGCATGAATACAACAGAGCAGTCGTGGCAAATGCAGTAAACATCTTGGTTGTCAGGGGGGAAGTTGTCAAAGAAACCTGCGTAGTACCCCATGTCGTACGGGGAGAAACACAGTCCCGAGTCGGGCAAATCAACGCCCATGTAGACGCTCTTGACTTCACGCTCGCAGTTGTCGCAAGTAATGGTAAATACTTCTGTCATGTTCTGTTACTCCTCGGGGCTCCTGTGGGAACTCACGGTGCCATGAGTGAGGGGAAAGGTACGCGAGGGGTGCTCGCGCCTCACGCTCCGTGAGCCCCCACAGCAACGCCGTGGGGTGGGGCTTGGGTTCTGTTGCCACCTAGCGGTACAGCAGTTCGGCGACCATACGGGCGACCATCGCCTGCAACCGCCGAGTGCCGTCCGTGTCACCGTGACGCTGGTGCGCCTCTGCGAGTTCGGTGATAAGTGCCTGCGCCATTGCGACGCGATGCGACTTGCCCATCTCGGTGTTTCCCCCTTCCTTCATACGACCATTATGCCGTGTAAGGGTGCTCCTGACAACATTCAGGGAGGGGTTCTTATCCACAGGGGTCATCCAGTCGGGTCTGTCCTGAGGGTAGCGGTGAATGTTCATGCGATACGGGTTGGCAGTCCCGCTCGGCAGGAACATACCACTCTCGGCTCTACCACGCTCTATGCGGTTCCAGTCGGGCTGCGGGGCTACTGGGTAGCGAGGCTTCTTCTTTCTGAAGAGGCGGAAGAGGCGACGGTGGGGGAAAGGGGTCATGGAGCCACCTTACCCCTTATGTCTGCCACGACAACTTGTGCGTCTGCGTTCGCTTTCCACAGCAGGAAGGCTGAACGGACATTGGCAACGACCCACTCGGGAATGTCGTACTCGTCGCCGTCATACTCACCCTCGGGGGAGTATGAGCCGAACAGGATTACATCTCCACAAATGACCCGACCGAACAGGATAGAGGCAATAGGGTTGAGGGGGAGTCCGTCAATGATGCCCGTGTCGTTCACATAGCCGTGATACGACTCACCTCGCACACAGTCAAACCAGTCCCCGTGCGGGCTGGCGACAGTTTTCTTGATGACCTCATAGGTCTTTTCCTGCGACGGGATTTCCTGAATGGTGGGAACGGTTCCGTCTGTCTTGATGATTAGTGCTTTCTTCATAACCTCATTATGGCGTGTAACAGATAAGAACACAACCCGACTAGTAAGAAAGTCAGATTTCTTACCCACAGCCCTGTTGATAAGTGGCGTACAGTATGGCTTCTAAGCGAGACCTTCACAACCTGTGAGACAGATAACTTATGGGTGTCTCACGAACACGGGGCTGCCGAAGCACGCCGTGTGGCGGTTAGACCACCAACTCCAGCGTGTACTTGGCGACAAGCCATTCCAAGACTCGCAACTGCCAGCCCTCCACAGCCTTTCGGGGAATGTCCATCCAGCGGTCACGCCCAACGAAAGAGTCAAAGTGTTGGGGATAGGTGCTACCCGTGAGTAGGGTGTACGAGATAGCCCCGGTCGGTGCGACCACAGCAGTCAGCACATAGGTGCGTGAGCCGTTGGGGTTACGAAAGTGGACTTCCAGCATTTCGTTCACGGCGAAGGTCTTGGTGTGGTTCACGCCCCCACCAGCCTGTCCACGCAGTCGTTCATGGCTTCCCACAGCGACCCCTCGGGTGCGTTCTCCTCAAAGACTGTCTCACGACCGTCAGCGAAGGCGATAGCAGAGCAGAAGCCAAGAGTGGTCACGGTTGCGACCAGCGCAACACGCACTCGGTCAGGGTGTGCGCTCGGTTTGCCGTCCACCTCGCCGTTCACAAGCGGTGCCGCCCAGCCCGTTGTGTGGATAGCGATACCGACAAGGTGGTTGTCGTTCTTCCAGTCCTGTTCCAGCAGTTCGTAGATGTCAGGATTGCGACCCAACTCAACCGTCTCTCCGTTCGTATCCACGCCGTACAAGACAGCCTGCGGAAGCGACATGGGAGTGTCGGTGATGATTTTCTCGGTGATGTGTTTGTGGTTCATGCCTTCATTGTGCCTTGTAAGACTCTCCATGACAACCTGCCTCACAGATTTATCAGAGAATAAAGAGATGTCCTGAACCGTTGCCCTCAGGGTCACAGGACGGCACAACGATAGTCCCGTCCGTGAACTCAATGAGAAACGGAATGTTGGTGTCGTGTTCCCACAGGAAGTGGGCGCACTCCTCGGGACTCATGGCTCGGACGGAGGCGACGGTTTTGCCGACCAATCCTCCAAACTCGCTGGCGATGTAGTCGGTTCTCATACAAGTCCTATCCTCTCAACCTCTTCCTCGGAGACTGGCGTAATGGTCGTGTGGCTCCCCATTGGAGCGTCATGGTGCGACAGCGAATACTCAATGCGGTCGGTGAACACGGAGTAGCGCATTGTCCAGTCCGAACGGACGGTCATGCCTTCCAGTAGTTCTGCGACATTATTGGCGTGGAACCAACCTCCCGTTGTTCCGTTCCACAGTTGGAGGTTCTCAACTCTCCACCAACCTGTCTCATTGGACTTTCGCAAGTCCTCGGTGACCATAGCGAAGTCCTCAACAGCGAACTCCCAACAGTCGCCGTAGCAAGTGTAGTTCTCGTCAATGGAGACTTCCTCGCCGTTCTCGTTCTCATAGGTGAGACAGTTACAGCCGTTAGTTATCTCGCCTTTCATGATTGTCGTTTCAGTCATGCGCCCAGTCCTCCACTCCGTGTTCCTCACAGACGGGGATGCCTCGCCTGTCCTCGCCGACGGCAATCTCGGAGCAGTATTGCCTGTCGCATACTTCGGTTTCTTCGGTTTCGGGTTCTGTGTTCATACCCTCATTATGCCGTGTAAGGCTCAAGGCGACAACCTCACTTGCGCCAATCTTCCAACAATCCCTGATACTGGAGAAGCGCCTCTTCCACCCCACACGACGAGCAGATTTCTGTCGTGTCGTCTAGGCGTGAGATGGCTCCGGGGTAAGCCCCGGGCGTGAGGTCGTTCGGAATGAAGTGAGCACACCTCGGACACTCACGGAACCGTTCGGGCTTGTTGCTCTCAACAGCGAGGGAACCGTCGGGGCTGGTGAGTCGAAATGACAACCTCACTCACCACCCCTTTCGTAGTAGCAGGTGAGTGCCTCTTCCTCGGTGGCGAAGTAGTCCCCGCCGAACAGGCTCCACCCGTTCGCCCGTGCGGTCAGCATGAACACGCCCCACTCACGGAACGGTGTGCCACAGTCGTGGGTGATGTTCACCATGACCGTCCATGTGGCGTAGGTGTCGCCCTTGACTCTTTCGCAGACCTTTGTGTGCTTCTTGATGGTCACACCCATGTCTGCGGTGTCGGACTTGATTTCCAGTCCGTCACACACCACTCGGTATTCAGAGGGTGTGTCAAGGTTGCTTTGCTCTACGGCTTCTATTTGCGTTGTCATACTTCCATTGTGGCTTGTAAGGGTTGGAATAACAACCTCGTTTACAAGAAAGTTTCCTAGAAGGCGCAGGTCATGAAGTAGTCCCGGGTTTCTTCCCAAGTTGCTTCCGACCAGTCAAGCCCGTAGGCGTACTCGTCAATCAGTTTCTTGGCTCGCTCTCGGTCACAGCGCATGACAATCATCACGGAGAACAGTTGGCTTGGCGAGTAACCCGATTCTCGGGGCTCGGTCTCGCACATCTGCTCGTACTTCTTTCTGCACTCTTTGTCGTACAGAGTTTCCATGTTTCACTTCCTTCCTGTGAGGCGCAACGCCCTGCGAAACACATAGCCGAAGGAGCGACCCTCCCCAGTCCTTGCCCGTCGGCTGGATTTGTTTACGGCTGGAAGAGGACGCTTATCGTGAGGAAGAGGGTGTGAGTGGAGGGAGTAACACGCCTAGGTCATGCTACTGTCGCTCTCAGAGACTTATCTATCCGTGCAGAGGCTTATCTTGCAAGTAAACGCACCGGACTAGGTGCTATGTATTTCGCAGGGTATTGCGCCCCACACCTTCATTATGGCGTGTAAGGGATAGACCCACAACCTCGGGGGAAAGATTTATTGTAGGTTTCGGAACGCAACTGTGTAGGCGTAGACCGACCCTGCCACGCAGACCAGCGTGAGCCCCGGCGGGAGGTTGGGGAACAGAACGGCGTAAGACAGCACTAAACCGTAGAAAACATGCCTCACGGCTCTTTCTTTAGCAGCCACGGTGGCGGAAACCTCAGTTGTTCTTTCCGAGCAGAGCCCCGATGTCGCCTTCATGCTCACAGTAGGCGTGGAAGTTTCGGAAGATGTCGGGGACAAGACCCTGCGGTGCTTCGTCTGTTTCCAACGCTTCCTCCCATACGGGCATCCCGTCGTCACCGTAGTGATACACGAGGGTCGTACAGGCTGAATCTCCATCCCATGTGAACATCGTGATGATGACACCCTCCTTGACTGTGGAGGCAGGGTTGTTCTTGTAGTCCCGTTCGTAGTCTCCACGCTCATGGGTGTCTAGTTCGTTCAGAGTTGGGGAATCGTTCAGATAACCCTCAGCGATGTACGCAAGCCATTCCCACCTCATCGTGTCGTTCTTCTCGCTGAGTTTCTCCGAGAGAAGTCCAAGGATGACTCCGAGGTTGTCTGTCGGGTGTCCTTCCAGCACATCGGGAATCATGAATGGAGTTCCTGTCGGGTCAAGACCGAGGAGGATGGGCATCCCATCGGCGGGACCCCCGTGCTCTTGGCAGAGTTCCAACTTCGTCTCTTTCGCCGTTTCTGCGATACGGGAGAGAAGTTCTGTGGGGTTCATGCGAACACCTCCAACATCGCTTCGTAGGCAGAGCCTTGACCCTGACCCTCCAAGTCCACCTCAATGTGGTCGTTGTCCAAGAAACGCATCAAGACTGTGTTCACTCCGTTGTGGGTCATGCCCATGATACAACGGGCAATGTGCGCCTCGCCCTCTCCCGTCTCCATGTCCTGCTTGACTACGCCACCGTAAGTGACCACAAACAGGGAACCGTAGCCACGGGCGAACACTCGCACCTCATCGCTCTCCAAGAGTGCGAACGGGTCATCGCCTACTGCGATGAGAAGTGGGGAGTTGTCCGACATGACGACAATGCCTGTCATGCCGAAATCCACGGGCGTGGTGTCGTCCTCCGGTTCCATGGGAATAAGGAGTTGAGCGTCTATCTCTCTCGCCCACCCGACTAGTTGCTCTTGGGTAATCATGTTGCTCATGCCTTCATTATGGCTTGTAAGGGTCTGAACGACAACCTCACGCCACCGAGTAGTTCGGCTTCACCACCTTGGCGATGAACTGCCCGAGGCTGTCTGCGAGCAGGAGGTCAAAAATGACCTGAAACGGAACGCCCTCGTAGTGGTAGAAGGTCTCCGACGACTTGTACTGGACGACCAGTTTGGTGGTCGTGAGGTCGTAGTACCAAAACTGAATGGCGGTGCTGTTCTTCGTGATAGAGGAAAGAATGTTCCCCTCGTAGAAGTAGGCGGTCTCGCCGTTTGCGTAGGTGAGAGTGTCGGTACTGGTCTTGGTGATAGTGGTCATACCCCCAGTATGCGTTCTAAGGGTAAGTCTTACAACCTCTAAGGCAAGAAACTTTCTAGATAAATCTGTACGGGCAGGTTGTGGTGCTACTCCTTACACGCCATAATAGGGGTATGAGTAACAAACCCATCACCATCAAAGTCCCCACAGCCAAACTGTTGGAGGCTCTCAACAAGGCTCTTGCCGAGCGTAAGAAGTCCCTTCTCGCCAACGAGAAGGCGTGGAAGGACTACGACAACGCCGTCAAGGACTTCCACGACAAACTTGCCGAGCAGTTCCGTTCGGGCAAGGGCAAGGTCGCCAGAGTCAGCAAGGCTGGCTGGCGTGAAGAGGGCAACAAGTGGGAACTTGTCGTGGAGTACCCCTCCTCCGTCAAGCCCCCGACAGAGCCCGAGACAGGCAGAACCGACTGGTCTACCAAGCACGATGTGGAGGAGTTGGAGAACGCTATCGCCCTCCTCAGCCTCTCAGATGACGAGTACGCCTCCACCAGCACCTACAAGGGTGTGGCACGGTTCATCAAGTAATCGCCCCCCAGCGACAGGGGGTTGCCCGATGAGGGCGACCCCCAAGGGTGGGTCGGGGTCTCTCCTTTCCCCGACCCGCCCAAGGGCGCAGCCCCGGGTTCGACCCGTGCCCGTAGTCACATGAAAAAAAGGGTGTGTCAAGGTTGTCTTTATGCCTCATACATGGCAGGCTGTAGGCATGAAAACAAAGCATGACTATCCCGTCGCCCGTGACAACGCAGGCAAGGTGGACTATGACGCATACAAGAACTGTCAAGGTTTCATTACCGAGAACGGTTTGGAGTTTCCCGTCATCGTCACCTCAGCCCGTTATCGCTACGGACATCTAGACCTACTCGTTTCTCCCATCGCCGGGACTGGAGCACGCTGGGTACAGCGCACCAACATTCGCTTGGTAAATGACCCAGCCGAGGTTGTGTTCTAAGGGCTTACAAGCCATACTGAGTGTATGAAGAAGTTCCTAGTTCGGGTAACCGAATCCATCAACCATGACTACGAGATAGAGGCTGAGTCCAAGGAGGAAGCAGTCCGAATCTATCACTCGTACACAAACGCTCAACTGAAGAGCAGAGACCTTGACGGTCAGTCTGAGTGGGATGCCCATCCGTGGGATGTGGAGGAGTGCGAATCGTAATGGCACTCATCATTGACGCCACGACCGGGACTATCCTGGACCTGTCCGACTGCTACATAGTGTTTGACGAATCTTTGTCAGAATCCGAAGAGGCTATGTTGGACAGTGGGTCCGACTCGACGGTAGGTGAACTCGCTCGTCAGGCAGGAATACCGATAGAGGGCTCACTGGAGTGGATAATGTACGGCAGACTGACCTCAGTCTCGTACGGACCATCTGCTCTCAGAGAAGAAGCCAGTGTCATGCTTGATGATGCAGACGACGAAACTCGGGGCTTGCTGGAGTGGGTCATCAACGACGCCACGGATGCAGACCTTGTGTGGGTGGCTGAGCACATCCTCAACGATGACGCAGCCTGGGACGGATTCCAGAACAACATCGTGGAATCCCTCAGATGGCGTGCCGCTAATCCTGAGCCTTTCTAAGCCTTACGGTGGCGGAAACCTTGACACACCCCTAAAGAAAGTCAGATTTTTGACTACTCCGCCGCGCCGGCTTCGTCCTTAGCGTCAAGAATCTCAACTTCTGAAACTTCTGCGGGAGCATCGGCGACTGTTTCGCTCGCGGCATCGGCGGCAGACTTCGCAGATTTCTTGGATTTCTTCTCGGCTACTGGGGACTCCATGGCAACCTCAGCCTCAACAACTTCGGGCTCTACATAGTGCTTTGGCTCAGCCCCGCGATTCCGGTAGTTCTTCTTTCTCATGTGGAATAACCTTCCTAGCAAATCTGGACAGAGTCCAAAAAAACTTCTGTGGAAACAAATAATAACACACGGGACTCCCGCGAAACTATGATACACCCCCTGAAGTCGGATAAATCTTTCTGAAATCGGGTTGTTGTTACGCCCCTTACAAGTCATACTGGGGGCATGAGCAACCCAACCGAATGTGACTACTGTGGTCAGAGTGATGAGGAAGTGACCTACACACTCTTGACCTTCAGCCCGAGCGAGCCTTCTGCGCTCGCCTGCGAGGACTGCATGGAGGAGCAACCGTGGAAGTGACAGTTCAGCAGGCAATACAGATGGTCGCTGATGCGATTCAGGAGCACGGACGCCCCGGCTGGCTGGGTCGTGTTCCCATGCGTATCGTGCGTCTCGTTCCCCCCGAGACTCTTACTCTGCTTATGGAGTCCAACACTTCAGCCCTGACCAAGCGTGCCGACAAGTACGATGCTCTGCTGGCGTGGGCGAGCGAGCGCATCTTTGAGCAGTACACCACCGAGCAGATAGTGGAGGTTTCGGGCTTCTCCTATCCCACGACTCTGAAGTTTCTCCAAGAGTCACCGACTTTCCGCAAGGTCAAGAAGGGTCTGTGGGAAATCCGTGACGCTGAGGCTGACAGAAAATCTGAGAAATCTTGATGTACGGGTTGTGAGTCTGTCCCTTACAAGGCACACTGATGACATGAGCAACACACACAACTCCGAGACGGGCATCAGCCCGACACCTTATCCCCTTCCGCAGTGCTGGCAGGATGTTCAGGACTGCATGAACGCTGGCATTGACCGCATCATCCTGTTCGGTCCTGCTGGAACGGGCAAGACTTACGCAGGTCTCCACTTCGGAGACACCAAGGCAGGCGCACACCGACTGGTCTGCACCGAGGACATGACGAGCATGGATGTGACTGGAGCCTTCATGCCTGACGGGAACGGCAAGTTCTCATGGGTCGCAGGGTCGGCTCTCAAGGCATGGGAGGGCAACGGCATCAACGGCGGTCGTCTCATCGTGGATGAGGTGGACAAGGCATCGGGCGATGTGTTCGCACTCCTGCTCGCCATGCTTGACTCACCCGAGTCGGCATCGTGGGAGCATCCCGAGACTGGACGCATCCACCGACCCAAGGAAGGATTCTCTGCGGTGATGACCACCAACATTGAGAACATGGAAGAGTTGCCGACTGCGTTGGCTGACCGATTCCCCGTCCGTGTGCGAATCAACGAGCCTCACCCGTCTGCGCTGGAGAAGTTGTCTCCCGACCTCCGCAAGTACGCAGTCCGTATGTGTGACGCAGGCAAGAGGCGCATCTCGCTCCGCACCTTCATGGCATACGACAAGTTGCGTAAGCAGTTGGGCGATGACAACGCAAGCCGTGTCATCTTCGGCTCACGGGCACAGGATGTGCTGGACGCTATCCGAGTGGACGGTGTTCGCTGATGAGCATCTACGACACCGACACCGGCATCCACACTGCCGAGCCTGAGTGGATTCACCGAGACGACACCGAGAACGGTGCATGGGATGTTCACGACTGTGAGGCACGGCGTGGAATCCCTGCAACCTCTATCACCGAGCGAACCATGCTCGCTCCCAAGGCAGACACTCCGCAGGCACGGGCTATCCGAGCGCACGAAATGATGCACGCCAAGGTCTCTCCTGCTGGAGAGTGGGAGCAGTGGCAGAAGCGAAAGGTCGCCAGTACTCAGGCTATGGTCGTCTGCGAGGAACTGCGAGTGAACTACCTCTGCAACAAGGCTGGCTTTGATGTGATGACGCACCTCACTGACGGAACTGAGACTGCTGACGGAGAACGCTATGCCTGCACGAACGACTGGAAGGGTGCTGTTCACATGGCTATCGCCACGGCAGGCACGGCATCTAGCAAGCCGTTCCTCAACGGCATCCGCAGGCACAACAGAATGTGGGGCAAGGCACTTCTCAGCATCTCCAAGCGAGCAGTGAAGGAAATGGACAAGGCTCACCGAACAGGATTCCTTGCCTCCACTGCGACTGACCGCAAGAGTGGTCTCGCTCCTATCGGCTTCACATTCACCGAGAAAATGGCTGAGTGGGTGGACAGGCTCGCTGGTATGCCTCCCGAGAATGTTCAGGAGGACGAGAGCAAGACTGGCGCAGGTGCGACTGGCGTGGACGAGGACAAGGACACCATTGAGGTTTCGCACGACAACCGTGGAAAGAACGCTCCTAAGCCTCTCTCCGAGAAGGAGTACCTGCACAAGATTACCAAGGTCACTCCCGACCACATGGACAGGGCGAGCACACCGTATTGGGGCGAACTGGTCGTTTCCCGTCTGCCACTCACGGTTCTCACTCAGGGCAACCTTGGCAAGAAGCGGTCTGCATCCAACACGGGTCGTTCGCCACGGCGACTGCACCGATACATGAGCGACCCACAACGGCGCATCTTTGACAACAAGCGTCGTGGCATGGGTGGCGTGGTCGTTATTGACGCATCGGGTTCCATGACCCTGACCCGTGACGATGTTCGGAAAATGCTTGATGCATCCCCTGGCTGTACCGTCATCGCATACTCCGATGTGGACAACTGCAACGGCGCACCGAACGCATGGGTGCTTGCCGACAAGGGGCGCATGGTCTCTGACCACGACTTCCCCGACATGGGTTCAGGCAACGGCGTGGACTTCCCTGCACTGGAGTGGGGCGTGAAGCATCGCCAACACTCATCTGCTCCCGTTGTGTGGGTCACGGACGGAGGCGTGTGCGGACCGAACCAAGGGTTCTCCGAAATGCTTGCGAACCAATGCACCGCATACTGCATGGAGAAGAAGGTCATCGTTGTGGAGACACCGAAGCAGGCTGTTGAGACGCTGGAGAAACTGAAGGCAGGCGCAACGGTTGAGCGTTCGCTCCCGAGGATGCTCCGTGACGCTTGGGGTGACCGAATCCGATGAAAGGTCGCCACACCTCCGACCAGTTGCAGTTGCTCGCTGGTCGGAGGTTGTGGTCACTCTCCTTACAAGGCATACTGAAACCATGAATACTTATCTGATTACTGCGAGGTGGGGTGCGATGAAACTGTCCGAGGACATGGATGTTCGCTCCGACCTTTCGCCCGAGAACGAAATCCAGTACGCCGAGAACTTCATACTGGACAAGTGGAGTCGCCTCTTCGGTAGCGACTTCATCAACGGTGCTGACGAAATCACAACGGAGGCTATTAGCCATGCCTAACTGGTGTTCTACAAGTCTTGTGGTCCGTGGACCCGAGGAAGAAGTCACGAACTTCTACGAGAGCGTCCTGCGTATCCCGAACGAGTCGCACCCCCATCTTGGACCCGACCTGAGAATCTTTGAGGCTCACATCCCGACGCCACAAGAGTTGCGGGACACAACCGCCACTTCCGCATGGAAAGAGATTCCCGACAACTGGAAAAAGATGCTTGCCGACGGGGAGTGGACGCAAGAGGACTACGACAAGCGTGTTGCCGAGAACAACGAACTGCTGAAAAAGCAGGAGGACAACCTCGTCAAGTACGGTGCTAGGGACTGGTACGACTGGCAGATTCAGAACTGGGGAGTGAAGTGGGGAGACTGCGACACCGACTTCTACGGTTCTCCTGCTCCGTGCGGTTACAACAACCTGTGGATAACTAATGGGTACTTTCAGACCCCGTGGGGAACTGCGACTCTTGCATGGACTCGCATCTCCAAGAAGTTTCCGAACTGCATCTTCATCCTTGACTCCGATGAAGAGGCTGGATTCTTCCAAGGTATTGAGATGGTCCAAGACGGCGAGGTTGTCTTTGAGGATTACTACGAGCCTTGTGAGTATCCCGAAGAAGTGGACTGGGAGGACGACGACAGTGTTCAGTCTTACGAGGACTGGAAAGAGAAGCACATGGACGACATAGCAGGCAAGGCTACGACCTACCTGCGGAATCGTGGCTGGCTTGCTCAACCGATTATTCCTGACAAGCCCAAGGATGCTGTCAAGACTAGTAAGCCCCATGTGTGGAAGTGAGGTTCATGAAAATCTACCGCGTGACCATTCAGGTCACCACCGACATTGTGGCTGACGACGAGAGGGTTGCAGTCACATCTGCAGTAGAACGCATCAGGGAGGCTATTGGCGACGACGGGGTGGCTCCGACCGGGAGCCCCGAGCGCTCAATGTGGGTTACTGGGGTGGCACGAGATGACCGTGGATTCCTGGTTTTCGGTCGACCGTTGATGGCTTCTGAAACTTTCACGGTGGCGGAAAGCCTGGTCCCCGGGAAAGACGAAGAATATTTGTGATTTTTCGTTCGAGACCGGACCAGGAGGAGACCAGAGTCGAGAAGAAATCTTTGATTTTTTTCGTTTTTTGAGCCCCCTGGCCTAGACCTGGAAATGTCAGAACTTTCTCACTTGAAAAAAGTTTTGTCCCACAGTCGTAGAAAGATTATTCCGAAAGACATCACGCCAGCGTGTTGCCACGAGATTGAACCTGATAAGATGTCGCTCTTAACAAGCAAATTTGTAAAGCCCCAGATAATGAACGTATACAAGAGACACGTAAAAATCAGAAAACGTAATCCTGTTTTTATCAGGTCCCAGGCGTACGCCCGCTGGTCACCCGAGTCGTCTAGACCGACGTCCCAGTCTTCGAAATCACGCATTCGCCTTTTTCACAATCTGGTGCACGCGCTGGCGGCTCAGGTCGTACGAATCCGCAATTTGACGAAGCGTCATTCCCTGGCTGCGCATCTGAAGAATTTCAGAATTTCTGCTCGCGTCGCTCGAGGGTCCTGGTTTGAGCGGACCCCACTCCCAGCCTGGAAGGCTCGAGAGAGTTTGCTGCTTTTCTGCAGAAAGAATGTTCTTCTTACGGCGTTGACGGATGTAGCCAACCCAAGCACCGACGGCAATTTCCTTGCCATCAATAATTTCGACATGAACGGCCGGGACTCTGGTGTGACCAGTGCGCTCGGCGAACTGCCTAAGGGCTGTTACATACAAGTTGAATCGTGTTTTGTTGTCCATGAAGAGGCATAATAGAACAACAATTTGGCTCATGCGCGAATGCCTCAGAAAAATTTATTCAAACAAAGTCTTTACAAATGCTATTACGGTGGCGGAAAGGAATACCAGTGGGTAAGAAAAAGAAGTGGGACGAATTCGTCAATTTCGTACGAGGGCCCGGCGGGCCGCGAATCAGAAAATTTATGAAAGAGACGCTTGAGGAGGATATGGAAAATTTCCTTTTTCTTGCAAATTCAGAAGACCCGGATGGCCCAATCATTCGCGGCATGCATTTTCCAGATTCCGACATGCTCGACGAGATTGGGTGCACTGTCTTCGAGACATCCGAGAAAAACGTTTATATCGCGGCATATAGAAAGTCGTCGCTTTTAGAAATTTTGCAAACGATTCACGAAATGTTGCCAGAAAAACTTCATGAACCGGTTTGGGAAAAAGCGATGGACACTCTGCTCGCTGCAGCCGAAGAGAAGATTGCGGCCGGTGATATTCGCAAAATGTTCTGATTCCCCTTTGACCCCCAGGGCCGCGCACAAAACAGCAGCCCTGGGAGCCAGCCACCGGGTGAAAGGAGGGAAGCCCCGGGGCCGAGTCCAGAATAGCACGCGAGAAAAAAATGTTGTGTTGGTCTTGCATCCGTCACGCGGGGCTGCTATTGTGCCAGACACAACCTACCCGGGTGGACCAGAGCATGTTGAAGACTTTCCTGAAAAATGGAAATCTCTTCCGGCTGCCTTGGTTGACATTTCGAATTTCGGAAAGGTTCCCCGGACCCCTCCAAAATGGAGGTAGGGAGTTGAGCCATTTGTATTCCTTCTTACATGGCTCAAACACTTGACGGTGGCGGAAAGGTTTAGTAGGTTACTACCATGTCAGAGAAACGTGGTCGCGGTAGACCTCCCTCAGAGAAAACACTGAGCCGCGCAAAGAAATCGGCCATGATTTCTGACGCTGCAGTTATCGAGGTATGGGAATACTGGATACAGGTAATGCGTCCCACCTCCAAGCGCAAACCAATTCTTGATGCGACTCGCCGGCAGGTCATCGCGGCAGCAATTCACGATTATGAAGTGCAGGGATGTAAGGACGCGATAGACGGATGTGCTTTATCAGAGTTCCATATGGGCCGAAACAAAACGAACAAACGTTACGATTCCGTGGAATTGATTTTCAGAGATGCCGAGCACGTGGAGAAGTTCCAAGAGATTCTGGATAAATCTCGAGAAGACACCGGAGAGCCCTGGTGACAAAAGAAGAATTATCTGAGATTGTCATCTCGGCCTACTCGATGTATAACCAGATTCTTCTGGATGTCGACAAAAAGAACATGCTGCGCGCTTGGTGGGAGATTCTCCAGGATTTACCTTACGATGGCGTAAAGCAGGCTCTGGTCGACCACGCATGTATTTCCCAGTTCATGCCAAAGCCCGGTGACTTGCGGCGGCGGTATCTAGACCAAACGTCCAGCGAGGGAGCCCCGCCCCCACCCCTGGTCGCGTGGAGCATCGTTACGCGCACGGTGGAGGATAGCAACGCCGGCGTGACACCCGACACATCCGAACTGCATCCTTGTATAGTGCAACTAATTACCCAGTTGGGTAGTGCGGTGTATGGGTTGCGAAACGCAACTGACCAAGTCGCTTTCATGAAAACGTACGAGCAAGTAGTATCGGCGTACCAACAACAAAAATACAAAATTCTGTAAAAAGGACCGCAGGCGTCGTGAATTCCAACATTTCAAACTCTCCCAGTACCTTCCCCCCGACTCCGGCTGCCAGTAACCCGAACTGGGAAACCATCACCGTTCGTGTCAGTATGGACCAACCCTCCCGTGGCTGTCCCACCTGCCTGTATTTCACCGAAATCCCTGGCTCCCGATACGGAACCTGTCATCGCTATCCCCAGGCAGTGACGGTGGCGGAAGACTACTGGTGCGGAGAGTGGCGCTCTATCCATGGAGCATTTGAGACCAAATGAAACGCAATCCAGGCCGTCCCCCCAAGAATCCAGAAACCCCCTATGTCATA
>Ga0172367_10004930_pt1 | contig 16359 bp, 6 predicted proteins | sample Lak10m_FD_114542 | JGI IMG/M metagenome (GOLD analysis project Ga0172367, IMG submission 114542) | Freshwater microbial communities from Kabuno Bay, South-Kivu, Congo - kab_022012_10m | ecosystem: Environmental > Aquatic > Freshwater > Lake | place: Democratic Republic of the Congo: South-Kivu...
AATATTTTGTATTTACTCGGTTGTTAATTTTAATTTTTTATAATTAAAAACAAGTTTATACTCCATATATAATTAGTTTCTATTAAATTGAAAAAAATTTAATTTTTACATATTTAAAAAATATTTTATAAAAAAAAAAATATTTTATAAAAAAAAAATATTTTATAAAAAAAAAAATATTTTATAAAAAAAAAAAATATTTTATAAATAAAAATATTTTTTTTATATAAAAAAAAATCATAAAATCAAGTACATCTGGTTTTATGATTTTTTTATATAAAAAAAAAAAAATATTTTATATAAAAAAACACTAAAAATTAATATCATTAAATTCTCATTTATTAAAGTTTGCAACCATAACTTTCAACTCTTTCTTGAAAATTTTTTAACTAATCTTATGATAAAATATTTATTGACATTCCTATTTTTTCAAATCTTGCAGATCTTCCTATTCTGTGAATATATGTTGCGTCCTTGTCAGGCATATCAAAATTTATAACGATATGAATTGTATTTAAATCGATTCCTCTTGCTAATTAATCTGAACAAATAACTATTTTAATTTCTTCTCCGAGATCAAACTTTTTAATATCCTCTTCATTTAAATCTCTATCCCTTCCGCCGTGAATATAAGCTATTTTTAAATTTTTATCTTTGCTAAATATAGATTTTATATAATCAATTGTTTATATTTTATTTACAAAAATCATAATTTTTTTATTTTTGAAAAATTATAAACATTCATTTAGTATTATTAATTTATTTTATATAAATTATTGTTCATTTTAATATTCAGCTAAAATATATGTTTATTTTAAATCTTTTATCATTATTTAATTTTTTTCTAAATATCTTACTTCTAAATTCTTCCTTAAAAATCCTGAACTTTAAAGTTCTTAAATATAATTTTATTCGAGAGTAGCTGAAACTAATATTACCTAGACATTTTAATTAAGTTTTTATACTATTGTTTTAACGTAATTTTCTTCTTAATTTTTATTATTTTTTGAATAATTATTTAATAATACGTGATCAAATTCATCAACTATTAACATATTATAACCATCTTAAAATTTTTTGAATTACTCATATTATTTTTAAAATTTGTTGTTTATAAATTATCCGGAAAAAATTGAAGAAATCTTTTAAGGTGTTCCTATTATAATATCCGGAAATTTTACCAAGCTATTCCACATTATAACTTCAGCTGCTTATTGATTTTAATGGCCTATTACCTAACAACAAGTCACTTCTACGCCTAAATATCCAACACATTGTTTTATGAATCTGGTTGTTTAATTTACTAAAGGTACTGTATGTTAAATTATTATAGTTTTTGTCTTATATTATAGAACATTATATAAAGCACTTAAAACAAAAAATCCAGTTTTTCCAGTTCCTGATTATGATTACATTACAAAATCCGGTCTATCTTCCCTCGTAATAATTGGTAATCCCAAACGTTAAGGTATTGAAGGTTTTTAAAAACCGATAGCATCGACTACTTTAATTAGTTAAGGACATTTCGAAAATAATTATTAGAATGTTATTTCTTATTAGAAATTTTATGTTTGTTACATGTATATACTTACTTAACATATCTAAATATTTTTATTTCATTTTTTTATTTTTAAAAACAAATTTATATATATGAACAACTAAAAAGCCGATAGTTATTTTTAGAAAACGATTAGTTTTTAAATGTAGGATTAAATGCAAAAAAAATAGTCGGAATAGGATTTTTAAGAAATACATTAAAGGTTTGTTAAAGATACAGAATAACAATATAATAAATTAAAAAATATTTATTAGAGTGACATGGACAAGCTTAAGACTTAAAATTAATAATTATAAATATAAAATAAAAATTTATAAGACACTATTTAATAAATGGATTATGAACTTATTAAACGTGATAAAAAAATAAAAAATTGTGAATAAGAAATTCAAAATTTTGCAGAATATATTTAAAAATATGATTTAATAAAAAAAATAAAAGATAATGAAATATAAATAAATATTTTCATATCGGAACAAAATAAAATTTTATAATAAATTTAATAATAAAATGACCAGTTAAAATTATTATTATTGTAAAAAAAAGATCATTTTTGAAAATTATCAATTAATTATATTACACATTTCTTAAAAATAGTTTTTATTTTAAAATTATTTAATTTCATTATATAATTATTCATATTCAATGTGTATATTTTTTAAAAAATTAACTATTTTGAAAGAAATTTCGTTAGGTATGATATGTATTCCTTATAATTATTTTTATTATTTTTTCTATTTTAAAGGTTCAATATCTAAATCGAAATATTTTTTACATTCTTCTATTGAATATTGCGGTTTTTGTATTTCTTATTCCTCTGAATCAGATTCGCCTTCTTCTTAAATTAAATAGAAATTATTATCATAAATTATATTTTATATTTTATCATTTAATGTTTCTACTAAATTATATGTTTGATCTCTAAATTTTAATATTTGATATTAATATTCTTTAGCTTCGTTTCTGTACCATTCTATTTATCTTAAAATATTTTAATTATGTTATACCTATTATATATATTTATCGATAACATTTTTCCATATTTTTTATAACGTATTTTTCTATTATTCATTAACTGAATAGTATTATATAAAAGAGATCATATATAAATTAGAAACATTTTCAATGTTACATTTATATAAAATATAGATAAAAAAATAGATAGATAATAGTTTTGTTTGATCATTTAATAACTATTATTATTATATTTATTATAAATTCTAATCTTCGACTTAAATATTTTAACAATCTAAAATTTTACTTACAAGATCTTATGTAAGATTAAATTTTGGACTGATATATAAATCATTTTAGATTTTAGATTCTAATTTTAAAAACCATTACGTTTTTATTATTTTTTCTGTTTTTTGTTGATATTTTTTTATTTGATGATATTTTGGATTAAATAAAAAATACGTTTGAATATTTCTCTTATTTTATATAATTATTTATTATGTTTATTCATCTAAATTTTTTTATTCTTACGAAATATCGCTCATATCTATTAATTATACAATCATAAAATTAAAATTTCCAAGAACACATGAATAAAAAACTTTGTAAATAATTATTTAATTGCAATCCATATATATATATTTTTTAGTTAATATATTTTTTTTCATTTTTTCATATAAAAAGATTTTATAAAAAAATTTTATAAAAAAAAAAAAATATTTTATAAAAAAAAAATATTTTATAAAAAAAAAAATATTTTATAATAAAAATCATAACATCAAGTACGTCTGATTTTATGATTTTTTTTTTTATATAAAAAAAAATATTTTATAAATTTCATTTGTAAATAGTAATCCAATCGTCATCGTGTTCTATTTATGATTATTATTAACAGAAGAATTTTTTTTTGATTTATAATTTTTTGATTTGTGTTTTAGAATAATTAAAATTTTTCTATATTATATATTAATTTTATTTTTTGTTATACAATGGCTATTTGTGATGACAAAATTAGCAATTTTAAACATTACATTCACCGAAAATCCTATATTGACATTTTTCATCGTTATCTTATATTAAACAACCACATTGCAAACACCTTTAACAATGACATCTTAAACAATTTTAATATTTACATTATTTAATATGAAATTCAAAACAAAAATATAATTTACTACAGTTTACACATGTAACTTTTTCTTTTGTACAACTATGACATTAATTACAATTTTTATCTTTCAATTTGTAACAATTTTGTCCCTTATTACATATTTCGAGATTTTTATTTGTACATTATTCTTTATGTTGACTTTATGTATCATATTTAATGTGTTTTTAGCTTTTTATGTTGTTTATAAATTTTTAAGATATTTCGAAATCAGAATTTGAAATTATTGATTTTGTAGTACTATCTACTTAATTTATAAAAAATAATTCATAATCATAATTTTATTTTTATACTTCTGAGGGATTTTCTATAAAATCTAATATTTAACCGAGTTAATCTTAGTTTTAGAACGCAATTGTCAATTAAAATCTTAAATCTTCCACCTTGCAAATTTTATTATCTATTAAAAATTTAATATTATATTTGATTAATTCAATATCAAAAAAAGTAGTAATTTCCATTTCGCCTTCTATAGCTTGACATTCATTTTATAAAATATTGTCGGTGAATTTTAATTATTCTATGTTAATGACATGTTTTATTAACAAATATAAATATAATTGATCTTAAATCATATTTTCACTTGAATTACTTACTAATTTTACATTTTGTCTTTTGCCGCTAATATTTAACTAATATTCAATATTTTCTATAGTTTTTTACAGTTATAATGGATCAAAATATTGGTATCCATATTCTATAACGAGTTTCATTATTATTTCAAGTTCTTTTTATTAAAGTTGTAATTTAATAAATTAATCTTTCATATTAATAGCGTATGCCAAATCAGAATCATAATATTAAATAAATTTAATTAATGGTTACATAATTTTATTATCGGTACATAATGCGCAATTTTCAGATTACGATTCGTATAAAAACTGTAATTGTTGGTCGCTTAAAGATGCAACGTATAAGCAATTAATTATTTATTGATAAACATCTTGTCTTATAATGAATTATTTTTAATTTTATTATTTTTACTGTTTAAATTTTACTATAACGTTTATAAATGTGTTCAAATCTATTAATTTACAATATAATAAATTAACTAGTTTATATGCAATTTTTGCACCAAAATTTATATTAAATTTTGAATTTTATGTCTCTTTGGAAATTTGACAACCCTAGACATCGATTAAATTTATAGTATTTAATTGTTCTGGATACATAAGAAGAAAAAAAATTATTTCGTAATTTTAGCAACAAAATTATTTAAAATCTTCTTCATCTATCTATGATAATTATTATTTTAATTTTTCGTATAGTTATTACAATAAAACATCTATATAATTTTACCAAGTTTCGAAATTTAAACTTAAGCATTCTGTTATGTTCTATTATATATATTATATGATATTGTCTTTTTATTTAATTTTCTTTTTTTATTCTACGATTTCATATTTATTAAATAAAAAAGGTCTCGCTAATATCAAATATGTAGAAAATAATTTATTTAATTAATTGTTCATTAAAAGAGAAATTGAAGCTAATGGGATAAAATCCTATTATTAATTTAAATGATAAGTATTAAACGTACTATATATTTAAGTTCCTAATAACATTTAACTCAATTATAAATATTCTTAAACGTCTGCTAAAAAATATTATTGGTCTGTGTTTAATCTCATATTTTAAAAATATCTTGCCAAACAATATTTTTCCAATCCTTATGTTTAACAAAATCCATAACAATTATAAAAATTCGTTTTATCTATTAGATCACTAAACTGCTAGTTATCTCTATGTATGAGACCGGATGGACAAAGCATACATTTGCATTTTTAATGTAGCGAAATATTAAAAAATTTTCTACACAACCACTATCTTCTTATGTCAAATTCATCGATTTCTTTTTTTTATTATATTTGTTCACAATCTAAAAAATAAACAAAAAAATATTTTCTCCAATGATTTTATTTATCTTATCTTATTTCTTTTTCTGATCTTTTATCGTTAGATTTTTTTTCTCTAATATCTTTCATATTTTATTGAACATGGTATTCAATTCTTTCTTATTCCTTTGGATCTTCTTTTATATTAAACAGAAAAGGACATATATTAAATTATTTACCTTCACATATATTTCCGAACGTAGGATTCATACACATTTATGGGTATTAATTTCTTAATTAAGTTAAATATTGACAAACATGGTATATATTTTGCATTTCTAATGAATTTGGTAATTGCATTTGTTCTTCATCTTCATTTTTTATTTTTTATTATTATTATTTTTATTAGAAAAATTTTTTATTTTTCATTGACATATATAATTATAATTATTGTAAACGTAAAATATTCAATTTTTGATATAATAAAATTGAAAATATTTTTTTTATATATTACAACAATAATATATGAACATAATTCACTAATTTTAAGATTACAAAATGAAAAAAATCGATTTAATATTTATTAATGAAAAAAAAATAGGATATTTAAAATATTAACTCGGGAGATTAAATTTTGTAGATATAGGTAATTATTAAATAGATTTCGAAGATTAAATTTAAGTTTCAAAATATAAAAATGGTCTATTCCAAAAATTTGTGAAAAAATAAAAAATCAAATACTAACTTTTTGAAATATTTTTATATAAAAATGAAGTATAAATTTTTTTTAATACAAAACTTTTTTTGTAATAAACATTAAAAGATTCGCAACACTATATTTGGAAAGATAATGATTCTATATTGTATTATTTTTAAAAAAAACAAAATTTTTATTTTTATGAAAACAACAATATAATTGAAATTTTATATTTTAATGGAAATGAACTGAAATCTTAAATCAATTTTTAAAATAACAATGTTATATAAAAGATTTTTTACGAATAATAATTATCTATAGAATATAAGAAAATTAATGATTTAAAAATCATTTGTTATTATAAATAATAAACAATATATTTAAAAAAAATAATAAACAAAAATTACATTTCTGAAACGTAGTATGTAGAGGGATAAAAATTTAAATAAGTGATAAAATACACATAAAATAAAAAAAAAATAATCCAAGTGATGGACGATTAATAAAAAATTTAATATTTTTATTACGAAAATATATTATATAAATAAAATTTTATATAACAAAATAATTTGTAAAAATAAATTTTATACTATGAAAATATTAAAATTATAATATCATTACAGGAAGAAAATAAATGTTATTTTATTTATATTAATTAAAAATTATAAAATTTTATTAAATTTAAAAACAATTAATTATTTTTAGTTATAAATTATCAGAAAAGATATTTTTTATAATTCTAAAACAGATAAAGACTTATATCTTTTATATAATGTGTGAATAAAAATAAAATATTCATAAAATATAAATAAAATAAAATTAACGATTTTTATATTTTTGATAATACAAATGCTTTAATATCATATTAAAATACAAACGCTTAATAAGACACTTTTATAGTTAATTGTATGCCTTAAAATAAATTAGTTTTGGACGATATTTGTCTAATTTGCTATCAAAAATATTAAGTATATAAAATTTAAAATGTTTGTGATAAATAATGCAAATATAATATATGTAAATAGTGTAATAATGTATAATATTGTCTCATTTGTAAATAAAAATTTTACGAATCATCGGATGATTATAAAATTATTTTTAAATGAACATAAAATATTTTTTTTTTTATTAAAATATTTTTTTTTATTAAAATATTTTTTATATGATTATTTGTAAATAAAAATAAAATATATTTTTTATATGATTCTTTGTAAATAAAAATAAAATATTTTTTTTATTAAAATATATTTTTTATATGATTATTTGTAAATAAAAATAAAATAATTTTTTTATTAAAATATATTTTTTATATGATTATTTGTAAATAAAAATAAAATAATTTTTTTATTAAAATATATTTTTTATATGATTATTTGTAAATAAAAATAAAATAATTTTTTTTATTAAAATATATTTTTTAAATATTTTTTATATGATTCTCTGTAAATAAAAATAAAAAAAATAAATAATTATATATGCCAAAAAAATAATAAAAAAAAATCGATCAATAAAAACATATATACATTCCAGAAAATAAATATTAGTTGTAAAATAATATAGATTAGAAAAAAACATAATAAAAATAATAAAAAATATAATTGGATGTAGTATTTTAGAATTTGCATTATGACGATACTATAAAAAGCGAAAAAAAAATATAATAATTTCGAACTAGAGCGCTTTTGGATAATATTAAAGTTTTAGACGTTAAACCTTCATTATTTATTTTTACGAACACAAACAAGAGATATTAAAAAAGTATATGTAGTAAATTTTCTAAATTTGTAAAATATAATAAACATACTTATACCTCGCTGAAGATGTTAGTTTTAATAAAATAAAATAAATTATCGGTCAAAGAATATATTAAAAAAATAGATGATTTTAACATTTTAACATTGTTAATAGATAACTCATATCTTATATCTGTTGTTTAAGTTGATTAAAAAGTAGATAAAATAGATAGCTTATAAGAATATTTATAAAATATTTTATAAAAACATCAAAAACAATATAATAAAATGATGGATCATTTTATACATGTTTCTTGCTTTCATTAATAAATATTATAAAATTACAAATAATTAAATAAGACTATGAATACAGTAACACCTATCAATGAAACTTCGTAATATTATAACAAAAATATAGAAAAATAATCAGATTATATTCTGGTGACAAAAGATTCACAAAGTTCTATAAAAAATTAAAAAATATTCGGTAATATTTATTATGTTTTAGAAAAAGAAGATAAACTATAAAAATTAAAAGAATAATTCAAAGAAGATTCATATACCGGTGTAAAATGTAATGAAAAATAAGCAAAAATTTATCCATCTAGTAGATTTGGGTTTTCATATTAAATTACTTCAGAATAATGAAAATGATAGTTTACTATCTTATTTTGACGAGTCTTTTTATATAATTTATTTTTATTATGGTTCATGAAACAATTAAATAAATTAAAATATAAAAATACTACATAGCGATGTTTTTATAATTTATTTATATTACGGATACAAATAATATAAAATCATACCTAAAAATAATAAATAAAACATCGTTCGTTATAAAGATTACAACTAAATTTTTTCATCATCTGTTTTTAAATGAAATATTAATAATATAATTATCGGGACACTGAATTCTTGAAAATATTTTTCCATATATATAAAATATTTTTTTTTTATAATTTTTAAAATAATCTTTTATAAACCATTTATTTTTTTTTTTATAAACCATTTATTTTTTTCAATATTTAAAATTTTTATCACAGTCTTCTATAGCCCATCTGATTACTTTAATTTCAGTTTTAGTATATATTTTTTAAATATCTATATTGTAATATAAGCAAAAAGAAATTATAATACGCGGGTCTATGTAATTTTATTTGCTTGTATTTAATGTCAATTTGTCCTATTTAACATGATTACAAAATTATGCGACTTTATACATTTCTGTTTTTAATATTTTAATTAAATTCTTTTTATCTGTATTTTTATCATATTTTTTCTTTATATCTTATATACTTTCGTATAAAATATAACTAGATCTAAATGTTCTAAAAACTTTTGATGTCAAACCGGGCATTAGATTATCTAAGTAATTATTTATAAATTATACTGAAATTTAATCAAATATTTAATCTTTTTTTTATTTTTTTTGGCATAAATATTAAAAAATATCGTAGTTGAATTTATCAATTTAATGCTCTTAATTATATTATATACTATCTTTTCCTATAAAATTTAATTTTAAAAAATATTTCTAATTATATATTTTTAAATTTATATTTTAAATTAGAAGTTATGTAGCACCGACCACACCGTTTTCCAAATCATGACTTCCGGCTCTCAAACCAAAATTATAAATTAAAAATATACAAGCATATGTTTAAACGTCCTTTGTAATATTTTATTATAAACCAATTATAGCTAAATTTTCGATTGTTTTTATAATTTTGTCGATTTTTACGACCAATTATCTAGCTAAATTGAATTTATATTTACTATTTTAAATATTTTGACTTCTTTCTGGCCTCATATATATAACTTTTTACGTAATATCATCTTTCCATGAAGCAAGAAATGTTAAATTTTTATCATTTAATTATTATTTCCATTTTTAATTTTCAAATTATTACGGGACTGGAATTTTATTAGTTGAATTTATAATAACATCACATGGTTCTATGTTTTTTCGTAACGAACCTATTTTTGCATTATTTCCTCTACCATTAAAAATTCCATAAGGTATAAACAAATTACTTATTTGGTATTTAATGCCATCTATTATACAATTACGATCCTTATCGTACATATTATTTTAAATATATTAATGTTATTTTTTGTATTATAAAATATTATTTTAAAAATCAGAAAAATCGGAGTTTATAAAATCTTCCACATTTTAGAATATTTTAGGCGTTAAATTACTAAAAGTTCTAAAAAAATTTTACAATACTATCTTAGATATTAAGTTTTTTCTATCAATTAAATCTTATATTGAAATTTTTTTTATGTTTATGAATTATAGAAACAATATAAGCGCTTCTTCTTGATCATCGCTCAAATTGATTTTTTATTAATTAGAAAACAGCTTATAATTTTTTTTTTAGTATTTTTTTTTAAAAAAAGGTCCAAAATGTATTAGTTCTTTTTTAAAAAAAATATCTCTTGTTTTGTTTTACAAATACATATATATATGATTTAATAAACTTGTAAAAAATTTCAATTTGTTAATATTAATTATAAACTAGATCTTTAAAAATAGAATTTAATATTTAATTTAAAATAATTAATTCCCACAAAAAATTTTACTATAACATAATTCAAAACTTCAAACGCGTAAATTTTAACAACATATGAAGATCTTCCATTAGAATAATAATATTAACAGTATTAATATTTATATAAAGAATATTATACATTTATTCCAAATTTTTATAATAATATATACGATTAATAAAATGCATTATTATAATATTACAGAGAAACATATATCCATGTAATGGTTTAAAATTTTGACTTAAATAAGTAAAATATTTATTTATTATTAAATGTAAATTCAAATCAAAAATACATTAAATAAAATATTGGACAAACTTTTTAATTATCGGATTTTACTATATCTGAACATAATATAACCTATCAATAATAAGATATTACAAATAAATGTCAAATAAGGAAAATATTTTATTAATTTAGAAAAGTACAATATCAAAATCAAGGCCAAATTGCATGTTTAAATATAATTGATTATTATACTGGTCAAATATACGATTTAAGTTTTTTTAAATTTTTCCAATATACCATCGACCAGTATTTGATAGATTTTATATAATAAATAGTTTACGGCCAAGATCATCCACTTTAAAGAATTTAATAAAATAATTATTATTAACAAATATACGAAAATGATTATTAATACAATAATATTAATTTTTTATATTATTATCTAGAATAAAATAATCTAAATTTCAAGAATGGTATAATTGCATTTTTTTAATATTAAAATTTCACTGTTTCGAAAAAATAAATAGATATTAAAAATGGTTTATTTTAGTTTCCTAAAAGTATTCAATTATGTATTAAAAATTTAGGATATTAGAAATATAATATTTTATTAACATTAAGTGACAAATACGAAGGAACGTATAAAATACCAAATTTTTTTTAAAATATAAATTTAACTCATGAACATCAAAATCTTGAAATATAAGTATTAGACGACGATTTTAAAAATATTTCATAGATCAAATATCCAAAAATAACGTTTATAAATTTTCTATTTTCAATAAAAATTTTTCCTTGCTGAGAATATATATAAATGTGTTTTTCTTGGCAAGTTTCACTAGTGAGTTTTATTGCATCTTTAATATCGAATTTTTATATTTTAAAAACAACTAAAAAATAAATAAGTAAGGTTATTGCCTTTTTTCTTATGTATATATCTTTGATGTAATTAGTAGAATTTTTTTTATGGATAGATATAAAAAATTAGAAAAATATAAATTACATAATAGGATTAATCGGACCAATAATATTAATTTTACAACCATTCATGATATTTTTTTTATCTGAGATATATAAAATATAACCATTAGGAAAAAAAAAATATTTGCCTTATATCATATCCATTGGATATTTTATATCGAGTGTATTATGGTATATTTTTTATATTTTTAAAAGCATAAAACTTTCGTGGTTAGATAAAGGAGGTCATTTGAGATGGTGTTGGAGTTTACCTTTATATCAATAATGCGGAAAAAAATTTATATGTTACGATACGAAATATGAAAAATTTATGGGTTCGATATGGTATTTATATGTTATATAAACAATATTTGCTTAATTTTTTTATATGATTTAATATTATGAAGGAATAATATTTATAATTTTATGTTGGTTGTCTTATTATTTGAGTTATTATTATTTTAAATAACATATCGCCGAACTTTGGTGTTTTTTTGCTAATATGATATCTATAATAATGATATTTGCCGATAAATATATTTAAAATTCACTCATCATTTAATGATGACGGTGAAATCCCTTAATATGTCTAATAACTATCGTAGTTATAATATTGTTGAAAGTCTTCTTCTAATGTTTATTTTTAATCATATTTTTAATCATATTCAAACAATTATTTATTTTTATCATATGTTTTTATTTATGTTTAAAAATGTTGAATAATATCTATACATTGTCGTTTTTTTTTTACATAATCGTATACATTTTCAAAATTTAATTATTCCTTTTACATAATATATTATATAACAAATGCAGGCGCTCTAGATTTACCGGCAAAACAATGAACTAAAACATTTCCATATTTTAAATTTTGATCAATAAATTAATTTACCCAAAAAAAATATTATTTTATTTATTAATTTTTATCATTTTTCATATCTATAAATAAGTGTTTTACTATATTATTATATTAAATATTAAAATTGTTTATCAAAGATACAATAGCTACTATATTGTATTAATTTAAAATTTTGTTATTAGAAGCTGCACATATGTCTCCTATGAATATTTGGCCTTTTGTATTAGGAAAATCTGTAATTTAATCAATATGATTTCTTCCTAAAATTTTTTTTTTAATTTTGCACATAGCCATATTAAAATAACCAATCATATATATATTATATTTTCTATAAAATATTTTTTTGTAGTTTCATCCAAGTGTTTCCATAGCATAAAATATAATATCATCACTACCTTTTAAAAAAACATCCTATAAATATTAGTTTTATAATACTAATTTACATCCGGAAAATACAAAAATGGATTTAAAAAATCCAATATTTTTTTATAATTACATTATTTATTTAACAACTTAAAAAATTTTAATGCCTTTGTCTACAATAAATTAACATTATTGTATATTTTCTTTTGTTAAATATTTTAATACAATTTTAAAATTTTTAGGGTCTTTATAATTTTCGTCTTTTTGTATTTTAACTATCTATTACATATATCATAAAGTTTTAAAAAAATATTTAAAAAGACATTAAAAAAAAATATATTTTTAAAATAAAAAATGATTTTTATAGGTCAAACTTAGATGTTTTCATCATTAAGTCGTTTATAATAAAAACATACTATGTATTGAGGAATATATTTAATTTTTATAATTTATTTGCTCAAATCATTTACATAAACCACATAGTCATCATCCACTATTTCAAAAAATATAAAATGATCATTTGTCCATGAAATAAAATATTTAAGTGTAAATAATTACAAAGTTTTATCACTTTTAAATATTTTTACGTTTTTTATTTTATCCAAATCTAAAATACTTGGATTTTATATATAAAATAAAAAATCTTCGTCTTGGTCGTCCGCTTAATAAACATCGCAAAAATCATTATAAATATTAGTCACTAATATGTTATTTTATGTGAATTAATGTGAAATAATTTATTCATTAGATATTTATACTTAAGTATCTAAATTTATCTACTGCAAATTTATAGGAAATTCCACTTTAAATTTTTTTATTTGACTGCGTCCTAGCGCAGACAAATAAAAACTCCAAAAAAAATGCACATAACATGAAAACGCCCCAAAATTTTTTTCTTATCCTTTTTCTATCAAAACTACAAGTAATTATCCATAATATTAATCAAATATTTTTTTTTTTTGTTTATCACCATTTAGTATCTAATAATATGTTTTAGTTATACCAACTAACAAAAATAATACAGTATATTAAATTTATTCATCGGATATAACTTATTATTATGTAAGATCGACGTATTCAATTTTAGGTTCAAAATTTTATTAATCTAAATATTTCTAAACTTAATCAATATTTTGATATATAAGTTTAACAAATAATTAAATGTTTACATTTATGTAACACAATGAACTAAATTATACACCTTTATAACTAAAACTCCATGGAACATTAATGTAATTTTATATATTATTCTGTTCGTCGGAGTTTTATTATTCAGAGTTTAAATTTTAATTATTTTTTAAATTTTAATTATTTTTTAAATTTTAATTATTTTTTAAATTTTAATTATTTTTTTTATTTTTATAAATTAAAATTAAAATTAACAACGAAACAATCAGGCTACAAATAAAAATAAAAATAAAAATATATTTTTTTTTATTTTACATATATAAATCATAAAAAATCATATTTTATATATATAACTCAGTAGAAAATATAATAGTGTTATAATTTATCTATATCGATATCCTCTTCTTATATAAATTCATATTATAATAATTTAAGTTTTTTTTATTATATAAAATTATTAATATAGTCATTTCTATGTTTTATAATATTTTATTACCAATCGTCTATTAAATATGTATATTCGCCTATAATCTTGTGGAAAACATAATGATTTCCATTAACGAAAACAGAGTATGACTTTAATTAATACTTTGCGATTTTAATTTTACTGTCATCTTTTTCAAAAAACATATAGATATTATTTTATAATTACATATCTTTATCCGCTGTAAATTCATTGTTTAATACATATTTTCTAGCTATCTAAAGAACCTTATAAAATCTATCGAATTAAAACTTACGAAATTAATATATAATGCCATGTTAATCACCAAGATCAGCCTATTCGATTTCATGTGTTTATTCTATGAATTTTATTTTTTGAAAATGTGAATAACTCCTGAAATATTATTTTTCAAAATAAGAGAAAGAAGCACTTGGGTCTCTGAATGTTTTAGTGTCATTTTTATCTGGTAAATATTAAAATATTTTTTATATCATTTTTCCAGTTATTTCCTCTGGCATTATTTTTTAAGAATTTTGATATTATTCATAAAACTATTAAAAAATTTAATCTTTATTAGCCATTTCTGTGGGTATTAAATCTTTAATTGTGTGAAAAATAACATTTAAATAACATAAGTTACTGTATTACACATTATTATATTTAATACTCCAATGTTAAAAAACTAAACCAGATTCTTTCAAAAATGATATTTTATCATTTTAAATTTAAATGAACGGGTCTTCTATTTCATAATTATTATTTTTGTTTGGTTTCTAATTATTATTTTTGTTTGTTTACTAATTATTATTTTTGTTTGGTTTATAATTATTATTTTTGTTTGTTTACTAATTATTATTTTGAAACTTTAGTTTATATATTAAAAATAGTATTATTAAAATTACTATTATAATAAAAATAATAAAAATAATTTTTTTTTTAAAGATTGGTTTTTTTTTATCCATATATAATTTATATAATAAACATTAACAAATCTTTTGTTTATATTAAAACAATATTTTTTTTATTTATATTTCATTTATAATTTTTTTAAGGTTTTATTATCTTTAATAAAAAGCTTAAAATAATTTTTTATATATATTTTAGTTTAATTAATTAATTTTATTTTTATTTAGTTAAACACTAAAAAATTTTCTATACAATTAGTAAAATGTTGATATTGAACTGAATGTAAAAAAAAATTGTTTTTATTATATTTTACTTAAGGATTTCGATGAGAACTAATGTTATTTATTTACACCTTTTTACATTTAAAATGCCGATTTTTGTAAAAGAAAAAAGAGAAATCAGCATTTTATTTGTTCGAAGATTGAGATATGACTCTCGGTAAAATCAACAGATTTCTAATCGGTTTAGACTAGAATTTTTTATTTTATAGTTTTTCTATCATATTCTTTTAATCGCTGTCCTTTATTTTCTATGTAATGTTTTACTATTTTTTACATATTCATACAAGCGTTTAAATCTCTATTTAAATACATTTTTGATTTTAGTACTTTTATATTTTCGTTCTCTGAACTACAAGTACTTAAATCTTAGGAGGAACTTTGTTTCTCGTTAAATGATTATTTTTTATTTTCGCATTTATCACAATATAATAGTCTATGTTTTTTATTTCCTTCAATCGTTTCGTGTTATAGTATATTACTACAATTACAACATAATTTAGATGAATTAAATTCGTCTACTAATAATATATCAAATTTCTTTTATATTAATCTTTTCATTCCAATCCCCAAAGTTGATTCTAATCCTTTGATAGGCATTTCGTTTTTCCAATCACCTATAACGATTTATATTTATTTATTATCTCCATATGTTTATTTTATATTTTCTAAAAATTTATCTTCTGACTTTCTG
>Ga0172367_10004931_pt1 | contig 16355 bp, 18 predicted proteins | sample Lak10m_FD_114542 | JGI IMG/M metagenome (GOLD analysis project Ga0172367, IMG submission 114542) | Freshwater microbial communities from Kabuno Bay, South-Kivu, Congo - kab_022012_10m | ecosystem: Environmental > Aquatic > Freshwater > Lake | place: Democratic Republic of the Congo: South-Kivu...
GCACTCGGTCGTGCCGTGGGTGCGGAACACGCTGACGGTCGGGATCGAGGTGTAGCGGTGCAACGACCCGTCGGACTCCCGGACGTCGACGACCCGCGCCCCCGGCACCAACAACGGCGGCACAGCACCACCATTTCCTAACCCGGCCGCGAGAACGGGCGAGGGCACGAGGAGGGACGCAAGTAGGAGGGCGGCTACGCGGCGCACTGGTCCTCGGCCCCGCCGAACTCAGACACCATCCAGTGGCCCGCATCATCGATCATCCGGAAGGTGAAACCGGTCCGGACTGTCCCCCACGATGACCCTTGGGCGAGCTCTCCAGAGGATGTCAAGAACACGCCACCGTCCAGCATGCAACCCAAGACGAGCGCAGACGACTGGGACCGCTCGTCGCCGAGAACCTCCGGCAGGAGCACTACACCCTCATCGAGGGAGCCGTGCTCCTTACGATCAGCGAAAGGCTTCAGGATCGCTCGTACGGCTTCGCCACCGTCGACAAACCACTGTTCGAAGCCTGGGTCGAAGAGGTCAATTGGGTTCGTCGTCCCAGCGCGGAAGTAGGTCAACTGAGCCTGCAGGTAGGCCTCGATCACGGGCACGTCGGCGGCGGTCAGCACCCAGGTGATCCCTGCGGCGATGTCCTCCTCCACCGGCAGGTACGCCCAGAGCCCGGGCATCAACTCGTAGACGAGGCCCGGTGTGTCGACACCCGGGGCCGAGGCCACGAGACGCCACGGGCCGTCGGGCGAGAGGGTCGCGGCTCCCTCCGGCGCGGTCACCGTCGGTGCCGCTCCGTCGGTGGTCGACGACCCGACGCCGGTCGCATCGGTCGCGGTGGGATCAGCCGGATCAGCCGTCGCAGGGGTGGTCGGACCAGTCGACGCGTCGACCGTGGCGTCGGTGAACGGACTGGCCACGTCGCCCGATCCTCCGCTGCAGGCCACAACCACGACCAGCAGCGCCACGGCGGCACCACACCATCGTGCGCGCCGGATCGGACCGCTCCCGAGATGCGTGATGCGAGATGCCATATCCCTCCGCTGGGTCGTCGACGCGAACAGTACTCACCCCTCTGGGCACACCCGGACGCCGCCGACGGAAATCGCCGCCCACCCCACCACCCCACCACCCACCCCACCACCCCCCGACCGACCAGCAGGCCTCCACCGGAGTGCCACGACGCTGCTGGAGTGGGTGACCCCCAGCGGAGTGGGTGGCCCCCGACGGAGTGCCTCCCGCACGACGGGGTCGGAGTGAGCACTCCAACGGGCGGCTGGCACTCCGGCGGCGGGCTGGCACTCCGGTGAGCGCCTAGCACTCCGGTGGAGGCCTGCTGGAGTGGGTGACCCCCGCCGGAGTGGGTGGCCCCCGACGGAGTGCCTCCCGCACGACGGGGTCGGAGTGAGCACTCCAACAGGCGGCTGGCACTCCGGCGGGCGGCTGGCACTCCGGCGGCGGGCTGGCACTCCGGTGAGCGCCTGGCACTCCGGCGGCGGGCTGGCACTCCGGCGGGCGGCTGGCACTCCGGTGGCGGGGTGGCACTCCGGTGGTCGGGGTCACTCGGGGCGATGCGAGACCGGCTCTGCGCGGAGCGGGTCGAGCGACGTAGATTCGGGGCGATGATCGCCGTGGCCGTGGTGCGCGCAGGACAGCTCCCGCTCGGGGCGGCCGAGGCCGTGGCCGAGTGTGCAGGGCGCGTCGTCCTCGTCGGGTCGGGCACGACCGAGGCGCTCGGCGAACTCACGGGTGTCGCCACCGAGGCCGTGGTGGCCGAGTGGGGCGAGTTCGCCCCGGGAGCATGGGCCGAGGCTCTGGCACCGGTGCTCGCCGCCGAGCCGATCGTGGTCCTCCCCGGCTCGCCCGACGGGCGCGATCTCGCACCCCGCCTGGCCGCCGCCCTCCACCGCCCTCTCCTTGCCGGTGCGATCGCCGTCACCCGCCACCGGGTCGACCTCGCCCGTTCGGGAGGCAGCGAGATCCAGCGCGTCACCCCGGCCGCTGCGGTGGTCGCCACCCTCGTGCCCGGGGTCCGCGGTGCCGAGGTCGACCCGGGACTCGCACCGGTCGCGCCGCGCACTCTCGAACACCCTGCCGCCGTGCAACGCCGCGACGCTCGGGTCGCCGACGTCCTGCCGCCCGATCCGACCTCGATCGATCTCTCCGAGGCCAACCGGATCATCGGCGGCGGTGCGGGGCTCGACGCCGAGTCGCGGATCGACCAGCTCACCCGCATCGGGGCCGCACTCGGCGCCAGCATGGGCGCCACTCGAGTCGTCACCGACCGCGGCTGGGTGTCGCACGGGCGCCAGATCGGGACCACCGGGGTCGTCGTCGATCCCCGCCTGTACCTCTCGTTCGGTGTCAGCGGGGCCGTCCAGCACACGAGCGGTCTGGGCGCGCCCGACCACATCATCAGCGTCAACACCGACGCGCACTGCCCGATGATGCAGTTGGCCGACCTCGCCCTCGTCACCGATGCCAACGCCACGCTCGACGAACTCGAGCGCCTCCTCGGCACGAGCCCCGGCGACGGAGCCGACGCATGAGCGTTCCCGATGTCGACGTCATCGTCGTCGGCGCCGGTCCGGCGGGGTCGTGTGCCGCGCTCGTCGCCGCCCGCGCCGGTCTCGACGTCGTGCTGCTCGAACGCGGTCCTTTCGCCGGGAGCAAGAACATGTACGGCGGCGTGGTGTACCCGCGCATCCTCGACGAACTGATCCCCGAGTGGTGGCTCGAGGCGCCGGTGCAACGCTGGATCACGCGCCGCAGCACGATGTTGCTCACCGACACGCAGGCGATGACCGTCGACTTCCGGTCGGAGGCCTGGGGCGCTCCGCCCTACAACGGCGCCACCGCCTACCGCCCCGACTGGGACCACTGGCTCGCGTCGCACGCCGTCGCGGCGGGCGCGCAACTGATCACCGACACGACCGTGACCGGGCTCCTGCGCGATCCGTCGGGTGCCGTCGTCGGAGTGCGCACCGACCGGCCCGACGGCGATCTGCGCGCCCGGGTCGTCATCGCCTGCGATGGCGTCAACAGCTTCCTCGCCAAGGAGGCCGGGCTCTACGAGCACACCGATGCGTCGCACTACACGCTCGGGGTCAAGGAGACCCTCGCCCTGCCGAAGGAGACGATCGACGAGCGCTTCGCCGTCCGCGAGCGACACGGTGTCGACATCGAGATCCTCGGTGGCACGAGCGGGGTCAACGGAGGCGGCTTCCTCTACACCAACCTCGACACGCTCGCCGTCGGTGCCGTTCTCAAGTTGCCCGCGCTCGCCTCCCAGAAGCGGCGACCGGAGGAGGTCATCGCCGGGCTCAAGGCGCACCCCGCGATCGCTCCGCTCGTCCAGGGCGCCGAACTCGTCGAGTACAGCGCCCACCTCATCCCCGAGGCCGGGCTCGAGATGATGCCGAAGATGACGTCGGCCGGAATGCTCGTGGCCGGCGATGCCGCTGCCCTGTGCCTCGCCGCCGGCATCTGGCTCGAAGGGGTCAACTTCGCCATGGCGAGCGGCATGTACGCCGGAGAGGCCGCTGTCGAAGCAGCCCGCTCCGGCGATGCGAGCGAGCGCGGCCTCTCGGGCTACCAGCGGCGCCTCGCCGAGACGTTCGTGCTCCGCGACCATCGCAAACTCCGCCGCGCACCGCGCCTCGTGCTCAGCGATCGTGTGCAGCACCTCTACCCGCAGATGGTGGCCAACACCGTCGAGCGCATGTTCCGCGTCGACAACCCAGCGCCCAAGCCTGGTCTGCGCGCGATCCTCCGTCAGGAGCGTCGACGCGCGGGCGTGCGGCTCGGCGACCTGGCCCGTGACGGCTGGACCGGATTCCGGAGTTTCGGATGACCACCACCCGACGACCTGATAGGGCCCAGCGATGAGCGAGCGGATGATCTCGTTCCAGGAGCGGATGGCCACCGCCGAGTTCCGTGTCCACGAGCGCGCCCACATCGTCGTCGACGGCGCGGTGTGCGGAGACTGCAGCACGCGCGAGTGCGTGGTCGCCTGCCCTGCCAGCCTCTTCGTCCCCACGAGCGACGGCGGGATCGTCTTCAACTACGAGCAGTGCTTCGAGTGCGGCACCTGCTACATCGTCTGCAACCGCGAGGGTGCCATCTCGTGGAGTTACCCCGAGGGCGGGCACGGCATCGTGTACCGACGCGTGTGAGCCACATGGACTCCACCGTCGCGATCGCCGTCTGCCTGAAGTGGGTCGCCCACCCCGGCGAGCCCGACGACGAACGGTTCAGCGGAATGTCGGCTGCCGACGCCAGCGCGCTCGAGTGGGCGCTACGCCAGGCCGACGAGGCGCGCCGCCAGGGTCGAGCGGCCACGGTCACCGCCGTCACCGTCGGACCGGCCGGTGCGGAGCGCGTCCTGCGCGACGCCCTCTCACGCGGTGCCGATGCGGCCGTGCGTGTCGATGCTCCCAAGGGTGGCGAGTCAGCCGATGTCGCCGCTGCGCTCTGCAGCGTCGTCGGCGACTGCGACTGGGTCTGGTGCGGCGACTACTCCGTCGACCGCGGTACGGGCAGTGTCCCCGCCTTCGTGGCGGCGACGCTCGACGCCCAGCAGGCGCTCGGTTGCATCGATGCGCACTTCGGTGACGCACTGCTGGCCACCCGCCGACTCGACGGCGGCCGGCGCGAACTCCTCGAGGTCGCCGCCCCTGCAGTTGTCAGCGTCGAGGGAGCGACAGCCCCCTTGCGCAGGGCGTCGCTCCCCGCGGTCCGGGCTGCGGCCGCTCATCCGCTCGAGGTCCGCACTGCGCCGACACCGGTCCGGTCGCACGACGCCGTCACCGTTCCGTACCGGCCGCGGGCCCGCGTCCTGCCGGCGCCCAGCGGCGATGCCGCGCTCGCCCGCCTGCGCATCCTCACCGACGCCGCGGCAGCCTCGGCCGCACGCGGCGAGACCGTCGAGACCTCACCCGCCGATGCCGCTGCACGGATTCTCGCAGCCGTGCGAGCGTGGGGGTACGTGGAGTAGGGTCTCTCACCAATGGGACGACCTCCTTTGCAGGAGGATGACAACTTGAAGGCCCGACTCGTCGAGGTTGCCGCGCGCATCCTCGCCGAGGAAGGCCCTGCCGCATTGACGATGCGACATCTGGCGGACGTGGCCGGGACGACCACGACGCCGGTCTATTCGCGTTTCGGCAGCAAGAACGGCATCCTCGACCTCCTCTTCATCAACGGCTTCCGGATGCTCGTCGGGCAACTCGACGACAGACCCGAGACCGCCGACCCCCTCGCCGACCTGATGGCTGCGGGTCACGTCTACTGGACGTTCTCCCAGGAGAACCCCGCGCTCTACGACCTGATGTTCGAGGGCGGGCGCTCCGACCACCAACCGAGTGATGCGGCGTACTCCGAAGCGTTCGCCGCCTTGACGCGTTGGCGCGACGGGTCCAGCGCGCCATCGATCTCGGCGCGCTCTCACCGCGTCCGGTCCATGAGGCCGCCTCGATGATCTGGGCCGCCGGACACGGCGTGATCACCCTCACCGCTCGGAACCCACTCCCTTCGCTCGACCGCCGGGACGACCTGTTCGTCGCCACCCTCACCGCCTTGCTGCGTGGGATGTGCGACACTCGTCCCGACGGCCCATGACGCGGGAACTCGGCGAGACCACCTGGCACGACATCTGGAACGGGCGGAGACGCCCGCTGCTCGTCGTCCCCATCGGCTCGTGCGAACAGCACGGCCCGCACCTCCCGCTCGACACCGACACCCGGATCGCCACGGCGCTGGCCCGCAGCCTCGCCGCGAAGTACGACGACGGCGACGTGATGGTCGCCCCGACCATCGGGGTCACGGCGAGCGGTGAGCACGCGCACTTCCCCGGCACGCTCTCCATCGGGGCCGAGCTCATGGAACAGGTCATCGTCGAGTACGTCCGCAGCGCCGATTGGAGTTCAGGAGTCGTGCTCGTCAACGGGCATGGCGGGAACGCCACCCCGGTGTCGCGGGCGGTCCGCCAGCTCACGGCCGAAGGTCGCAGGGTCTTGTCGTGGTGGCCCAAGGTCACCGGCGCCGACGCCCACGCGGGCCACACCGAGACGTCGATGATGTTGGCGATCGCACCCCAGCTCGTCCGGATGGAACTCGCCGAGGCGGGAGCCACCGACCCGATCGCCGACATCATCGAGACGATGCGAGCAGGCGGCGTCCAGGCCGTGAGCGAGAACGGCGTGTTGGGCGACCCTCGGCGCGCCACTGCGGCACACGGCCACTCGGTACTCGCACGGCTGGCGATCGATCTGCTGTCGGTGGTGGACGACTGGTGGGAGTGATGCGCGTCGTCCGCGACCCGTCGTGGCGCGACGTCGACGACGACACCGTCCTCGCCGGATCTCCGCTCCGTCTGCTCCGCCTCACCGCCCGAGGACGCGACGTGCTGGCCCATGCCGAGGCCGCCATCGACGAGCCGACTCCGACCGAGAGTCGCTTCCTCGACAGGTTGATCGCCGCAGGAGCCGTGCACCCGGTCGGCGGACGCGGCCCGTACTCGGGGGCCGACGTCACGGTGGTGATGCCCGTGCGTGGCGCGTGGCCCACGCTTCCCGAGGCCGAGCGAGTGGTGGTCGTCGACGATGCCAGCGACGAGCCGTTGGTGGCGCCACCTGACGTCGCGGCCGAGCTCATCCGCCTCGAGCAGAACGTCGGGCCGGGTGGTGCACGCTCGGCTGGACTCGAGACGGTGACCACTCCCCTCGTCGCCTTCGTCGATGCCGACGTCGAACTCCCGGCCGGCTGGCTCGACGACCTGCTGTGCCACTTCGCCGACGACCGCGTCGCGCTCGTTGCGCCGCGCGTGACGAGTCGAGAGGGCGACTCGGTGCTCGCCCGGTACGAGTCGACCCACAGCCCACTCGATCTCGGTGGCGACCCGGCGCTGGTCGCTCCCGGTTCTCGCGTCTCGTACGTCCCCTCGGCCGCCGTCGTCGTCCGTGTCGACGCCCTGCGATCGGTGGGCGGATTCGACCACGAGCTGCGGTACGGCGAGGACGTCGACCTCGTCTGGCGGCTCGTCGAGGCCGGCTGGAGAGTCCGGTACGAACCGCGTGTCGTTGCCCGGCACGCTCCCCGCAGCTCGTGGCCGGAGTGGTGGCGGCAGCGCGTCGGGTACGGCTCGTCGGCCGCCCCGCTCGCGGTTCGGCACGGCGACGCCGTCGCGCCGGTGCGGTGCAACGGCTGGAGTCTCGCCGTGTGGGCGTTGCTCCTCGCCAGACGACGGACGACGACGGTCGTCGCGCTCACCGTCGCGGCTGCCACCGGAGTGATGCTCGAGCGGCGGCTCCCACGGCTCCCGCGGCGCGAGGCCTGGCGACTTGTGGCACGCGGTCACGCCCTCGCCGGGCTCCAAGTCGCCAGAGCCGCGCGCCGGGTCTGGTGGCCGCTGGCCCTCGTCGCGCTCCTCCTCGGCCGCCGAGCACGCCTCACGGTGGCCTTGCTCACTCTGGCACCGACCCTCGTCGGAGCGCGATCAGCCACGAAGGAGCACGGGGGAACGACGGCAGCCCGTCATGCCGCCATCGGGTTCGTCGACGACCTCGCCTACGGCGTTGGCGTGTGGAAGGGGATCCTCACCACGCGCGACTGGCGCGCTCTCGTGCCGAAGGTCAGTGGGTGGCCGCCGCCAGACGGCGACTGATGTCGGCGCACTCGAGGCAGACCGACTCGGGGATCACGCCGATGCGCATCAACTGCTGGAAGACCACGCAGCCGAGGCAGAAGGCGAAGACGGCTTCGAGGGTCGCGGCGATGACGAGGCCAGAGACGAGCACCACGGCCACGTCAGCCGCGCCGGCCGCAGTGGCCAGCAGCGCTCCGCCGCTGAACGCCAGCCCGACACCCTGGGCGAACCGCTTCGGCGATCCGGCGACGAACCGGTGCTGGTAGTCGGGGAAGCGGCGGCTGATGGCCGGGGTCACGACGCGGGTCACGACGGCGCCGAGGGGGCTGAGGCGCGGGCCGGTGAGCACCCGGGCGAGGAAGCCGTAGGCGAGCGGGAGCAGCACCCACCACTCACGGGTGGCGAGGTAGACGATGCCCTGCATCACGGCTCCGGCCGCCACGAGGCGGGCCGAGGTCTCGTTCACAGGGTTGGGGAATCCGAGCCAGCGACGCATACCCGCACCCTAACCCCCTAATCCCGATCAGGCAACTCGGGATTCGGTCGTTCCCCCTTCCGGGAACGCGACCGACGGCTACCGTGGCACACGATGACCGTGCGCCTGACCGTCGACCGTGCCGCATGGCAGGACCACGTCCGCGCCACGGCGGCCGCCCATGCGACCTCCCTCGTCCCGGTCGTCAAGGGCAACGGCTACGGATACGGCCGACCGCTCCTGTTCGGGGCGGTCGAGGCCCTCGGGACCCGGGTCGTCTGCGTGGGCACCGTCCACGAACTCGGCGAGGTGCCCGCGACCCTCCAGCCCGTGGTGCTGACCCCGGCACTCACCGCCCCCGAGCCGCGCAGCAACGGCCCCGAGCCGGTCCTCACCGTCGGGTCGCTGGCCCACGTCGCCGCCCTCGACGGCTGGTCGGGCTCGGTGATGGTCAAACTGCAGAGCAGCATGCGTCGCTACGGAGCCGCCCCTGGCGATCTGGGCGAGGTGCTCCGGGCGGTCCGCCGGAACGGTCTCACCGTGGCCGGACTGGCCCTCCACCTCCCTCTTCACGGCTCCGACGACTCGCGTGCCACCGAGGCTGACGACTGGCTGCGCGCCCTCGACAGCGCCGACGTGCTCCCCGACGCCGAGGTGTGGCTGTCGCACCTCGGCCCCGCGGCCCTCGCTGCCCTGGCTGAGCGCCACCCACGCCGCACACTCCGCAACCGCGTCGGTACTGCACTCTGGCACGGTGCTCCGCGGGGCCCGTTCCTCCACCTCGGCGCCGACGTCGTCCAGGCGACCGAGGTCCGGGCCGGCGAGGCAGCGGGCTATCGCGCCACCCCGGTGCCCTTCGACGGCACACTGCTCGCGATCGGAGCCGGGAGCGCCCACGGAGTCGCACCGCTCGACGCCGACGACCCCGGCCACCGCAGTCCGTTCCACTTCGCACGGCAACGCCTCCCCCTGCTCGAGGCGCCGCACATGCACACCTCACTCGTCATGGTCCCCGCCGGGTGGCCGTGCCCGGCGGTCGGCGACATGGTCGATCTCCAACGCCCGCTGATCTCGACCCACGTCGACGAGGTCCGCTTCCGGTGAGTGGCGCCCACGCGCCGCACCGACTGGCCGGCCTCGACGTCGTCCGTGGCGTCGCCCTCGTCGGGGTCTGCGCGATGAACTACCACGGGTATCTGATCAACCGTGGAGGTGCACGCGGCGATGGGTGGCAGCGTGTCCTCGACCCGTGGAACGGACCGCTCAGCACCCGATTCGCGGCGACCTTCGTCGTCGTGGCCGGGATGGGCATCAGCCTGCTGACCGCCGAGTCGCGCCGTGGTCGCCACAGCACCCGCATCACCGCCGACCGACTCACGCTCGTCCGTCGCGGTGTGCTCCTGCTCCTCGGAGGGATGATCCTCGACTGGGTGTGGCCAGGAACCATCCTGTTCTTCTACGGCGGCTACTTCCTCGTCAGTGCTCTGCTGATCACGCTCCTCGACCGTTGGCTGGTGACGATCGGAGTGGTCAGCGCGATCGCCGCGACGGCCATCAGGTGGTGGGCCGTCGACGGCGCAGGACACGACACCTCGTGGCTTCTGTACGGCAACGCCTCGGCCAATCGCTCTCCACGCGATCTCGTGCTCGACCTCGCCGTGCGCGGCACGCACCCGCTCCTCCCGTGGCTCGCGTTCCTCTGTCTCGGGATGATCCTGGGTCGTCGACTCCCCCTGTCCACTGCGACGCGCGGCACGTGGGCGTTCGGCGGGACCCTCGCCGTGATCCTGGGCTACGGCATGGAAGCCGCCCTGCCCGTCGGCCGGGTCGTGCGCAGCACCGACCCCTTCGACTGGGCACTGCCCTACACCCTCGCTGCCGGAGGGACTGCTGTCGTCGCCATCGTCGTGGTCACCGCGCTCGCCAATCGCTGGCCCTCAGGGGTCGTCGTCCGCTCGCTGGCCGTCACCGGCCGCACGACACTCACGCTGTACGTGCTCCACGCCCTCGTCTTCGACCTCGTCGTCGACTGGCTGGGGTGGGTCGGCCCGGGCGCGTGGTCGACCGGGTTCCTGCTGGCACTCGCCTACTGGTTGGCCGCCGTCATGCTCGCCAACGCATGGGCCGCCCGCCACACACACGGGCCACTGGAGTCGGTGTACCGAGCGGTCAGCCGCTGAGTCGCGCCGACCGTCGGGCACGGTGGACACCGCGCACCCCGACGGCGCCGGCTCCGACGAGCGGACCACGATCGCCGAGGCGGGCCGACACGATGCGCGCCCCCTTGCTGAACGCCAGACCGGCCTGCTCGTCGAGGGCTTCCTGCGCCGAGTTGAAGAAGGTGGCGCCGAACCCCAGGGCCACCGATCCGCCGACGACCGCCAGGTCGAGGTCGAGGGCGTTGCACACCGAGGCCACGGCCCGGCCGACGAGGCGACCGGTGCGCTGCATGATCTCGTAGGTGGGCTCGGTGGGCGGTCGACCCGTGATCGCCTCGATCGCCGTTCCCGACGCCTCGGCCTCGAGGCACCCCCGTGCGCCGCACGAGCACCGACGCCCGTTCGGTTCGACGATGATGTGCCCGATGTGGCCGGCGTTTCCGGTGGCGCCGTCGAGCAACTGCCCGTTGAGGACGATCCCGCCGCCGACTCCGGTGCTCACGACCATCGCGAGGAAGTTCTCGCGGCCTTGGGCTGCGCCGAGCCAGCCCTCGGCGAGGGCCAGAGCTTTCGCGTCGAGGTCTCCGTACACGGGCAGCGACGTCGCCGTGGCGAGACGCTCACGCAGCGGGTAGTCGCGCCAGGCCTCGATGTTGAGCGGCGACACCGTCTCGCAGTCGGGCGTGATCGGTCCGGCCGACCCGACCCCGATGGCGATCGGTCGGACGCGATGGTGACTGCGCGCCCGGTCGAGTTGTGAGTCGACCACGTCGAGCAGGGTGCCGAAGAGGTGCTCGCCTCCGAGATGGTGGTCGACCGCCACCCGATCGCGGTCGATCAGTTCGCCCTTGCGGGTCACAAGACCGACGGCCATCTTCGTCGCACCGATGTCGATCGCGAGAACCACCTCGCCACCCTCGGTCGCGGCGTCGGGCGACACCGAACCCGGCGGGGTGTCGGCGCTCAGCGAGACCTTCCGCACCGGCGACACCGACGGAGCAGCATGGAGCTGCGTCTCGTCACCCGACACGACGGGCGCTCTCCACGAGGTTGATCTCGTACAGGACGAGGTCGAGTGCATCGGCGCTGATCATCCCCGAGTACCGCTGAGGATTCTCGGGGGTGATGCACGAGGCGAGCGGCTGCAGAAGGGTCCACGGTGTCGGGTGGCTGAACTGGACCACGCTGAAGCGCTCGCCGTCGAAACCAGGGGCGGCCACCACGCGATGGATGCCGGTGGGGATGACGCCGTTGGTGATCCGCTCGAGCATCATCCCCGTGTTGATGATGACCTGGCCATCGGGCGCCACGGCGTCGACCCAACTATCGTCGACGAGCACCTGCAGGCCGGGGGCCGTGGCTCGCGGCAGCGCGGTGATCAGGTTGATGTCGCCGTGCGCGCCGGCCCACACGTGCATGTCGCCGGGCGCCTGGGGCATGGGCGGGTAGTGGATGGCCCGGGTGAGGGTGGCGCCGTTGGTGGTCATCTCGTCGAACAGCGACTCGTGACACCCGAGCCCCTCGGCGATCACCCGCAGGAATCGGCGCTGCAGTTGTTCGATCTCGCGGTGGAAGGTCGTGAGCACGTCGTGGATTCCGGGGACGGCCGCCTCGGGGAGGACCTGCCGTCCGTACCGGTGGGGATACCGCGTCCGGAGCGGGTGTCCGCCGGGGAGTTCGATGCCCCAGTTGAGCATCTCCTTCCAGTCGGGGTGGTCGCTGGTCGCCGCCGTCTCGACGAGCAGTCCGGTGTACCCGGTCTGACCGTGCGACTCCGGGACACGGAACGAGTCCTTGACCTCCTGGGACGTGTGGAAGAACTCGGCGAGCATCCCGTACGCGGTGTCGAGCAGGTCGGTGCCGAGGTCGTGCGCGGTGTACACGAACCCGGTGCGCAGGCTCTGGCGGACACCGTCGACGACCGCCCGTCGCTGCGCCGCCGAGCCGTTCTCGAAGGCCAGCAGGTCGACGTCGAGGATCTCGCTCATGCGCCCACGGTAGCCCTCCACGTCGAAGGGACGTCCAAGATCGGCCACCGGACGTCCAAGATCGGCCACCGGACGTCCAAGATTCGTCAAAGTCACTTGTGCCCCCAATCATTGTGCGGTTCAGTTCCCTCACCACCACGGACACCCCGTCCGAACCCCCAGGAGGACCCATGAACAACACGATGAACCGCCGCCGCTGGATCGTGGTCGGCACCACCGCCGCCCTCGCCCTCGGCACCACCGGCTTCGCCGCTGCCGGAGGCAACCCGCTGCGGGCGACCAGCCGTCCGACCATCGCCACGGTTCCCGACGACAGCACGAGCACGACGCTCGACGACCTTGTCGGGGCCGACGACACCAGCACCACCGTCGATGCCACCAGCACCACCGAGGCCGGCTCCGACGACGGGATCACCACCGACGACACGATCGTGCACGAGGACGGCACGGTGGTCACGGTCGACGACCACGGCGGCGACCGTCCCGACGGCGCGAGCGACGACGATGCGGATGACGACGCGGATGACGACTCCGACGACGACACCGACACGACGATCGACGACGACGCCGACGACGAGGGCGACGACAGCGGCCACGGACGCGGGCGTGGCCGCGGCCGCGGTGGCGACGACACCGACACGACGATCGACGACAGCACCGACACCACCATCGACGACGACACCGAGACCACCATCGACGACGACAGCACCGACACGACGATCGACGACTGACGCCGAACCACCGCACGACCCATTGGGGCCGTGGACCGTCCCGAGCAGCGGTCCACGGCCCCGGTTCGCGTCCTGGTTCGTGTCTGGTTCACGCCCACTTCGTGTATGACTGGAGCGATGGCGACGACCGACTGGAACCCCGTGCTGCGTGCCGAACTCGCCAAGCCGTACTGGGCCGACCTGCAGCGCTTCGTCGACGACGAACGCTCGCGTCACACCGTGTACCCACCGGCCGACGAGGTCTTCGCCGCCCTGCACCTCACCCCGTACCACCGCACACGCGTCGTCATCCTCGGCCAAGATCCGTACCACGGGCCGGGCCAGGCACACGGCCTGTGCTTCTCGGTCCGGCACGGCGTTCCCATCCCCCCGTCACTCGTCAACATCCACACCGAGATGCGTGCCGACCTCGGGATCCCCACCCCCCGCCACGGGAACCTCACGGCGTGGGCCGAGCAGGGCGTGCTGCTGCTCAACACCTCGCTCACCGTGCGCGCCGGGCAGGCCGCATCCCATCAGCGCAAGGGCTGGGAGATCTTCACCGATCAGGTCCTCGCCGCCGTCGATGCCCGGCCGACCAGGGTGGTCTTCATCCTCTGGGGCAGTCATGCCCGCAAGAAGCGCACCCTCATCGACACCTCGCGCCACGTCGTCCTCGAGTCGGCCCACCCGTCTCCGCTGAGTGCCCACAACGGCTTCTTCGGCAGTCGCCCCTTCAGCCGGACCAATGCCGCGCTCACCGAGGTCGGGCTCGAACCCATCGACTGGCGACTCCCCGACTGACAGGGTCGCCGCGGGAACCGGCGGCCGTCACTCGCTCGGCGACGTGTCGGGCGCGTTCGGCCAGAATCGCCCGGGCGACACTTCGTCCAACCCGGTCGGCCACTGCCAGTCCGGCGTGGCCATCACGATGTCGGAGTCGACCACCGACCAGGCCGCGTCGAGCAGGTGGCGACCGAGCGGACTCCCGTCGACGACGTAACGGGTCTGTCCGTCGCGGGAGAGATACGAGACCTCGCCGCGCGCGTCCATCCCGTGGCGCGCGTACAGCCGGGCGGCCGCGGGGTGGCGCGAGCTGAAGGTGACGAACGCTCCTCCGCCGATGAGGAGTGCCCCGAGCAGGAGACCGCCGATCCCCTCCCCCTGCCGATCGGGTTCGACGAAGAGATCGCTGACGAAGGTCGCGTCGCCGATCGGGAGCGATCCGGCCACACCGACCGGCACACCCGACGCCGTGGCCACCAACAGACGACCGGTGGCGAGCACCACGTCGAGTTGGCCCTCGGCCGCATCGGGCGATCCGGCCCGCGCAGCCAACTCTCCGAGCTCGCCGAGTTCGGCCACCACGGCCGGACGGATGTCGATCGCGCTGCGCACGACGACAGGCTGCCATGCCGGGACGGCCGACCCCGACGGCGACCGACCGACCCGAACGACCGACCCGACTTGTCAGAGCGGCGTCGAGTCGGCAGAGTGGCAGCACCATGACGCGTCCTGGCCTCGCGCACCGCCTCCTCGCTCTCGCCGCGTTGTCGATCGCCACCGCTTGTTCCTCCACCGTCGATCGGGCCTCGCTCGCCACCACCACGACGACGTCGACCACGGTGGTCGCGACCACGACGACGACCACGAGCACCACCACGACGACCACGACCGAGGCGCCGACGACCACCACCGAGCCTCCGATCGTCACCAGCGGGGGCGTGCTCAAGATTGCCAACGCCGCCAACGTCGACCTCGCCGCCAGCCGCCTCACCGGCGAGTTCGCGGCCATGGGCTTCGACGTGCGCGACGCCACCAACGCGGCAGGCATCGACCGCGAACTCGAGACCTCGAAGATCTACGTCGTCGCCGGCAGCGAGGCCGTCGCCTTCTCCGTCTCTCGGCTGATGGGGGGCATCGAGGTCTACGCGATGTCGACACCGGCGTGGATCAAGGGCGGCACCGAAGGGCTCGGAGACGCCACGGTGCTCATCATGCTGGGCAAGGACCTCGCCAAGGTCGAGCTCGCCGACATGGCGCGGTGACCGTGCCGACGAGCCGACCCCTCGACACGGTGTGGGTCCTCGGCGACCAGCTCGACGAACGACTGGGCGCACTCGCCGCGGCCGACCCTGCGACGCACCGTGTGCTGCTCGTGATCAGCGAGGCGAAGTTGGCGTCGAAGCACTGGCACGTCCAGCGCGCCCACCTCGTCGTCACCGCGATGCACCGGTTCGCCCGGCGGCTCCGCGATGCGGGGTGGCAGGTCGACCTCCGCGAGTCGCCGTCGCTGCGTGCCGGGCTCGCCGCACACCGCGCTGAGCACTCGCCGTCCGTCGTGTCGGCCACCGAGCCGGCCAGCATCGACGGTCGACGGATGCTCGCGGAGCACGGCGTCGAACTCGTCCGCACCGATCAGTTCCTGTGCCACCCCGACGAGTTCGCCGCATGGGCGGCCGGCCGCACGCTCCTCCGCATGGAGGACTTCTACCGCTGGCAACGCCGACGCCTCGGCATCCTGATGGACGGCGACGAACCTGCGGGCGGGCGCTGGAACTTCGACGCCGAGAACCGCGAACCACCACCCAAGGACGGCGCCAACCACTGGCCGGTCCCGACTCCGTTCGACCTCGATGCTCTCGACCACGAGGTGATCGGTCGACTGCGCGCCACCACGTGGGGCGACTCCCCGACCGGGTGGTGGCCCACCAGTCGCGAGCAAGCACTCGCCCGGCTCGACCACTTCGTGACCCATTCGCTCCCGGTCTTCGGTCCCCACGAGGACGCGATGACCACCGGGAGTTGGCACCTCGCCCACAGCCTCCTCGCTGCGCCGCTCAACATCGGCCTGCTGTCACCGCTCGAGGTCGTGCAGGCGGCCGAGGCCGCGTACCGCGCCGGGCGTGCACCCATCGAGGGTGTGGAGGGCTTCATCCGCCAGATCATCGGCTGGCGCGAGTACGTGCACGGTGTGTACTGGCTCTGGGGTCCCGAGTACCGGAGCGAGAACGTCCTCGGCGCGCACCGACCGCTCCCGCCGGCACTCACCGGCCGGGCGTCGACGTCGATGCACTGCGTGTCGACCACGCTCGCCGATGTCGGCGCACACGGGTATGCCCACCACATCCAACGACTGATGGTGCTCGGCAACCTCGCCCTGCTCAGCGGGATCGACCCGTGGGCGATGACCAACTGGATGTGGTCGGGCTTCGTCGACGGTGCCGAGTGGGTGATGACACCCAACGTCATCGGGATGGCCCTCCACGCCGACGGTGGGCGGATGGCCTCGAAGCCGTACGCCGCAGGAGGCGCCTACATCGACAGGATGAGCGACTACTGCAAGGGATGCGCGTTCGACCGGACGGCGCGCACCGGTGA